>Ga0214921_10009869_pt1 | contig 11945 bp, 11 predicted proteins | sample LL1505_MetaG_FD_177992 | JGI IMG/M metagenome (GOLD analysis project Ga0214921, IMG submission 177992) | Freshwater microbial communities from Lake Lanier, Atlanta, Georgia, United States - LL-1505 | ecosystem: Environmental > Aquatic > Freshwater > Lake | place: USA: Georgia | collected... | reverse complement strand
TGGCCAAGGTGGTGAACAAGACATCGGACTTGGTCGGCTCAGCCATTGTGAACAAGCTCAAGCCTTTGGCGGCTCGGGTAAAAACACTGACCTATGACAATGGCAAAGAGTTTGCAGGACACGGCCATGAGGAAATTAGAATGATTCAAAACAGATTGAATAACAGACCAAGAAAACGATTGGGATTCAAAACACCCGCATAGGTGTTTCATCAATCACTCAAGCGTGTTGCGCTTCGCACTTGAATGAACCTTATATGATTTTATACTTAATTTGCCCTGAATAATAAATTAGCATGTGAATTTTAAGGGTCGCAACATGAAGGCAGTTTAATTGTATACTCCAGTTATGATATTAAAGATTTGAGGCGAAAAAGAATAAGCTATAATAATTAATGCACAGGCAGTACGATAATATTTATCTTGTATTCTATTTTGAACAATAATTAAAATATCAATAAGATAGCAAAAAATCATGTATCGTGAAAAAAATTCAGGAAAAAAAACTAATGAGAATAGAAAAATATAATTAAATGCTCTTATATTTAGTAATAATTTTATGGAATCATTTTTTTTTGAATTCGAGAATAGCATGTGAGTTATCATAAAGAAGATAAAAGTTAGTATGTATTTTAATGTAAACGATGTCCTTCCCTCAGAGTAATCTTCATCGGTTAAATAAAGATCCCCGATAAGACTGTAGTTGTCGATAGTAAATACTATTGAAAAAATAAGTCCGATTAAACATGGAACAATGAAACATAAGTATTTTGCAATTTTATTGTGGAATTTCTTGGTAATATAAATTGGTAGAGAAAACATAAATATAAACAGTAGAAATGATTTATGAATTGAGATTCCTATCAAAGAAGTTATCAAACCAAATATCTGATTTCGATGAAAAAAATTGTGCGTTGAAATAATTACAAATGGCAACATTAAGCCCTGTCTAAGAATATTTTGAGTTGCAAGAAAAGTATACATTGATAGAAGTACAATTGTCATCATATAAAAAGAAAAATTTACGCGATTAAAAATTTTAACGGATAATAATACGAAAGTTAATATTAAGAATTTAACAACTAAAATAGAATAAATTTCATCATTTGTAACTAATTTTAAAAGAAACGCCAGTATATAAAAACCATACTCAAATTCTTCTGGATTTGGGTAAGCAAAGAAAGCCACATAATTAATTAAATCAAATGTTGGCGGTCTAAATTCCAATAGGACATAGGAAGCTAAAAGAAGATTGATTGCAGTTATGCGGATAAATCGATTCTTGTAAGCGAAATTGATAGAATATATCAAATGACTTAAAATCCAAAGTACAAATATCAGCATATTTTATTCAAACCAAATATTAATGTATTTATCAACTACTTTGTCAACAGAGTTATTCCTAATGGCGTAATCATAAGATGCCTCTTTAATAAAATCAATAAAACTTAGATCATCAATTAAATTTAGTAGTTGTTCATATATTAACTTAACATCAGGATGCGCATTAATTGTAACCTCCTTATCTAAATCACAAAACTTAGGATTTGTTCCACTAAACACAACCTTACCAGCAGCAAGACCTAGTGCAGCATTTACGCCAATTCCATGCCCTAGACATTGATCTAAAAATATATCACAATCTTTGAATACATTTACATAATCCGGAAAAGCCAGACTTCTAGCAACTTGCAAATTAAACTTTTCATTTGGATAATTATTAATTAACATATTAATGGCCTCAATAAAAAATGGATGACCCTTTATATACTCTTTTCCAACCTGAATTCCTAAAAATATTTTGACTGGATACTTTGTTTTAGATGGCGCACTGAAATTTTTTAAATTTACGGGTAAAGGTATGATTTCAGTTATTTTATTATTTTCGGAATATGCCAATGAAAAATCAGAGGCCCCTGGAATTATCTTTTTTGCATTTTTCAATGCATAAGAGTTTAATTGACTGTAAAAAAATCCATATACATAACGTAGAGCATGAGCCTTATCCCTTAAATAATTAAATGTTAATCCACCTAACTCACTAAATTTATAACTTTTTAATGCCGAATATTCTAATTTATCATCCAAACAATATCTTACAAATGTATAGTCACTGCCCATTGCACATAAATAAAAATTCTTATTATTTTTTATTAATTTTTTTAAAAATAGATAATTTGCGATCGATCCAAACTCTTCTAGTGCGATTGGATTAATTATCTGTACCACATCATAATTTTTAAGATTGTTAATAAGTCTAATATTAAATAAAAATAAAATAATCCCCTTTAATCCAGAGTAATCTAGTATACCTTTATATATTTTTCCAGCAAATGGAATATTCATTAAAAACGGATTAATTTCTTTTAAATATAGATTAGATTTAAAACCTTTATAACCATCACCAGATGAAAGGAGATCAACTTTATAATTTCTTTTTTTCAACTCCTCGGCAATTTCATAATGAACACCAGAATAATCCCCGACAAGTAATATTTTGTATTTATTATTTGAATTGTTCATTTTAAATTATTTTAATTTTTTACAATTATATTTTTTTTATATATATAAAAAAATTAATCCTAAATCAATTTATTTTTTTTAATTATAATATAAACACATATCAAATATATAAAATAAGTTGCGGCATGCGATATGGCTGCCGCCTCTAGTCCCCAAAAGGGTATGGAAAACTTTATAAATTGATATATAAGTATCGCAAAAAAAATCTCGGTAACTATATAAATAAAAGTCATTGTCTTGGCTATCATTACATATGCTAAAAACCAACTTGCTATCTTAAAAAGATCCCCAATAAGTTGCCAGAAAAACAAATCCCTCATTCCCAAGAAATCAAGACTGAACAAGAATAAGATAATTTTATTTCGAAAGAAATATATCAATACAGTTGTTAAAATTGCTACTGGTAGAATTAAAATATATCCCCTGAAAATCTCACCTCTTAAATCTTGCCGTTTTTTTAATTCAGAAAGTCGCGGCAGATAATATACACTTAAAATTGACGTGAAAAGCATTAGATAGGCTCCGCTCAAACGCCACATAGCTTCCCAATGTCCAGCAGCATCCATTCCCAAAGTTTGACCGATGTGATCACGAATCAGAATCTGACTCATGGGAACTGTTATGGAGCTTGTTAGCGCCATAACGGCATACTTAGCAAGATTTTTAGCTACTTTACCATCAACAGGACCAATCATTGCATCCCATCTAAACCACTCCGTTTTTAGGCAAAGTAACAACGTTACAAAAAATGCTATAGATTGGTAGGCAACAAGTGCAATTAATGCACCCAACAAGCCAAAGTAAACTACCATCATGACAGTAACAAACAATGCAGACAAACTACCTGCTATGTTGGCTAAAACGTAACGATGAATATCTTTTTTTCCGTTTAGAATTGCTAACAATAATGTATTAAAAACAAACAACACCAAAGTAGCAGCGAACCATTCAAACACTGTGATTAAACTTGCATCCCTCAAAAATCTTATGGCCAATTGCTCCCTGAATAGGAAAACTAAAGCGCTTAAAATGAGCGCCACAAAAAGAGCCATAGTTCCGGCAGTCTGCCATACCCTTCGCTGTTGGTATTCATCATCTTGATATTCGGCGGTGTATTTAGTTACGCCCGTATTGATTGCACCGTTGGCTAAGGTACTTATCATTTGCACTACGTTTTGAAATTGACCAAAAGCGGCGTAACCTGCTGGCCCGACATAAATAGCTAGTACTTTATTAATACCCAGCAAGGTTAGCATCCGCACAGCCACCGCAATGGCATTCAGTAAGCTAGTTTTAAGGAGGGTCAAACGGTCACACGGAGAACGCGTTACAGGCAGCGATGACCTCCGCAACATCAGCAGGGTCCATAGTTGGCCCAATCGGAATACTAACCACCTCTCTATGAATGACCTCGGTCAAGGTCAAAGAAAGATGACTAAAGGCGCGGTAGGCTTGTTGCTGGTGGGGTGGAATGGGGTAATGAATTAATGTATCGATGCCTGCTTTATTTAGATGCGCTTGGAAGGCAGTACGCTCTTTAACCCTTAACACGAACAGGTGAAACACATGGTTCTTTAAGCTGGCTACGGTTAAGTTGCTGGCAATGGGTAATCCCACCAAGGGGTTTATGATGCCTTGAGCGTAGGCGACAGCGATCTGTTGGCGCATTAATGTTTCTTTATCGAGGCTTTGTAACTTCACTCTCAAAAGCGCTGCTTGGATTTCATCTAATCGGCTATTGAGGCCTTGGTAGAGATTTTCATATTTCTTATGACTGCCGTAATTTCCCAATGCTCGAATGGTCTGCGCTAATTCAAAATCGTTGGTAGTTATTGCCCCTGCATCGCCAAGGGCGCCTAGGTTCTTGCCGGGGTAGAAGCTAAAACCCGATGCATGACCCCAGTTGCCAGCACGTTTACCTGCAGCCATTGCACCATGCGCCTGGGCAGAATCCTCTAACACTAAGAGCTGATGCTCATCGGCAATGTCCATAAGCTCCTGCATTGGGGCTAGTTGGCCGTACAAGTGAACAGCCAAGATAAGCTTGGTATTAGCGGTGATGGCTTGTCTAACCTTCTGCGGACATAAGTTGTAGGTGTATTCGTCAGGTTCTACCAATATGGGCTTGAGATGGTTTTCTGTAATGGCTAAAACGCTTGCTATGTAAGTGTTGGCGGGAACGATGACCTCGTCACCGTCTTTGAGCTTCCCAAGCTCTTTCCAGGCTCGCAACGTTAACATAAGAGCGTCTAAGCCGTTAGCCACTCCCACGCAATGCCGAGTGCCGCAAAAGGCGGCAAAATCTTGCTCGAAGGCTTTTACTTCAAGTCCGAGCACATACCAGCCTGAATCGATAACTCTGGTAGCTGCATCTATTAGGGCTTGTCGATGCACTTGGTTTATAGATTTTAGATCTAGAAATTTAATCATTATTAAAGTACGAGAGATTATTAAGCTTCGGAATTTTTGGTTCAAAGAATGCGTTGTACGCTATCTAAAACCTGCTGAATTGGGATATTCATATTTTCTTTAATCTAGGGAACCTCTGCAAAACTTAATTTTTCGCCAAAATTTTTCGCCAAAACTTGGTTGCAAGATATTGATTCAATTGCGTGAAAAATGCCAAAAAATGACTTTTGCAGAGGTTTCCTAGCATTCATAAAGATTTAATATTTTTTCGCGCCATCATGAATTCGTCATAGGTGCGTAAGTAATCTTCAGGCTCATAAGTTCTTGAGGCAAAGACCAGAAGTACCGAATCAGCGCTGAAACGATACTGTGTACCCCATACCATTTCAGGCATGAATACACCCATATCAGGACGATCTAGCAAAACCTCGCAACGCTCTTCCCCATCATCAAGAAGAACTCGACAGGAACCATGTGTACAGATTAAAAACTGCTGGCAATGTTTATGCGCATGCTCGCCACGAAGCTCAACTGAGGGGGCATCAAAAACCAAAAAATACCGTGCCGGCGAAAATGGAACTTCTGTTGGTACCTCACCTACGGTTAGCGAGCCACGCCCATCGGTTATTCTTCGCATTAAATAAATAGCGCTATTACCAACACCGAGTGGTACACAAGCAGGTCGATTAATGTGGTCAAAGTTTCCTGAATGAATAAGTCTGGGGTCGGATCGTTTCATATATCCAGACGTTTGAATGTAGCCAACAACCATTGCAGGGTTACCTTCTACAATGGAATTAGGTGGAATAGAGTTAAGCACTACGGAACCCGCTCGTACCCATGCGCCATAACCAATTGTAACACCTGCTCCTATAATACAACCCGCATCGAGTCTTGCATCAGAAAGCACGATAATATTGGTATCCGCAAAAATGACACGACTCCCCATAATAACGTTACTTCCGATAGTCACGCCGTTTGGGATAATACAATCTTTCGGATGGTTTTTTTTATTCATCTTTAATCTTGAGAAAGCATAGGGAATTAAAGCACGAAGTGCAACTTTGAATAACTTATGGTTCGGTGGCTGAGGATGTTTAGCATTCAAAGCTTCTTGACCTAGCAGTCCAAGTTGCTTATGACCTACAAACACCTCAGCCAAGCTGAAAGATATCAACGGTCACTGATGAGGAAATTAGAATGATTCAAAACAGATCGAACAAAAGACCAAGAAAACGATTGGGATTCAAAACACCCGCAGAGGTGTTTCATCAATTACTCACGCGCGTTGCGCTTCGTACTTGAATGCACCCATTTAAACTACGGATGTTCTGCATTTATGCCGCCACATCGCTAATTGATGCGTTACAGTTGTCTTTAAAGCAAGTTTTTCCACCATCACTCAACGCTTTAATCGAGCGCGGATGGCTATATTCGCTAATAATTCAGGTGGCAAACGATCGCCAATCACATTCATCGCCTTCACTAGATCTGGTGAATGTTCGACCATCATGCTATTAGGTAAAGTTTTTAGAAAGAAACCCCGGCGCTCGAATGTCTCGAAGCCTGCGTCTTGAAGATCGGCCTCTAGACCTTTGACATCATAAACGCGCTTATGTCCAACCAAACGATCGCGTGGGCTGAGTGTGGAGAGTTCGGGCATTAGGCCCATTGCCACAGCAAGACGTCGATGCAACGATTCCTTGTTAGGTACTACCACAACTATCTCCCCATCAGGTTTAAGCCAGGTGGCCAAGTGCTTAGCCAAGCTCACTGGATCTTCCACGTGCTCTAGTACATGTAGCGCGAGAAGTTTGTCGAATGGTTCACTTGGTCGGTAATCTTCGAACAAAGCCCCGATGGCCTCCACCATTGGATGCCTCTGACGTACGATCTCGAGAAGGCTGGGCGCTCCTTCCACCATGGTGTAATGGGCGGTTGTTCTTGATAGACGTTCGAGTGTTATTCCCTCCCCATATCCGAGTTCGACAACTCTATCGTAGGGCAAAATAAGAGATTGAAGCCAGTCACAGCAATATTCTTGGCAAATGTCCTCAATGAATTTGTCTTGTATTTCACAATTGTGATGGTAATCGGTAGCGATACGCTCTAGTTCATCGATACGAGTTAGATTCATACAAATTCCCTTGAAAATTTTATTCCTTGGACCAGCTGATCATTAAATGATGCCACACCATAATTTAATAAGCTACCAGTAAGCACCGCTCCCGGGGCAGCAAGGGCTATTGCCGCCGATAAACCACTGGCACGTGCCACTTCTTTTGCAGTAGGTACCGCAAAGGCATTTTGTGCGGTAATGCACTTTAGAGGTCTAATGGCAGATTCGTCATACTCAGGCACACCTAGCAGAGCGGCAAGTTCGTGTTTCAACGCATCCCCTTCTTTTAAGGTCGGATAGCGACTGCCCAGTAATTTAGGTGTTGATTCAATAGTAACGCGATGCCACTCGGGGTCAAGGCCAGCAAGTGCGTCTTGATCAGTCAAACGGTATGAGGACAGCTTATCGTCCATCAACAATGTACAAGATTGTGGGTCGGATATGCTGACTGAGCGAACCTTGGCAAATAACACCGTCACCGAAGCCGCTAATGACGTAGCAGATATCGGAATACCCAGAAGTACACAAGTACGCTCAGGGGTTAGACCCAGCGCGAGGCGACTGGACTCGTAATTTTCGCTATTATTTAGCACTGCAATCCATCTTCCACTTTCCTCCCTTAATGATTTCAAAGGAGTGGTTAGGATCGAAACGTGTGGCATCCTTTTAAGCTTTTCATGAAGGTCCAAAACCAACTGACCCACATATCCTTCCGGCGTGGTCCAAAATGCGTATTCCAGCAAACCGGTCGAATTTGAACAAACCGCCCGGGCCAAAGTTTCAGGATAATATAATGGTACCCATGCAATTCGATGGTATCGGGCTAAAAAAGCCTCAGAGGATACACCCATGACTTTTTTGACAAATGGCTCAATGAATCGCTCGTGAAAGCTAGCTCCATGATTCAATACAACGGCTTGAGCATAAGTGAGTGAGTCGTAGATACCCGGTTCGTTTTTATGAGACGAATGGCGGGGGTCGCTACGCGGCAATATTGTTGGTGCATCGGCACCAAACATTGCATCCAAACGATTCGCAATAAGATAATCAGGAACACGCTTACCCTCGAGCAAACACTCCGGAGTCGGTACTCGCACTAGATCCACCTGCTCGCGCAACCATCTCGAAGCAATGTCGCCAAAACGTGTCCAATCATTTCTGACATTGGGATCATAAGTCCTAATATCAGCACCAGCTCGCGCCGGTATAACTTCTTCAAGCATCACCATGCCCACATCAAAACCTTGTCCGTCGATTTCAGTACCCGCGAAGTGGCCCCCAAGCGTCTTTCCATCTGTCAGTATCCTTACAGCTTGACCGTGTCGGGCTATCTCATATGCACCGATTAGGATAGCTAGCCCATTGCCGATCAATAAAGGCACACTCATATAACTCTCCTCGAATTTGTCCATATTTCGGAACCCAGGTCCGGGAGCCAGTGGACAAGTTTGTCAAAACCGTCAAGCATCGCACTCGTCATGAAACCCTCGTCGACAAGTCGCTGCATTTGTTCGTGAGTGAAGGGCTTAACGAACAGGCTACCTTGATCGATCAACTCAAAACCAGCGGTCTTTAACTCGTTAGCAAGGCTAGCGAAGTCGTAAGTTGTTGCACGTTGTTGCATCGTTCGTTGAGTGTCAGACTGTGCCCCGGAGTGAGGAATGAGACCCATTGCAACAGCTAGAAGTCTGTGCAGAGAGTGTGAGTTCGGCACGTTCACATGAAGAACCGTTTGTGGCCCGCACAACCGCCTTACGGCGGCAAGCATGACAGCAGGATCATGCACCTCGTGCAACACACAACTCAATACGATCATATCGAAGTTAGTATCATCTGGTTTGAAATCTTCGATATAGGTTTGCTCCACGCGAACTGAGTCGCGGCGCAACGAGAGACTTCTGGCAATGTCGGCGAATGCGGCCGCAGGCTCAACAACAGTAACTTTTATGCTTATTGGCAAGTCAGTAAACAAAGGAAACTCACCACAGCCAATCTCCAGGAGATGTTGAGGCGCTATTCGGGCAATCTGATCAAGCACCAATCTCCTGCGATACTCAATCTGAATTGGCTCAAAAGGGAGCGCACGGTATTCATATACATATTCTGTCATATTTCGTTTTTTTACTGTCATAGTTTTTTACTCATTCGCACCTTCAACGATTCAGTGAAACCTAGCCCGCGTTTAAAGTCTATTAATCCGAAATTAGGGTCGCTATTTAGGGTAGAAGTGCCAACGTCAATCAGTTTCACATGCTCAGCTTGTGCGTAGGCGTAGATTGCGTCCGCCACAGAGACCACTGGACTATAAGCCTCATAACCGGGACGGTCACCCCAATAAAATACGTATAGAACTGACGACGACAGTTGTATACAAAGACCGGCCGCAGCCAAGGTTGCGCCGTCTTGACAACCGAAAAGCACAATTGACTTTGTAAATGTGTCAACCATGGTCTGAAGCTGCATAAGGGTCATAGACAGGGTATGCCCCTTCCCCAAACGATTAGCTACAAGGGTCTCATAGACTTCGGGAAGAGCAGAAAGAGGGAGTTGCTTACTAATCAACCCCTCGCGTTGACACTTGCGGAGACGCTTAATATTCCCGTAGCTAATACGGGCCGACAAGCTACGAGCGTCGATCTCAATACTATGGTTCAAGTCGCACCGTGTCATCTCGTAGCCGAAGGTACGCAACAGATATAGTTGATTAGAAAAGATTAATGGATCATGCGACATTGGCGCAGGCAACACCTCCAACTGCTTTGCCCCCTCTGATCGTAAAGTATTTTCTACTCTATCGTAAAAGGCAAAAAGATCTCGTAGTTTTAATTTATCATTAAAAGCAAAACCCGCAAAGGTGCCAAGAGCAGGGCTGCGCCACAAGCCGTCTTCGCCCACTGGGGTGAAATGCACGCTAGCCGCCACATTGCCGTCAGTAGTCCACTCGTAAAGTCGTCCTCGTCCAACCGAATGAAGTAGAAAAAACTCCGCCTGTTGGAAAAGGCTTGTGGAGTCTGATCCAAGGAACGCATTATCATGAAAAGTGTAGTCTGCCATTTTTTAATTTACAAGTTTTATAAAATACTTAAGGAACCTCTGCAAAACTTAATTTTTCGCCAAAACTTGCTTGCAAGATATTGATTCAATTGCGTGAAAAATGCCAAAAAATGACTTTTGCAGAGGTTTCTTAATAATTTGCTCTAGCTTAACTGCCACAACGGCCAACCTTGACTGCGTTTGAAGATTATAGACGCGCAATACAATCTTCTAATATAAGTAGTCCGCCCTGAACAATTGAATTTTTCAAACTGCAACACCATAGTTTGTCCGCCGAGATAGCGATATGGCTTGTAGCACCGTCTGCAAATTAAGCCCAAACTGGGCACAAAGAAGCCGCAGCTTCCTCAGCAGCATTCTCATGTTGTGGCCTGCTCCGCACATCACCGCATGCAGCGCATCACCCAGCGCACCTTTGAGCGGGTTTCGACTCAATTTGCCGTCCATTTTCATGTGTCCAATGGCTGGCTCTATGGCACTGCGCCGCTTGATCATGGCCCTCATCGCTCTTGTCACCCGGCGTTGGCCTGATCTGAGAATCTCAACGCCCTCGATCTTCACCCCCTGATACCCTTTGTCCACAACCACCGTCTTGGGCTTTGCGTGGGTCAAGATGCTCACCTGCTCAATGGTTTCGTCCAAGGTGTGCCCGTCCCACGGGTTGCCAGGCATGGAGCGCATGCCCACCACCAAACCCTCTTTGAGCGTGGTGGCCACCGTCACCTTCACCCCAAACTCATAAGGCGTGCGCGCCTTGCCCTTGCTGATGCACTCCACCTCCGGTGCGTGTAAGGCGTACAGCTTGTTCTTGTCTTTGGTCTTTTGCGTCAAGATGCGGCTCACCCGCCCCAGCAAGTCCTGCGCTTGGGGCTGCTTGTTCACTGGCAGTTGGTGCAACTTGCGCTGCACTTCGCGCTGAACACGGCCCACCCGGGTTCTGAGCGTTTTGATGGTCTTTTTCATGCGCTTGTACTGCTTGGCATGCGCATAGCGCCCCGCCTGTGCGGCCAACCGGGGGCCTCTCGGTTGTAGTTTTGGCGCAGTTCAATGCCGTTTTCATCGGCCAACTTCACCAAGTGCTGGCGGCTCTTCTCCAGCAACTGACTGTCGGTGGGGTGGGCTATGGCCTTGGGCATCACCGTGGTGTCCACAATGATTTTGTCGGTGCTGCTCGCTTTGATCATGCCACCCCGGCGCGCTGCATCAATGGTCACCATCATCAAGGTTTTCACCCCCTCTTCGCCAATGCGCTTTCGCCAACGTGTCAGGCTCGATGGATCAATGGGGCAGCGGGTTTGCAAATAGCTCTCGCCCGTGAAGTATTGCCAATATGGGCTCTCCACCCAGGTGTTGACCACTAACTCATCCGAGCAATCAAAGGTGTGTTGCAAATACAGCAAGCCCGCCACCAAACGAGGCGGCAAGGCTGGGCGGTCGCGATCGGAGACAAAGTGGCCAGAGAAAGTCTTGTCAATCTCGCTCCAATCAATCAGCGCGGCCAATTGAATCAGCGGGTGCTTGAGATTTAAATGCTGATCCAGCGGATAGCCAAACAATTGCTGTGTCTGCGGTGTAGGTGACTTGGGACCCATCAAATACCTCGTCTAAATTTGCAAGAAATCTACATCCATTAACGCAATAACTTGCAAATTCGCCGACAGGATTTACACCATATCGCCAATTAATTCATGGGCTTATGAATTGTTCAGGGCGGACTCATTACTAACAGTAGCTTGGCCGAGAGTCGATGTAACGACATAGAAAAAAAGCATAATATAAATGGAAAAAAAGGTTTGCAAAAATCAAAGTCAAAATAAATGAGATTATGGCAGCTCAGTTGT
>Ga0214921_10009868_pt1 | contig 11945 bp, 10 predicted proteins | sample LL1505_MetaG_FD_177992 | JGI IMG/M metagenome (GOLD analysis project Ga0214921, IMG submission 177992) | Freshwater microbial communities from Lake Lanier, Atlanta, Georgia, United States - LL-1505 | ecosystem: Environmental > Aquatic > Freshwater > Lake | place: USA: Georgia | collected... | reverse complement strand
GGTGGCCAGTGACACGATGTTTCCGTAGCCAAGCGTATAACCGTCAGGGGCTGCACGAACCACCTCCATTGTGCCAATCACGTAAGAGGCGCCAGGCTTGTTGTCGATCACAATCGGGACGCCCATTTGCTGCGACAACTGAGTGCCAAGCGCACGCATCAAAATGTCTGGCGCTCCCCCCGCCGCTGAAGGAACGATCAATCGAATCGGCTTGTCAGGGTAAGCGGCAAAACTTAATGCTGGCAGCACTGCGGTCAAGACGAGGGCGAAGCTAGCTAAAAGGCGGCGTTTTTGCATGTCGAATACTCTCGTGTAGTTAACAAATCAATGCTTTGGAACAAGTCTTAATGCTGCAATTTAGCCTCTTGGTAGATGGCATAGAGTTTGGCATACATGGGGCCAGGTTTGCCAAGGCCGACTGGTTTGGAGTCGATCAAGATGACTGGCAGAACTTCTTTGGTGGCAGAAGACAACAGTACTTCATCAGCAGCGAATACCTCTTCTTGAGAGATGGCGCGCATCTCCATAGGGATGCCATGCTTTTCGCAAAGTTCTTCGAAAAGCCCGTACCGTATACCTTCCAATACCAGGTTATTTTTCTTTGGGCCCAACAGGGTATGGTTTTTCACGATCCAAACATTGGATGCCGAAGCTTCGGTTAAGTAGCCATCACGAAACTGAATCGTTTCAAGTGCGCTATGTTGTGCAGCGTTTTGGGCTGCAAGCACATTGCCTAACAAAGATGTGGATTTGATATCACAGCGCAGCCAGCGCAAGTCTTGCATGGTGACACATGCCACGCCTCGTTCGCGCGTTTCCTTGGAAGGTGGCGACATGGCGTTGACCATGATGAAAACGGTTGGCTTGGTGTTAAGGGGAAATGCATGCGAACGGATGGCGACGCCTCGGGTCACTTGGATATAGACCAAAAGATCAGCGCCTTCAGATTTTTCCAAGAGGTTTGTAATGATCTGCAGCCATTGCTCATGGGAGTAAATGTTGTCAATCCCTACTGCGGCCAGGCTTCGTGTCAGTCGATCTAAGTGCTGCTGCGGTCGAAACAGTTTGCGCTGGTAGACCGGGATCACGTCATAAATGCCATCGCCAAATATGAAACCGCGGTCAAGCACCGAGACACTGGCTTGCGATATGGGCAAAAACTGCCCGTTAAGATAAACAACTTGCTCATTCATGCGTGAAACCCCGATACATCAAAAAACTAAATTCTATTGACACAGAAGGCATGTGAAAAATGTACTTCGGTGTGACAGGCTACTTGTTTCTCGCTGCCGGATCAAGATGTTGTTCACATTAAGTTAATATTAAATTGTTAGATTAAGATTCATGAACAAATTTTCATTCAATACTCTCGAAATTACAGGAATCAATTAGGAATGAGAATTTTATTTTGTACCAAAAAAGATGTTTTTGGTGCTTGGATATTGAATTGGGTACTACCAAAACTCAGCCAGCACCACGTCAAGGTATTCTTATCGGACAAGACGAGGACTGAAGAAAATTCGGTGCAAGCGCTCACAGAAGAGAAATATCTTGAGCGCGATTTACCGCTATCAGCTTTATTCACCTTGATTGATAGCCATTCAGAGACAGGCCCCTTGGCCACTTTTGAAGGTTGCCAAAAGCGTTACCAAGTTGAAATTGATACCATCACAAATGTGAACGATCCAGACACTGAAAAATTGATTCGAGATTGGTCACCCGACATCATTGTTTCGGCTCGTTTCAGCCTTATCTTTAAAGCAAACATAGAAAGCATCCCACCTTTAGGGATTTTCAATATTCACCCAGGAGCTTTACCTGGGTACGCTGGGCTTTGTGCGCCACTTCAAGGCATATTGCATGCAGAAAAAAAATTAGGCTGCACGCTTCACAAGGTGGATGGAGGAATTGATACGGGTGCGATCTACCGAGTTGCCTACCTTGAGTCTGATCCAAAGCAATCTGTATTTGCTCACATAGCACCCCTCTATGAATTGGGTCTGACGAACTTGCTTGAGTTATTGGCAGATCTTGCTCAGGGCAAGACGCCACAACTCAAAGTGCAAGATAAAGAAGGCTTTAGATATTTTCGCTTGCCTGACGAATCAGCTTTTGTTGAGCTCGATCGGATGGGTGTACAGGCAGTGTCATTTGATGCGTACAGTGAATTTATCAAGCAATTTGTGCCGGCTTCATTGGCAAGCCAACTTAAGCTTGTGCTGTCACCTTTAGAAATTCAACGTTCAACGCAATGCGTTGAGGAACTAGGGATTCCAGATGCCCTAGAGCAGTTCAAAAAGAGTTTGCAACAGAGCTGTGTCAATGCTTAGTTCTTAGTTAACAGTCTCAGCTATTTTCACAACACGAATCGGCGGGTAAAGCTTTAGCTCTTTGGCTACCCGCATGTTGACAATCAAAGAAAACCCGGGTGGTGCAACAACAGGGATGTTTTGGGGTTGGATTTTTTTGACCAAAATCATCTCAGCCTTAGATGCCGTTAATTGTCCAACTGTCGTGTAGCGATTCACAACCCCAAACAAAGCATCAGACTCAAGCACAACTGGCTCGGAGACAGCAAGAACTGGCAGATTTTGTTTGACTGCCTCTTTGGTAATCACATTTCGATTAAGCAGTAAAAAAGTATCTGGCGCAAAGTAAATTAAATCAACTTTTTTCTTTGCCAGTTCATCAACTAAATGAGGCAAACTTGAGGCGTCAGGTTTGCCTTCGGGGTTCAGTGGAACATTGACAGACACGAGTTGGAAATCAAACTTGGATTGAGCGATTTCGAGTTCATTTTTCACGACCTTTGAATTGTTTTCTGTCGTGTTAAAGACATAGCCGATGCGTTTGAAGGGCAAATAGAGTCTTGCAACTTGTAGCTGGGTATCTACAGGTAAGACATAAAGAGTTCCAGTGACGTTGCGGCCTGGGGCATTCAAGCTTTTGACCAGCCCCGAGCCGACAGGGGTTGAGGCAATCATGAAAAGGGCAGGGATATCAGTGACATGCTTAGCTGGATCGACATTTTCAACAGTTCCAAGCATTGCTAACGACACTGTAGTGCCCCAAGTGACAAGCAGGTCTGGCTTGTTGGCTTTAACTTGTTTGACGAACTGAGGCAAGACTTGAGAATTTGTTTTTGCATCGAGCACTTCAATCTCAACCGGTATCTTTCGCTCTGAGAAATAGCTTTTGAAACCCATGCAAGCTTCTTCACATCCGCGAAACACAACCATTGTGATGCGAAATGGTTTGACATCGGCAGCAAATGATCTGTCCGGGTAAACCGTGCTACCAACAGCTACAAGCAAAAGCAGTGCAAAAGAACGGATGTTTGAAGATATCATTTTTGTAAAGAAGCCTGTTTGTTGACAGTTGAGCGCAATACGAGCCCAAGGTTTCCGAGGCAAAGCACCAAAACGCAAATACCAAGGCCGACCGCTGCTTCACGGTAATTGAAAGACAGCGAAAAGATGGCCACGATGCCTGCTCCTAAAACTCCGCCGACGCGCTCAAAAGATCTAGCAAGGGCCAATGTATTGGGTGTACTGATATGCGGTAACTCTGCCCGGGTAATGGACAGTATGACCGAGGTGGACATGGTCAAGACCATACTTTGTCCAAGCCCGATACACATGATGGCTGCAGCTAGTGCCGCTGCTGAGTTAAACCAATAGAGAAGCAATGCGCCTGAACCAGTCAAGAGTGCGCCAGCGATCATGATTCGAATCTTTAAATGGGGCCCTGGGTTGACTCGAGCGATCAACATATTTCCAAAGATCAGGGGCAGGTAATACAGCATAAAGAACTGCCCGATGCTGGTTTGAGAGAATTGAAAACTTATCAGCAGAATGGGTGTCACATAAAACAACAAACCACCAAGCATCAGTTTGCCTGCGGCAATATCACAAAGCAAAATGATTAAAACTTGTCTGTTCTTTAGCAATTCACCAAAATCTTTTAGCTTTGAAGAAGTGTTGTTTGACTGCGGCTGAGCCTCGTTGGCAGCCGATGGCATTTTGAGTCCTTGGAAGAAAAACCAAGACAATCCAGCCATTCCAGCGGCAAAAAGCATGGCGGTGTAAAGACCTAACACCTCTGCAACTACTGCACCGATGGGGGCGCCGCACAGTGAAGCAGCAGTAATTGCGGCCACAAAAGTCGCAAGTCCGCGAGTTGTTTCTGCATCGTTTCTTGCAGTTTGCATCATGTAAACTTGGCAGGAAACTGTGGCAACTGCGTAACCGATAGCGCAAATCGTACGCAAAGCAATGACCTCTGGCACAGTTGTGGCAAATGCCATCCCACCTAAACCTAGGGTCGAAATTAGCACGCTCCATTTGAAGGTGTTTCGCAGCCCAAGTCTTGCAATCACAGCGCCACCAAACAAGGTGCCTAAACCGGCAAACAGCATGTAAGCCATGATCGGAAGTGCGATATCAACATCTACCGTGATTAAGGTGCGAGTCAGTGCGATATCTTGAACGTAAATTGGAAAAAAAGCCCGAAGCATTTCTTCCGATAAAACAAATAAGAAAAGAACGATGCGCACATCGTATGCTTGAGGCTCATGCCAATCTTTGCTTGCTTGGTGTAAGTTGCCTTGTGACTCGCTTTTGGTGGAGGGCTTGAAACCTTGCTGGGTCAGAATAATAAGCTCTGACAAGGGCCCGGTTAAAGCTTGAGGCAAGCTTCTTTGCGGCAGTCCCATTTTTAAACCATTGATCATTGCGACCCATGTGTCCTTGGGTCTTAAGACCCAAAGTACTGCGAAGAATAAGATAATTTCAAAACCAAATAGCAAGGCCACAAACAAAGCAACAACTGCGTCGCCAAACATAATTTGTAGTTTTTCTTGAGCATAAGTCGCCCGTAGTCCAATGGTGACACCCGGTAGCTCCTCATCTGCTGCAATCTCTTCGAGAATCTCTCCGTTAGAGCGATTTTGCTTATTGCCATCGCGATACAAACTGTATTCTTTGCCATCCAGACTTTTGACTTGTATAAATTCGATCTCAGGGTTGTCGAGCAAGGTGTCTGATAAGTAGTCGTCCATGCCAACCAAAGCATCGTAAGGGATGCCTAATTTAATTGAGTCAGCAACGGTTGTTCTGACTGCGTTGGCGATGACGTTACCCTTTAAAAGAACTTGCGGCAAAAGTATTTTTTCGAAATTGCTCAACATCAAAAAAGTTAAGAGCAATGAGGAACAAAGACCAACAAGCAAAAGCACCAGTGACGTGCGTCTGGCTAGCTTGCGCTCAAAGCTTTTTGTATCGATTTTTGTCATGTTGAAGCGCTAGGTTGCTGAAGAGTCAAAGTGGATTTTTTGACGTCTTGTACATTTTGAGCAAGTTGGCATAACTCACTGTGGGCAAGTACGCTCTGATCAAGTTGCTTGCCTAAAATTACAGAGCGCGCAGCTGAAATAATTTTGTCCAAACTTATGAGCAGATAAAAAAGTAATGGAAAAAGTATCGCAATAGAGGCGGCACAAAAAATTCCCAATAGTCTCGCAAGTTCTTTGCGGGCGTCGGCGGCCAACTTTAAAACCTCAGACTTGTCCGATATGAAAACTAACTGCGCCACAGATTTACCAATTGGATCCACGATGGGCCAACGTTGGGTAAAAACAGGCGTGTCACATAATTTTGCTGCCCCTTGATCTTTCGCGCTGCTTGCATCGTCAAGGCACTTAGATGGGCCTGGTAGCTTGCCAGCAAACCAGAGCGGCTCATTGCTATTTGAAAGTAAGTCTTTAATTTGAATAGAAAATACAATTGAATTTTTTTGCACAACTTCTTCAAGCATGACAGACAATTGCGCATTGGTTTGAAGAGTTAGCCCAGTGGCTAGGCTGCGCTCAATATCGCGCTTCAGCGCCTCAGCGGGAACCTCGACTCTGGAGCTGACGACTTCAAACAAAAGGTTCTGAAAGCGAAAAAACTGCAGAACCGAAAGCATTCCAAGTAGAAAAATAATCAGCCCAAGGCCAACGCTGATTATTTTAAGTTTTTGAAGCATTGGTCATATTCCAATAAATGGGGGACAAAATATTAAATTCATTATAAGGAAGCTGCTTATTTAATTCGAAAATTTGAAAGCCCTTTTAGGGCTATTTTTTCTCAAATGAAAATCAAATTTCTTTTATATCAACTGCGTGGTGTATGCTGGCCAAACTTAGACTAGATACAAAATTTTCATCATTTTGTAATCAAACAGATTGCATGGAGATTTTCTTTGAATCATTCACAAAGATCCTGGTCCGTAAAAACTAAGCATTTCGGCGTATAAAATAACTCAACACCCCTTATGAGGAAATAAATGTTCAGTCACGTCATGGTCGGTGCCAATGACCTAGAGGCATCTAAAAAGTTTTATGACGCAGTTCTGGGTACTCTCGGAATTGGTGCTGGTGTCATCAATAACAACAGTCGATACTTTTACAGAACGCCAACGGGGTCTTTTTCAATTACCAAACCCATTGATGGTCAGGCCGCAACACCTGCCAATGGCGGCACCATTGGCTTTCTCGCTCAGTCGTTAGATCAGGTCCATGCTTTTCATGCAGCAGGTGTTGCCAATGGTGGCACTCCTTGTGAAGACCCACCAGGAACAAGAGAGGGCTCATTTGGTGCTTTGAATCTGGCTTATCTTCGTGATCCAACTGGCAATAAGATTTGCGTTTTGCACCGACCTGGTTAGCAATCAACCAAAATCATCAAAGCTCGAAGGACTGTATTTTGAGCTTTGATGAGGTCAGCAATTGCCTTATGCCACAACCTCTGAAAGTACTTTTTCAACCAACTGCACCAAGTCCTTTCCCTTGAAGGGCTTGGTAATGCATGCCGAAGCACCTGGTACTTGAATGCTGGCAATACCCAATCTGTTTTGAACTGAATCGGGGCTTCCTGAAGCCACAATCACCGGCAGCTTGGGATACTTGATGCGAATTTGCTCAATGAACTCGACACCGTTCATGTTGGGCATGACCAAGTCGGTGATCACCAAAGAAACTTGGGTTTGCTCCAACCAATCCAATGCTTCAATGCCATCTGCTGCGCCAATCACGGCGTAGCCATTCACCTCAAGGGTTTCCTGAACACCTTCACGAAGCAAAAGTTCATCTTCAACTAATAAGATGGTTTTCATAAAAATGATGTGGTCGCTTCGAAAAAAACTAAATGAAAACAAGTTTTGAAGAAGCCTAGTTTACCAATTCAAAATTCAATAAAAGCAACTTTTAGACATTTATTGACAAAACACATTGAACTCATCACAAGGGGTGTTCCCTAATTCTGATGGCTATAAACTGCAATAGCATGCTAACCATGCAACAAACAACCGGTCTTATTCTCTCTGGCGGTGGTGCCAGAGCAGCCTATCAAGTAGGTGTATTGGCCGCCATTGGCCGCATGCGGCGCGAAGCAGGTGTTGCACACGGAAACCCCTATCCAGTCATTTCTGGTACCTCAGCTGGCGCCATCAATGCTGCATTTTTGGCCAGCAATGCAGACCGATTTGACGAAGCGCTTCAGGACTTGGTCAGTGTTTGGCGCCATTTTCAAGTTGAGCAGGTATACCGTTCCGACGTCTTGGGCATGATCAGGTCCGGCGCACGGTGGTTGTCTTTGTTGTCTTTGGGTTGGTTATTGGCGCAGAAAAAACTCCGCCCTAAATCACTTCTGAACAACGACCCCTTGAGCGAGTTGTTAGCGCAACACATCGATTTTCAACGCTTGCCTCATCTTCTCGAGCAGGGTCATTTGCGTGCACTGGCCATCACTGCGTCGAGTTACAGCACTGGCGAACACGTTACTTTTTATGACAGTTGTCACCCCGTCACGCCTTGGGTGCGCAACCAACGTCTGGCACAACACTGTCGCTTGACGCACGACCACCTTTTGGCCAGCTCGGCCATTCCTTTTATATTTCCAGCTACGCGGCTTGATGGCCCTCAGGGCGTCGCTTATTTTGGCGATGGCTCTATGCGGCAAACCGCCCCCATTTCGCCTGCCATTCATTTGGGTGCCAGCAAAATCTTAGTGGTAGGGGCTGGCCGAATGCTAGAACCCCCCAAGAAGAGCCAAGAGGAGCCCACGTACCCTTCACTGGCCCACATTGCAGGCCATGCTTTGTCCAGCATCTTTTTGGATTCCTTGGCTGTCGACGTGGAACGCATGCAGCGCATCAATCAAACGCTGGAACTGATTCCTGAAGAGAAGCGACACACCACTCATTTACGTCCTGTTCAGTTGCTACTCATTGCACCTTCACAGCGATTGGATGCCATTGCAGCAAAGCACGCAGATGCATTGCCCAATACCGTCAAAAGCTTGTTGCGCACCATGGGTGCAAGCACCAGTTCAGACGCCGGCCAAGGCCAAGGCTTTGGTCTTGGACAGGGCAACGCGCTGGTCAGTTATTTGTTGTTTGAGGGGGCCTACACCCAAGAGCTGATGGCCTTGGGAGAATCAGATGCTCAGGCCCAGCAAGAAGAGATTTACAAATTCTTTGGCTGGGCGGGTAAATGACGGGGTCAAATAAATGGGGTCAGATCAACATTAATTTGATCAATCAATGAGGTCAATGCCTCGTGGGGGCTGACGATTTCTGGTACCCCAGTATGAGGAAGCCCCCACGAGGCATTGACCTCACTGATTGGAAATTAATGTTGATCTGACCCCATTTATTTTTTTAAGCCTGTAACTTAAAGCGCGAAACCTCACGGCGTGTGGCATCTGCGCTGTTTGACAACGATATGACACTGGCTGTCATTTCCTCGGATGCAGCAGCGTTGCTGTTGGCAATGCGATCAAGGCCCGATAAGTTGGCATTGATCTCTTCAATGGCTGAGGCTTGCTGTTCCAAAGAGGCCGAGATGCGCTGTAACAGGCTGTCGGTCATTTGTGAAATTTCGCCTACCTGGGCCATGTCCTTGCTGACCTCCGTAACGGCCAAAACAGCTTTGGCGGTTTCGCTGGCAGCTGCTTGCACCAACTGGGCAATCTCTTGAGAGCTGGCAGCACTGCTAACCGCCAGCTTGCCCACTTCATCAGCCACCACGGCAAAGCCTTTGCCATGCTCGCCTGCGCGGGCTGCCTCAATGGCTGCGTTCAAGGACAAGAGATTAGTTTTATTTGCAATTTTCTCGATCACGCTAGTGATCTTGCTGATTTTTTCAGAGTTGTTTGCAATGGCCGTGACCACTTCCACCATGGCCGCCATTTTTTGAACGCCTGCCTGAACACGCGCTACCGACTCGCGCGATCTTTCTGATGCCATTTCAGTATTGTTAGACACATCATCAATGGCTTGGCTAGATTGTTTGACTGCGGCCGCAACCTGGCTGATGGCCATGGTTTGGTTTTGTGCACCGTCGGCAATTTGGCTAATGGCTTCTGACGTTTCTTTGGAGGCCAAAGCCAACTGACGGGTGTTGACGTTGATTTCGTGCATGGCTTTGACCAACGCATCCAAGGACGAATTGATGTTGTCGCGAAGTACCGACAAGTCACCTTGACCCGCTGCTACCACTCGGTGGCTTAAGTCACCGCTTGCCAAATTGCGCATCACTTGGCCAATGTCGCTTAACATGAGGTTAAGTGACGACATAGCGAGTTGGGCGTTGTTGATGGATTTGCCATATTCGCCTTGCGCATTGACATCGATAGCGTATGCAAAATTGCCCTCTTGCAAAGCCTGTGTCACATTGTTCAAGGTGGCAATGGTGGACTCTACCCGTGCCAAACTGGTGTTCACGGCCGACTTGAGTTTGTCCATGTCTCCTTTGAGGGAGGCTTTGACCGGCTTGGAAAAGTCGCCTTGTGCTAAAAATTCCATTGTGGTGTTGACTTCTACCAAAGCATCTCCAATGACTTGCAACAAGCGGTTGAAAGAGGCAGAAGTCAAGGCTATCTCGTCAGAACCGCGAACTTTGACGCGGTGTGTCAAATCAAAGCTCTCTGCAATGGTGTTCATTGAACTTTGCAAAGATTGAAGAGGCTTTTGGATGCTGCGAGTGACCCAATAGGTTAAGCTTAAAAAGAACAGCGCAAACAAAATAGACAAGGCACTCGCCATGGCGAAACTGTAAGCTGCGTTCTTAGAAAGTGAACTTGCCAAGTCACTCAGTTGCTTTGTCAATTGATCATCTTGTGCTTTGAGAATGTTCATCTTCTCGGAAATTGCAGCCCACCATGCAGCAGGTGCAATGCCATAGTCTCCGTCCGTGGCTTTTTTAAGAACTTCATTGCGCAAGACCAGGGCTTCTTTGACACCTGGTTTGTCAAGAGCCAGTGTGAGAGACTGCTCATCAGTTGCATTGGCAGTTTGGCGATAGAGTTTTTCGAAGTTTTCTTGCCGTGCGATGTTGCCAATGAGCTGCGCAAATGCTTCAGGGGTCATAGACTTATTGGCTGTGAGAGTGGCATTGATGCCAGCGCGCTCTCGACCTGCGTATTCTTTGAAACTGATCAAGTAGCTGTATGCGCGAATACGTTGTGCAAACTCGACTGAGGGGGAGTCAGCCACGGCACTGTCAATGGTGTCTATGAGGGCACTGATACGGCCCGAGTACCACTGAATGGCCACGCCTCCTACAATTGCTTTGGCATCGACTTCTTGACGCTTGGCAGTGAGTGCTTGGCGCAATGCCTCAAGGCCTTGGTCAGCAGGATTGGCGACAACGCCAATCGAGGCAACACTCTTTAAATATTTGATGGTTTGAGTGGCTTGCGCAAGGTTGGCGTCAGTCTTCAATCGCTGGGCTTTCAGAGCGCTTGTCGTGGCCTAGCTCCCACCAGAAGCCAAGAAACCCGCAGTCATGCCTCGCTCTGACTGCAACTCATGCACCAATTGCCCCATTGTGGCCACTTCAGAGACCACCGATGCACTCAAGGCATATTGATTCTTTTCAGTCCAAAATTCCCATACTTTGTCTAGTGACAAAAAACCCAAGGCAACCAGTAAAGGCAAAACAAGCAAGCTCAGCTTTGTGCGGATTTTGAGAGATTCAAGAGACATCGGTATTTCCTATTTAAATCGATCATAACCTTGCTCAATGACACGATCCTATTGGTACAAACAATGTGTTTGAATTGACAAGCTTCCAAATTAATGACTTTAGTACTCAATTTCAAAAGAGACAATGACAAATTAGAGGCCAGTGTCCATTCGCCGCGTGGTCGTCGATGGATAGGGGTTGTGCAAGTCATTTCTGAGGTAATTCGGACTGAAGAGGGCATCAAGCCAGTGAAGCCCATAGAATGCCGCTTCAACCAAAAGGCATAGCCTATCAATGAGCAAAAAAATGAAAACACCAGCGCGTCATTTAATTGCATACACCTTGTGCATCTTTTCACTCTCGTCTGTTTGGGCGCAAAGCGACTTTGCGCAAGTGGCTGCCAAAGAGCCTGGCGCTCAAGTTACGGCTTCCGGCTTGGTTTTTAGATCACTCAAAGACGGCCAAGGTGGCAGTCCTTCGGCCACTGACAAAGTCAAAGTGCACTACCGTGGCACTTTTCCCGACGGCAAAGAATTTGACAGCTCTTACAAGCGCAATCAAGCCATTGAATTCCCCTTGAACGGCGTGATTCCCTGTTGGACCGAAGGCGTTCAATTGATGAAAATGGGTGGCAAAGCCAAATTGACTTGCCCGCCCAACATCGCCTACGGATCGCGTGGCGCCGGTGGCGTCATTCCACCGAATGCCACGCTTCAATTTGAAGTAGAACTGATTGCCATTGCAAGCAAATAATTAACCAACTTGGAATCAGTGATGCGAACACAGGTCGTGATTGTGGGTGCAGGCCCGTCGGGTTTATTGCTTGGACAAATTCTTTTCAAGGCTGGCGTCGACGCCGTCATTGTTGAGCGTCAGAGCCCTGAGTATGTGTTGAGCCGTATCAGGGCGGGTGTTTTAGAGCAGGTCACCTTGGACA
>Ga0214921_10009867_pt1 | contig 11946 bp, 2 predicted proteins | sample LL1505_MetaG_FD_177992 | JGI IMG/M metagenome (GOLD analysis project Ga0214921, IMG submission 177992) | Freshwater microbial communities from Lake Lanier, Atlanta, Georgia, United States - LL-1505 | ecosystem: Environmental > Aquatic > Freshwater > Lake | place: USA: Georgia | collected 2015-05-28 | reverse complement strand
TGAGAAGCGAACTAACTTCAGCTGCAAAGGTTCTACGCTCCACTTCTTCCAGGATTATTATGGCTCACGGAGATGCCGCCTGCGAGAAGATATGGGAGATTCGGCGTGGATTCAGCTACGCGTTACGTGACACCGGTATGGTCAAACTCAACGAGGATGTGACCGTTCCGCGCGGTCGGGTCGTCGATCTCTTTCATCTCGCCGCCAAACTCCAAAAGAAGCACGGCATCCCTATCTCCAGCTTTGGTCATGCGGGCGATGGCAACATTCACGTCAATCTGATGGCTCCGGTTGGCACGAGACATGACGACCCTAAAATGCACTGGATCCTCGATGAGCTTTTCCAAGGGGTTCTAAAAATAGGCGGTGTGATCAGCGGCGAACACGGCATTGGCCTGGCCAAAAAGCCTTGGTGGCCTGCCGCCTCCAGTGCCGCCCTACGTGAGCTCCATCACCGCATCAAAAAGGCACTGGATCCCCAGCAGATCCTCAACCCCGGAAAGTTTCTCTAACTCGCGTTACCCTTGATGACGCAATCTCGCAATCAGCTTTTCGAAACTCGTATTCCCCTATCTTTCCTCATCTATAACCCCGCGGTGGCATACCGCCGCACCTAATACGCCACCGTCACGCTTAATTCAGCCCGTCCCCAACTCACGGAATTAATGGGTGCTTGGTGGAGTTGGAAACCCCAGTCAAATCGTACGGAGGCAAAACGGTCGATATCGTAACGAAGTCCAGGCCCTATGCTCATCAAATAAACCACCGCCTCCGGCTCGGTGGGTAGAGGCTTGATATTTCCAATAAATCCATAATCAAAGAAACCCAGAAATTGCAATGAATCCTCCACCGACTGATCCCCGAAAATCTTGAAAATACTGCCTGGAGGAGTACGAATCTCTGCACTCATCACATAGCCATTATCGCCATTTGCCGATCTCTCGTCATATCCCCGAACCGTATTGTAACCGCCGATGCCATATTGTTCGGTGGGCATGAGGGGAGCGCTGGACAATTGACCGTTAAAGTTCCCCGAGACGGTGAATTTATACGGGAGAATAAAAGTCCGATTGAAGTTGAACTTTCCATAGATATAACTGGCACAAGAATTTGGAACTACATTTTGAAACTGGGTAGTATTGTTCCAACCAGTCACTCCGCCAGGGCTATAGTACCCAGCCATTTCAAAGGAGCTGAGACCGAAATCATCCGGAATCGATGCATCGTAGCCGGCCGTTAATTGGAAGACACTAAAAGGAGCTAATCCACTGTCAGGACCCGTTGCCTGATTTTGTCCAAAGATGAGGAAGGCATTTTCCGATTGCTTAAAGTCCAAGCCCGCAAAACAGGAATGACTCACCGGTTCCAGGGTGGGCAGTGGAATATTATATCGCCCGCTCATCTGCCAGCTATTCCCTTGGAAACTACTTCCCGGCGAGGTCTCGGACTGGGACTGGGTATAACTTCCAAAAATATTCAGGGAATTTCGCCAAGGGAACGGAATCATATAGGATCCGGAATAGGCATTCATCGAGCTAAACAAATCTTTCCAGCTTGTGGTGTATTGAAAGCCAGCCTGATGATCCAAGCTAAAAAGATTGCCGAGATTGAGCCCCAGCGATTGACGGTTTTTACCGGTTAGGTCAATGCCGTAGTCATCGTACGTGGTGTACACGCGCAGGGGGAACCGGTCTTTGACATCAATCACCAAATCGGTGGTCCCATCATTCTCGCCCGGCTCAAACTTAAGATCAGCCGTGCGAAAAGGATTCGTATTCAGCCAACTGACATCATCCTGAAGTTGATTCGCATCTATCTTATCCCCCTCCCGCAATGTCACCTCGCGGCGAATATTCATGGGGCGAAACCAGCGGGCTCCCTCAACCTTGACCCGTCCCACCCGGGCTTCGATGGCCAAAATCTGAATCACCCCGTTTTTCACTGTTTGTTGCGGGACAATCACGTTGACTACTGGAAACCCTTGTTCGCGAAAATAATTTATCACCTCTCGGGTAATCTCATCCAGGGCCGCCAAGGTCACCGGCTTACCGAAATATTTTTGCATTCGAGCGGCGAATTCGGCTTTCTTCAAGAGCTCGGAGGTTGCCACGACTCCTTGGGCATCTACTACACCCTCCCCCTTGATCTGCTCCTCTGTCTCAATGAACACCAAACCTTTGAGCTCCGCAGTGATTACAGCTTCACGACCGCGGGTTGACCCCTCAGGTTGTTCTATTTTCGGCGACGTCTGCACTGAACCGGCCTTCCCGGGCGCAGGGCTCGGGGCGATATCTTGAAAGCCTTGTCCATACTTGACGCTTGGCGCCTTTGTTCGACTGGGCGTGAAATCATCCTGATTTTGCGCATTGGCCACGCAAGCCAAGAACAAAAATACCCAACCTATAGACTTATGGATACACCTATACCCCATTAGGTGTGATTCTCGGGAATCTTCTTTCCTACACAAGCTCCAGCGAATAGAGCATGCTAATAACCTGTGTAAAAACTTACAAAAAGTTTCTAGAAACTACTATATATATAATACCTATTAAATATTTTACGTAATTATATATATTACTGCCTTCCGCCCAAAAAGGGAATTAAATCAACAGACTAGGATTCGTGTTACTTACTGTTGGCGATCGGAGCAGATTCAATGCTCACCTCTGCCGCCATACGTTCAGACTCTAATACAGACTGCGCTTCAGAATCTTGCCGCAAAACCAGCGCTTTGTTCGGACGAGCCCTAAGCAACTGCGTAGCGCCACGTTTGTCTAGTCTTAAGTCCCCCGAGGCCATCGGCTTGCCCCTCGGTTGGTTCTTGGCGGTGGGCTTGGTCTCAGCAGGGGCGACTGGAAGGGCGGCTTGGGGTATTTGTCCCTCAACTGGAACGCCAATTTCTTCTGATTGCCCCGAAGTCCGCTGCAAAATAACACGAGCAGCACGCTGTCTTTTCTGGCTTTCGTAATTTGTCCGCTCGGACGGTGACAACATTTCCAGTTCCTCATCCGTGTAAGTAATCGCACGCCCAGAGCCCCCCTCCCCTATGATCACCGGAGGAAGCTGTACCCCCAAGATTGCCGCCTGTTTGGCCAAAATGTAGGGTTGTCCAGTTCCCGTGGTGAACTCCGTGATGAACGGTGCGGCAGAACCGCCCATGAGGGGCAAGGCTACACCGATTTGGTTAGCCCCAAGTTGACTGAAACTTGTCACTCCATAGACGGGTGAGAGGCCCGGAACTCCTGCGCTTTGCGGATAGGTAAAGAAGTCACGGGTAAGAATCTTTGTGCCTCCGCCTGCCGTGAAGGGATTTCCAGCGTAAAGATTGACAAAATTACCGATCGAAGCTAGTTCTATCTTTCCGTTTGCTCCGACATTCACCAATCCCGTTACCTCGAGGTTCTTGTTCGAAGAATAACTAAATGTCTGGGCATTTTTACGTAGCGTAATGTTTGCAAGGGACGGGATATTCAGTATTGAACTATCCAAGGGATTGACCGAGCCGGTATCGACCGAGCCGGTATCTAGAGTCAAGGCATTAGCAGAGGATGCTCCAGCGAAGGTGGTAGCCTGATCCTTATCGGTAATCACGCTTAAGGCTCCATTGACCGTAGTATCGGTGACGACCACCCCCGTCGCACCATTGAGGCTAAGTCCGGTGTTTACCGCGACATTGTTGGCCGTGACGCTGCCACCGGTAGATGTGAAGGAGGCCCCACCCGAGGAGAAAATCCTAGCGATCTCCGCGCCGTTCAAATACGTCCCACCCAAATCAATTGCCCCCGCGGTCTGGGCTGAAAACGCGCCTTGGTTACGCACCGCCGCCAACAGGTCCACCGCAACACTCAGCAAGCTGAGATTACCGACCCCTCCCACCGAGCCTAAGGTTGCCAATCCTACGTCAGTGTTGACAGTTAGATTACCACCCAACGTCAATGCAGTATAGGTCTGGGCTGAACCATTGGAATCGACGGTCAGTGAGGCAGTCGTCGCGGCATTTTGCAGCTTCACCGTCCCCGTGGTGGTTAGGTCACCCCCCATCTTGACCAGTCCCCCGGTTTGTGCGACAGAATCTGCGGAGACCGCCCCCAACAATGATGTGGTGCCAGTGGAATCGATCGCCAATACACCCAAGTTAGCAGCCCTGGCCAATGTCTTGTTGCCCGAGCCACTCAGATTGAGATCCACACCGTTTCCAGTCAAAAGTCCGATCACCATTTGGCTACCTCCACCTGTCAGGGTCACGGTACCACCAGCAAGCTCGACCGTATTAAAACTTGTCGTGCTTGTGCTACCATTTGTATCGAAAGCCATTCCGTTTAGGATGACATTGCCTGCGAGGACGGAACCTCCTTGGGTGAAGACATTTTCTTGAAACTCAACCGCCCCAGCCGAGGCACTTTGAGTGATGCCCGAGAGGCGCGCTCCGCTAGATCCGATCACTCCACCGAACAAAGTGGTTCCCGTAGAGGACAGTGCAAGGGATTGATTTTCTCCAGCCAGCGATCCAACAAATTGATAAGCACCAGTCCCACCCAATGTCGTCAGACGAGAGCCACCAGAGCCTGTCGCCAACACGGCATCCCCGATAAACTGAACCCCTAGAGCCGAAGTGAAGGAGATTCCTTGCAAGGTCACTTCTCCGACAAAAGCGCTATCGGTATCACCGGTTCCCAAAACCTGAACGTTCCCGGTCAAAACCAAGTCAGCTGCGCTTGAAATTCCACTGTTGACCCGCAAGGCGCCAAAAGTAACGTCCCCCCCGGAAATTTGAATCGCTGCTCCAGCCCCAGTCCCAATCGCTGTGGCAGCCGTGGTTCCACCCACCGAGCCTGAGAAGGCTTTTGTCCCATTGCCTGCCAGCACTAGATTCCGGGCCCCACTCATAGCCGCTGAGACCGTGTAGGTACCATCGCCCGTCAAAGTCACTTGGCCTTCGCTCAGCAGAACCGACTTAGAAAGATTGACTGCTCCGGAGGAACTAAACGTCAGACCAGCAAACTCTACGTCGCCTGCAAGATTAAAGGTTCCCGCCGGGCCGGAGCTCGTGACATCATTCCTAAAGACCACCTTTCCGCTTGTGGCATTCTGAACCAACCCTGCCGAGCTGTTCACAGTACCGTTGAAGGTTTTCTCCCCCGTGCCTGCTAATACAACGGTGCTCCCACTGAGGGTGACAGTGTCAAAGAGGTTTCCGCCAAAATCCACACGCGAATTAGATTTATAGGTCATTCCGTCGAGCACCACAGAAGCATCAAAGGTAGATACGCCCGAGGTATAAACATCGTCTTGGAAGGTGACCGTTCCACTGTTGTCCGCCTGGTCGATTCCTGCTAACCCATTGCCCAACGGTGCCAAATCCGTCCCCACTTTACCTCGGAAAACTTTTTCTCCAGCTCCGGCCAGCTTGAGGTTTTGATCGCCTCGGACAGTTCCGACGATTTCATAATCCCCGTTTCCACCCAAACGGATTGGACCCGATGCCAGAACCAAATTGTTCAAGGAGCTCGCGCCTCCCACCATGAAGTCTAGGGTCGAGCTCTGGGAGGAATAGAGGGTGTTGTCGAGGGTTGTCAGCCCTTGCAGGGTTGCCCCAGCCGTCAGACTGACATCCCCAAAGAAGTTCAAGGCGGTCCCTACCCCACCAATCATAGAAGTGGCGGCGACTTTATCCCGGAAGACGACAGGTTGCACAATACCCTCGCTTACGGTGATGGTTCCCAAACGGGCCGTCGCACCCACGGTGGAGGAAATGTCTACGACCCCAGATCCGATACCGGATGCGAACGTTAGGTCAAACGAACCATCAATGGCCCCCAAGCTCAGATTACTTCCGTTCGAGTTGAGCGTAGTGTTCCCCACCAACTGAGCCACGCCGAAAGTCATGGGGCTGCTTGAGCCTGGATTTAAGGGGTCTCCGCTTTCAACGACTCCCTGCAAACGAACGAGGGCTGGCGCAGAGGAGTTCAGACCCCCACCAAAGACCGTGCTCGCCGCCACATTGCCCAAAGAAACCACGCCAGTATTATTGAAAGTGACTAGATTATTAATGACCCCACCCCCATTGATCTGAATTCCGTATCCCCGGGCATAGGTCGTGAGGGTGTCCAGAACCAGTTTCCCATTTACGATCAGCATTCCTTGGCTCCGGGCATCGTCGGCCGCACTGATTAATGTTCCCAGAGTGATCGTATCTACAGGCGAAGTGCCCAAGGTGGCCGTGCCAGTTCCATATCGGAGATCGAGTGTATTGGAGGTGGAAGGTACTCCAGTTAAGGAACCTGTCACAAGGATATTTCCTCCCAAACCGTCACTCCCATCGGCCTTCAGCAGACCTCCCTGGGTGTTCCAAACGATCGTTGTCCGGCTGGAACTACCACTATCCAGAACGACATTTCCCAAAAGCTGGATCTGACCACCACCCCCGCCGCTCGCATCTCCAATTCCCAGACCGTTGCCACCTGACGTATCCAAATCACGCCGCAGGGTGATGGTGTTTCCGATTACCGACAAGTCTCCTCCTACCCCCCCGAAAGCAGGAATCGTAGCGGACGATAAAGATGAGGATCCAGTGGTAATTACTTTATTGAGAACTACTTCCGATCCAGTGATGAGGACCTGCCCGCCGGATCGCCCATACGCGGGACTCGTGGGAACGCCGCCCGAAGTCTGCAGGGTTCCTAATACGGAGACAGCGCCCACAAGTCCAGGCCCAGCCGGTGACTGATTAATGAGAATTCTCCCGCCATTGAGGTCGGTGCCGGAGGTGGTGATTCCAGAAATCGTAGCACGGCCGACGGGCACAAAGTTAGAGGTGGCAGCCATATCAATAGCAACATCCCCGCCATTCGAGATCAGATACGAACTGGAGGGCATATAGAATTGACCCCCGTCATTGGCAGATCCGTAGACAAAGCTCATCGTACCCCGACGATCGGACCGAAGAGCCTCGGAATTAAGATCTATAATCACCCCGCCAGTGCTAAGTTCTGGTGCAGTTAAGTTTGCAGAGGTGGCCAAGATTAGATTTTGGCCAGCCACTACCGACATCGAACCATCCCCGTCCAAGCTGAGGTTTTGGTTCACGAAGGAGAGGCTCCCCTGCGTGGCTTCCAGGGTCACACTGCCACCCTCCCCCACAAAAGAATTCGAACTGCCCTTTCCTCCTGCCACGAAAAAGTCTGTTGGCGCGACTAAGTTTCCTTGGTCTGCTCGCACAATAATCCGTCCCCCCACTCCCCCAAAAGTGTCAGTGGAATCACCACCACGGGACGAAACGGTACCGATGTTCATATCCCCGGTGGCCCCTGTACGTACCACTGTGAGGATCCCACCGGCTCCCCCAACAATCTTCTCCCCATTCCCACCATCGGCCAAGAGTTGCCGAATTGCCACACCGGCTGCGGCAGAGATGACCCCTAAACCCCCGGATCCTCCCGCTCCCACAACCGCCGCGTCACCCCCCAACAACTGAACCGTATCAAGCTGAATTGCTCCCCCCGTCGAAATAATAGAAAGACTACCGGAATTAAATCCGGAACCTCCTGATCCTTCGTAGTCATTATTGCCTCCGGATAGGTCGAGAAGGGAACGGACCGTGATGTCACCGGCAGCCCTCATGGTCAAACTAGAGCCATCCGTATTGTTGTTCGCACCGGTGAACTGCCCTGTGAGGATTCCACCATTGGCCATGAAGATGTCACCCGCCAAAGAGGACAGAAGCAATGATCCCTTGGGGAAGATTCCCAGAAGTTTCGGGGTTATGAGAATATTCCCGCCGGCAAAGATGCCACCGGAAGAGGAGATCGCCACCCCTCCACCATTCCGAATCGTGAAGCTACCCACCGGAGCAACCTCCTCCCCCACCGATCCGCCCAAAAGAATTCCGCCCCCGGACCCAGCATCCAGCACCAGGTTTTGCCCACCCGACGCGCGGATCCCTTGGTTGAAGGATATGCTACTCCCCGTGCTACTAAGACCAGCGCCCGTGAAGATTTCCACATCGCTCGCTAATGAGACCTTCGTACCAATGGTCACCGCCCCACCCTCCGTCCGGATATTCCCAGCTAAGGTAGTCGTGCCAGTCCCAATGGAGACCCGCACACCCCCGGTCCCCAGAGCGGTCCCGCTGCCAATGTCAGCACCAAAGAGAACATTCCCAACACTCGTATCGATCGCCAAGGAGCCCGCGCCATCCACCGTGGAAAGGAACTGCACCCCACTCCCTTCTGCACTCAAGTTAAAGGAGCCTCCAAGGATAACCTGACTTTCAAAGCTGATCGCTTTGCCACCGGAAAGCGTTAAAGAGAAAGGACTTTTCGATCCGACCTTACCGGAGAAAGCAGCCGTACCATTAGGAGTTTGTGTGACGGTCAATAGCCCCCCGCCAGCAACGTCAAGAAGGTCCTCAAAGGCCAGACTTCCATCGGCGGTGGCTAAAGAAGACCCACTCCCTAGCATTGCGGCCTTCTGGAAGGTGACGCCCCCACTGTTGGCAACCGTGAGCACAAAGGGGTTCTGCTCGCCGATTTTACCCGAGAATTGAACCCCCGCACTACCGCTTTGAACGCGCAAGGATGCAGCACCATTTAAGCTGCCGGCAATGGTGACCGTGCCGTCCTGTAAACCACCAGAACGGGTGTCGATCTCAGAATTTGCAGTTAGATACACCGGAGCACTCAGCTGCACGGCTCCACCCCGGCTGAATAAGGTGCCTCCTAGTTGGATTTCTTCCTTGGCAGTGAGAGCAATATTTCCGCCCAGTTGTTGGGCATTCGCCGTGGTCAGGTTCCCCAAAAAGACCACTGTTCCGGCGGTGGAGTTCATGGTGACGTTGCCTCCAAACGTGCTGATCCCCGACAGGATGGTAACATCACCAACTGCGCGGAGGTTCACCTCGCCCAGTCGTTGAGAGGCGCCCACACTCCCTTCCATCACAACTTTGCCCTGCCCGGAAATCGTCAGCGCCCGGGGCTCATTGAGCGTCAGACTGTTGATCGTTGCGGCCGTAGTGAAATCAAAATCACCCCGGCTCGTGGAGAGGAGAGACGTGTTTTGGCCAAGCAGGAGCGCGGCGGAGTAGAGTTGTGCCCCGGTGGTAGTTACACTGGGATCAACCCCAGAATTGGCCAAGAATTGAACACTCCCTCCTGTCCCTAGAATGGAAAGTTGCGAAAGCGCCTGGCTATTCCCACCCAGAATCCCTTGTAACTTAACTAAACCCTGTGAGTTCAGCGTCAACCCCTGGCCACCATTGAGCGCCGCACGGACAGTGTCCTGAAAGTTAAATCCTCCAAGCGAAAGCAGGTAGGCGTCACTATTCAGGGTCACTGGAGAACCGTAATATTGGTTACCAGTGGTCGAAACAGATGGCACCAGCTCCGAGCCCTGGAAATTAAGGCTGATCCCCCTGTTAGCACCCTGAATCCAAAAATCCGTCAGGGGTTTCACTCCCCCCACCTGCCCCTGAAGGATCATTGCTCCCCCTTGAAGAAGGAACTTTAGATTTTGCGCCCCTTCAATCGTCCCGCCGTCAAAAAGGGTGAAATCCGTGGAGCGAACTACGCTGGCCGCTCCCAATTGCATCTGGTCGCGTATCACGATTCCACCCGTCACATTCAGATTCGGGACTGCTTCAGAACCGGGAACGGACATTACCAGGGATCCCCCGGCATCCGTCTCCAAAAAGGCCAGCGGGTTGAGACTCCCCACCAGCCCACCCAAGGTGACCGTTCCACCACTATTGAGAGCCAGGCCACGCGGCGAGCCATCGCTGTCAAGCAGCCCCTTGAATTCAATGGCTCCCCCACCCGTGCCCGTGCTGATGATAAGAGTTCCCTGGCTCGTCAACCGAGTGTTACTTCCAAGTACGATGGACCCAGAGGTCGTGCTGATATTTCCCCCAATTTCCACCCGCGCCGTTGTAGATGTGCCAGCTACAGTTTGTGTGAAGTTTCCGCCCAGAGTAAGGGTATCCTGGATGGAGAGAATTCCAGCGTTGCTCACCTGAATCGATCCCCCGCCAGAAGTCGAATCCACCGGGCCCCCAAAGGTGAAATTATATCCCGTCAGATCCATCGCCACCCCAGACCCCCTGAGAACCACCTCATTGAAGGTTGTAAGCCCAGAAGAATTCAAGGTGTAGGGTGACTCATTCGGCACACTGGCATTTTGGACAAAACGGCTGGTCAACAAGGTGTCTTGAAAGGTTACGTTCAAGGCATTCTTCACTGTGATCTGCCCTAGCATTCCGGCATCGTTCACCCCCACCTTTCCGTCAAATGTGATTGAGCCACGCCCAGCGTTGAGTAGCAGGTTATTCTCTGCGTTATTGGCGCTTCGCACGATGCCAAAGGCGAAATTTCCGTCTTGGCCCCGACCACCGCCGTTACTATCCGAGCCACCGAGAGCAGTGATCTGCACCGTGGCCCCATCAATGACGATTGTCTGACCTGTGAAACTGAACACTGCCCCACTTGCGCCCGGACTGCCCGCTTCCCCGTTTCCGCCGTTACCAGTGATGTTCCCGCGCAGATAATTCTCGCCAGCTCCTGCCATCAGAATACTTCCAGCTTTGCCCGCCGGTCCTCCATTGCCACCACTTACATCGATAGCCCCGACCACCTTTTTTTGGTCGCTACGTATCGTAATAGTACCACCGTTACCGCCATTGCCGCCCGTCACAAAATTATTGGAGCCGATCGCGTTGATTGCTCCCACAGTGATTAGATTGCCCGTAAGGGTCAGATTTCCGCCATTGTATCCGGGAACTGCCACCGTGCCAAAACCGCTGCCATCCGGGAAAGGCACGAGATAGGTGCCGCTGCGGCCACTAATTTCAATAATCGCCCCGACGTCAATATTTCCCGCAGCAGCCGTGATCGTTACATTTCCGCCAGGACCAGGATCCTGTCGGGCCAGCAATCCGCCCGAAAGGGTGACATTCCTCCCAGCCCTCATGGTGACGTCGCCGGCCGAGGTCACTTGCGGCGTGATCAGGATGTCCCGGGCCACGCTCACATCCGCCGCTGCGGTAAAATTAAAGAGCCCGGCGGAAAGAACGACCATGTCTCGGAGTTGATTCACAGGTCCACCGAAGGTCAATCCACCGGTGCCAGCCGTGATCGTCAAATCCTCACCCCCCGCACCAGCGAGGGTGTTAGAGAAGCTGATGCCTCCTCCGGTGGCTCCCAGGGCCGTGGTATTGAACTGGACGCTGGTGGCCAAGGTGACCGGGCTGCCCAGGTTAATTGCTCCCCCCGCTGTGGTGATATTGCCATTCAGGGAGATTGATGAGTTTCCGACCCCGATCGAGAGGAAGGCAACTGGCACAACGGAGCCAACCGGCCCTAGGCTGACCGTCGCAGCACTATTGACCGGATTCACTGTGAAGCCAAATCTCCCATCCAGCGTGGAGTTCACCGCCACCGGGCCAACTACGTTGTTAAACAAGAAATTCCCGCCCATATTCACGGCCTGACTGAAGGTCACACCCCCCGAAGAACTCACCGTCATCCCAAAGGGATTGGTTCCCCCCACCGCACCGGTGAAAGTGGCCGTACGCGTCCCCAAATCCATCGTGAAGGTTCCTCCCAGCTTGTTTAGTGTATTGCCAAAACTAACGTCCCCAGATCGAGAAGTGATTGAGGTCGCTCCGCTACCCAATAATGTCGCCCCACTAAAGGTAACCCCACCAGCGCTGGTGATTGTTATGTCCAACGGATTCGTCCCCCCAACCGCGCCGGTAAAGTTCAGAGCCGCTGTGCCGGCAGTAACTGTTAGTGGCGTAGATCCATTCAGAGTTTGATTGAAAGTCACATCACCATCTCCCAGGCCGCCACCCGAAGTCGTAATCGCAGTGGCCGTATTAATAAAAGCCGGCCCAGTCACCCCCACCGCACCACCGAAGGTTGTGATCGATCCCCCCTTGAATATCACCTCGTCTCG
>Ga0214921_10009866_pt1 | contig 11946 bp, 4 predicted proteins | sample LL1505_MetaG_FD_177992 | JGI IMG/M metagenome (GOLD analysis project Ga0214921, IMG submission 177992) | Freshwater microbial communities from Lake Lanier, Atlanta, Georgia, United States - LL-1505 | ecosystem: Environmental > Aquatic > Freshwater > Lake | place: USA: Georgia | collected 2015-05-28 | reverse complement strand
AGGAATTATAAATCTTTTTAAAAAACTTTTAAAAAATGTATAAATATTATCATATATTTCTTCATATTTTTCTTCTTTCTGTAATTTATTTAATTTATTAGATATTAAATCTGCACTAAATGAAAATTTAATATCATCTTTATCTGTCATATTAGAATAATAATTTTTAATTAGATTTTTTAAACCATACCAAAATAGTTCCATATCATAATCTGGATTTTTTTTATCTATTACTTTTTCACATAAATTAATAAATTCCATTGTTATAAATATACAAATATATAATTATATCTATATTTATTTATATAAAGATTTAATTATTATATAAATATGAAATCATATATTTTTATACCATATTTTGGAAAATATCTAAATTACTTTCAATTGTATTTAGATTCTTTAGCAAAAAATAAAGAAATCTTAACTGTATTTTTCTTAACTGATATTGATATGACTCAGTATACTTTACCAGATAATGCTATTAAAATAGAAATGTCATTTGATAATATTAGAGAAAGATTATCTAAATTTTTATTAAAGGAGTATAATAGAAATGTGGAACCAGATAAACTTTTACCTAGAACTGTTAAATTTTGCGACATTAAAATTATTTATCCTGTTTTATTTGATGATATTATGACACAGTATGGAGTAACCGAAGATGATTTTGTTGGATGGGGTGATTGTGATTTAATCTATGGAAAGTTAGCAAACTTTATTAAATATGAAGAAACATTTCATATTATTGGTGGCTATCATGGTCATTTTACTGTAATAAAGAATATAGAATCATTTAAAAATCTTTATAAAGAAATTCCAAAATATGATGAATTAGTTTTAGATGTAAAACATCATGCTACTGATGAAATTGCATATAGACAACCATTATTAGATTATCTAAAAAAAAATAATTATAAAATGAATTATATAAATGCTAATTTTTGTGATATAGTACCACCATGTTATTTTAATGGATTTCGTAAAAATCATAAAGAACTAATAAAAAATTTCTTTGATGTATATAATTCTGATAAAAATATTAATCATTTATATTATAATAAACAAGATGGTCGATTAATATTGTATTATGATGATAAAAGTGCCAGAGAAGTTTCATATTGTCACCTTCAAAAAAGAGCAATGGATATGAGTGAAATTCAACCAAATTCAATTTTAGAAAGTACTAATGGATATTATATAGGAGAAAATAAATTCTCCATAAATATTGAACCAGTAATACCATTCAAAATATATACTACGTGGCATACAAAAGATCTGCCTCAAAAAATGCAAGAAAATGTAAATAAATTAAAAGAAGATAATCCAGAATTTGAAATTTGTATATATGATGAAAATGATTGTTATAATTTTATTAAAGATAATTTTCCTAAGGAAGTTGCCTTAGCATATAATACTTTAATTCCACATTCTTATAAATCAGATTTATGGCGTTATTGTATTTTATATATTAATGGAGGTATATATTTAGATATTAAAAATAAATGTACTAATCATTTTAAATTTAATTTATTTACAGATAAAGAATATTTTGTAAATGATGGTAGTTTTAAAAATACTGATGGACAAAAATATCAATCTATATATACTGGATTAATGATATGTAAAAAAAATAATGAAATTTTATTAAAAACAATATGTGAAATTATTAATAATGTTAGTAAAAGAATATATGGTCCAAATGCATGGTATCCAACGGGACCTTGTATTTTGGGCTATTCTTATATAATGTGCAATGGTGAAAAAAATTATCCACTTGTACTTCATCATTATGGACCAAGATCTGATGAATCAATTAAATATAATGATATTAAAATATTAGTTCATTATCCAGAATATAGACAAGAACAAAATACAATATATTATAATAATTTATGGGATGATAAAAAAATATATAATTTAGATATTTCAATTGACTTAACTAATATTAGTACAGAATGGCCAGCTAATTTTTATGAAGCTTTTAAGAGTATAACGAGTGTAAATAAAATTGATGTTGCAGATAATCAAAACCTTATTAATTCTATTCAAACTTCTAAAATAAGAGACCCAAATGTTAAAATAAGATTACACATGCCAGCAATACCATATACTATTACTAGAGAAGAGTATAGTCACGATGCATATACTGGAAAAGTTAAACGTTTTTCACCAATGATGAGAAGTGTTGGTTTTGAAGTATTTCATTATGGTGTTGAAACATCAGAATCAGGAGCAGATAGAGATTTTCAGTTATTAACTAAAGAAGAATGGAGAAATTTATGTATTGATTCATTAATATTTCTAGATAATAAACTTTCTAGAGAAGAAGCAACAAAAAAATATGATGATCCATCAATGATTATTAGTACATTATCAAACTGGAATACTCCAGTATTTGTTGAATTTAATAAAAGACTACGAGTTAAATTAATAGAAAATCATAGGGAGGGAATTACTGATATTATTTGTTTACCTTTAACTAGAGCTCACGAAGCAGGAGTTAAGGATTTACAATATTGTATGGTTGAATCGGGTATTGGATATAGTAATTCGTATAAAGAATTTCGTATTTTTGAATCTTATTCATGGATGGCTCGTACTTTAGGAGTAGAAAATAAACAACCATCAAATTATTGGTTTGTAGTACCAAATTATTTTGATATAAATCAATTTAAATTTACAGCAGTACCAGAAAAAAAGAAAATAGGATTTTTAGGAAGAATTCAAGAAGTTAAAGGATGCAATATTTTTTTAGAAATAGCAAGAAGATTTCCTGATATTCAATTTATATTATGTGGGCAAGGTGATCCTACTAATTATTTAAAAGCACCAAATGTTATTTATAAATTACCAATTCATGGAGATGAACGTTCTGATTACCTAGGATCATGTACTGCAGTTATTTGTGCTAGTAAATTTTTAGAACCATTTTGTGGAGTATCTGTAGAAGCACAATTATGTGGTACTCCAGTAATATGTTGTGATAATGGTGCATTAGTTGAAACTGTAGAACAATTTAAAACTGGAGTAAGATGTCATACATTAGCAGATTATTGTTATGGAGTTCAAATGGCACTTGATGGTAAATTTGATAGACAATATATTAGAGATCGTGCTGTAAGAAAATATGATATGTATAATGTTGCTAAACAATATAAATATGTATTTAATACTTTATTAGATTTATATGATTCTAAAAAGAATGGTTGGTATTCACCTGATACATATATTAATAATTTAATCGACTAGATTTATTAATTAAAACTAAATCTTTCATTATGTTTTTGGATATCTGAATCAGCAAAACTAAAATAGGTTCCTACAATAGTTTCGTTAAGATAATTTATAGATGATAAATTATTAATATAATTTCTAGAATCTATTGCATGCTTTATTCCATTCTTATTAATATAATTTATTATTTTAAAAGCAGCTTGTTTACTAATAATATATGCCCATAATCCATTTCCATCTGCTTCTGTTTGATAATCTTTATAAATTATTTCTAAATTATTTATATCTGTATTTCTTTTTATATAACTATGTGCCCCTAGATATAATATTTCCATATTATTTCTAATAAATTCATCACAACACATATCTAATTTTTTTTTAAAGTTTTCTGTTAATTCTGCATCGTCTTCAAATATTATATAAAAATCATTATTTTTATCTTCTAATAATTTTTTCCATAAATTCATATGACTATATGCACATCCAACAACGCCTTTTGAATAACTAAAATTATTTCCTTTAAATAATTCTTGAATCTCTTTAGATGGTTCTAATTTATATGCATCACAAGCCTCTACAAATTCATAATTTTCTACATTTTCTTTTATAAAATATTTTAATAATTTTTCTTTTCTATCTTCTCTTCGTTTTAAATTTATAATTTTAATAGGATATCTTATTAGAATTTCTTTATTAATATATTCATCTATTATTAATAATAAACTATTAATTTTATTTAAATTAATATTAGGTATATCTTTTATCAAATTTAAATATTCTTTACAATCATAATAAAATTTTCTTTTATTTTTTTTAATATCTTTAATATATAAATTTAAATTATGAAGTAAATTATTTAAGTACCAATCACCACATCCGATATATTTAAATTTAAAAATTATTTCAAACATTTTTATTGCAGTGTATGGCTTATTATTTTTATAAGCAATAATAATCATAAAATATGGTAAATAAAAAATACTATCATTTATATTTATATCTAATTTTTTAGAGAAATTATCATAATCATTTAAAAAGATATTTTCATAATAATCTTTAATCATTTCATAAAATATATAAGCTAATTCTGATAATCCCATAATATTATAATATCGTACTAAAACAAGAACACATTCAAATCTTTGTTTATCATAATGGAATGATTGAATTAAATAATAAATACCATCTTGTTCTCTACCAATTGACCAGAATGAATCATGAATTCTTAAACAAGATAAATATTTTTCATCATTTGATTTAAAATCTTGTAACACATTTTTATAATATGCAATAGCCTTATAATAATCTTTATTATTATAATAATCATTTGCATTTTTAAAAGAATTTGTATCATATTTATTTTCAATTTTAGACTCATTTAATAAATTTAAATCTTTAGAATAACACGTAATTACAGATACATTTGTTTTATTAATTAATTCTGGATCCATTAATATATTGTCATTATTTATTAATTCTATTTTTGTATGTGATTCTACTCCACCAATTTCTCCAAATTGATAAACTAATGGTACTTTCAATGCATATACATTATAATATGGTTGTATTTGTGATGTAAATTTATCCCATGGTTTATCTTCAAAATATGCTTCAAACATACATCTTTGTATTGCGATTAATCCAGATTGGGAACAGATCATGAATGCATGAGTAGCAAGCATATTATTTATTTTAATAATATCTTTATTAATATCAATATAAGATAATTTAGTAACTCCAGTGTTATCATATCCTACACTTGATAATCCAATATATAAAATATCTGAATCATATGGAACTTCAATTATTTCTGGAAAATCTCTATATTTTTTTACATCATCTTCAAATATACAAAATGGTTGAAATGGTTTTGATCTATCCTGATTTTTAGAGGCTAAATCTAAAATTCTAGAAAATCCAGTTGTACCTGATTTAAATTTTCCTATATCCATTACAGGATTTACTTCAGTAATATCATAGTCTTTAAATTCATTAAAGATATGATTTCTTCTTATTTCATTATTACAAGTTATAAAATAGTATTTAATAGTTTTTAAATTAATTTGCATATATATAAATATTAATATTATTATATTAATATTTAAACTTATTCTTTAATTATTTTATTCCATATTATAGCTCGATTTTCCCACGAACACGTTTCTGCATATTTCTTTCCAGAAGCTATCATTTTTATTTTATCTTCTTCTGTTAAATTAATTATTGAATTAATTTCATTTCCTTCACTTACTTTTATTCCATATTCTCCAATAGTATCTATTAAACCTGCTCTAGGATAATAAATACATATTACTTCATTATATAACATTTCTAATGCTGTAATACATGATGTTTCATCAAAATTAGTAGGATATAGCCAATATTCAGAACTAGCCTGTAATTCATATAATTCATTTGGATTTAATTTTCCCATAAATTGTATATTTTTATATTTATTAATAATTTCTTGCATCTTATAATCTTCTTCACTCGAAGGAAAATTCGCATGGGTAGCAAATTTTAATTCTGCATCTTCTAATTTATTACATATTTCTGGCCATAATTCTAATAATCTTCCTAAACCTCTTGCTGGTCCAGAAGTAAATACAAATCTATTCTTTTTTTTATTTATATTTTTTGGAAATAAGTCTAAATTTATACCATTATTAATTAATTTTACCTTACCTTGAATGATTGGATAGTTATTTTCATACCTTTGTTTTTGCCATTCTGTTAGACAAATATAATTTGTTATTTTATTATTCCATTTATTTAATATATTTAATGCTTTTTGAGCAATAGCACTTCTTGTTAACATATTTGTATCATGTCCCCATATATATAAATTTTTTGTTTTAAAAAATGGATATGATTCAAAAAAATTTATAAATCTAGATATAATAATAGTTCTAAAATAATTTTCTTTTAATAGTTTATTTAAATTTTCTTCGTTAATAAATCTAATATTTTTATAAATTTCTTCTTCAACATCTCCTCCAATATAAACTTCGTATTCTTTTGATAAATAATCAGCAATATTTAATACAGCTCTTTCAGAACCTCCTAATGAATATTTCATACTATAACTATAATTCCATTTTTTATCGGAGTAACCGGTATAAATTAATATTTTATTACTTTTTTGACATTCTTCTATTTTATTAGTTTGATTCTGTAACATATTAAGATTATTAATATTTAGTCCTAAATCAGTTAATCTATAAATATTGGTAATATTTAAATTATGTTTTGTATCTAATAAATTTAAATATATTTCACATCCTTTTAATAAATCATTATTATTTACATGTTCTAAAATATAGTATAAATTATAAATAAGATTATTAATATACCATTCTCCTGCATCAGTATACTTAAATTTAAATATTATTTCTAACATTTTAATTCCTATATTCCATTTTTGTAATTTAATACTTATAATAATCATAAAATACGGTAAATAGAATATATACTCACTTAAGTTAAAATCTTTTTTTATACGAATATTTTCAATATCGTTAATAAATTGATTCTCATAATAATCTTGAATTAATAAATAAAATGAATATGCTATTTTTGGACATCCCATTATATTATAATAAGTAATTAATCGGTATATACATTCTATTCGTTTTTTATCATATTTATTAGATTCTATTAAATAAAATATTCCATCACTTTCTTTATTATTTTTATGTAATTCTTGATATAATTTTAAACATATTAAATATTTTTCTTCATCTGAAATTAATGAGTTTAATTTTTTTTTTAATTCTGTAATTATATAATCTTTTAGTTTATAAAATGTATCATTGCAAATATAATCTTTTAAAGAATTATAAAGATATTCTGGCCATTTCTTTTCATTTAAAATTTTATTAATATCTATAATAATATCTAAATTATATATATTTCTTTTTTTCCATAGATCAACATAATATGGCATAGATGCTTCTCTTTCTTTAATATAATCTTTATATAATTCAAGAATTTTTTCATTATTTTTATGCACAATATAATTTTCATGACATAAAATTAATGGATATATTTTATATCCATTATTTTGAATATAATTATATCCTAATAAACATGGTCCGGATACTGACCATGGATTTATACAATAATCTCTTTTATTAATATTTATTAATATATTTAATAATGCATTTAAAATAATAGGATTATTTTTTTTAACAAAAATTAAACCATTTGTAATTGATTGACATTTCTTGCCATCTTTCCAATATGGAGGATCACTACAAAAATATTCTTTATCTGTTAAAGAAATAAATTTAAAATTATTTACACAATTAAATTTAATATCTATATAAATTCCTCCATTAGCATATAATATACAATATCGCCACAAATCAGATTTATATGCATTTGGTATTAATGCATTATATGCATCAACAATTTCAGTAGGATAATTATTTTTTATAAATTCAATACAATCATTCTCATCATATAATAAAATTTCAAATTCTGGATTATCACTTTTTAATTTTTCAAAATTTTCTTTCATTTTTTCAGGAAGATTTTTTGTATGCCATGTAGTATATATTTTTAAGGGTATAATTGATTCTTGATTCATAAAAGAATTATATATAAATATAATTATATTATGAATTATAAGTTTAAACTAAAATCTCTTTAGTAAAACTATACTGATTAATATAAAAAATATTATCATATTTATCAAATTTTATTTCCATTTTACGTTTTTGTAAATGACAATATGTATTTTCAGTTTCTTTTCCATCAATATATACAGTAATTAATTTTTGTTTTTCTTTATCAAAATATAAATATTTTATATCTATTAATGGATAATGTAAATTTAAAAATTTAGATTGATTACTATGATCTGGTCTTTTTCTATGAAACATACAATCTGGTAAAATATCATTCATATAATCTTTCATTATGAATATATTAAAATTATTATTTTGTAATATATGTAAAAATCCTCCATGTTCATCACAAAATTTAGATTCTTTATCAATACACATATTATTATATTCTGGAATTCTCTTATAAAGATTTTTTATATTATCATTATTTAATAATACTGTAAAATGACCATTATATCCACCAATAATTTCATAATTATTTACAAATAAGTTAATAATATTAGATAATTTTCCATATATAACGTCACAATCACCCCAACCAACATAATCATTTTTAGATATATTATACTTCTCAATTACATCATTAAATAAAATTGGATAAATAATTTTAATATCACATAATTTATAATTAGATGTTAATAATTCATTTACATTAATATTCATACTGTATTCATTTTTTAAAAATAAAGCAAATCTTTCTCTTATTTCTTGTAATTTCATATTTATTATTATAGCATTTTTAGGTATTTTATAATTACTTGTATCTATATCAGTTATTATAAATACTGTTAATATATCATTATTAATACTTAATGAATCTAAATATAATTGAAAATAGTTAGGAAATGAACCATAATATGGTAAAAATATATACATTCTTGAATTTTTTATTTTTTTAGAATATAATAAATTAGTATCAAATTGTATTTCTATTATATTTTCTAAATTTTCTGTATAATTTATTTTTTTTCTTTCTATTATATCTTTAAAATAATTGACTCTATATCTACTTTCACCAGTAGTTATATGTCTTAAATACTGATTCTCTTTTTCTGCCATATTAATATTTTCTAATATTACTAAATTATTTAGATCTTTTTTTTGCCATTCTTTATAAATTTGCCATAATGCAGTTTGCTCCCATATACGATTTATATTTTGCCATGACACATTTACATTATACCATTCTTGTATCATTAATTTTGTATTTAAATTATTTTTGCATATATATACTCCAGCATTTGGCTCATTAGGAGTGCATGGTAAATCCCAAAAAAATATCATACTTTTATTTTCATATCCATATATAACTGACTCTAATGGAATATCAAAATTTTTAACAATACAGTCACTATCTAAATATACTATGTAATCATAATTTTCTTCAGAATCTAAGGCTAATTTAGTAGCTAGTAATTTTGACCATGAAGCATGTCGTGGTTGATTATTATTTGGATCTAAACAATTATGTAAATTTAATGGTTCTAATTGATTCAAAAATGGAATATAATATTTAAAATCATAACCAAACTTCTTACAATATTCATAATTTATTACTGCAGCTAATCCATTATATAATGAATCAGATATATTAGTATATTTTTTTATAGGCCGATTATCACTCATATGAAATAATATTTTTAATTTATTGTTATTTAAATATTTAATATTTTTATAATTTAATCCAAAATTTATTCCAGAATTACATATTGTATTTAGTTTTATAAGATCTAATTTATATCTTTTATTTACATATATTAAATTCAAATATGTTTCAAATTCTTTAAATAAATTCTCTTTTATTAAATCAATATTATTAATAAATAAATTAAAATTATAAAATAAATTATTTAAATACCATTCACCACTATCAATAAATTTAAATTTAAATATTATCTCAAACATTTTTATTGCTATTTTTGGTTTATTTAATTTATATGCTACAATAACCATAAAATATGGTAAATAAAATATATATTCATGTTTATTAACTTCTAATTTTTTAAATATATTTTCAGAATCATTTATAAATTCATTTTCAAAAAAATCTTGAATTAATGAATAAAATGATAATGAAATATTTGGATTTCCCATGATATTATAAAATACAATTAATTTATATATACATTCTATTCGCTTTTCATCGTATTTAAATGATTCAATTAAATAGTATATACCATCTTGTTCTTTATTTAATTTGTGGAATGATTCATGTATTCTTAAACATGATATATATTTTTCATCATTTGATTTAGAGTTTTGTAATACTTTTTTATAATTTATAATTGCTTCTTCAAATTTATTATTTTTAAATTGTTCATTTGCTAAACTAAAATCATTATTAAAATTATAGAAATTATTATGATTATAAATAAAAAAATTACGATTAAATTTATTTTCATAAATATTTTTTAGATATAATTTACTAATATTAAATGGTTCAATATTTATATTTTTTTCTGAAAAATTATATATATTTATTTTATTACTATTTTCTTGATTCATACACGATGTAATTGCAATATATTTAAATTTATTCTTGATATTATTAAAAATATTTAATATATCTTCATTTTTTAAATGAAATATAACATCTCTTATAATAATTAAATCAAAAAATTCATAATCAGTAGAAGTAACAATATCTTTATTTAAAAACTTTTTATTAGGATACTTAATTAAATGTTGTACAATTAAACTTGATACAATATCACATCCAGTATATTTTATTGTATTATCATTAAAGAATTTTGTACTAGGCATCCATGTTAAATCACCACATCCTAAATCTAATACTGACATGATTTTATTATCATATATAAATGTATCTAATAAATTAATAATTTCTTTTGTATTATCTAGCGAAGATCCAGGACCTGATAAAGGAATATTATTATTACCAGAATTCCATATTTTATTTAAATATATACTATCAAATGTATTTCTCCTTTCATAATTTTCTTTTGATTTATTTAAAAAATAAGATAATGGTGTTTTACTTATTTGATCATCTGATAATTTATCATATTCCTTATACACAGTATTTACTAAAACAATTAATGGTTGATATTCACGTATAATATTTTTATAATTTTCATATGGTTTAATAATAAATTCATTAACACAATTATTCCAATTAATAGAATACATATTATCAAGACCACTAAAAATTTTATAATTATCTAAAAAAACTTTATTTTTTTCTAATACTCTAGTACCAATTTCAGTCCATTCTATCTTATTACTCTTTTCATTTAGTATATCTATTATATTTTTCTTCCAGACGTTCATTAATTTAGTATTAGGTTTACTTCCAAATACACCATTCCATAAATAATCATTATTCTCTTTAATAAAAAAACCATCATATTTATCAAATAATGAAAATAAGCTAGATAAATTATCCATAACTATAGTATCACTATCTAACCAAATTCCACCTCTTTCACAAATTACACAAACTCTAATATAATCTGCTTGATGTGCAGGTAACAGACTATCAAAATAAGACGGAATATCATCTAAATAATCTGATAAATTTTCTCTTGTTATTAAATGAACATTATAACTACTTTTAGAATGTAAATATATTAATTCTCTTAGTTTCTTAATTAATTTATATTCATATCCTACCCAATAAAGATATATATTATTATTCATTATATATATACATTAAATAATAATATATATATATTTAAACTAATTATATATATTATAATATAACTAAATATGCAAAATAATTATATTATATATATGTTAGTAAATACATCTCATAATAAAACATATATTGGAATAACTAATAATAAACAAAGAAGAATAAGACAACATAATGGAGAAATAACAGGAGGGGCTAAATATACTACAGCAAATATTGGTTTTGGTGAATGGATTTATCACGGATGGATTGCCTCAAAAGAATCTATTTTGGAAAAGAATCGAGCTTTATCAATAGAAAAAAAGATAAAGATTAGATCAAAAAAATTAAAAGGAACTCCTGTAGAAAGAAGATTAGGAGCTATCAATAGTTTATTGATAGAAAATATTGATTTAGAATTTAAAAAAAATTCAGATATTATTATAT
>Ga0214921_10009863_pt1 | contig 11952 bp, 5 predicted proteins | sample LL1505_MetaG_FD_177992 | JGI IMG/M metagenome (GOLD analysis project Ga0214921, IMG submission 177992) | Freshwater microbial communities from Lake Lanier, Atlanta, Georgia, United States - LL-1505 | ecosystem: Environmental > Aquatic > Freshwater > Lake | place: USA: Georgia | collected 2015-05-28 | reverse complement strand
AAGCCTATGTGGCGCGCCGCCTCAGTGCCTACAGTAAAGACACCACGCCCGGTTGCTTCGCGTCGCCCGAGCGAGCCACCCAGATCAATCGGCTTGCCAGTGACCACGCCGGTCGAGGTGGCACCTTCGTTCATGGAATAGGTATCCATCATCCAAGCCATGGTCTGCTCATTGGTGTTCACGTCGGGAGCCGGAATATCCTTGTTGGGGCCGATGATGATGCCGATCTCGCTGGTGTATCGCCGCGTCATGCGCTCCAACTCGCCCAAAGACAGCGCCTTGGGGTCCACGCGGATGCCGCCTTTGGCACCGCCATAGGGCACATTGACGGCTGCATTCTTGATGGACATCCAGCCTGCAAGTGCCATCACCTCAGACAGTGTCACGTCCTGATGAAAGCGCACCCCACCTTTGCCCGGGCCGCGCGAGGTGTTGTGCTGCACCCGGTAGCCCTCGAAGTGGGCCACGGTGCCGTTGTCCATGTGGATGGGCACGTCCACGATCAACGCCCGCTTCGGGCGCTTTAGCGTCTCAGCCCAGCGAGAAAGGTGGCCAAGATAAGGAACTACCCGGTCTACTTGCTGCAGATAAACGCCCCAAGGCCCCAGGTGGTCGGTCTGCAAATAGCTGGGTAGTGCATGGGGGATACTGCCACCAGTTGGCAGGGATATTTCAGCGTGTGTCATCCGACGGCTCCTATGTGTTGATTAGGGTCAACTTATCTTCATCACAGACACTTGTTCAATGCCAAGTTCAATACAAAATGATGTTCAATTTGAATAACATAAAGCAATCGACATTAGTTTACACCTTATCGATGCATCCAAGTAGTCCCCGTTAGCAACCGTGGTTCAGTGCTTGTCTAGTGCGTGAACCGTTGCCGTCTGCTCCCCGATGCGAATCACATCGGCTTGAAGCAAGCTTTCTTTGAGTTGCTCCAGAGTCGTCAGCATCTGCATTGCCCCTTTCACCGAGGTGATGATGCTGCCGACCGATTGCGAGTTTTCGGCCATATCGGCCTTGTCGTTTTCACTGGTGGGGCTTGGCACAGCCTGCTGTATAAAAACATGCAGTCGTACCACGCCGTCGCGCAGCTCTGCGTTGGCTATTCCGTCGATATAAGTGTTCATATTGTTTCCTGTCTGGTTTGTGTGACATTCAATGTTTTGAAGTACCTGCCGACATCGTTCTCGGCGGCACCCGGATTACGCTTAGTTTTTATGGATTGCGATAGACCACTCCTTTAGCTGCTGCGGTGCTACTTAACAACTGCTGGGCCGCGCTTTGCCACTCGGCCAGGCTGCGCCAACGCTCCTGCTGCGCCTCTACCACCGAAGAGCGCGTACGCAGGTACTCCGACAAGTCGGCTGCACCTTGCTCCAATTTGCGCTGGGTCGTGGCGGCGAGTTCCATGGCGGCTTTCTCCCATTCCGTTGCGAATTGCACACTCTCCCACGCATTGCGTGCTTGCGATTGCGCCTTGTCGATACTGGCGTACGTGCGCTGCTCCGCGTCGACCAAAGCGGCCTGGGCGCGCTCCAGGTCCGCTTCTGCGCGGCGTACTTTATAGGTGCTCGCAAAGCCATCAAACAGCGGAATGTTGAGCGTCAGCCCAGCCAATGTCTCTTGGGTCTTGTTGCTGCTCAGGCTTTGGTTGGGTCGGCCGTTCTCGTAGTAGTTGACCGCCAAGTCCAGGGTGGGGCGGCCCTCAGAAGTACTGGCGCTCAGGCGCTCTTGCGCGGCAAGCATCTGCGCCCGGGCAGCCACAATTTCTGGGTGCTGCGCCTGGGCCTGGGCATACAGGTCAGCCAGTGGGGCTTGCAGTTGCTGCGCCAAGTCCGGGGGCAGGCCGATATTGGCGTCTGGATTGGTGTCTTGCAGCATGGGTGCCGCGTCCTGAGCCACAGCCATTTGGGTAGCCAGCTCCGTCAGACTTTTAGCCAGTGCCGCCTTGGCCCGGCTCATGCTCAGTCGAATCTTGGCCAACTCAGCGCTAGCCTGCATCACTTGGCCTTGGGCCGCTGCGCCACGCGCCTGCATGCGCCCAAGGGTCTGCAAGGTTTGCTGGGCCAGGTATTGCAGGTCTTTTTGCGCAGCCATGCTGGCATTGGCACTTTGGGCGTCAAAGTAGGCGCTGGTCACATCGCTTTGCGTCTTCAGGGCCGTGGCCTCCAAACTGGCCAGCGCTGCATCGAGCTGCGCCTGCGCTGCGCGCTGAGCAGCGGCGCGTCCACCAAAGTCCAGCAAACGCCAGTTCAGGCTCACAGACGTGGTGCTCACGTCCACCGGCCCCGAGTTCAGGTAGTCGGCGTCCGGGTAATTGATTTGGTCCGAGTTCTGGCCAATAGCGGCGCTCAGCGTGGGCCAATAGCTTGCGCCCGCGCTGCCCAAGGCCGCTGCCTGCGCCTTGACCTGTGCAATAGCCGCTGTCATTTGTGGGTTGCGGCATAAGGCCAGGCGCAGCACTTGCGCCAACGCCAATGGGTCACCGCCCACCGTGGGATGCAAGACGTTTGCACCACTGCAGTCCAGGCTGCGCAAGGCCTGCCGGTCCCACGCCGGGTACACGCCCAAGGGGTCATTGGTCAAACCTTGCAACCAGGCACCGTCTAGTGCTGGAGGTTGCACTGTGCTTGAGGGTAGGGGGGCTAATGCTTCTTTAGCGTCGCCCGCCGCTGCCCCACTGCCAAACACCAGCAGCAAGGCTGCTGTAGCTGCTGCACGCCATGCCTGAAATGGTTTAGCGCTCACCCAGGCTCTCCTTGACGTGCTGCACCAGCGGCGAGAGCAAATACTCAATCACCCGGCGGCTGCCGGTCTTTACTTCTATCGTGCCTGACATGCCCAAGCCCAAGGGACGTGAAACGCCCTCAACCAGCATGGCGGTCTGGTCCGACACCACCTTGACCGCGTACATCATGGGCCCCGGCGTTCGGGGCCGGTCACCGGGGGCGCGGGCCTCTGCCGCGCCCGCCATGGCCTCGCTGCCGTCTTGCGCGTCTTTGGACACATGGGTGATGCGCGCAGCCAGGGTGCCGTACTTGGTGTAGTCAAAGGCGTCAATCTTGAGCGCCACCTTCTGGCCCTCATGCACAAAGCCAATGTCTTTGTTCTCCACCAGGGCCTCAAACTCCACCGCCACCGCCGAGGGCACGATTTTCATGAGCGGCTGTGCTGCAGGTACTACCCCACCCACGGTGTGCACCGTGAGCTGCTGCACCGTGCCGTCCACCGGCGCGAGCAGTTTGAGTTGGTCCACCTTGGCTACCGCCCGCTTTTCGTCCTGGGCAGAGGCTTGCAGCACCCGCGTGGCCTCGTTCATCGCGTCCAGCGCGGTTTTGCGCGTCTCGGCGGTCAGCGCGTCCATTTGTAGCTTCATGTCAGCCAATTGCCCCTCCAACTGGACGCGTGCCTGCTCTTTCTCCAGCCACGCGTCACGGGACACGTCTTTGGTTTTGAGTAGTTCAGCATAGTCATGCGCACGTTGGGTGGCCAGGGGCAGCATTTGAGCAAAGTCTTTGGCTGCGCGTTGAAACCGGTCCTTCTTGGCCACGTAGTCGTTCCATTGCCCGGCCAAATGCACACGGGCCGTGGTCAATTGCGCTGCGCTGACGCCCGGCACTGCGCCCAGCACCGGTTGGGTAGCTGTATCTAGCGCGGCAATCAAAGCGCGTTCGCGTGCAGCTTGCAGTTGGGCGAGCTCTTTGTCGCCGCTGGCGCGGTCACGCTCGCTGTCGGTGGCGCGGGTGTCGAGCTCAATCAACACATCACCGGCCTTGACCTGCTGGCCCTCCACCACATGCAGGGCAGCCACCTTGGCCACGTCCACCGACGCCACCGTCTTGGCGTAGCCCGCGGCCACGATGCGGCCCTGGCCGCTCACCACCACGTCGAGCTTGCCAAAGTACGACCACGCCAGTGCAATGGCCACGAGCGCCATGATGGCGCGGCCCACCCACAGGCCCGCCGGAGACACCGGGCGGTTTTGCAACGCCAAGGCCGCAGGCAAAAACTCGGCCTCTTGCTCTTTGAGCACCGGTGGCGTGAGCTCGCGGCGAAGCCCCCAGTAGTGGCTAAAAATGCGACGGTAGCGCTCCAGCAGCGCCGCGAATTGAATAAAACGGTATTTCATCATGGTGTTTGTGTCCGCATGGGATGTGCGCGCTGCTTTAGCGATGCCCTGGCGCAAAGCGCTGTGCGCTGGAGTCGTCAGGCCCCTGTTGCAGGCTGTGCAGGTGGGTGTAAATGCCATTGGGGTTGCGCAGCAACTCGTGGTGCGAGCCCACTTCCACAATCTCGCCCTTTTCGATCACCAAAATGCGGTTGGCGTCGCGCACCGCGGACAAGCGGTGCGCAATGATGAGCACCGTGCGGCCCCGGCAGATGGCGCGCATATTGTCTTGAATGATTTTTTCGGATTCGTAGTCCAGCGCACTGGTGGCCTCGTCAAAAATCAAAATCCGCGGGTCCGAGATCAGCGCCCGGGCGATGGCAATGCGCTGACGCTGCCCGCCTGACAGGCCCGCGCCGTGCTCGCCCACCATAGAGTCGTAGCCCTCGGGCATTTCGCAAATGAACTCGTGCGCACCAGCCATCTTGGCCGCGGCCACTATGGCCTCTATGGGCAGCGCCGGGTTGACCAGCGCAATGTTGTCGCGCACCGAGCGGTTGAAAAGCACGTTTTCCTGCAGCACCACGCCTATCTGGTGGCGCAGCGAGGGCGTGTCGATCACCGAGAGGTCTTGTCCGTCAATCAGCACCCGGCCCCGCTCTGGGGCGTACAGGCGCTGAATCAGCTTGGTCAGCGTGCTTTTGCCCGAGCCCGAGCGCCCCACAATGCCTATGACCTCGCCAGGGCGAATGTCTACCGACACATTGCGCAGCACGTGCGCAAATTCAGCCCGGTAGCGAAAGCTCACCTGGTCAAAGGTGATGGCGCCGCTCAGGCGCGGCATGCGGGTTTTTTGCCCTTCGCTTTCACCCTGTGCGTTCAAGATATCGCCCAGGCGGCTCATAGAAATGCCCACCTGCTGAAAGTCGTTCCACAGCTGCGCCAGCCGCAAAATAGGGTTGGACACCTGGCTGGCCAGCATATTGAAGGCCACCAGCTCGCCCACCGTCATCTGCCCGTCAATCACCAAGGTGGCACCCATCCACATGATGCCGGCGGTGACCAGCTTGCTGACCAAGGTGACCGCAGCACTCGAGACTGTAGACACATTGGTGGCCGACAGGCCCGCTTGCACATAACCGGCAAGCTGCTGTTCAAACTTGCCAATCCAGCGCGGCTCTACCGCCATGGCCTTGACGGTGTCGATACCGCTGATGCTTTCCACCAAAAAGGACTGGTTTTCCGCGCCTTTGTTGAACTTGTCGTTCAGGCGGTTGCGAATGACGGGCGTAGCCAGCAAGGAAATGATCACATACAGCGGAATAGACGCCGCCACAATAAAGGTCAGCTTGGGGCTGTACCAGTACATCACCGCAATGAACACGAAAGAAAACAAAATATCCAGCACCACCGTCATGGCGTTGCCGGTTAAAAAAGAGCGGATGTGTTCTAGCTCGCGCACCCGCGCCACCGAGTCCCCCACCCGGCGCGCACCAAAGTAGGCGCTGGGCAAGCTCAGCAAGTGCCTAAACAGCCGGGCACCCAGCTCTACGTCAATCTTGGAGCTGGTATGCGCAAACACCCACGACCGCACCGCGCCCAGCACCACCTCAAACAAAGTGGCCGCCACCAGGCCGATGGCAATCACGTTGAGCGTCTTCATAGCGTGGTTGACCAGCACCTTGTCCATCACCACCTGGAAGAACAAGGGCGTGATCAAGCCAATGATTTGCAGCACCAGGGAAACCAGCAATATCTCGCCAAACAGGCGCCGGTATTTGACGACCGCAGGAATAAACCACGAAAAATCAAATATCGCCGCCTCGCGTCCCACGCTGCGCGCGCTGGTAAAGAGCAGCAGCTCGCCCGACCACAGGGTCTTGAAGTCGGCCAGGTCCGTCCACACCGGCGCGTCTTGCCCCGGCGTGTGCACAAACACCTGCTGCGTACCGTCGGGCTTGACGCCCACGCGCACCAACACAAAAAACGCTCCCGCCTTGTCGATGCCAATGCAGGGCGTGGGCACCTTGTCCAGCCGGGCAGGGTTTTGCTTCACCTGCGCGGCTTTGAGGCCGATTTTGCGGGCGGCCAGCAGCACGGTGCGCACGGTGAACGGGTCGCGCCCAAACTCGTGCTGGAGCGAACGCGGATCCGACGCCAAGCCGTGCACTTGGGCCATCGTCATCAGGCACATGAGGCCGGTGTCCAGGGGCGGGGGAGAGGGGCTAAGGGAAATTGCTTGCATGGAGTACGTGGTCATGGCAACACGTGCCGGAACCGGAACGCTCAGGCGATCCGGAACCGGCAGGCTACATTGCTAGGTTTATGAGAGCGCAACTTTGGCACTACTGCATTCGCAAAGCGCTGCTGCAGCGCCTGTTGCGAGTGAGCGTACTGCTGTTGTTTAGGGCTTACTTGTATCCACGAAGCGTGATGTAACCGCAGCCACCGTGGTTGGTATTTACGCCGTTATCCCAGCCGAGCGCCCATACTGTATGGTCATACCCAGCAACAACTGGCGCATTTACCGAACTTAGCCACTCATTTTGATAATACCCCGTGCGGCCGGTTGTGCTCGGCTGACAGTTTTTATCATTCATAAAATACCAAGCAGCCGCGCCGCCTAAATTATAATTTGGATTAAATATTTCTGTCTCGTTGATCGTAATGCTGTGGCTGTTACCATAGGCGTCATTGTAAGAAATATAGTCTAATGTCGGCATGGGTCGTTGACGATCAAAATCGGTCCATGTTGATGTATGAGAAGTTAGTATTTCAACAAAAGCACCGTCATCACCTGGCGAGTTATCACCAAGGATAGTTGATAACCTGTACAAATCGGATTTAACACCTGCCGATGCTTGCGATATCTCGTCTCTAATCCCCCCGTTCCAGTTTGTTTGTAAGTTCACAGTATTAATGTAAGAATCAAAAATAGGAATTGAAGACAAGTAAAAGTCAGCGATGTTTCCGTGGCCGCTTGCTGAGACGTCAAGATTTTTAGCCGTTGACACTAACATAGATACTGCGGTATTACTTGTTCCTATTAATTTAAAAATGTTACCATACGATTTGAGTACATCTTTTGGGGTACCAAAACTGACCCCAGCAACCGAAGCAACGCCGCCTCCAATAGAGGACATCCCTCCAACAACCGAAAAAACCGCACAAACAATATCAATTGTTTGTTTTCTGATGGCCTCACGACGCGCCTCCTCCGCTGCATACCTAGCAGATGACGTTTCGTTAATAACGAAACCTAACCCCTTAATGGTATTATCTAATAAGTCTTTTAAACCAACCATCAAATCCCTCTGAATCAGATGCATTGCATCAAAGAAAGATAAACCAGTATCATTCCTATAGACGAGATTTCCAGAGCTACTTGCGGCAATAGATGCTGTACCAATATCAGCAGGACTCGTCACTCCGTCAATTGAGGTAATACCCGCATTATTATAAGCGGATTGCGCTGCGGTGACTGCTGTCGTCTTATCAGCGTTTAATCCCCCGCCATTCAAGTAATAAGCGACAAACGCGTTAGAAACAGCACCAGGTTGAAAGTAAGATGTGGTATTCACACCCGCAGAAATTTCAGATGCGCGATTATCTAAAACTTTATATTGAAGTTTAGAACACTCATTTAAAACATCATTAATAAGCATATTTAAGTTATCCATATACGCCTTCGATCTGTTAATCGCATCGATAACCTGGAATGTGTAGGAGGAAAGCGCTAGGCCTTGTGCATCGAAAGATGTCGGTACCGCTATACTTTTAAAAGCGCTCACATATCCCAAGCTTGCTGCGGTTGTAAGACTAATTACCTTGGCCTCTAGCGATTTATCAAGGTTGGCAGTATTCTTATAGGTATTCAAATCTTGAAAAAGATGACCCAATGCTTTGAAACTGTTAGGCGTATTATTTATGGTGAATCTATTATTGACAAAGAAATCTAATATATCCTGCTCTAATCTATCATTCTTTGTAGTATCTCCGTTGGATTGAAGTACATGTTGTGCAATAGCATTGGCGCCCTTTGCTGGATTCAAATAGAACAAAATTGATGAATCCCCGTTCTGCAGGCTATTCCTGGCGGCATCCCTGTTCAACATCTCTATAAGATTTAATTTAAATGATCCTGAATAATAGTCAATTGCGCTTGAATAAGTGGCAGATCTAATATCGCCATCGTAAAGATTGTTTGCATTCTGGCTTATTTCATAAGACAAGAGAGCTTTAAGTTGATCTATAGTCAATTTTGTAAATACACTGTCAAATTGCGCTTGAGACATTGCATATAAATCTTCCCTTGTGAGCAGTTTCGCAATGCTGTCCGGAATATATTGCAATTGTTCTGGCGTCAAGTTCTTGGCAATATCTTTAGCGGTAACATCAACGGCGTAGGCGTTTGACTGCAAATACGCAGTACTTCTTTTGATACCGTAAGCCAAAGTCGAACCACCACAAGTCGTTAGTGAATTTACTAGAGTTTGCCACTGATTTTTGGCAAAAAGTGTATTTATTTGATCAACGGATAACAACAGAGGTGAATTATCGCCCCCACCATTACTTCCTACAACATTGTCATCTGCATAGTAAAGCATTAGATAAATAGCATTGACAGGAATTTCACCGAATGCAGCCTGGGATAAATTAGAAAGTAAAGATTTATTAAGTTCTGGATATTTCTGTACACTCTGTCCAGTGTAGTTTTTAAAGGCCGCAGCGACTTGTTCCGGTGTCAAAGCATGAATTTGGCTCGGTGTCAAGCTAGCCAGGGCAGCAACGCCCTGGTTTATAAGCGTCGTTGTGTTGAGCAAAGCAGTTTTGGCGACAGTACGATCTACGACATTTGATGCGTAGCTACCGAGGTCATACAAGATGTAACTAATTGCTCCGGGTGATAGTCCATTGATCTGCGTCTCGCTTAGAGCCATTATTTGCTTGTGATTTAAATAGGGAACGACATGTTCAAGTACATCACCAGTCAATCCGGAAATAGTTGTGTCGTCAAAGTCAATTTTATGAACGTCCGTAAGGGCTGCATCATTCGTTGGAATCCAAGATTGTACGTAAGTACGCTGTATACTGGTAAGAGAATATTTATTCCAATAATCGACAAATGCTTTTTTGAAATTACTGTTTTCGAAATTCGGGCTTTTTGCGATGTTGTCAAAGACTGTTTGTGGAATCGCTTGTATCTGAGCTGTACTCAAATTTAGCATTTGCTGTAAGGACATATTAAGCCATTGATCTACAGACATTGTCTGTATAAATCCTGAAAAATATGGCTCTCCCTTACTACTAAACTGAACAGAATTCGTTGACAAGTATTTAATAAATGAATCTGGAATTTTTGTTATATTCACGTTAGTGGCGCTGTTTAAAACTGGAGCAGTACTTTGATTAATGCCATTTACCACGTATATCTCAATATCGGTGCCGGAATATGTGGTGTCATTGACGCGAACATATCCAGATGTTAAATTTACCTTGCCGTTAGCCATATTAACAATGCAGCCCGATGCCTTGCAAAACACTGTGGTTTGAGCATAACTCTCTTTTTCTTTAGAATAATCAGCTGCACCACTAATTTTTATCGACTGACCAAGTGCATTCATAGTTATATTTGTATAACCACAATCTATTTTTAGATTAGCCGTTATGTATGGATTGGCTGTATTCAGAACCACCGAGTTATATTCTCCACTCAATGTCAGATTGGAGCCGCTCGCACTGATATATATGGTGTCTGGTAGCCTCCAGGAATTTGAAATCTTTACTGTTTGGTCTGGGGCGTTCATATATACGCTTCCACCGTAACTGCCCGATATATTTACTTCGTCTGCGCTTCCGTTTATTATTACCTCGTTGTTAAGACCAGAGAACCATACGCTTTCGTTTTTGAGATTCGGCGCGGCGAAAACTACAGATCGATTAATCCAACTTCTAACGTCTCCGTTACCATAGTCACCGTTAAAGAAAGTATTCCAACCTGAACCCTTGACATTCACTCTTTGATTCGAGCCTTGGAAATAGATATTTCCACCTGAGCCAGCTCCACTCAGGTTAACAGTCGAATTATCAGAGTTTACATGTACGGATGCGGGACCCATAGCTGCGGGCGAATTGTTTTGAATATTCACACTCTGGCCCACATCAGCTAAGACTATGTATGCGCTTGTATTCAGTACGATTCTGTTATTAATTGCCGTTGCGCCCTTAATAAAAAGGCCAATGTCGCTAGAGACATTTACAGACGTAAGATCGGTTACGCCAGTAAAGTCTATATTGTCCGATTTACTATTATTGGCATCTTTAAAAGAACTCGTATTTATATTTATTGTGGTATTGTGATTGCTTCGATAGCTATTGTCGAAGTAAATGTTTTCGTTGGTTACATTATTTAATGTTATTATTTCATTTTGTCCATAAACACGAATTGAGTCCCCAATTCTATTGCCTGTCAAGGTCAGTTGGTGATTACAAGAGTTAAGTGCCACATATGCCCCCCATTGCCAGCCTGTTTGTTCATTTGCTACGGTTGTAGAGCCGCCGTTAGCAATGAGGAAAATTTGCGTTCCAGAGAAACCAATATTTATTTTCAGATTTTGTATGTTATCTGATTTCGTGTATACGTAAGCCCTTACATACAAATTTATGGTTTCGTTAGAGCTTTCTCCATATTTCCCCCACTCTTTACCCCACACATTAATTATCACTGGTCGTTGTTGTTTATAGGAATCTGAGTTCCATCGGTACCACACGTTAAGCGTCTGGCTGTTGCCTACCATTTGAATCGCCTGCTCCCAATTATTGATAAAGCAAGTTTCTGTTGCTCCGAATCCATAGAAAGTCAGAGTGTCGCCATAGCCCCATAATTCGTTTGTTCCGCCCCATGTGTCAGTGTTTGACATAATTTTTCCTCTCTTTGCTGCATTGGTGTGTAAATCGAAAGCCCGTTGCGTCGTTTGATTGCCATACGGAATCGTGTGATCGACGTGAATTAGTGTTGATATTTATTGTTACGGTGGTATGAATTTTGATATTTGTATTTTTTTATAATATTAAATTATTTGAATTTCATTTTTTTATAATGTAATTAATATTTTTTATATTTGCTAGGCTTTTTGTACCACTGCAAGGTATCTTCAGGAGCGCGACGAAGGTGGGTGTTGAATTAATTTGCATTGGTATGACACCTCCTTTGCCTGCATGAAATATGAAGAAAACGGTATATCTGCGCTTTACTGGACGCGCTAAAGCTGCTTGTTAGCTAATGAGGCCAGCGTTCAACGCATTTTTTGTGGGTGGGCATGACCGATGGCGGCGAGCGCACACGTAGACAGTTAACCCGAGCTGGATGAGCCGCAGCGCCAACACCCCTATCCAGCGCCCTCAACGCAATTGAAAGTGCCTCATTGCTAGGGCCAACAAAGCCGCGCAGGGCTTATAGAGCGCTGTTCGGACTAACTCACCGTTGTGTCAAAGCAATGGCTGCACAAGCGCCAGGGCGATGCGCTTGCGTCCTACCTTGGGCTTGGGGCAGGCGCCCTGCGGCATGTCGAACCAGCTACGCACATCGTTTTCCAGCGCCAGGCCGTGCATGAAGTTGTAGATTGCTTTCTTCAGGCCCCTGCCCAAGAGGTCGTGGTCCACGCCGCTGGGGTCGTGAAAGCCGATGTCGTTTTTGGCAAATGTCACTGCGGGCAGTGTGTCCAGGGTAATGCCATAGGCCGCCGGGTCTTTGCCCACGGGTGAATGCACGGTGCAAGTGAAGCGGTGGAAGAAACCGCTTTGGATGCAACCCGCCTCAAACAACTGGCGCACATATTCCA
>Ga0214921_10009862_pt1 | contig 11953 bp, 12 predicted proteins | sample LL1505_MetaG_FD_177992 | JGI IMG/M metagenome (GOLD analysis project Ga0214921, IMG submission 177992) | Freshwater microbial communities from Lake Lanier, Atlanta, Georgia, United States - LL-1505 | ecosystem: Environmental > Aquatic > Freshwater > Lake | place: USA: Georgia | collected... | reverse complement strand
TTATATTCATCATTTTGATCTTCTAAAAATGAATCAATAGTAGAATATTTTTCATCAAAAGTTTTTATAAAATAAATATCAAGAGTATTTTTACAATTATTACTTCCTATCTTATTACATATTTTTTGAAGAGATAAATTAATATCATTTAATAAATTATCAATACTTATTTTATTTACTCTTTTTTTATCATTTAATTCTTCATAATTATAAATTTTTGTATATATATCATTTAATAATTGCATACTGTCAATATAAAAATCTTGAAGTATAAATTTATTACTAAATAGAAAATTAAGTTGATTAGTTAGGTTTGATAATTTTTTATATAAAGTTACAATAGATTTAAAATTTTTATTTTTTTTTTTTGTTATACTTATTTTAAAATTATTATTATCCATATACATAATATTACAAAATAAAAATTTTTCAAAGAATTAATATTATATAAAATAATATAAAAATAAATATATATATATTAATAATGGCTAAAAAAAATAATAATATTAATAAAAATAATCAAAAAAATAATAAAGAAAAAAATGACAATAATGACAAGAATGACAAGAGTGAGAAGAATGACAAGAAAAGAAAAAATATAGAAGAAACTATAAATAAGAAAAATAAAAAAAACAAAAAAGAGGAAGATAATCTAGATGATGATAAAAGTGAAGGAAAAAAAGAAAATAATAAGAAAAATAAAGTAGAAGAGAAGAATGAAGAAGAGAAGAATGAAGAAGAAAAGAATGAAGAAGAAAAGAATGAAGAAGAGAATAATGAAGAAGAGAATAATGAAGACAAAGATAATAAAGATAAAAAAAAAACAAGTATTATATTATTAATTGATACAAATTTTATGAATAATGATGATAATGATCCATATAATGATCCATATAATGATCCATATAATGATCCATATAATGATCCATTTTACAATATATTTAATAATCCAGAATATGATCATAATGAGGATGACCCAGAATATAATCCAGAAGATGATCCGGAATATGACCCAGAAGATGATCCAGAATATGATCAGTATAATGATTCATATAATAATCCTAATAAAGATAATTGTGACGATGATAATTGCGATAATAAAAATGGAAAAAGAAAAAGTAAAACCCTTGACAATATTTTTAAAAACATTATTAATTCTATTAATAAAAAAGATCCAAAGAAGAGAAAGGTTGATCCTGTAGATGATTTTAAAGAATATTTTAAAGAATCAAATACTTTATTACCAATTAATAGAGAAATTAAGACTTTAAAAGATTTGATTGAGCTTGGTAAAACATTTGATCCTAAAGATAAAAATAGATATGTTATTAATTTAAGAGCATTACACAAATGTGTAAAACCATTAGAGGCATTAGATACAATGATTGGAATGAAGAATATAAAAGAGATGATTGTTGATTTAATATTTTTTAGATTACAAAATTTAGAAGATAAAAAAGAAGAATTATGGCATTTAGTTATTCAAGGCACTCCTGGATCTGGAAAAACAGAAGTTGCGAAAATTATTGGAAAGATATATTATTCTCTAGGTATTACAAAAAAAGATAAATTTAGTTTAGTCAAAAGATCAGACTTAATTGGAAAATATTTGGGACATACTGCAAAATTAACACAGGAGGTTTTTGATAACGCAAAAGGTGGAATATTATTTATTGATGAAGCATATAGTTTAGGTAATCCTGAACAGCGAGATTCTTTTTCAAAAGAGTGTATTGATACAATTAATCAAAATTTGACTGAAAATAAGGAGACTGTTGTTTTTATTGCTGGTTATAAAGATCAATTAAATGAATCATTTTTCAGTTACAATCCTGGATTAAATAGAAGATTTAAAATGCGATTAACTGTTGACAAATATGATGCAAATGATTTAAGAGAAATATTTATAAAGAAAATCAAGGAAAATGAGTGGTATATTAGTAATAATAATCTTGATAAAGAATTACCAGTCACATTTTTTGAAAAAAATATTAATCTATTTAAGTATAATGGTGGTGATATGGAGAATTTATGGCATCTTACAAAGATTGTACATTCACGACGTATATTTGGAAAAGATCATAGTTTAATGAAAAATATTACGTTAGAAGATTTGGAAAATGCTTTAAAACTGTACTGTGAAAATGATGAAGTTAAAAATAGAGATAAAGATAATGATAAGTATTTATTAAATACTATGTATTGTTAAAAAAACAATGTATTGTTAAAAACAATATATTGTTAAAGATAACTTTTGTACATTTGCATATTTAAAAATGTCGACTTTTTAAATGTGTAATTTATAATTAAAAAATTAAAAATTAAAAATTTTTAATTTTTTATTACCTTAATTTATAGATAAATATCTTCAATGAAATATTTATCTGAAAAATAATAATTTAAATCTTCTGTTATTCTAACAAAATGATCAAATGGAATTTCATCAAAAATATATCTAGCAACTAATTCAATAAGATGAGAATTGTAAATAAAAAATAGATCAGTTTTTAAATGAAAAAATAAAACCATAATTGTTTCTTCATCAGTTCTATAACGAATAGAAAAACGTGACCAATTTAAGTGATATAATCTTTTTAATTCTAAAAGATATAAAATATTTTTCTTTAAAAAAATAATTATATTATCATGATTATTTTTAAAACGTTCTTTTTTATGATCTTTATTTTTACAAATAATTTTATTATTAAAAGAATTACTAATATATTCTCCACATATAGAACAACATGATATAATAATTAATTTATTAAATATTCGATTATTTTCATAATCAAAAGGTTGTTCAAAAGAAGAACTATTATCAATATCTAATCTATATATTTTACTTTTTCTTATATCTTCAGTAAAAGTACTACAAATCAAACAATTTAAAGATTCTGTAAAATTTGGATAACATTGACTATATTCTCCATAACATGATTCATATCCATCTGGATTTCTAATATCTCCATGTTTACATAATGGACAATTTTCTGTTTCATCTCTAATTTTATTTTTAATTTTATTCTCAATTTTTTTTATTGTTTGAACTTTAAAAAATTTTTTATCTGGATTAAAACCAAGACTATAATTTTCATAATTAGAAATAATATATTGTAAATAGTCTTTACTCTTTTTAATATGTCTAAGATAATCTCTAATAGAAACATCATTAGAATCATCACTCATTTTATGAGAAGTGCTAATTTTTGCAAGTAATCCTTGCAATAAACCAATTACATAAAGGAAACATATACTTAGTATATGAAAGACTTTTGATAAGATGGTATTTTCCATTTTAAAATAAGCTTAAATAAAATTAATAAGATAGTATGTTACACTGTATATATATATATTCTATATATTGTATTCTATTGTATTCTATTGTATTGTATTAAATATAAACTTTACATTATAAAAAATATTTTATCATTAAATCACCGTCAATTTTTTTATACATTATAATTTAAAAATTAAAAATTTTTAATTTTTAATTTTTTATTACCTTATTTATAGCTAAATATCTTTAATCAAAAATTTATCTGAAAAATAATCATTTAACTCTTTTGTTATATATAGAAAATGATTTATTCTACTATATTTATTAATCAAATCATAATTAATATATACTGAGACTAATTGAAAAATATGAAAATTATTAATAAAAAATAGATTAGTTTTTAGATGAAAAAATAAAACTCCAATCTTATCCCGGTCACTATTATATGAAATAGAGCGTTGTAATCTATTTGAATATAAATCTTCTAATTCCAAACGATACAGAATATTTTTCATTAAATATTCATACATTTCTTTATGATAATTTTCAGCATGTTTTTCAGCATGTTCCTTATTTTTACAATTAATTTTATTATTACAACAATTAATAGGATCTCCGCATATATCACAATAAGATATAGTGATTAATTTATGATTTGTATGAAAATCATAGTTATTTAATATTGCATAATGATCACATGTATCTTCAGAATATAACATAGATTTTTTAAATTCAATTATACTATTTTCAGAAAAAGTACAAATATCACAATTTAAAAATTTTGTATAATCATCAGTTTTTGGATCTCTAACATTTTTTTTTTTACATTCTGGACAATTTATTGTATTATCTTTAAATTCCTGTAAAAATTTATTATTGAAAAGTTCTGGAATTTTAGTTTTAACTATAAAATAATTGGTCCTTTTCTTAAATCTCATACTAATTTTTTTAGTATTATCTTTAATAAGTTTTAAAACTTCTCTAAAGTTTTTAATATGTAAAAGATAATATTCAAAAGAAACATTATTAGAATCATTACTCATTTTATGAGAAGTGCTAATTTTTGCAAGTAATCCTTGCAATAAACCAATTACATAAAGGAAATATATACTTAGTATATGAAAGACTTTTGATAAGATGGTATTTTTCATTTTAAAAATAAGCTTAGATAAAATTAATAAGATAGTATGTTACACTGTATATATATATATATATTCTATATTGTATTCTATTCTATTGTATTAAATATAAACTTTACATTATAAAAAATATTTTATCATTAAATCACTGTCATTTTTTTTATAAATAATAATTTAATAATAAATAAAGATAATAATATATAAAAATAAATATATAATATATATATATATTATGTCTAGTACTAATAAAGTAAATAGTAATAAATTAAATAATAATAAAATAACTAAAAAAAATAATAAAAATATAAATATAATTAAAAAAGGTTTATATATATTTTCTGAAGAAAATAATTATTTAAAAAAGATTGCAAAAAGCACAAATTTTAATGAATTTTATGATATTTTATATAATTATTTATCCGATGATTGTAAAAAAGAATATATTAAAATTAGTAAACTACCAATAGATATTATTAAAAATATGTATTATAATAAATTAAAAACATATAAAAAAAATTTAAATAAAATAATATCATATATTAGTAATTTTCAAATTAGTCAATTAGATGATAATAACTTAAAAAATAAAATAAATGATATATATATAATTACAATACTTTTAATAGTATTATTAAAATTTATATATATACAAGATATAGATAGTATTTTTAATATAAATAATATAAATATTCAAGTTGGAGGTAGTTATTTTGAATATATAAAAAAATGTGTTCAATTTACTACCATTTTAATTGATAAATTGGATTCATTATTAGAAAAAGCTGTTTCACTTAGTCCTGTATTAGGTATATGTGGTGCTTCAGGTTGTGCTGCTAAAATTAGTGCAGCTAAAACAGTAACTGCATTAATAAAAAGTAGTATTGGTTGTGTTGGAAAAGCTGGAGGTTGTCTAGACAATCAAAATATAAATAGAAATATAGAAACTGGAAATAATGGAAATAATGAAAATAATGAAAATATTTAAAATATACCTAAAATTTATACAAAATAGTCTAGCATTTAAAATACGCACTTTTATAAATATAATTTAAATAATTATATTAGTATAATTTAATAGTTATGTTAAATTTCACTTATATTATAAGAGACTCTAAACAGAATCAGAATACAGATAGAAATATAAAACAAATATTCAGAGATATAATATTTAAATATCATTATCCTTCTTGCTTAAATATTTCGTATAAATTAACATATGAAGAGAAAGAAGCTATTAAAACTAATGAATTTGAATTTATAAAAAAAAAAATGCCAACTAATTATGAAATATATCAAATACCAAGAGTTATATATGATTTATTTTATTTATTATTTTATTCATTAAGTTTAGATAATAGAACTACTATTTTTCAATTTAATGATTTTCAACATATTGATTATAGTGAATATTGTCTTAAAGTTATGGAATATCATAATAGTGATAATTTTTTAGATATTATTGTTAAATTAAATAGTTTTATACTAGATAAATTAATAGAATATAAGATTAATATAGACTCTCGTGAAGATAATAAGTGGTACCGTATAATAGAAATAATACTGAATGAAATTAGATATTTAGATTATAATGGTATAAGAAAAGAAATTTTTGATAAATATAAAGAATTATTTGAAGAAATAATAGCAAAAATATCTTCTAATAGAGAAATATCTTCTAATATTTCTAAAATTAGAAGAACAACATTTCTTGATAAGATAATAGAATCAATTTTGAATGAAAAAAAAACTGGAAAAATATATCATAATTTTTTATATGAAATATTTAGTAAGCTTTCAAAGAATAATCCATCGTTAGAATATTATTTAAATAAATTGAGGGATGATAAATTAATTATTAGTACTATAAATAATACAGCAATATTAAATAGTGGTATAAAATATTTAATTAATAAAATTGATTCTAGAAATATATTATACATGGGACTATACATTGAACTTAAAAATATAAATAAAATTATATTATATAGAGGTTCAAAGGATGGTATAGAAAATGTAGTTAATAAGCGTAATTCTTCTAAAGGATACTCTATTTCATATAATACATCATTACTAAATGCAATGGTTTCTGACATAGACGCATGTACTTATTGGTATATGACTTCTTCGAGTACTTCTGTTAATACTTTTTATTTATTAGATAAATATTTTTACGATGATGATAGTATAAATGATAAATTATTTTTTATTCCGCCACTATATCCTTTAATGCAATTAAATTCAATTGGAGAATTTTGGCACGCAAGATCAAAAATATTTAAAAATAGTAAAATAAAATCTGTAAAATCATTTGGACTGCTATCATATAAAAATGAAAATAAATTTCCAAATTTTTTATCAAGTAAATTAGGAAAAAATAATATGAATAATACGTTTAGAACAATGATAAACAAAGATCGAAAATTAATTAATAATGTAAGAAATATTTAAAATATACCTAAAATTTATAGAAAATATTCTAGCATTTAAAATTACGCACTGCTCTAAATATAAATTGTAGTGATATATTTCAAAAGTTACATAAAAGTATATGTAAATTATAAAAATATCTAATATATTATTATATGAAAAGAAGATTTTTTCTATATATATTATTATTTTTTTCTATATTTTTTTTAATTTTTCTTTTATATTTTTTAAATAAAAATAAAAATTATTTAATAGAAAAATTTGAAGAATCTAAAAATGCTTTTGTTGTATTAACTCGTGGATACGATAATTTTGAAAAATATAACTCACTAATAGAAAGAAATAAATCTATATATGATGTATTTTACTCTAAACTTCAAGAAAATAATAAATATAAATATGATATTATAATATTTAATGAGGGAAATATAACACTTGAACAACAAAAATATATTCAAAATAAAACACCATATTTACCCCTAATATTTATTACTATAAAAATGTATGATAATAATTTTAAAAATAAAAATATTTGTCCAGAAACAGTATTGTCTAATTCTTTTTCAAACGGATACAAAAACATGTGTTATTTTTGGAGTATAGATTTTTTAAATTATTTAAAAGATTATAATTATATTATTCGTATTGATGAAGATTGTATTATTGAAAAATTATATATTGATATTATTGATAATTATAAAAATAATGAAATTATGTTTTCATCTCCTAGTTATCAAGATAATGATGCTGATGATGTTATAGTTGGAATGAATCAACTTTTTAATAATTATTTAATTGAACATAATATACCACAAAAAAATTTATTAAAAATGCCATATACTAATTTTATGATAGTAAATATTTATTACTTTAATAATAATAATACAGTAAAAGATGTATTAAATATAATAAAGGAAAGTAATTGTATCTTTTCCAATAGGTGGGGAGATTTGCCTATATGGGGATATATTTTATCATACTTTATAGATAAAAAATATTTCATAGAGGATAAAAATATAGTATATTATCATGGTTCTCATGATAAAAAAATAAATTAAATGTACATGTTTTATAAAAAAAATAACAGATTATTTAAAAAATTGTATTACACCCTTGCACATTTAAAACGCCTATTATAGACTTAAATTTCTGAAAATTCAAAACCAGGATCATTATTATCACCATCTTTTGAAAAATCAATATTAGTATCTCCACTATCTTTTAATACTGATATATAATCATGTTGTTTTAAATATTCAAGTTCAGAATCTTTATATACAAAAATAATATCACCTTTATCTTTTTGAAAATCACGTAATGACATTAATACATATGTACCAGCATTCATAATTATACCCCTAGCATATTTTCTCTTTACACCCGATGATAAATTAATTTGATAGTCTCCAGGAACAACGCCAGTATTATTAATAATTTGACATAAATATCTACCATCACCATATACTTTTGTAATTACAGCAACATGTGAGTCATCTTCTTGTTCTGGAACAGGAATTTCTCGTGCTTTAGTAGGAACACTACTATTTTTCATAGATTTGGCTTTTTTACCACCTTTTGTATTTTTTGGCATTTTTAAGATATATTTTTTTTTTATTATTATATATTTAAAATATTATTTTAAATATAAATAAAATATTAATTTAATAAAAAAATTTAATTAATTTTTATCTATTATTGCCATATTTTGCCTAGAAGAATAATAAAAAATATACTAATTAAAAATATAATTATTAAACAAATATTATCTATATTATTTTTTTTTAAATCATAATTTGAATTAGATTCCAAGTTACATGTTGAGTCACATGAATCATTATTAAAATGTTCTACATAATCTCTTTTTCTGTTTGAACTATTACTTTCTAATATAAATTTATCTTCAAAATCTAATTTACATTTTGCCATTACATTTCCGTCTTCACATTCTAATTTACTTTCAATATTAAAAAGATCATTGTCAAAAATATATTCATTTCCATATTTTTTCTTACATGCATCATTATAAATACTATTCTCTTTTTCAATATTATTAATATCTTTAGTGCTTATACAATCGGTATATAATAAATATTTATCTTTTATCTTATTTTCATTATATTCTTTATAATCATCTTCACTATACTCTTTTGTACAAAATGGGTTTGTAGAGTATATTCCATTACAATCATAAAGAGGTAGATCATTTTTAATCCCATCTTGACTATTATCAACAATATTTGATTTATTATCAATTATACATTTATCATCTTTTAAAGTACAATAATTATATATTTTATCATTATTTTTTGTGTCTTTTAATAGATTATCTGTTAATTCTTTTTGATTTTTCATTAAATTTTTATTTAAAGTATAAATATCATAATCGTCACTTAAAATATCTTTATTATTAATCTTTATTTTATTGTAAAAATTGCATTCACTTGGAGTTTCCATGTAAATAACTGCTTTACATTTATTATCATAATTATTTAAACATCTATCAAGACATTCTAATTCATTATTTACTGTTATTTCATCAATATTATCTTTATAAATATATTTACTATTATTTGTTTTATCAAAATATTTTGTTGGATCTAATTGATCTTCTAAATTTATATTAATTGTGTCTTTTGTTTTAAGAAAAGTTTTTTTTTTGAAATTATTGAACTTATTTGATTCATGCTCTTTTAAATTATGTGAGTCATAAATTAGACATTTATTCTTATCCCCATTATAAGTAAATCCTTTATAATTATTTTCAACTGAATATGACGAACACTCTTCTTTTGAAAAATTATTAATTGTTTTTTCTTTCATATCTACTAAATATCTATTTTTATCAAAATATGAAGATGTACTAAGAAAATTTGATATTTTATCAGGATTTAAATTTTCACATATATTTTTATCATAATTATTTCTAGTTTCGCAACTAATAGTAGAAATAGATTCTAGATCCATATTATTTATATAGATCTTTTTTACATAAAATAGATTTTATATAAAATATTAAATAAAAATATAAAATATATAAACTATACTTTTTATATTTTTATGATTATTATTATTATAGAATGTTATTAACATATTATCAAATAACAGAAATAGTGTTAGGGAGTTTATTATTTTCAATGGCTTACTTTTTATTTTTGTATTACTCACAATCAAAAATAGTTTATTGGGATATAACTTGGTGTACTATTACAATTTTTATAATTTTATTATTTAAGAATTTTTATATTAATTTTAATATTTTACAATCCCAAAATTTAAATATAACAATATAAATTATTTTTAATTAATAATTTTTTTTATATTATTATAAATTATGAATAATATTTCTTTTTGTTTTATTATTAAAGATGGACAAGACTATTTAGAAAAGAATCTAAAAAAAATTATTGATTTAGGAGATAGTTATTTTAATGAATATCGAATTTATTATACTGAAAATGATAGTAAAGATAATACAATTAAAATTTTAGAAAATTTTAAAAATAAGTATAGTAATATTTATGGAATACATTTAAAATTAGATGGATTACATTCAACAGATTTATGTAAAAAGGGTACTTCATATAATTGTTCAAATAGAACAAGAAGACTTGCATATTTACGTAATATTAGTTTAAATCAAGCAAAAAAATGGTATAAATGTGATTATGTTATTATGCTTGATCTTGATTTTATTGATTTTAATAAATTTGAATTTAAAAAAATGTTTGACATTATTAATAATAATCATAATATTGATGGTATATTTGGTATGTCATTTACTTTTTATAATTTTCCTTATGATATAGGAGCAATTAAACCTAATTTTAAAATATTAAATATATTATATGAAACTAGATTAGTTAAGGTTTCATCTGCATTCAGTGGTTTTGGCATATATAGAATGAAATCAATAAAAAATATAGAATATAATATAAATAATAATGAAATTGAACATATAGACTTTAATTATAAGTTAAATAATTTATATGTTTATACTTATTTTAAACCAATATATAATGATCATCATAGTTATTTTACTTTATTATTTTATTTATTATTTATAATTTTCTTTATAATATTTTTAATAAAATATAAAAAAATATCAAAATTATTTTTGAAATATAAAAAATAAATATAGAGTTAATTTTTATAAAAGATTATTAATATTAAATATTCAATTAAAATATAAAATAAGATTTTTTTCTAAGTTACCTGTAGTAGTATGGAATTTATTAAAGTTTTTATAATAACACAAATGATTTTTTTAGTATTTCAATTTATATATCGTTTAAAATTACAACCATTCCAATATGCTGAATTAGTATTTGGATCATTTTTTATAATTCTTTTTTTTGGAATATTTGGTAGTATATTAACTTTAGATATATTGAATCCTGATCCAAAATTATTAAATAATAGTGCATTATTTGCTACATTTTATGCAATATGGTTTTATATTACAAAAAAACTAACTAATGCAATAAATAGTGATAAAAATGGAGTTATTAATTATTAGTTAAAAAAAAAAGATCTTATTTAATATTAGTTATGAAATTCTATTATTTATCACCTTTACAAAAAATAGATATTGCAATTACAACACTTATGTTTTGTATATTTATAGGATTTATAAGACCATTAATCTTAAGCGAAAATTTAAATACACGTAATATTATTGCTTACACATTATTATTCTTTGCATGGTATGGATGCACTATACTATTTAGTAATGCATTTAATTATGAAACAGTATATAATAAATTACAAAATATATAAAATATAAAATATAATATATATAAAAAATGATTTATTTTATTTCATAATATTTTTAAATAGATAATCTTATTTAAAAATAATATATATAGTTATTAAATAAAAATGTTAATTCAAAATGTTGTATCTTATGAGGATTTTAGTAATTATATGAAAAATTACAAGTATGTAATAGTAAATATTAGCGCACCATGGTGCAAACCTTGTGTAGCTATTAAACCAAAAATTGAGAAATTTGTATCAGTTATCGAAGAGTCTGATTATATTTATTTAAAGATTGATAACTCTGTATATGAAGAAGATCCAGATTTTGATAATTACTTTGGATTAAAAAAAA
>Ga0214921_10009860_pt1 | contig 11956 bp, 9 predicted proteins | sample LL1505_MetaG_FD_177992 | JGI IMG/M metagenome (GOLD analysis project Ga0214921, IMG submission 177992) | Freshwater microbial communities from Lake Lanier, Atlanta, Georgia, United States - LL-1505 | ecosystem: Environmental > Aquatic > Freshwater > Lake | place: USA: Georgia | collected 2015-05-28 | reverse complement strand
CTAATACAAACTACTACTAAGAATATCTTTTTCATTAACTTATTATTTTAATAAACATTGCGGTAACATTGCCCGCAATGTAGTAAAGTTTCGGGTACGATTACAGCTTAAAATCTTTCAAATAATCTGGTTTCACCTCATATACCAACATAGTATCTAAAGATTCATGATTACGAATGATATGCGTTTTGCCTTTTGTATCAATCATTACAATTTTCGGGCGCATTTGAATAAACTGCATCCATTGGGTCATGTTATAAGCCCCAACTTTATGCACAACTACGTTGTCTCCTTTATTTAGCAATGGCAAGTTTACGCTTTCGCGGATAACATCGATGTTCATACATAATGGACCATACAATACCATATCCTCACTATGATGAGAAAATTCTTGAGCGGGTGAAATTTTATGTTCGTACCAAAATGCAGTAAATAATAAATTCACACCAAAGTCCATTATTGTGGCTCTGCGTCCATCAGCTAATCTTTTGGTTGCAATAACGCTACCTAATAAATAACCTGCATCATCAACCATTGCGCGGCCAGTTTCTAAAATTAGTAAAGGCAATTCATCAGTTTTAAATCCTGAATTTAAAATGGTATAAGTAATTGCTTCAGCATAATCATCAAATGTTGGAACAATGTCAGAACCTGGCAAGTAAGAACCTTTCAAGGTATTTGAACTTGCAAAACCACCACCCATATCAATGTACTGAATCAACTTTCCAAATTTATTTCTCATGTTGATAGCAAGGTCACACATCTTAGAAGCAGCAACTGCATAAGCATTCGCGCTAAGCATAAAAGTTCCAATATGCGTGTGCAAACCAATCAAATCCATGTTTGGATTACTCAATATTTTTATGATTGCATTCCATGCCGAGCCATTTTCGTAATTGAAACCAAATCTGTCCCACATTGGATATACGCCAGTATCCATGTTGACACGGATAGCAACACGTGCTTTTTTATTTTTTTCAGTCAAGTAATCACTCAGTTGATACAATTCATCAAAGTGGTCGATGTGTAACATTGAATTATTTTCTACTGCTGAGATAATATCTTCTGAAGACTTATCGGGTCCATTAAAAATAATTTTGTTGCCGGGTAAACCGTTGCGCAACGCTTTGTTGTATTCAAAACCACTTACTACTTCTGCCCATGAACCTTCTTGATGAAAAACATTACAAACTGCATCATTATAATTTGTTTTATAGCTCCACGCAAATTGCACTTTAGGGTAGCGAGTTTTGAAAGCACGATTTGCACTTTGATAATTTTTGCGCAGTTGCGATTCAGAAATTACAAAACATGGTGAACCATATTTTCCAATCATTTCTTTTACGCTTACGCCATCAATATGTGTGAATGGTGCATATTCAGTTCTTGTTCCGTATTTGTTCATGATGCCCGTATTCAATCGCTGAACTACTGGTCTTTCATATGGTTGCTTCATTTTTTTAAATTATTAATTATGGATTATTAATTATGGATTGGAATTGGTGTTTTATTTATGAACTATGAACTATTGAATTTATAATTCATCATTTAAAATTTATAATTTCTTAAAGTTCTCCCAGTGTTGAAATTTTTTCAAAATCTTTTAAATCAACAATTAAATCATAGCTATATCGCACAAACATTTTACCACGTTCATATTCTTTTTGCGGCTCAACAACTTCGCCCAAAGCCAAACGAACTAATGATTCAGGATGATTTTGACCACAGCCAACTGCTAAGTAAACCCATGCTGGAAAGCGAGGATTTATTTCTAATAAATAATATTCACCTTCGGCAGTTTTAATATACTCAAGTTCTAAGCCTCCGCGCCATTTGCTTGTTCTTATAACCTTTTCGGCAGCATCTAATAATTTTTCATCATCCAAACTAATACCTGCCCAAGCTTTTCCTTTATCAGTGATATATTGTTTGCGCATTGGAACTGCACCAACCATATTTCCTTTACCATCGCCAATAGCAGTAATATTTACTTCGCTTCCGAAAACAAATTGTTGAATGATAATTGGCAAACCCCATTTAGCACTGAGCTTATTAAAGTGTTGCGCAACCTGCTCAGGATTATATGCTACGGAGGCATCATAGTATTTTCCTTTTACAATTACCGGATAGGTAAAATCGTTTTTAATACTCGGAATTTCTGTAGTTGTAAAAATCATGCGTGAATAGGGAACGCTTACACCGCAACGTTTTCCAAATTCCATAAGGTTTGTTTTGTGCCTTTCCTCAAATTGCTCCATGGTTGGCAAAAACATCTTAATATTCATTTCATTTTTGAGCGTTGGTTCTAACTTTATAAAATTATTCAACTCGGCATCAAAATTTGGTATAATAACATCTAAATGCTCTACCGAGTGGATGTAGCGCAAACGCTCATGCAATGCTGCTGCACCTGCGCCAGGAAAAGGAATTTGATATGATTTATCAACCAAATCGTGCATGTATAAACCAGGTTCAAGCGTTTCATAACTTAAACCAATGATGCGAACATCAAATCTCAAACTATCACGCAAAGCACGAATTACAGGTATTCCAGGCCCTGGACTGTCAATATTATTGAGGCCAGTGATACCAATAGTTAATTTCTGCTTATGCATTGTGCTCCGTTAATTGATAGTTCTGCAGCATGTTCAAAAAGTCATTATAATCTTTTTCGAACGTTGCATCGTCTACATTATACTTTTCTGTTATCACCTTTTTAATAATTTCTAATTCTTTGTCTTCTTTCATCAAAGAAATTATCTCCATACCAATTGGGTTGGTACTAAATGAATCGCCAGTGCCAGGATTAAAAATAAATCCTGAATCACTCACTGCAATATTTTTACGCATCTTCATTGCTACATTTTTTTTTGGTTTAGATGGAAAACGCCATCACGTTTGTGCAACTAATATTTATAGGTACAAAAAAATGTTTTTTAGTAATAAAGCCAGTTATAGAATTAGAAATATGAGTTATAAAATTAGAATTCGAATAATTTCAACTTGATATTACATTAATGTAAGTATATTTTAATGCAGTTTTTCATTGGGTGCTAGAATTAATTTTTCTCAAAAAAACAAAAGAAATTGGTAAGATTTAACGATAAGCTGGGCAATGTTCTTTTTGTAATTTATCAATGGGCTCTTCTACACAAAAGCGGTATCCGAAAACCAACTCATGTCCATTACCACTGCCATATTTCATGGCTGATAAGTTATAATCGTACACATAACCAATTGTAAAATTCTTTAACTTAAGATTGATGATAGTATTTATTCCATCAAAATATCTATACTGCAATCCTACATCAATCATATTTCGATAATCAAACATACATGTTATGTCAAATGAAGGAGGAAAATGTGAAACAAACTTAATGTTGGCAGAAGGAATTATTGCAAATGCAGTTGAACCAATATCAATGCTGCGTCCGAAAGTTAGATAATGATGCTTTACCAGTCTTGCACTTGTACCCGAACCATAAACCTTGCTCAACCTATTACCAATTAAATTTTTTAACGAATATCCTATGTAACCATTATTAGAATAGTACATTATCCCTGGATTAATATCGGGGTAAATCAATGCTCGATTATTTGCGCCAGCTGTTACAGGGTCATCTAGAAATGAAGTTTCAGGTAATTTTATATTATTTTCTTTGTAATCATATTGAATGATTCCTGCATATATTCCAAACGATAAATATTTGCCAGTACCAACAGGTTTGTGATAGGCGTATGCACCTTGAATACTTAACATAGATATAGGTCCGTTTACTCCAGTGCCATCACTTTCAATTTTAAGCCCCCATGCATGCTTGTCCTGCCTAATTGTCCCTTTTCTTTTTTCAATGTTCTTGTGTACCGTAAAAAATCCTGTTTGTGGAGCTGCTGCTGCACCAACCCATTGTGATCTATAACCAATTCTAGCCATCATACAACCTGGTGTACCTGCTGCTGCAGGATTTAGTGCAACATAATTAATCATGTAATCAGAGTACTGAGGTAATTGCTGAGCAAAAACATTAACAGAAAAAATGATTAATGCAAAAATATTGAGTAGCTTAAATATTGATTTCATTTAATTTTTAGTTGTTATTTTAATAAAACTAGATTACCCTCATAATAATATGTATTATCATCCTCAGATGATTCGGGTAATTTAAATTTGATGATATAGTAATAAGTTGCAACAGGCAATTTGCCTCCTCCAGAAGTTCCGTCCCAAGCTGTATCGTCAGTGTAGTTTGCATTGTGATATAATTTTGCTCCCCATCTATCGAAAATATCTATCTCTACATTTCTGTAATTTTCTGTGTATTTAATCAAAAATTTATCGTTTTTACCATCACCATTTGGAGTAAATGTATTAGGAACATCAATGGGTAAATTCACAATAATTTCAATGTCTGATTTACATATACAACCATTAGGTAAAGTTGCTATCATGGTGTAAGATGTAGTACGATTTGGAAAAAGTTTAAAATTATTTTCAATTAAACCAGCACTCGCTGATGATGGACTCCAAGTAATGGTTGCCCCAGGAGGAGCAATTACATCAACACTTACTTTATCGCCTGCTAAAATTGTCTTTGTTTCGCCAGCACTACAATCATCAAAAGTGCCTGGAGTAGACTCAAATATTTTTACTGATTTTGATGAAGTGCAGCCATTTACATCTTTTACAATTACATTATAGGTGCCTTTAAACAAATTTTCAAATACATTTTCTGAAACGAAACTAGTTCCATCAATAGAATATTGATAAGGCTTTATACCAAACTTAGCAAACACTTTTATCTCTCCTTTACCATTTCCACATGTCTCATTTTGTAAGATAGTAGCATCAATCTGAGGGCCTGACAATTGACTAATAGTTATAATATCTGTATAAAAACAGGAAATTAAATTCGAGTTATAAACTTTTATTTTATATGTACCGGGCGCCAAATTATTAAAAACACCGCTAATATTCGGAGCAATTCCAGTGTTAACTAATTCAAAAATATATTGTGTTCCTGCAGGCGCTGCAGGCTGTACGCCATTTGGATAAGAAATACTGCCATTGTTAGCTCCACAATTTATTGTATTGGATTGCCCAAGCGCAGAAGTAATTGAACCGTTAAGCGATACTATAGTTTGAAATGTGGTATCACAACCAATACCTGAAATAGTAATAAAATGTGTTCCGGCAATTACATTGTTAAATGTATTGCTAGCTTGTGCATTGCCTCCATCCAAAGAAAAAGAATAACTTGAATTTGCTGGTGTTACAGCCAGTGTTATACTTCCTTTTTGAGATGTTGCGCAATCTGCATTAACAATATTGGGCTGTATATTTGTGATGGTATTGTTAATGATGTTTGCCTGAACAGTAAAACTACAGCCAGCTAAATCACTAATAACAACACTGTAATTTCCGCCAGCTAAGTTCAAAAAACTTGAATCACTTTGTGCAGCAGCGCCATTGAGCGAAAACAAATATGGATGATTGGAAAGCTTTATGTTCTTCAATAATATTTTTCCATTTATTTGGTTACAAGATGCATCTGTTTTTATTATTTGCGCAGTTGGTTGTACAGCTGTTCCGGAGTCTTTGATATTAAAATTAAATTCGGCTTCTGGAAGGGCAAGTGCATCACCACCTTCAACATAAACATAATAGGTTTTATTAGTAGTTAGACCAGTAGCATTAACCACTAAATTATTGGTTAAACTGGTATTGCAAGCCAAAACATTGGCATTTGGCAAATCACAACCTGACGTAAAACTTATTATTGCTGCCTGAATTGCAGTATTTGTATTTAATGCATTGATATTTGAAAGCACAATTGAAGCATTACCATTAGCATTTGTTTTAAATTTATACCAAACACCATTTGACGGAGTAAAGCATGAGTTGGAAGCTAACTGCGCATCAGATGTAGCATTGAGATTATTAGATGTTACATTTTGTAAAGGGCACAAGCTAATTGCATTTGCACAATTATCGTTTAATGGCGCTTGAGCAAAGGTTACACTATAAACTGAAAATAAAACTAAGTAGATTACTATTCTTAATGGCATATCATTTTTTGTATTGAAGTGTAAATGCAAAAATAAGTTTAATGTAAAATATGTAAGGAACCCATTCTAATCCAAAAGGGAAAGGATTGTAATTGTCTTCTAACCATTTACACATTAATATTCCACCAAATGTAAATATTAATGTAAGTAACAACGAAAATCGATTAGAATTTTTCAACAAAAAAATTGTTGAAAAGGACATGAACAAATAATAAACTGAGCAACAACGAATATCTACCTTAAATAACAAAAACCATATTATGGGATGCCAGCCATGCAACAATATAAAATAGTATTTGTACTTTAATGGTTGGGTTTGCCAAAAATATTTTGTTGTACCTGAAAGATTGGCAAATATTCCTCCAAGTAATTCCCAAACAAAAATATAGTAAAAAAATAGCTGTAAGGCACTGAAATTGGCAAATATATAGGAATGGTAATGCCTAAATATAGTTGCTATAAAGAATGGAAAAACATGTACCAAAAAGTAGTCAATACTTGTAGCAGTTTCGCCATGAATAAATTTTGTCAAATATTTTAACCTTTTCATGAATCTATTGACGGCAAATATCAATTAATTAATAAATTTAAGAATGTAATTTTTGAAAGCTATTTTTTCATGATGGTTATCATTCAACTTTGCATCAAACAATTATATTTGTTTCGTAAATATTAATGTAGTTTTTTAAAAAGATGATTTCGTTGGACGATTGCCAACAATTTAAAATTTAAAGTTCAGATTATATGGCATCAAAAAATAAAGGAGTAAGCACAGCATCGGCAATAAGTTTCGAACAGTTTAAATCAGCCGTAATTCAAGATTACACAATAGCTTGCATCAGCCGCGAGGCTAGTATTTTAGGACGTAAGGAAGTGTTGACAGGCAAAGCAAAGTTTGGAATTTTTGGAGATGGAAAAGAAGTTCCGCAGTTGGCTATGGCGCGAGTATTTAGAAACGGTGATTTTAGAAGTGGATATTACCGTGACCAAACTTTTATGTTTGCAACTGAAAATTTAACCGTTCAACAATGGTTTGCCGGCCTTTATGCACATACCGATATTGAAGCCGAACCAATGAGTGCTGGCCGCCAAATGGGTGGGCACTTTGCCACACATAGCCTTGATGAAAATGGTGATTGGAAAGATTTAACCAAACAAAAAAATTCTTCTTCTGATATATCTCCAACAGCAGGACAAATGCCGCGTTTATTAGGCCTTGCTCAAGCATCAAAAGTTTATCGTGGCATAAAAGAATCGGATAGTTTTGATAAATTTACCATTGGAGGTAATGAAGTAGCATTCGGAACAATAGGTGATGCAAGCACCAGCGAAGGTTTATTTTGGGAAACGTTAAATGCTGCATCTGTATTACAAGTTCCATTAGTAATGAGTGTTTGGGACGATGGTCATGGAATTTCGGTTCCCAAAAAATATCAAACAACAAAAGAAAATATTTCAGAGGCATTAAAGGGCTTTCAGCGCGATAACGAGACTCAAACAGGTTTTGAAATTTTCAAAACTAAAGGATGGGATTATGCGCATCTGTGCGAAACGTATGTGAATGCAGTTGCAATAGCACGTGAAAAACATGTTCCGGTTTTAATTCATGTTGAGGAAGTTACCCAGCCACAAGGCCATAGCACATCAGGCAGTCATGAGCGTTACAAAAGTAAAGAACGTTTAGACTGGGAAGCTGATTTTGATTGCGTAAAACAAATGCGCAAATGGATGATTGAAACAGCTGTTGCAACTGACGAAATTTGTAATGAAATTGAGAAAGATGCAAAGGAAAAAGTACGCAATGCAAAAAAAGCAGCTTGGGAAGCATATTTACAACCCATTTTAGACGAAAGAAATTATGCGGTAGCAATGCTCGAAACATTTGCAAATACCAGCAATCAAAATTCTGCTATACAAAGCATCATTCAGAAATTAAAATCGAATTCCGAACCTATTCGTAAAGATATTATCACCGCCTTACGCGGAAGTTTAAGAATATCTCGTGGCGAAGAAAGTTTGGAACGTGCTGCAATCATTAACCTTCTAGAAGAATCTCAAATTCAAAATAAGAATAGATACAATTCGCACCTATATTCTCAAACATCAAAATCTGCATTAAATGTTGCAGAGGTTTTGCCTTTATATGAAGATGACAAAATGGTTGACGCGCGTGAAATTTTGCGCGACAATTTTGATTATATTTTAGGCAACAAACCCGAAGTATTGATTTTTGGTGAAGATGTTGGAAACATTGGTGATGTAAATCAAGGTTGTGAAGGCCTACAAAAAAAATATGGCGATTTGCGTGTAACTGATACTGGTATTCGCGAAGCAACAATTATGGGTCAAGGTATTGGGATGGCAATGCGCGGTCTGCGCCCAATTGCAGAAATTCAATATTTAGATTATTTATTATACGGTATTCAAATTTTGAGCGACGATTTATCTACACTAAGATACAGAACAAAAGGCAAGCAAAAAGCACCACTTATTGTGCGCACACGCGGACATAGGTTAGAAGGTGTTTGGCACAGTGGCTCGCCAATAGGGATGATTTTAGGAACACTTCGCGGAATGTATGTTTGCGTACCTCGTAACATGACCCAAGCCGCTGGTTTTTACAATACATTGCTAGAAAGTGACGACCCTGCTTTGATAATTGAATGTTTGAATGGTTATAGACTGAAAGAAAAAATGCCAAGCAACTTAGGCGAATTCCGCACACCACTTGGAATACCTGAAACTATTAAATCTGGTTCTGATTTAACTTTAGTGACGTATGGTTCATGCTGTCGTTTGGCAGAAGATGCTGCAAATGAATTAGAAACATTAGGCATTAACATAGAAATTATCGACTGTCGCACACTATTACCTTTCGACATCAATCAACAAATTGTTGAAAGTATCAAAAAAACAAATCGTTTGTTGGTGTTGGATGAAGATGTTCCAGGTGGAGCTTCTGCTTATATCTTACAGGAGATTCTAGAAAATCAGGAAGCATATAAATATTTGGATGCACAACCAAAAACGCTTGCATCAAAAGCGCATCGTCCGGCCTACGGCACAGATGGAGATTACTTTAGCAAACCAAGTGTTGATGATATTGTAGAAACTATTTATGCAATGATGCATGAATCAAATCCTGAAAAGTTTAAAGAGATTTACTAGAAAATATTAGTAATAACAAATATAAAGAGCAAGCTTAATTCAAGAATTTACTCTTTAATTGTTTTCTAAGTTTTGCCTTTGGTATTATAATTTCTATGTAACCAAACGCATATGCTTGTATTTCATATTCGTTATATAAGAAGCTTACGTTTGCACTATCAATGTCAAAGTTTTTACTGAGGTAAAAACTTTGGTCATCAATAAACATATTTGCATCATCATCTAGCGTTTGATTTGGTTTAAGATTTTTCATTTCCCTTAATTCTTTCAATGCAACTTTTCTAAGTGCTATCGTATCCTGAGGACTATTTAAAAAATCAATTAATGTTAATTGCTTTCTATTTTTGATATCCCAAAGATAATTTTCAGAATGATGGTTTGGGTGTGCACCACCACTAAATTCTTCCATACCAAAACTAATTTTAAGAATAGAATCGTTTAAATAAGCGGCACTACATGATGCAAGTAAATACCATCCTGAATATACAATTCCATCTTTGCTGAAATTTTCAAAATCATTTAAGTACAAATTAGCTATCTCTTTCAATGACTTGGTACTAATGCTGTCAGGATAAGATTTTGATTTTAATTTATTAATAATAAAAGCATTTACCCACTCAAGTGCAGTATCCTTAAATACAGGAAATATATAGTCAACGGTACTAATTAATAAACTATCATTCACTCCACATTTTACTTTTCGTTCTACATGCAATGAGTCAAGTTTAAATTGCCTATCAATTTGATTCAAAGATAAATCAACAGATGTTTGACATGAAGCTATAAGAATAGCAGTGATTACAATCAATATAAATTTATGCATGCTTAATTCCTCATAGCTTTAAAAGCATTAATAAGCCCGTTAGTTGAAGAATCATGACTTGTAATTATAGTTTCATTCTGTAATTCGGGAGTGATTTTATTTGATAATTGTTTGCCTAATTCAACCCCCCACTGGTCAAAACTAAATACGTTCCAAATTACACCTTGTACAAATATTTTATGTTCATACATCGCTATTAAACCTCCTAAATTAAATGGAGTTATCTGTTTTACTAAAATTGATGTAGTTGGTTTATTGCCTTCAAATACTTTATAAGGTGCAAGTTTTTTTGCTTCGGTATCTGATTTCCCAGCAGCAATAAGTTCGGAGTATGCTGTTTCATAATCTTTTCCGTTCATTAATGCTTCAGTTTGTGCAAAAAAATTGCTCATCAAAAAATTATGATGCATACCAACTGGATTATGACTTTGCGCTGATGCAATAAAATCAGCAGGAATAATTTGAGTACCCTGGTGTATTAATTGATAAAATGCATGTTGTCCATTTGTACCTGGTTCACCCCAAATGATTGGTCCAGTTTTGTACTCTACTTTACTTCCATTTCTATCAATCGTTTTTCCATTACTTTCCATATCTCCTTGCTGCAGATAAGCTGCCAATCTATGTAAATATTGGTCGTATGGCAGTATGGCAACACTTGCTGCATCATAAAAATTGACATACCATACACCAATTAACGCAGCCAATACAGGAATATTACTTTCAAAATCAGCTTCCTTAAAATGCACATCCATAGCATGGGCGCCAGAAAGTAATTCTTGAAAATTTTCAAATCCAATTGCACAGCATATACTTAATCCAATTGCACTCCATAAGGAATACCTACCTCCTACCCAATCCCAAAACTCAAACATATTTTTGGTGTCAATGCCAAAATCAGCAACAGCTTTTGCATTGGTTGACAATGCAACAAAATGCTTTTTAATATGCATTTCATCTTTTGCAAAACTCAAAAACCAATCTTTTGCAGTACCTGCATTTGCCATTGTTTCTTGCGTTGTGAATGTTTTAGACGCGATTATAAAAAGTGTAGTTTCTGCATTTATGTTTTTTAAAGTTTCTACAATATGTGTGGCATCAACATTACTTACAAAATGAACATTTATATGCTCAACCTTATAGGCTTTTAATGCTTCGCAAACCATTACAGGACCTAGGTCAGAACCTCCAATTCCTATATTCACAATATCGGTAATAGCCTTCCCTGTATAACCTTTCCAAGTACCTTTATGTATATTGTTTGTAAAAAAGTTCATATGTGCTAGTACCTTATTTATGGAAGGCATGACATCCTCACCATCAACAAAAACAGCATTACTGCTTATGTTACGCAGTGCCGTATGCAAAACCGCACGATTCTCCGTTTCATTAATTACTGCTCCACCAAACATTGAATCAATTGCATCTTTCAAATTACATTCGTTTGCCAAATCAATTAGTAATTTCTTTGTTTCGTCATTGATGTGATTCTTCGAAAAATCAAAAAGAAAATCATTCCAATTTATTGAAAATTCATTGAATCTATTTTTGTTTTGCTCAAAATGTTGCTTGAGTTTGATATCTTTTAAATGACCATAATGATTTTGGAGTGCTTTATATGATTTTGTATGCGTTGGATTTACTTTAGGGAAAGACATAATACTATATGAGAATTACAAATTATTTATTTGGCTAATTTAGAGTTTGTTTAGAAAATTTGTCAAACCAATTATGAAAATAGTCAATTTCAAGTTTGAAATGACATAAAAGCAAAAATCCCTGACAACATTTTAATGTTACCAGGGATTTTTAATAATGAATAAACTACTTAGCCTATTCAAATATATTGGTACTAATTCTTAATTACTTTTTTAGTTTCAACACCTTTGTCAGAAACAA
>Ga0214921_10009859_pt1 | contig 11958 bp, 11 predicted proteins | sample LL1505_MetaG_FD_177992 | JGI IMG/M metagenome (GOLD analysis project Ga0214921, IMG submission 177992) | Freshwater microbial communities from Lake Lanier, Atlanta, Georgia, United States - LL-1505 | ecosystem: Environmental > Aquatic > Freshwater > Lake | place: USA: Georgia | collected... | reverse complement strand
ATCTAATTTAATAAAGATAATATGATAGGGGTTAGATGCTACTCCTTTAATAAAAAAATGTATAAAAGGGTTGTAAAACAATAGGTTAAGTTCCTATTTATACTATTTATACATTTTATCGCATCTGACTTTGAGTTTATTGAAAAATATGATAAAGATTTAGATTTATTAAATGATGTTGATAAAATATTATTTGAAGAGAATTTTAGACCATCTATGATGTCATTAATGTTAAAACATTTTTATGTTTATAAAGAAATTGCAGAAAAATATAAATATGGTTTAATATTAGAGGATGATGCTATATTATCTGACGATTTTCCAGAAAAACTTATTAAATATATGACACAATTACATTCTGATTTTGATATGTTATTTCTAGGTAATGGATGTAATTTACATATTGAACCTTATAAAATAAAACCTAATCAATATATTTATCCAAAATGCATATATCCTACACAATGGGGTGGAATGGGTGCCACTAGATGCACTGATAGTTATATTGTTAGTAAACAATGTGCTATTAAAATATGTAATTATTTAAATAATTTAACTTATAAAATTAATGAACCAAGTGATTGGTGGTTAAATAGAGCCTGCCGGGATAATAATCTTAGTGTTTATTGGGCGGAACCAATAATTGTAACTCAAGGAACACAAAACGGCACTTATAAATCATCTCATTAGAATAAAATATTTTTTATATGAAAAAACAAAATTAATTTATTGTAGAATAAATTGATTGTAGAATAAATTGATTTTTTTGACATATTTTATCTATTTAAAAATATATAATAATTTGCAATTAATATTAATATTGATATATAATATAATAATATAATGTCTGCACCATTAGGCTATAATAGTCATAATTATTACTCAGAACCACCTAATTATAATTTATCATTTTATATGATAATTAATTGTTTAATTTTATTAGGTGGATATGTAGGATATTTACACATACAAATTAATGAAATAAAACAATTTTGTTCTGGCTAATCAAATAGTTTTTCTAAATAGATTTTCTCTGTCTATAGATACTTCCTATACATTTTCAAATTTTTTTCCTTTTCTATCTTATAATCCAAAATTGGTTTGATATATTTAACCCCTTTAGATAACCATTTATTACAAATACTATCATTATCCCATTTATGCAAATCAGCCGGGGTTACATCTTCTAATTCTGGGCACCACATTTTAATATATTTTCCATCTTTAGAAAATTGTGATGATTGCAACCAAGGATTGAGAATAGTTTGTTCTAGAGGTCGGGAAGTAGTTCCGCTAGAGTTTGCACCAGAAACCTGCCATCCAAAATTATTCTGTGTAGGGTCATAATCATACAACTTAGTTGCAAAATATTTTTCCCCTAAATGCCAATCCATATGCATTAGGCGACATAAGAAATTAGATACAATCAATCTCCCGCGATTATGCATATATCCGGTAGTATTTAATTCTCGCATACATGCATCTACTATTGGAAATCCAGTTTCACCATTACACCATTTTTGAAACATATTAGGGTCGGTGTGCCATTTTATATTACGGTATTTTGGATTGAGTGATGACTGATTAGTGCCTAAATAGATTTCGGGAAATTGATTCGATAAGTGATAAAAGAAATCCCGCCAAAATAACTGTCGCACTAATCCATTATCTTTTCCCAATTTTGCAACCATACACCAATAAACTTCCCTAATACTAACACAACCAAATTTATTATATGCAGATAAATGTGTTGTTTGATAGGTTAAATGATCGTGTTCATTGTTATAATCTTTCCATTCAGTAATTCTTTTGAGGATTGCTAGACCATTTTCTCGACCACCTTTTTCTGGCAACCTATTGTTTATATTTCCTAAAATAACACCATTTGGTTTCATTACATCAACAATTTTCATATAATGTGCCACACTTTCTAATTTTTTAGAAATAGTATCACTAGAATTCAAATAATTTTTTCCTGGATTAGAAATTGGTTTTCGAATGATTTTATTTGATGAAGCCCGCCAAAATGGGGTGAATTTAGTATAAACTTTACCATTGGTAGTGAGAACTGTTCCAACTGGATTAAGACAAATATCATCCAATGAAAGGCAGTGTATGTTTTTTGATTGGCAAAGGTCTTTTATTTTTGCATCACGTTCTTGTGCATATTTAGTATAATCTTGGTTGAAGGAAATAGTTTTAAGATTAGGAATAAGTTTTATTAAGTCTTCTAGAATAATATATTCATCACCATAGAAAATATATAGGTGCGTTGGTAATTGATTATGTGTTTGGTTATGTGATTGGTTTTGTAATTGTTTATCTAAGTCTTGCAGAGAATTACAAAGAAATTGAATTGAATTATCACTTCGGAATGAGTTTTGTCTGGAGTCAATTTGTTTATGCGTGAAAATGAAAATTGGTATTACTATATCGTGTGTTTTGCAGGCTTCAATTAAGGTGGTGTTGTCGTGAAGACGATAATCTCTACGGAAAATATGAATGCAAATTGATGGATTTAATTTATTGTATAATTTATTGTGTGTTTTTGTTTCTGGCATTCTAGAAATGAAAATAAATGAAAATAAATATATATGTCAAACTATATTACTAATTAAAAATGAGGTAAAAAAATAATGAATAGAACATATTGAAATATATTAAAACATATGAAACATATTAAAACATATTAAAACAAAATATTTTTATTTAGAAAAGTGTTCGGGGGGTTTAAATTTTAATCCTGATAATGAAATGCTACTAAATAATATTGGTGTATTGGAATTTGTATTTTCTTTCTCTTCATTTATATTATTTTCAATAGTATTTTTTTTGTATTCAATATATTTATTATCTAATTCTTTTTTTAATAATTCGCTTACTTGGGTATAACAGTTATTAACTTTACAAAATGACATAATATCAAGTTGGTTATCTGTAATTATATCAAACATAGAAACACTAGTAGAATTATTTCTCTCACGATTTAATATATCATTTTTATGTAAAAATTCTTCAATTAGACACATAAGAATACTAAAATTTAATAGAAATTTATGAATAGTAATATTATTTTTAGTAAAAAAATTAATCAATGCTTTCAATACAAAAGTAGTGTTCATACTATCTTTTAAAATAGTTTCAAATATTTTATTAATTTCAATCAAAAGTATCTCATCACTAATAGATGTATTCGTAATAGTAATAAAATGCTTCGTTGTTTTCATAAGTTTTTCAATATCATATTTACCTATACTAAACCAAATATCATTCGTTAATTCTGTATTAATATTTTGAAAACAAATACCACAATCATATATTATTAATTGTGGTTGTCCGAAATCATTAAATTTTACTTTCCAGTTTTTACAATGCAAATCACCATGAATAAAATTATCCACAAATAACATTTGATAGAAAAAACACATAAAGTTTAGTGTTATTTGATATTTTTGCATATCTGTTAATATATCAATAGAATTTCCAGGTATATATTCACTAATTAAAACATCTTCACTTTGGAATATTATTTCTGGGAAGACAATAAAATTGCAACTATCTTTAAAATTTGCACGAAATTTATTACAATTATCTGCTTCATTACGAAAATCACATTGTAATGAAATATCATTTATGAAATCGTCAATATTAAATATTAGATTAAAACGTTTTCGAATAAAATTAAATGATTGTAGAAATCGTAATAATTTAATAAGTTCTGATTGATTTTCTAAATCTGTTGTAATATCTGGATGTTTTACTTTAATTGCAATTTCTCTATTATCGCATTTTCTACGAGCATAATAAACTTGTCCTATACTTCCAGAAGCATATTCTCTTAAAGAGTCAATATCGACATATTCTTGCAATTCTATACCCATCATCGAATTTCTAAATATTTCTTTAGTATGTTCTAGCGAATGAAATGGACAATTTTCAAATATATCTTCAAAATAATTTATAAACTTTATTGTATTTTGCATTTCTAGATTACTAACACTATTATCACTATTATCACTATTATCACTACCAACATTAACAACATTAGATTTTAATTTGCTAATATACCATTGTAAGAATTTAACATATAGACTACCACAATTAAAAATCATTGTTTTAAGATTATCAAATTCTGGTGTTAGGTCATCTATAGTATTATTTGTAGGACTATATTTTGGGTTATATGTTGGCAAAGCATTATGAATTTTATCTAATTGTTTTTTTATTTGATATATTTTATTTATTTGTCTATAAATATTTTTTATATAATTGAACATTTTATTGGAAATCTCTCTAGGTAAAATTTATCTAATTAAAATACTTAAATTATATCTATTATTAAAACGTAATTAAACTAATACATATAAATATTTATTACCAAATCTTTATTAACAAATCTTTATTAACAAATCTTTATTAACAAATCTTTATTAACAAATCTTTATTATTAGTAATTCGTTTTTAACTTAAAAAATAAGTAAAATTATACTATAACAATACCAATAGCAACCAAGTTTTACAATGGCGACAAATAATTTAACTAGTATGGTAAAAGATATTACTTATTTTTTTATAAAGTATTATTATGATAAGGAAATTATAGATACTAAACAAAAGATATTACCAGAAGAAGATTTAAAAAAAATGATAGACAAATTATACTTGGAAAAAGGAAATGATTTAAAAAAATATATTCGAGATACATTAAAAGAAAATCTAGGCAACAATTATAATTCTTTTGCAGTAGAGAATATTATCCTTGAAATGTTTAATGACCCTGAATATTCAAAATATCGTGTATTTTTAGAAATAGTGGAATATCAAAAAAAACTATAAAACCAAACAAATATTTCTTTTTCAATGAGAACAGGGCATACATGCATAAGCCGGTATTCCATGCTCACAGTTTGCGTGTGGATTTTGCCCTAGAACTGTAAAGCAAGCAGTTGCTTCTTTTTCAACTTGGGTTTGGGTTTTGCTTGAATCATCTGATTTAGCAATAGCATTTGTTGCTACTTGACCAGCAAACATTGGTTTATTAAATCCAGAATTCAAAGTGTTGAATCCAGAATTTTTGTTGGTAGAAGACATTCTCACTATGTGGTCGTAGTTTTAATAATAGAAATATCTTTATATAATAAATAATTCAATTTTTATCTAATTTTCCTATTTTCTTATTTTCTACAAATATGCCTAATATATCTAATATATCTAATATATCTAATATATCTAATATATCTAATATAGTAATTTATAGACATATATCTATTACTTTTTTTTTCATTACACTTTTATCTTTGTTATAAGTAGAAAATAGATTAGAAAATAGATTAGAAAATTGAAATGAAACAAAGAAAAATATTATTTAAACCTGTAAAACATCAAAAAACAAAAAAACATTCTAGAGAAAGTAAAAATAGAAAAGTTTTACAAAAAAATATTAAAAATATTAAAAATATTAAAAATATTAAAATAGAACTAAAAACAAAAAAATTAGGTAAATCAATATGTGCTCCTTTTATTACGCCATTAGATTTATCAAAAGAAATTGGACTAAATAAAACCAATATAAATATTATTAAATCTGCTACTGATGAATCTTGTTTTACAATAGAAGCATTAAGGAAAATAGCAGATAAATGGAATGAAACTAATCATAATATGCAAATTCAATATAATGATTCAACTACAGGAAAAACACTGTGGTCTTCAATCAATAATGTTATGCGTGCAAAATGCAATAATGAAGTATGTTGGATTAAACAAGATTTTATAAAAGATAGTTCGCTATCCAGAGAACTCATTAAAAATTTTAAACCAATGATGCCAAAGAAATGGGAAGATAAACCTACTGAATGGCTAAATACTCTAGATATCCGGGATGTTATGAACCAATATGAGGTAAAGTTTCCAGAATTTGAATTTATTGGTCCTGTCCCGATGGATTTTGATGCTAAAGTTGGATTCGGTCAATGTGTTATTGACGAATTATGCAAAATAAGTTTGAAATCACTTCTAGAAAAAGGAAAAAAACAAATTGGGGTAGTATTTAATTTGGATAAACACACCCAATCAGGTTCGCATTGGGTTGCAATGCATTGCAGTTTGAATAATCCTGGTTTGGGAGAAATATGTTATTGGGATAGTTATGGTATTAAACCTAATCCCGAAGTAGTAGTATTAATGGATAGATTAAAAACTCAGGGGGCTGAGTTAGGTTATAATATCAAAATTAAAATAAATAATATTCGGCATCAATATAAGAATAGTGAATGTGGTGTATATTGTATATATTTTTTAACTAGTCTTCTAGAAGGTAAAACATTTGAAGATATCATAAAAAATATTATAAGTGATGATAAAATGAATGATAAAAGAAATGATTTTTTCGCAAAAGTGGGTGATTCATAGTAAATACAAATACAAAAGATTAAAAAAAGATTAAAAAAAGATTAAAAAAAAAAAGATTAAAAAAAAATATTCCAATGATGTTAAGTATTAGTCATCATCGTTGGATTTATTTGCGATCTTGAGATTCTTTTGGCTGAAAACGCCAATTGTCAACTCTGCGATTGTTCTCATCGTCTGGAAAAAGACAACGAGGTTGTAGATTTCTATGCAAATTTTCGAAACGTAGATTACGGGCAGGTGCACCTGGAGCAACAAGAGCAACTTCAGCAGGACGAGGTGGTGTTTGTGGGGCTTCCATTTCTAAAGAAATTAACTGTAGTAAGTGTTAAATATAATTTTTTTTTATAATGCTAAATAATTTCAATTTTTCTTTGTTTTTCCTGTTTTTTCTAAAAATATAACTATTAAATATAGCCATTATATTTTGTAATAATGTAATAATGTAATAATGTAATAATGTAATAATGTAATTATGTAATTATGTAATAAATAGTCCATAAGTATAATTTAATAAAATAATAACTAATTTAATAATAAGTAAATAATTTCTATAAGGAATATAGAATATAAAGCAATAGACATAAAATTTATTACCTTAGAAATTTATCTTAGAAATTATCTTGTAATATGAATCAAAATAATAATATAGATGCATTATTCTATTCCCAAAACAATCTAGACAATACATATTCCCAAGTAGCAGATGAAGTTTTAAGAAGAACTAATAAAGATATTTCTAAAAATTCCAATTATAAAGCAACATTCCAAAAAATGGCTAATTTAGTATATGATAAAATTCCAGTAGGTGATAGAAACTTAATGAAATGCAATGCTACATTAGTAGAAAAAACAGTTTCTTATTTCCACACTAAAATATTTGAGAAAACAGTAAAAGGTAACAGTAACAGTAACAGTAATAGTAACACATCAAGTAATGTTCCCAACAGACCACAAGCCAGTAATCAAACCCAAAGCACCGGTTTTACTATGATAAAAGATAATTCGGATTTAAAGGGCAAAATGGAAGACCTGATTTCAAATCGACAATCCCTTGGAACATTTATTACAGGTGATGGTAATCCGAATACCTATCTACCTCAACCTGTGTTAGCCCAACAACAAATAATTCAACCACCTATTACCCCTACTCACACACAACAATTTCAGAGAGGAGGTGATACGATGACACCTACTAACAAACCATCCTTACAAAGAGAAAATATTGATTTCACAATTAAACCTTTTAATTTAAATGAAGATTTGACCGAATCATTATATGGAAGCGATACCCAAGATACACCATTATATCAAAATATTGAAAACTTGCAAAAAATGGAAGGCGCCAATCCAATGGCAATGTTAGAAGACTACACTAAACAACGCAATAAACAAGCCCAACAATATTTAAACTTAGAAAAACGCCAAAATATTACTGCAATGCAAACCCAGCCTATGCAAGAACAAAATATAATGTTTAGCCGTAATAATACTGATGCAATTACAAAGATAGACCAAACCCAAATTGACCCGATGGAACTTTTAAGATTTGGTAAAGAATTATCTGATAAATATGTGGAGCGAATGGAAGAAAGAATTGTTAGTGAAAATAACGTGCAAACTATTTCACCAGATGATATAGAAAATAATCAAGGAAAATTAATTAAAACACAACGAGATACACAACCTAAATATATAGAAAAAGTTCATTATATTAATATTAATTCAGTTGACCGCAATTGGGTAGCTAATCCTAATGAAAATCGTTATAGTTTCCAAGTTAAATTCAATCAAAACTCAAATTATGAAGGTGGTGCTGCAATATCACAAATGTATCGTAATATTGTTAGTGTGGAATTAGTTAGTGCAATATTGCCTATGGATACTTATGTAGATCCATTTGACACTCGAATTTATATGGGTCTTTCTAGATACCCATATTTATTATTACGTGTAGATGAATTAGATAACGTATTTAAAGGCACTAATAATTGGGTTGATAGAGCATTTTCAACAATGATATTTGATAAAGTATTTTATACTAATACGCTTTCTACTGATTATATATCTGGAACAACTACTAGTATTGTTCAATCTACACCAAAACAGGGGTTTGCGGGTGAATATCTACGTGGTTTTATGAAATATAATCCAGCATATTTTGAAAAGAAGAAATTTTATAATAATCCGTTGGCAAATCTTTCTAGAATGACAATAGATATTACTGACCCACGTGGTAATTTTGTAAATAACCAAAAAGATGTTTTAACTATTTCTAATATTCAATATACTTCAAACTTAGCTGCGATTACTCCTAATAGCACTGAATTATTACCTACATATGCGTGGCCCTATAGCAATCAATCAGACTATAAATATGTTAAGATTACTACTAGTACTTATTTTTCAAATCGATTATTCCGGATTGGCGATCGTATTTTAATCCAGGATTTAGCATTTAATAGTAATTCTACAGGTGTAAATGATGGTAAATTTGCTTCCTTTATAAATCAAGAACAAGGACATATTATTATAAATTTAGATGTAGAAACAAATGGTTCTACTAATAGTAATAATTCTGGATTTTTGAGTAATATTTATATTAGTCCACCTGGTTCTTTAAATACAGCAAATCGTACACTTGAGGTTGGAACTTATTATGACAATACTACTGTGGATTTATCTAATGTTAGTGTATTTGGTAGTATGATTGATGTAGATTTACAAACGCAGTTATTGTTTCGTATTGTAACTCGCGATCCAGATACTACTGGAACATTAAATCCAATTAACATCTATTAGGTAGGGGGTCTAAGCCCCCAATACCCCCTTATTGGCTTGCAGCCAAACCGCTTAACTCACGCAAGCGTGAGTATTATTTAATTATTTTTTTTTCAGAAGACATAAAAAATAATAATTGCTAGATAACAATATACTTTAATTTTTTTTATATTTTTTTATATTTCTTAATTTGCCGGATGGCGACTTATATTCAATCCGGCGAAAAGTTATGCAAGCTGGCACACATTACCACATTAAGTTTATAAGTATATATTTGTTAGTTGTTATTTGTTATTTGTTATTTGTTAATTGTTATTTGTTATTTAATATTTAATTGCTATTTATTAGATATTTTATGTAATTTAAAAATATCTAATAAATAGCAATTAAATATTAAATATTCAATTTCCAGACTAAAAATTAAAATTAAAAAAAAACATAATGTCAGGAGGACTTTTACATTTATTTGCTATTGAAGAGAGATCGCCATTAGTGGAAATGGCTACATCTAATTTTGGTTCTGTATATGCAAATGATTCGATTGTTCTTAATCTAGATAGTATGGTTAATAATTTATCTAGAACAGCCGATTTGATGTTGCCAGAATATATATTGGTGGATATGAATAATCAACCCATTGGACATAGTGCTGAATATATTATGCAAAATTATAGATTAGTATTTACTATGGGAGGGCAAGATAAATATATACCATTGCAAATTTTAGATTATTTAGAAAAAGCATCAATTACACCAAGAAATAAATTAAAAATACCTGTTAATTTTAATTATTTTATAAATAATAATGATGGATTTCCAATGATAGCATTGGAATTTCATTTGATTAGTGTAAATATAGAACATATGAGGACAGGTGGAAGATTAAATAATGCTAGTATAATTTGCAAAGGGAAATATTTAAGTACTACAGAAAGAAGATATTATGGAAGAAATTTAATTGAATATAAAAGTCGCGAAATTAATACTTTACATCTAGAATCAACTACACCAGAAAAAATATTTAATATCTATGGAGGTGGTCTCATTGGTGGTTTTGTTTTACGGATTAATAACACTATCGAAAATACTATAGAAAATACTATAGAAAATACTATTGAAAATACTATAGAAAATATTACTGGAATTGAATTTTTAATTAACGGTCATACTAGACACAATTTTAATGGAGACTTAATAGATACACAATGCCAGAGACTTTCCCCAAATGCTGTATATATACCAATGAATTTAGATAGTAATTTAAGAAGTGAAATAAATTCCAATGCATTAAATTTATCTAGAATTGATAATTTTCAAATTAAAATTACAACTAATTTAAATAGCGGGTTTAATATTACTGCATATGCAATACAACCAAATTTATATAAGATAATATCTGGAATGATAGGCTCAAGATTTAACTATAATTTATCAATAACCGCTCCCGAGCCAGTAGACCGAATAGGTGCTGTTGGAAGAGTGCCTGCAGTAGCAAGACCAATACCAATACCACATTCCCACCAACAACCAACAGTAGTTCAATGGGTTGTTGCCAAAATAGATTTTGTAATACCAATTGATATTAATTGTCCAATTATGTATGAACCTATAGATATATCGCAAGGTGTATGCAAATGTAATAGATGTAATAATATATTTGGATATAATGCATTTAAAATATGGGTTACTGAGCAGTCAAGAAGTTGCCCTATTTGTCGTAATACAAATATTGAAAATAAATATTACACAATCTCTGGGGAACCAAATGTAGTTGTATCTGTACCTACACCTGCAATTATTACTGCTAATGCAAATCATAATAGCAGAAATAGTAATTTTTAACCTTTTATTTTACAAAATAATGGTTATGTAGACCAAAATAGTAATATTCACACTAGAACCGAACCAGTAATAATTCCAAACACTCAAAATAGAAATAATCGCATAAGAACACATAATAATCGTATAAGAACACATAATAATTGCAATATTTTATGAAAGCCAAAGAACACTGCAAAATATAATGGAAAATAAGCTAAAAATAAAACAATTAAATAAAACACAACTAAATAAAATAAAAATAGATTAAATAGATTAATAATTATCAATAATTTATTTTTCACCATCATAGGTAATATCACCAGAATAGTTCATTATAAAACCACATTTATAACATACAAATATATGATATTTTTTATCTAATACATTACTATTTAATACAAGTGCACGCAACCTTGAATTATGTAATGCTTGATGATGTCTAAATACCTCATTTTTACATTGTAAGCAAATTAATTTAGGGGTGACATTACCTGATTTGCCATATTTGATATTTGTATATTTTTTTGGTGTTATGGAAAACAACCCCGCCCCTAATTGTTTTTTTGTATTAGTTTTTTTTGTTTTGCTAGAACTATATTTACTTACTTTTTTTGAATGTTTAATCATTTTATTATACTATTTACTAATATTTACTAATATTTACTAATATTTACTAATATTTACTAATATAAAAAAATTTTATTTTTTATTTTCTGTTTTTGTTTTTAATGTTCTAATGTGTTCAAAATTAATTTAAAAAATGTTTAAATATATTAATCAATAAAATAATCAATCAGTATTAATCAATCAACAGTGTAATAATTTACAATGGCAAAGTCTAGTATTTATAATGATATTTTTGAAACCAAAACAATTGTAGTAAAAGATTTTATTTCCCATAGTGAAAAACCATATTCTCTTAATTTTTCTAAAACACTTAGCAATTCA
>Ga0214921_10009856_pt1 | contig 11960 bp, 10 predicted proteins | sample LL1505_MetaG_FD_177992 | JGI IMG/M metagenome (GOLD analysis project Ga0214921, IMG submission 177992) | Freshwater microbial communities from Lake Lanier, Atlanta, Georgia, United States - LL-1505 | ecosystem: Environmental > Aquatic > Freshwater > Lake | place: USA: Georgia | collected... | reverse complement strand
AACAACATTTACAAATTTGGCGAAGGGTTAATTTTTAATGCAGCATACTCAACTAAAGGATTAGGAATTACTGCATCTGCAAAGCGAATTGATAATATGAATTATAGAAGTGACCGTAATGCAAACAACAATAGTTTGATGATTAATTATTTGCCAGCTTTAACAAAACAACACAGTTATAATTTAGCCGCAACCATTTATCCTTATGCTACACAGCCCAATGGTGAAATGGCTTTTCAGGCCGATTTAACCTACACAATTAAAAAAGGAACATTGTTAGGAGGTACTTATGGAACAACCTTATTATTAAATTACTCTCAAGCAAATGGTTTAAAAAAATCAACAACAGTTTATCCAGATGATGCTAACGAAGGCTATACAAGCGACTTCATAAAATTAGGCGACGTTTATTACAAAGATTTCAATATCGAATTAAACAGAAAAATAAATAAGGATTTACGTTTGACATTGTTCTACGCAAATTTTGTTTACAATAGAAGTGTTATTCAGGGTTTGCCTTTAAACACTGTATATGCGGATGTTGAAGTAGTTGAAATTGATTATAAATTTACATCTAAAAATGCAATTAGACTTGAGTTGCAAGGATTGCAAACAAACAGTGATAAAAATTTAAGTTTGAAAGATTTGCAAAGTCAAAATGCCCATGGTTCATGGGCTGCATTACTTGCAGAATATACTATTTCGCCACACTATTTCTTTTCGGTTATTGACCAATACAATTATGGAAATCCATTAGACTATAAGAAAAAACATTACTTAGTTGGAAGCATAGGTTATACATACCATGCAAATCGGTTTTCAATTAGTTATGGTAAACAACGTGCAGGAATATTCTGCGTTGGTGGCGTTTGCAGGCAAGTTCCCGCATCTAACGGTTTACAAATAAGTGTTTCAAGTTCATTCTAAAATATCAAAAATGAAAAGTTCGAAATTTAAAATACAACGTTTAGGATATATTTTAGCAACTGCACTTTTTGCTTTTGTAATTGTTGGTTGCGATAAAGTTGATGCTCCTTACAAAGAAACACAAAATGCTACTCCACCTGACACAACAAAGCCTACAACAAATTCAGATACTGATTATGTCTTTGATGCTACCCGTAAAATATTAGTTGAAGATTACACAGGTCATCAATGTGGAAACTGCCCAAAAGCAGCAGAGAAATTAGAAGAGTTGATTGGCATTTATGGTAGCAAAATTGTGCCTTTAGCAGTTCATGCAGGTTTTTTTGCAGACATTGCTGCAGCGCCTTTTACAAAAGATTTTAAGACTTCGGTTGGCAATGAATTAGATACTTATTTTGGAAATTCAGTTGCAGGAAATCCCAATGGAATGGTCAATAGAAAAGGATTTCCAAATTCACATATTCAAAATTTGAATTCTTGGAATGGTTTACTTTCACCAATTACTACAACAAATCCCGATATTGTTTTTGCAATTAAAAATAAATACGACGCTGCAACAAACGTGGTTGAAACCAAGATTTATACTAAATTCAAAAACAGTTTAACAGGTAATTATAAGTTATGTGTTTATCTTACAGAAGACAGCATAATAGACGCACAAACAGATTACAGACTCACACCAGATGATGTGAATCCCAACTATTTATTTGAGCATGTATTACGTGCATCATTTAACAGCACTTGGGGCGAAACAATAGCAACAGACCCTTTTGCTTCTGAAATAAACGTTTTACGAAATAAATATTCCATGAGTCTTTCTGGAAAATTATTTAACCTTAGTCATCCTTGTAATGTAGTAGCATTTATTTATAATGATATTACCAAAGAAGTTATTCAAGCTTCAATGCAAAAGATAAAGTAAAAGCCCCTTCAACTCCCCAAGGTGAGATGCACATAAAATCTGAACATAAATTTAATGAATAAAAAATCTCCTTACAAAACACTTACAATACTTATTGTAAGTGTTTTGTTTTTTTCAAAACTTTCAAAAGCGCAAACTTTCAAAAGTGGTGTTATTGCAGGATTTAATGTAAGTCAAATTAGTGGTGATGATTTAGGAGGATACGATAAACCAGGACCAGTTGTAGGTATGTTTTTAAATAAAGAAGTTAAGGAAATATTTCAAGTAGAAATGCAAATGATATACATCCAAAAAGGAAGTAGAAAATACCCAGATGTAAAAAATGGAGACAATACAAGATATTCGTTAAACCTCAATTACATTGAAATTCCAATCATTGTAAAATATAAAATCAAGAAATTGTTTTTGGTTGGTGGAATTTCAAATGGTGTGATGTTTAAACAATATGTAGGGAATGAATATGGCGCATATCCAGCAAACACAACTGCCACTCAACCTTTTCATAAATGGGAGTTAAGTTATAATCTAGGACTCTCCTACCCTATTGGTAAAAACTTTGAAATTGAAGGAAAAATAAATCACTCATTACTTCCCGTGCGCACCAATCGTCCTTATGAATTACATTGGGTAGATAGAGGACAGTTTAATGATTTACTTGTATGGGTATTGAAGTATAAATTTTAAATTTCGCTGTGGATTACATTCATTCTCTCATTAAATATATAAAATACAAATCAAAGGCACACAATCTTCATGGGTTGCACTCGCCGTTTGTGTATAGTTTATATGAGAATGTAATTGGAACCGAACAGCAATATTATTTTTTTGTGAATGCTGAAATTTTAAGAAATGAATTACTACAAAACGAAACAAAAATTGAGAAAATTGAACTAGGTACAGGAAATAAAAAAAACAAGAAAATCAAGATTAGCAATATTGCCAAAACTGTTTTAAAATCAAGTAAAGAAGCACAGTTAATGTTTAAGCTTGTCAATTATTTTCAACCCAAAAACATTCTTGAAATTGGTACAAGTTTAGGATTGACTACTAGCTACATTGCTGCAGCAAATTCAAATGCAAATGTTGTTACTTTAGAAGGTTGTCCAAATACTTTAGCAGTAGCAAAATCCAATTTTGAGAAATTAAGAATTAAAAATGTTACTACGCATTTAGGTAATTTTGATGAAATTTTGCCACCAGTTTTAAGCAAAATGCAAACGCTTGATTTAGTTTTTTTTGATGGAAATCATAGGTACGAACCAACAATGAATTACTTTAATTTATCCTTAGAAAAATCAAATGAAAATTCGGTTTTTGTATTTGATGATATACACTGGAGTGCTGAAATGACAAAAGCTTGGGAAGAAATTCAAAATCACAAACAAGTAACAGTTACCATAGATTTGTTTAGTGTTGGACTTGTTTTTTTTAGAACCCAGCAAGCCAAACAACACTTTATTTTGAAGTTTTAGAAAACTACATTTGATTAAAACATATTACATGTACAACAAAAAATCAACATCAATTTCAGTAATACTTTTTTCGTTTCTTATTCTTGCCAATAGTGTATTTGCACAGAAAAAAGAAATCACAAACGAAGACATTTGGTTGAAAGGAACATTCAACCAAAAAGTAATTACAGGTATCAATTCTATGAATGATGGCGAATATTACACATCTAATGTTGACAATAAATTCATAGTTAAATACGAATACAAAACAGGCAATGCTGTTGACACAATTTTAAAGTCAGCTTGGTGCAACAATTTGAAAATAGAAAGCTATGAATTTAGTAATGATGAGAATTTAATTTTGTTTTCAACTAATGTTGAAATGATTTACCGCCACTCATCAAAAGCAAATTTTTATGTATGGAACATCAAAGCTAAATCCTTCAAAGCCTTATCAGACAATGGAAAGCAGATGTATGCAACTTTTTCTCCGAAAGGAAATGCAATTGCTTTTGTACGCGATAATAATTTGTTTATTAAAACTATTGGTGATGAAAAAGAGAAACAAATTACAACCGATGGTAAGTACAACGAAATAATTAATGGTGCGGTTGATTGGGTATATGAAGAAGAATTTGGAATGGACAATGGTTTTGATTGGAACGAAGACGGCAGCAAAATTGCCTATTACAAATTTGATGAAAGCAAGGTAAAGCAGTATGAGATGACAATGTTTGAAGAAGATTTGTACCCGCAACCTTACAAATACAAGTACCCAAAAGCTGGTGAAGATAACTCTGTAGTAAATGTTTATATTTATGATGTAAACACTGCCAATACTACAAAAGTAGACGTTGGCCCAAAACCCGACCAATATATTCCACGCATTAAGTGGACGCATGATGCCAACCAACTTACATTCCAACGTTTGAACCGTTTGCAAAACAAATTAGAGTTGATGCTTGCAGATGCAACAACTGGAAAATCATCCACCATCTTAACTGAACAAAACGATACCTACATAAAAGTATATGACGATTTATACTTTATGAAAAACAACAAAGAATTTTTATGGACGTCAGAGCGTGATGGCTTCAAACATCTTTATATAATAAACTTTTCAGGGAAGATAGTAAAGCAAATAAATAATGGTCCATTTGATTTGGCTTCATTGAAAGGTGTGGATGAATTAGGAGGTAGAATATATTATTCTATTGTAAAAAATTCATGTGACGAAAATATCAAAGGAATTTCAAGCAGTTTCAAAATTCTACAAATAGAACGATTCGTAGAATATTATGATTTGTCGACAAATTTATCTCAAAAATTCTTTGGAGAGAGAGGTTACTACGACATCAATTTTAGTAATAATTGCAAATACCTTATACTAAGCAATAGTAATGCAGATAAACCATTGACCCAAACTATTTACAAAACAGATTACACAAAAGTTAGAGAAATTAACGACAATGCTGAATTGAATAAAAAACTTGAGGAAACAAATTACAGCAAAAAGGAATTCAAGGATTTGTATAAACTTGAGCCAAATCTTTTTTCTTCTATCATCAAACCATCCAACTTCGACCCATTAAAAAAATACCCTGTCATCTTTTATGTCTACGGTGGAAGTGGCAGAAACACGGTTGTTGATGAATGGGGTGGACGTGATTTTATGTGGCAAAACATGATGGCTCAAAAAGGCTACATTGTTGTTTCATTTGATGGACATGGAACAGAATTGCGCGGACAAAAATTCCGTAATTCTATTTATAAGCAAATGGGTAAATTAGAAACTGAAGATGCCATTGCAGTTGCAAAACAAATTGGGCGTTTACCTTATGTTGATTCAACACGTATTGGAATTCAAGGTTGGAGCTTTGGTGGATACTTAAGTAGTTTGTGTATTACAAAAGGTGCTGATGTTTTTAAAGCAGCGGTTGCCATTGCACCAGTTACAAATTGGAGATTTTACGACAACATTTACACCGAGCGTTTCTTGCAAAAACCACAGGACAATCCGAAAGGATATGATGAAAATTCACCCATCAATTTCGCACATTTATTAAGAGGAAAATATTTATTGATACATGGAACTGGCGATGATAACGTTCATTTTCAAAACTCAGTTGAGATGATTCGCGCACTACAAAAAGCAAACAAGCAATTCGAGTTTATGCTCTATCCCGACAAGGCACACGGCATTAGCGGTGGAAATGCAAGATTTAATTTGTATGAAAAAGTAACAGACTTTTGGTTGAGGAATTTGTAAAATACCTATTTTATCACATCCCTCGTTTTCCGAACTCAATAATTTTAAGGTCACTAATTTTATCCTTATCAATATTAAATTTCAAACAAGTTTTGGTTTGATGAAAACCTTGATTACCTGCAGCTCCTGGGTTCATATGCAGTACATTCAATTTCTTATCAAAAATTACTTTTAAAATATGTGAGTGCCCACAAATAAATAGCAAAGGTTTTTCGGCAATGAGCTTTTCCTTTATTCCTCTTGCATAATGATCTGGATAACCTCCTATGTGCGTAATAAAAACCTTTACATTTTCGCAATGAAAAATTTGATTTTCTGGATAAATAATTCTTGTTTTTGAATCATCAATATTGCCATGTACTGCCCTTATTATTTTGTTTGGAAATTGTTTTTCTATTGGTTCAAAAAAACTTGAGAATCCTATATCACCAGCATGCCATAGTTCATCCACTTCATCAAAATGTTTCATTAGTTTTTCATCCAAAAATGAATGTGTGTCGGAAAAAAGTAGGATACTTGTCATGAAAATAAAGAAGTTCGAATTTCAGTAATATTAATGATTTTGATGTGAACAAAAAATGGATCAGCAATGCAAAAAATAATGAGTATAAGTGTCATAAATAATTACATTGCGTTACAAAGACTTTATGAATAATTAATACAGCAAATTATGAATAAATTTTTAAGTGTAGGTCTCACCATAATTTTGGTTTTTTTTTATCCTAAATTTTATGCCCAAACACATAAAATTGATAGCCTAAAAATGGCTTTAACTAAGCAATTAGAAGACACAAATAGGGCAATGCTGTTGGTAAATTTGGGTTGGGAATTGAGCAACATCAATTTGGCAAGTTCCGATAGTGTATGCCAAATATGTATCAAATTATCAAAAAAAATAAACTTCTCTAGAGGGCTTGCTGGAGCATACAATACTCTAGGGAAAGTTAGGATACTGCAAAACAATCCTAAAAAATCAATTGATGCTTATTTACGTGCTGAGAAAGAATACATTAAGCAAGGTCAGAGGAAAGGACTTGCAACCATCTATAGCAATTTAGGAAATGTATATGGCGATATTGGCCAGCCAGAAAAAGCCTTGAAATTTTATTACAAATCATTAAGTGCACGAAAAGCCATAAACGATGAAAAAGGGTTAGGAGATTGTTATAATAATTTAGGAGTGATATATAAAAACAGGGCCAAATATGACTCTGCAATTTACTATCACAACTTAGCATTAAAAATTAGAACCAAAATAAATTTCCAAGAAGGAATCGCATTCTCTTTAGTAAATTTGAGCGGTATTTATGTAGACTTAGGCGATTATAAAACAGGAACTGAGTACTTAATAAAAGGATTAAAAATTGTTGAAAAAGAAAATGATTACCGAGGTATATTTTTATGCTTGAGCACCATTGCTGAAAATAATATTAGAATCAAAGATTATAAAAATGCAATGCTATACAACCAAAAAGCAATGGAAATAGCTATTAAAGGGGGTTTTAAATTTAATTTGGCCAACATCTATAGAATTTTTGGTATCATTTATTTTAAAACTAATGACCTAAAGAAAGCAAAATTATATTGTCGAAAAGGATACTCAATAGCAAAAGAAATTAATGATGTCAATATTATGTCACAATTGTTATCACAGCTAAGCGAATACCTCAAAAAAGAAAACAACTATTATGCTTCTGATACTTGTCTTCAAAAGGCAATTAAAATATCAAGAAGAAATACCTTATATGCAGACCTTGCCAGTTACTTAACAAGTTATGCATCTAACTTAATAGAAAAAAACAACTTTGATATGGCTTTCAAAAATTTAAAAGAAGCTGAGAGTATTTACAATAAAACCCATGTAATTTCAGGTGAGTATGAACTTTGCGGTGTATACATCCAATATTATAAAAAACAAAATAAACCAGAAACTGTATTGAAATATTATGAAAAATATATCAGACTTAAAGATACTATTTACAATACCAATGTTGCAAACAAAATTGAACAACTTTTATCATTTTATGAAACTGAAAAAAAAGACAAACAAATAAGTTTATTACAACAACAAGCCAAAGTGAAAAACCTCGAAATAAAAGAAAAAACACTTTTGATACAAAGAAGAAATTTAACACTTGCGGTAATAACTATTACAATATTGCTTGTAATTATTGCTGTTATCTTGTTTACCCGATTTGAAAAATTAAGAAACAACAAACGTAAGTTTGACTTAATAAAAGAAACCGAAATACTAGAAAGAAGGCGAATTGCAAAAGATATACACGATGAGTTAGGTTCAGGACTAACCAAAATAAAATTTCTCAGTGAAATTTCTCAACAACAAAATAAAGATGCAACCCTCACTAAAAACTTAAGAACAATTTCTGAAACAGTATATAGTTTGGTTGATAATATGCGCGACTTGATTTGGGCAATAAATCCAAATAACACAACACTCGACAATTTGCTTGCACGCATCAGAGAATATTGTTCGGAATATATTGAAGAAATAAATATTGAATTCCATTTTAATTTTCCTGAACATATACCAGAAGTAAAAATTAACAACCAAGCACATAGAAATATATTTCTTACAATAAAGGAAGCATTGCAAAACTCCATAAAACATTCGCAAGCAAGCATAGTAGAACTCAGTATTGAAATTAAAAATGAAACTATGTTCACATCTTTTTCTGACAATGGAAAAGGTTTCGATACCAACAAACATAAAAATTTGGAGAGTAACGGCATGTTGAATATGAAACATAGAATTGAAACTATTGGTGGAGATTACAATATATCCTCAGGCATTGAAGGAACCATCATTTCCTTTAGAATAGAACTGACCAAAATTGACAACCAAAATAACACTTTAGTGTAATAAATTGTATGGTTTAATAACATAATTTTGATGAAGTGAAACCATTAATTAAAATAGCAATTATTGAAGATGAAAAAAGCATTAGAGATAATATTGTAGAACTTCTAAATACCCACAAGGGTTTTGAAGTAACAGGCCTTTTTGCTACAGGCGAAGAAGCTATACTAAGCATTCCATTTTTAAGACCAAACGTAGTTTTAGTTGATATTAATTTACCAAATAAATCAGGAATTGATTGCATCAGAGAATTAAAACCTATTTGTAATGGAACACAATTTTTAGTATCAACTTCTTTTGAGGATACTGAAACCGTTTTTAGTGCTTTAAAAGCTGGTGCCACCGGATATTTAACCAAAACTATTCAATCGGATAAATTACTTAAATCAATTATAGAAGTTACTAGTGGTGGCTCGCCAATGAGTAGCCATATTGCACGCAAAGTTGTAGATTTTTTCTCGGTATTACGCCCATCAAATGAAATAGAAAAACTAACTGAACGTGAAATAGAAATTTTAAAGCACCTTTCAAAAGGGTTGCGATATAAAGAAATTGCCGATAAACTTTTTATAAGTACCGAAACAGTTCGCAAACATATAAACAACATTTACCGTAAGCTTCAGGTTCAATCAAGCATTGAAGCAATAAACAAAGTATTTCCAAGATAATTTTCTCGAAATCTAAATTTTTAACGATTTATTAAACAATAGCATGTTTCAAATGTTATGGTAAGTTTTACATTTGTAATACATGAATTTGTTTGATGAAATTAGTTTAAAATGCAGTAAAATAACTACACATAGTTACAGTACCTCATTTACGTTAGGCATACTATCACTCAATAAAAAATATAGAAATCCTATTTATGCCATTTATGGTTTTGTAAGGTTTGCAGATGAAATTGTGGATTCATTTCATGATTATGACAAAGAAACATTACTTAATAATTTTACAGCAGAAACCTATAAAGCAATAGAACAAAAAATAAGTTTAAATCCAATATTAAACAGCTTTCAAATGGCTGTGAATGTATATAAAATCGATAAAGAACTTATTGATTGTTTTTTACATTCTATGCAAATGGATTTAAATCCAAGCAAAGAATATACGCAGGAAAAATACAAAGAATATATTTTAGGAAGTGCTGAAGTAGTTGGTTTAATGTGCTTACGTGTTTTTTGTGAAGGAAATAATGAAATGTATCAAGACCTTAAGCCATCGGCCATGAAGCTTGGTTCAGCTTTTCAGAAAATAAATTTTTTACGCGATTTAAAAGCAGATTATTATACACTTGGCAGAGCATATTTCCCATCGTTTAACCTAAGCCAATTTGATGTAAAAAGTAAAAGCGATATTGAAGCTGATATTGAAATAGACTTTAAAGAAGGCTATCAAGGAATAAAGAAATTGCCAAAAGGTTCCAGACTTGGCGTATATGTTGCCTATATTTATTACTATTCCTTATTTAATAAAATTAAAAAATTACCTCCTAATGAAATTCTTGAAAACAGAATAAGAATTTCTGACACCCGTAAATATTTACTCATTGGCATTTCATATGTACGTCATGTTTTTAATTTACTGTGATGAAATTATTATTACAATTATTGATACTGCTGCAAGTAAATTTATCTTACTCTGAAATAGATATCCATAGCCTTAAAAAACAGTTTTTCAATTGTTTAAATAGTTCGGAAAATACTGATAAACTATACACAATACTACTTAAAGAAAATACTGATAAAAAACCCATTCTTAAAGCTTATTTAGGCGGTGTATTGGCTCTAAAAGCCAAACACAATTCAAACCCTTATTACAAACTTTTATATTTAAAACAGGGTATGAAACTAATGGATGAATCAATAAAAATAGACGAGAATAATGTAGAAATAAGATTTTTAAGATTTTCAATTGGAATTAAAACACCAACAATGCTTGGCTTTAGTGCACATGTTGTTGAAGATAAAAACGTCATCGTTAAAGGATTAAAAAATCATAAAACAATTGAACAATTGGGTAAATCTCACGTTTCGTTTATGGTTGAGGATATTTTAAGAAATGGAAAATGCAACAACCAAGAAAAAATATTTTTGAATAAAATCAAACAGCAATGCAAATAGCTAATTCTAATTCTTTAAACTTAAATGTAACCATTGATAATGGTTCTGGATTCTGCTTTGGTGTTGTTTATGCAATTGAAATGGCCGAAGAAATGCTTGACAAGCAAGGCTATTTATATTGCCTGGGCGATATTGTACATAATGACGAAGAAGTTAATCGATTATTTAAGAAAGGTTTAAAAACCATTGACTATGAAACATTCAATAATTTAAAAAACGAACATGTATTAATACGTGCGCATGGAGAGCCACCAAGCACTTACAAAACTGCTATCGAAAACGGAATTACACTCATTGATGCTACCTGCCCAGTTGTTTTAAAATTGCAGAACAGAATTAAGAAATCATATGATAATGATGAAAACATTTTATTAGTAGGAAAAAAAGGACATGCCGAAGTAACAGGATTAGTAGGACAAGTAGAGAATGATGCAATAGTATTTAGTGATGTGGATGAACTTGATTTAGCTAACCTTCCAAAAGATATTACAGTTTACACTCAAACAACAAAAAGTAAAGAAAAATTTAAAAAAATTACTTCAGAGTTAAAAGAAAAGGGCTTCAATGTAACACCACATGATACCATTTGTACTCAGGTATCAGACCGTGACACAGAGCTTAGAAAATTTGCTTTAAAGTTTCCAAAAATAGTTTTTGTTGCTGGTACAAAATCATCCAACGGCAAAGTTTTATTTGAAGTATGCAAGCAAACTAATCCAAATACATTTTTTGTTTCTAATAGCTCAGAATTAAATAAAGATTGGTTTTCACCAAATGAAAAGGTTGGCATTTGCGGGGCAACCAGCACACCATTATGGTTGATGGAAGAAGTAAAAAATTGTTTAGAGCAATATTAAATTGCAAAACTAAAACTGGTTTAATATAATACTCTCTAAAGCTTCTATCCAAATCGTCTGGATTTGAAATCAGGATGTTACTAAATCCGCATTTATAAACTTAAATATTTTACCTTTTGTAGTTTGTGCTAATTAGAAGTACAATGCGAAAAACATATTTCCATTGAACGATACAATTCTTCATTATTTTTCTAAAAACAAACATAATATTTATTCGAAACGGAGAATCACTCAACCCATTTAATTTTGGATTGTGGATGAATACCGAGAAACGGTAATACCTCAAAAAATATAATCAACTATAATAATCCACGTTTAAATCATCCGAGTTGCCAATTCTTAAGGGTCGTGGAGAAATCATCTGTTAAAAACAGAATTTCCCAAAAAATGTATAGTTTTGTTCATAAGAGATAATAGTATTAGCCAACCAATCCTATAAAAAAAAGAAGAAGCTATTCCTTATTTTAAAGTTTTATCTAACCACATTGTTTATGAATAACATGTTTGAAAATAATACTATTAATTTGGAGCTTTTA
>Ga0214921_10009855_pt1 | contig 11963 bp, 9 predicted proteins | sample LL1505_MetaG_FD_177992 | JGI IMG/M metagenome (GOLD analysis project Ga0214921, IMG submission 177992) | Freshwater microbial communities from Lake Lanier, Atlanta, Georgia, United States - LL-1505 | ecosystem: Environmental > Aquatic > Freshwater > Lake | place: USA: Georgia | collected 2015-05-28 | reverse complement strand
AAAGTTAAGAATTGCAATTTTGCTTTTGACTGTTTAAATTGATATTGGTGGATACGATCAAATTATTTACTAGTGCCAAGCTAGGGTACTTACTATTAAAAAAATTTCAGCATGCATTCGTGCAACATAAACTCCATCAGCAAGGATGGCATTCAAAGCAGAAGTAGGGTGGCATCGCTATATGGTGTAAGTCAAGCAAGAACACGCTTAACCGAATCAAAGCGTAAAAGGTGTCTTCATTGCTCTAGATGATGACACTCGTATGTTATTTGCTATATGTTTCTTCAGCTTGTTCTACATTGAATGCATCCATTTTTTTCTCCTTATGCACACGCACAGTGTATTGTCAAAAAGAAAAACGAGCGACAGTTTTCTGTAAAGTGGGAGTGCCTATAGCTGCAAAGCAGAATACTGCGTGTATTCAGCAGCTACAGCAGCTTGTTTGTGTGGGGGTGTGGTTTGTGTATGCTGCACGTGCAACAGCACACTAGCTGCGTGTTTTACCCACTTGTATACCTAATATACAAAGCAGCAAAAGAGTGGGGGGAATGAGTGCAAAGCTACCCACACCTAAAACCACACGTTTTCTTTTGTTTGTGGAAGTAAAACCGTGCGACAACCGTGTTACAGAAAAGCCTAGCACGTTTTCACGTGCTAGGCTTTGTGTAGTGGCTCCTCGACCTGGGCTCGAACCAGGGACCTACGGATTAACAGAAATCCAGGCTCGTCAAAAACACATATAAATCAACGACTTACGTGCAAAAATAGCCGCCGTGTAATATTTCGTGTAATTGACCAAAATTTGTAAATTACAAATTTTCCAGCGTTTTGGTCAGATTTGCACTTGTTGGTGTCATTTTGCACGTGAAATGTTTGGCGCTACAACCGGGGCTCGAACTGAAAAAGCTCAAAGTTCGACTCCATGTTTGGACACTGAAATTTGACATCCCGGTTGTTCGACTCCCGCGCTGGTGCTCGAACAGTGGAGGGCGGAGGTTCGACTCCATACTTGGACACCTCACATCGAAGCCGTGCAATACAACGATCGATGAAAAGCAGCATCCTGGCTCATGGATATTGAGGTTGCTTTTATCCTCCTTAGGAATTAACATTTGTCCATGATTGATTGGAATACTTGCCCTTCTGTAGAACTCAACCCCGAGCTGGTTAGTGGAGCTTGGGTGTTTCGTGGCACCCGTGTTCCTGTTGTGGCCTTATTTGAAAATTTAGAAGACGGCATCACCATCAACGAGTTTGTTGAGCTGTTTCCTGGTGTTGAGTTAATTCATGCTCGCAGCGTTTTAGAACACGCTGCTAAAAGTGCAATGGCAGTGCATTAGCCTTGAAAGTCCTGTTTGATCAGGGGACACCTGTTCCATTTAGTGTCCACATATCCGATCACAGTGTGCCAACATCTTATGAGCTTGGGTGAGGGGCAGGCTTGCATCGTTTTTATCAAGCAATCTATTCAAGGCAGCGCGGCTTATGTGCATGCGTTTAGCAAGCTCAGTTTTGGTTAATTTTTGAGCTTTGATTTCTTTCTACTAAGCAATAACTCATTAATGAATTACTTCAAATCACGGTAAAAATTTTCATGCGGTCCTACTGCCTCCAGATAAACCAATTTAAGCTCTTCGCCGATTGTGTATCCCAGCAAGTAAAGCTGTCCCTGGCTGCGAAATTTATAAACATATAAGGCTGATAAATCACCTTTTTTCTTGTCCCCAATCTTTGGAGAAGATTCAACTGTGGCAACTGCTGTATCTACATCCGAGGCAATGTTGTCATGAAGTTTTTTGTATTGACGCGCAAATCTGCGGGTCTGTACTGCTTGATACTTCATTTGCGGCTACGTGGTTGAAATGGAGTTGCATCGCTGCGTGGCTCTTTCATTGAAGCTAATACTTGTATAACAAAATCAACTGGTAATTCTGGATTGTCGATTGCAGCTCGCCCAACAGTGGCCCAAAACTCGATCTGACCGGCAATCGTTCGGTGTTCAGCTTTGGCTTCGCTTTTTGCTTGCTCGTACAGCTGTTTGTCAATTCGTACAGGCATACCCATATTTGAATCCTTTTGCTACAAATGTAGTTTAAGTTTATAGCATGCTTAAAATTTTCTCAACTGCTGTGTCGTGACGAAATACAAATTTCTGAAAATCCCACAAATCCTCTGGCAAATGTCTATTTCAGCACCTGATAGCCCAGGAAATTTAGGCATTGCTTACATTAAAAGTAGTCATGACAGGATGTCTGTGGCATTCCCCCAATTCAGTAGACATTCAATAATGTCAAAACTGGATTGGAGTGAAAGAAATGAAGAGAACGAAATACACGCCTGAGTTCAAGGAAGAAGCGGTTAAACAAGTCATCGATAAGGGTTATGCGGTGCCGGATGTATCCAAGCGACTGGGAATTGCTGAAGGTGTTCTGTACACATGGGTCAGCAAGTTCAAAAAGGCGGATGAACCTGAATCCAATGATCTCAAAGCGATGCAAGCTGAGATGGCCAAACTCAAGGCTGAACTGCGACGAACAACCGAGGAGCGCGACATCCTAAAAAAGGCCGCCGCGTACTTTGCCAAGCAGTCCGGGTGAAGTACGCGTTTATCCAAGCGCACCGAACTGAATTTCGACTCACCAGCATGTGCCGTGTTCTCAAAGTTCACCGCAGCGGCTACTACGCTTGGCTGCATGAACCACAGTCCCCAAGAGCCAAAGCTAACGAGGCCTTGACTGTGCAGATCCGCGAGTTCTTTGATCAAAGCATGGGCATTTACGGCAGCCCACGCATCTTCTGTGATTTACGAGAGGCTGGCGTGGCATGCAGTGAGAACCGCGTGGCACGGCTGATGCGTGCGGCTCAAATCAAATCAGTTCGAGGCTACAAACGCCCTAGGTACAAAGTGGGCAAGCCTTCATTGGTTGCGCCCAACCAATTGCAGCGCCAGTTCCAACACGACGAACCCGACCAAGCTTGGGTGACGGATATCACCTATATCCGCACACATGAAGGTTGGCTGTATTTGGCGGCTGTACTAGATTTGCACTCGCGTGCGGTGGTGGGCTGGAGCATGGGTTCACGTATGCAAACGAGCTTGGTGCTGGATGCACTGACGATGGCTGTGTGGCGAAGGAAACCTAAAGACTCGGTCATCATTCATTCGGATCAGGGCAGCCAATTTGGCAGCGATGAGTTCAATCGTTGGTGCAAAGACAACCGACTGAGCCCAAGCATGAGTCGTCGGGGCAACTGCTGGGATAACGCTGTGGCCGAATCGTTCTTCAGTAACTTGAAGAGTGAAAAAATCAAGAAGCGGATTTATCAAACGCGGGCTGAGGCTAAGTCAGACATCTTTGATTACATCGAGGGTTTCTACAATCGTGTTCGACGTCACAAGCATCTTGATCAACTCAGCCCCCATGAGTTCGAGCGGCAGCGTCAAACTGCGCTATGAAAAGTGTCTACAGGTTTGGGGGAATGCCAAACAAGTACTTCTTGTAATGTATAGAAATATTTTCCATATCCAGCATGATAGGCTTAATGTTTAAGCACAGTCATAGTTGATATATGCAGTTTCTTAGGGGCAAGTTGTTGTCATTGATTAAAGCCATAGTGCTGTTGGCTGCGATCGCTTTATTCAATTTCAGTTTTGCCAGTTCTGTTGACCATATCAGCGATCGCGCCTATTGGATGGATACCTCCGGACTTGCAGGCATTAGCCAAGCGCAGGATCAAAGCTTCACCCCATACCAAGGAGTGCTTAGCAAGGGTTATACAGATGCCGCCATTTGGGTGAAGTTGACAATCAAAGCCCACACCACCTCAGGCCATGCAGACAAATTGGTATTGCGTATACGACCAATTTATCTGGATGAAATCCAGTTGTTTGACCCACTAGATACATCAAATACCGTACGAAAGTCCGGGGATCAAACCAATTATTTGTCTGCGGAATATGAGTCTTTAACCCATACTTTTGTCATCCCGATGGTTACTCAAGAGCGTAATGTGTATTTACGATTGAAAGCAACCAGCACGGTATTGATGACTGTGGAAGCACTCACCCCGGACGACATGCTCAAAGCTGAGCATCACATGTTGGTGACATATTTTGCAGTCATGTCCTTGATCACCGTTTTTTTAGTCATGGTGTTTTTCAATTGGCTTAATCACAGGGAATCTTTGTATGCGGTGTTTGTTGTCAGACATTTGATTTATTTGATTTTCACGGCAGCATTTTTTGGCTTTGGCCGATTGTTTTTGTCAGAATGGATCGATCCCTTTTGGCTAGACAGAAGTTACAACTGGCTTGTGATTGGTGCTACCGCGTTTTCCATCTGGTTTGAATATTTATTTTTGAGCGAGTATCGCCCGCCGCTATGGGCCAAACGATGCATGCAAACCCTGCTCGGGACTTCAGCCATCATCGCCGTGCTGATGATGTTGGGGATGACAAGGAGTGCTCTAAAAATCAACATGACCTTGAATGGACTGTCCATATTTAGTTTATTGGTTCTTTCAGTTGCCATCATCAAAGACCAAGATGCTGAATCATTAACTACCAACTTGTTAATTAAAAAAAGGTATGTGGTGGGTTATTACTTTGCGCTGAATCTGATTTTGTGGGCCAGCGTCCTGCCTGCATTGGGTGTGATTCGGGGCGATGAATTCGCCTTGAATGCATTGATTTCTTACAGTCTGAGTTCAGGTATCTTGATGACAGTGCTGATGCAAATTCGGTCTAATCAGCTCAAGCAAAATAATTTGCAATTCAGCAAAGACCTGCTTTTATCAAAACAGCAGGTTGAGCTGGAAAAAATCAAGAGGGAAGAGCAAAGCCAGCTGCTTGCCATGTTGATGCATGAAATAAAAAATCCCTTGTCGGTGATCGATTTAGCGCAACATGCCGACACCAGCCAAGAAACAAAAAACTACGTCACTCGCAACGTTAACACTATCAAAGACATACTAGATAGGTGTCTGAGCGCGGATCGCATTTCTAATGGGAAATTGGACATATTGCGTGAATCTGTGAATTTGAATCGCTTGGTTGAGGAGGTATTGGCAGATCAACCTGATGATATGCATCGTTTAGAGTGGCATGAACCATCAATGGCCATGGTTGTAGTTACGGATGCTCAATGTGTACGTATTGTGCTGAATAATTTGATTGCCAATGCCCTACGCTATGGAGAACCAACGCAACCAGTCATCGTCAGCATGAATGGCATTCAAGATTCGGCCCAAGTTTGCATCTCAGTCAGCAACAAACCAGGAATATCAGGTTGGCCAGATCCCAATAAGTTGTTCCAAAAATACTATCGAAGCACAGGCGCTAAATCTATTTCCGGTACAGGCTTAGGTCTTTTCTTAGTCAATAGCATTTCCATTGCTATAGGCGCGACTTGTCGCTATGCACCCGATGACAAACACATTCGGTTTGAGTTATGTCTACCTCATTGAATTTGGTTGTTGTTGAAGATAGTGACGATTTGCGAATGTTGCTAAAAAATGCATTGCGCACTGAAGGTCATCATGTTGTTGCATTGTCATGCGCAGAAGAACTTGAAGATCATTCGGGTATCGATCAAATTGATGCATTTTTGATTGATATCAATTTACCTGGTGAGGATGGCTTCAGCTTGGCAAAGCGTATTCGTCACGTACATACTTTGGCTGGCATCATCATGCTGACTGCCCGCTCTACCCTTGATGACAAGCTGAATGGCTATGACTGTGGGGCTGATATTTATTTAACCAAACCGGTTTCCTTGCCGGAGTTGTTTGCAGCGCTTCGCAGTTTCGCCAGACGCCGCATGGCAACACTCAAGCAGGCCAGTCCGGACAGTTTAGTATTAAATAAGTCAGAGTTACATGGTTGTGAGGGCGTAGTGAAGTTGACCCCACAAGAGACGGTGGTGCTGACCTGTATGGCTCGTGCACCTGCGTGCAAGTTAGAAACATGGCAATTTGCAGAATTGCTGCATATGGAATTAGACGAAGCTTTTAAAGCCAACCTAGCAGTGCGCATGGTGCGGTTGCGAAAAAAAATGGTGGATGCAGGTGCAAAAGGCACTGTGATTGAATCTTTGCGCAATGTGGGTTATCAAATAACCACATATATTGAAATAATTTAATACCAAAGTAGAGATTTGTAGTCTGCGGTAATAAATCTTTCAGAGTTTTTTAAAGAATTCAACTGGTGAAACTTTGGTCAGTTGAATGATAAAAAAATCTTTCTCATTTATACAGCTCTTGCTTGTGTGCTTCTGTGCTACGGAAGCGATCAATGGTGTGGCAGACACGCCCAAGATAGATGCAGGTTCTTTATTGCATCTAAACGAACAAGAACTCAAAAATGCAAAAACGCTTGCATTGCCCCCTGTGCCAACCTCCGCGCCATCACCTGTTACAGAAGATGGTGGTGCAACAGTTGAAGTTCGCAAATTTGAATTTGCAGGCAACAAACTCATTGGCAGTGCCCAACTTTCCGAAGCCTTAGTTCACTATGCCAACCAAACCCTGACTTTGGCGCAATTGAAAGATGCCAGTAACAGGGTGATCAATGTCTATCGATTGGCTGGGTGGACTGCACATGCTTTTCTGCCCAAGCAAGAAATCGCCGATGGGGTGGTTTTGATTCAAATTGTGGAAGCAGTTTTTGGCAAAGTTGTGATTCAAGGCGACGAAGCTGAGCGTATTCATAAACAACGCTTGTTGGGCATGGTGGAGTCAGCTGTTCCCAAGGGGCATCCCATTCAAAGTAGTAATGTAGATCGTGCCTTGCTGTTGATGGATGACTTACCCGGTGTGAGCGTCCTTGGAAATTTGATTCCAGGCGATCAAGAGGGTGAAACCAATTTGGTCATTAGTGCCAAGGATGATCCTCTTGTGACTGGCACAGTGGTGATAGATAACCAAGGCTCACAGTCAACCGGCACAGGGCGTTTAGGTCTAAACCTCAATGTTAACAGCCCCTCTCGCATGGGAGATATGTTGTCATTCAATGCGTTAAAAACCGAAGGCAGTGAATATTTGCGCTTAGCCTATAGCTTACCCGTGGGCTACGGCGGTTGGCGCGCAGGACTTCATGCCTCCAACATGAATTACGAGGTCATTTTCGGCAGTATCTCCTCTGCAAAAGTCAACGGAAAAGCATCTACCAGCGGTTGGGACATCAGCTATCCCTTGCTCCGCAGTCAACTCAGCAATATCAATTTGACAGCGAGCTACGACTACAAACAATTCGAAAACAATCCGAGCAATTTGATCTATTCAATCAATGTTTATAGCTCTGCCCTAAGCGCCACTCAAATAGATAGCTGGGCTGGGGGTGGTATGAATTCTCAAACCATGAGTGTGACTTCTGGTCGTACAAGCAAAGATGGTCGCTACAGCAAACTCAATCTGAATGCCAGCCGATTGCAAAGTTTAACTGCAGAGTGGAGTGTGTTGGCGACGGGTGGTGCGCAATTCACACAAAACAATTTAGATTCCTCAGAGAAACTTTATTTGGGTGGCGCAACCGGTGTTCGTGGCTACCCCTCAGGGGAGGCCGGTGGAAGCGAGGGGAACACCTTCTCATTAGAGTTAAAGCGGCGTATCAACAATGAATTGACCTTGGGTGCTTTTTATGATTACGGCAGAGTCAAAGTTAATCATGACAACAATCTATCCTCGCCTGCCAATCCCAACAGCTACGACTTGCAAGCTTATGGCTTTGCTTTGGATTGGCAATTCAAGCCTACTGTCGACCTCAAAACCACGGTGTCCAGACGTATTGGCAGCAACCCACTTGCAGTCAACTACAACGGAAATGACAGCGACGGCACACTGAAGCAAACGCGCTTATGGGTCAGTGTGACGGTTGCCTTTTAAGCCACGCCGATGAACCGGGTTTTTAAAACGATTTGGTCGGTTGCTACGCAGTCGTGGCAAGCCGTTCCTGAGACGGCCAGGACATCGGGTAAAAAGAGCGTCAAATCACGCACAACTGGTACAGTGGTATCGATGTCACTGGGTTTAACACTGGGTGGTGCAGGGGCCCAGTCGCCCCCGCCACCGGCCAGCACCCAGTTGCCCATGGGTGGCAGCGTGGCACGCGGCAGCGCCACCATCAGCCAAACCGCCACCGCCCAAGCAGCGGCCATGACGGTCAACCAAAGCAGCCAACGCGCTATCATCAACTGGGACAGCTTCAACCTCGGTACCGCTGCCAGCATCAACTTTGTGCAGCCCAATGCACAGGCCGTCACCCTGAACCGCGTCAACGACAACAACCCCAGCCAAATCTTTGGCCGCATCACATCCAACGGCCAGGTGTTTTTGAGCAACCCCAGCGGCGTGTACTTCTCGCCCACAGCGTCGGTGGACGTGGGTGCATTGGTGGCCACCAGCCACGGCATCAGCGACGCCAATTTCATGGCGGGCAATTACCAATTTGAGCGCAACGGTGCGACAGGCAAAGTGGTCAACGAGGGGCGCATCAGCGCGGGGCTGGGCGGCTATGTGGCCTTGCTCGCCCCTGAGGTGCAAAACGCCGGTGTGGTGCTGGCCCGCGCGGGCACGGTGGCCTTGGCCGCGGGCGAGGTCATCAGCTTGCAAGTGCAAGGCGGTGGCTTGGCGGGCATCACCACCACGCCCAACGCCATTGCCACGCTGATTGAGAACAAGCTGGCGGTGCAAGCGCCCGATGGGCAGATCATCTTGTCGGCGGTGGCACTCAACAAACTGCAAGCCGGGGTCATCAAAAACAGCGGCAGCTTGGAGGCCAACAGCCTGGTGGCCAAAGGCGGCAAGATTTACCTGGAGGCCGACGACATCACCCTGGCCGCCACCAGCCGCATCGAAGCCAAAGGCCCCACGGGCGGCGGCACCGTGCTGGTGGGCGGTGATTGGCAAGGCAGTGGCGAGATGCGCCAAGCCACCAAGGTGACGATGGAAGCCGGGGCCCGCATCGATGCCAGCGCCACCGACCAGGGCGACGGCGGCAAGGTGGTGTTGTGGAGTGACATCCACAACGCTGACAGCGTGACCCGGGTGAACGGCAGCATCCAGGCCGAGGCGGGGCCCAACGGGGGAAATGGTGGGCAGGTGGAGACATCGGGCCATCGCTTGGAGGTGGGAGAGGCAGTCGTCAGCGCCCAATCGTTCAAAGGCAAAGATGGCTTGTGGCTGTTAGACCCTTACAACATCACCATTTCATCCGGTGCCAATGCCAGTACCACCAATGCCAGCAATACATTCACGTCCTCTGCTTCCGGCGGCGTGGTGAATGCCACCACCTTGCAAAATGCCTTGGCAACCAGCAGTGTCACCGTATCCACCACGGGCGCAGGCACAGATGCGGGCAACATCACCGTATCAAGCGATTTGTCATGGTCCTCCAATAAAGTGCTCACGCTGACTGCGAATGGCGGCATCAATGGCACTGGAAACATTGCAATGTCTGGTGCATCTGGCACAGGCGTGGTTTTTAACCAAGCGGGTAACTCGATCTATTCCGGCAACATCAGTGGTACCAATGCCACGGTCACTAAACAAGGCGTTGGTGAATTGACGCTGAGCGGAAACAACACTTATGGCGGTATTACGACGGTCAGCGCAGGTACCTTGAAGATAGGCAGTAGCACTGCATTGGGCGCTGCTACCAATTCAACTGACTATACGGAAATTGCAACCGGTGCCACCTTGGACTTGAACAGTTTCTCGCTGAACGAACGCCTACTCATTTCCGGCACCTTGACCAACAGCAGCGTGAACGCCGTGACGGCATACACCGGAACCACACAGCTGATTGGGACCGTTGGCACAGCAGTGGTGATTCAAGCAGATGCCGGGGCCATCAATTTGGCTGCAATGCTGGGTGTGCCCCCGAACGGCGTGGAGCTCGGTGGAAGCACAGGCGGCTCATTCAGTGGAATCATTGGCGCCAGTAATTCAAATCAACCCAAAGTGACAAAAAATGGCAGCGGAACATGGGCATTCAACGGTACCGAAAGCTATTTAAGAGATGTTTTAACTATTCAGGCGGGCACTTTAAAGCTAGGCTCTCTCAACACCAATTTCTTTGGCAACATCGTGACTGGCGTCAATATCAGCACGGCGGGTGCAGTGCTTGAAATGGCAAATAACAATGCCCTTAATGTAACCAAACCAATTTATGGATCGGGCTCTGTCCTCAAAAGTGGGGCAGGTACTTTGACACTGAACAGCTCATCCAATGCCTACAGTGGCGGCACCACAGTCGCCAATGGCATTTTGAAAGCGGGGACTGTTTTTGGCGGGTCAAGCTCAGCCCATTTGGGCACTGGCCGTGTGACGGTCATGTCTGGCGCTGCACTCGATGTACAAGGTAACTCTTTGTCCGTCCCGATCACCATCAACGGAACAGGCATCAACAGTGGCGGTGCTTTGACCAACGGCACATCAGGCACATCGGATGTCACACTTTCAGGTTTGTTGACTTTGGGCAGTGACAGTGCCATCGTGAACAACGCCAGTGGCAACTCTGCCCTCAAACTCACCAATGTCGGCACCATCACAGGCAATGGTTATGCATTGACCTTGGGCGGAAGCCAGGGCGGCACCATCAGTTCCATCATTGGAACGGGGAGTGGCAGCATCACCAAAACAGGTGCGGGAACTTGGACATTGAGTGGGGTCAATACATTCACTGGCAACGTGTTTGTGAATGAAGGTTATTTGATCGCCAACAATTCCAACGCTTTAGGAACTGCCGCTGGTTACACACAGGTCGCCTCTGGGGCCTCCTTGGGCATTGTGGGGGCAACCGATTTTACGGAGCCACTCAATCTCAGTGGGTTTGGATACAGCGACACCGTGGCGGCACTCCATAGCCAGACGACAGCAACCCTGAATTACACGGGGACCATGACCTTGACTGGCACAACCCGTATAGGTGTGACCTCCGGTAAAACACTGAATATCAAAACCTCGGTGGATAACGGTGTGTATGACATTGTGAAGTACAGCACTGGCACACTGAACTTTCAAGGCACGCCGCAGACGGGTGTGGCTGCAGCCAGCATTGGGTTGTCTGGAACCGGCACTTTGAAGACAGGTTCCGCCTTTGTCAAAGCAACGGGTTCAACCAGCGTATATGGATCTTCCCCGGTCATCAGTTACCAAATTTATTCAACTGCTGCTGCCACAACATTGGCCACAGGTTTGCCAAGTATCACTGGCACAGCCGTATTCACTGGAGCGCCAACTGGTTCGTCTTCAGTTGGAAGCTATTCACTGAAATACGACAAAGGGCTATCCTCCACATACGCTTTTTTCCCGGTCACTGCTGCATCCACCTGGGTGGTTGGTCAAGCACCTCTCACTATCACCGCCAACAACGCCAGCAAAACCTACGATGGGTTGGCGTACACAGGCGGGAATGGTGTGAGCTACTCTGCATTTGCCAACAACGAAACCACAGCGGTTTTGGGCGGCACATTGAGTTACGGCGGCACCAGTCAGGGTGCCACCAACGCGGGCAGTTACGCCATCACGCCCTCCGGCTTGACCAGTGCCAACTACGCCATCACCTATGCCAATGGCACGCTGACGATCAACAAAGCAGCACTCACTGTTACCGCCAACAACGCCAGCAAGACCTATGGCGATGCCAACCCCACGCTCAGCACCACAGTGAGTGGCTTTGTGAACAGTGAGACACTGTCCACCTCGGGCGTGTCAGGCAGCGGCAGCGCCACCACGACGGCAACAGCGACGACGGGCGCAGGCACAGCCACTATTACCGCTGGTGTGGGCACACTGACCGCCAGCAATTACGACTTCAGCAACTTGGTCGATGGCACGTTGACGATCAACAAAGCAGCACTCACTGTTACCGCCAACAACGCCAGCAAGACCTATGGCGATGCCAACCCCACGCTCAGCACCACAGTGAGTGGCTTTGTGAACAGTGAGACACTGTCCACCTCGGG
>Ga0214921_10009854_pt1 | contig 11963 bp, 10 predicted proteins | sample LL1505_MetaG_FD_177992 | JGI IMG/M metagenome (GOLD analysis project Ga0214921, IMG submission 177992) | Freshwater microbial communities from Lake Lanier, Atlanta, Georgia, United States - LL-1505 | ecosystem: Environmental > Aquatic > Freshwater > Lake | place: USA: Georgia | collected... | reverse complement strand
GTAGATGAAGATTGGCAGTCACCTAATTCAAATGATTTACTTGGTGTTACAAGAGTCAATATTCCTCCTATGGAAGGAGTAAAATATTTTATCATCGTAGGAACTCTAATGGAAAATGAGAACAATGTGGTATCTCAATACTTTGGAGATGGTTTGGTCGGAAAAAAAAGTGCAACGGGAGAAATCTTCTCAACAGCAGATTCTTTACAAAAAGATTTTTTGGTATATCGAATCTTTCCTAAAATTAATCATATTTCCCTTTTGACAAGTTCTACCATATACGAATATATTGGAGAAACAATTTGATATAATATTTATAAGTTCATAATTGAAAAAATAGCTTGGACTAAAATAATTTTTGTAATCATTGCAATAGGAAAGACCAATGAATATCCATAGTTAGGTACTGAGTTTTTAACCTCTCCATTTACATATGCTATACATGCGGGTTGAGTTTGCATTCCTGAGATTACACCCATAAGAAGAGGATATGGAATTTTTAATATATATCTTCCCAAGAGAATCATAAGAATAGTATTAAAAGTAGTAATACAAGCACCCAATAATATTAAAACAAATCCATATTTTTCTAAATTATCTCCAAATGAATATCCTGCTTTTAAGCCTATACCAGCTAGAAAAAGTACTACACCTAGTTGTCTTACTGTTAAATTAGCATTATAAGACATTCCCCATACAATATTTCCTGTTCTTTCTAAGTATCCTAAAAGTAAGGATACAAGAAGAGGACCTCCAGCAACTCCCAATTTAAATGAACTTCCACCTGGGAGTGGTATTGGTATTTCACCCAATAATAAGCCTAATGCTATTCCTAATGACATACTAATATAATCAATTTCTGATAAGCTTTGAAATGAGTCTCCAAAAAAATGGGATACCTTATCCATATCTTCTCTAGTTGTAACTACACGAATCCTATCACCTGATTCTAAAATAGTATCATTAGTAGGAACTATTTCTGTATCTCCTCTCTTGAGTCTTGTAATAGTTGCATTAAACTTTTTATGTAAGTCCAATTCTCTAATAGAAAGACCGATTACATTTTTACTGGAAACGAATATTCGTCTAAAATCCAAAAAGGCTCTATCTGTAGATAAGTCAGAAGATATTTCTTCACCAAAATATGTTTTATATTTATTAAGAGTAGATATACTTCCTACTAGGGTAATAATATCATTTTCTTCTAGAACTGTCTCTCCATTTACTATTTGTACATTATCTTTTTTCTTAATTCTTGAAATTACTATATCTGATAGTTCCTCATTTGAAAATATATCTGAAACCTTTTTATTAATTAAATCTTTAGATGTAATACGTATATCTCTATTATCTAAATTTTCTCCACCTAAACCTAGTATATTTGCAATCTTTATACTTTCTTTATCCAGATTAATTGAAAATATAATTTTAAAAAAGTACATTGAAAGTATTACACCAATAACTCCAAAAGGATAAGTTATAGAATATCCTGCAATCGGCTTTCCTAGAATTGAATTTAATTCAGGTAGAGTTTTATCCATGTTTAATTGTTTGATAGTGTCTACAATGGATGCCAATGCAGGTGTGTTGGTTAGAGAGCCCGAATATACACCAGAAAGAAGTGAAGCATCAATAGAAAGTAGTTTTCCTAAAAAAATAGTTAATATACAACTCATTGAAAGTACAAAAATAATAGCTAAATTAAATGTAATACCCATTTTATTAAAACTTCTGAAAAATCCTGGACCAGATTGAAGACCAGATGTGTAAACAAAAAGAACAAGTCCTAAAATGTATACAATATCAGGTAGTGCAAGGGATTCTGAAAGGGACCCAAACGCTAAACCTACAAATAAAACATTTGCTATTCCTAGGCTAAATCCCTTTATTTTTATTTTACCAAGAAAATATCCTAAAGTAATTACTATAAATAATAATAGTAGTTTATTGTGTTCTAAATAATGAGTAATAAGTTCAGTCATAAGTTCAAATTTCCAAAAAATACTTTACCTGATGAAATTTCATGATAGGCATCGATAATTCCAAGCTCTTTGTTTGAAATTGCTTTCTGAATAATTTCGCTATTATGTAGAATTTCCTGAATTGAGTTTCTGACATTCATTTTTGTAATTTTTTCTAGCAAAACTGGATCCTTTTTTTCTATGTCTACTTCTGTACATCCACACTCATTGACTGATTTTAGAATCTTATTTACTATACTACTTTTTGAATTATGAAATGCATTATCAAAAGCGTATTGTATTGCACCGCATTGTGAATGACCCTTTACTATAATTAGTTTAACTCCAAATTTTGAAACAGCGATTTCAATACTTTCAATAATTTCTTGGTTCACTATACTTCCTGCTACCCTAACAGTTAGAAGGTCTCCTAAATTTGCATCGAACATAATCTCTGGTGATGTTCTGGAATCAATACATCCTAAGATGATAGCCATTGGGTTTTGTTCCGAGCTCAGTGCAGAGAGTTGATAATGATGAAATTTATCTGCAATTTTACCATCGACAAATCTCTGGTTTCCAATTTTTAGTATATTTAATACTTCTTCAGGTATTAATTTTTCTTGGGTTTTCTTATCTAGAAAATTTATGAATTCAACATGTTCTTTTAATGTATAAGAATTTTTTAGTCCTATAATATTTAATTTTATATTCAATTCTGGAGCTCTTACTTCTTTAAAGTCTTGAATGATTTCTAAAATATCATTATCCACATAACTTGCATTTGACGCATCTAAAACTAATTTTGAATTTTCGGGAATAGTCCAAAGAGTATTTTTAATACTTGCTCTATTTATAAAAGTAACTTGACTGGATAGTTCTATATGTATCACTTCCCCAATGTGAAGTTTAAATTCTTCTTTTGTAAGTGGATTATGAAATATTTCTTTTAAGATAAAAAATATACTAAAACCTAGACCTATAATTACCCCATAAAGCAAATCAGTGAAAATGATTGCAATGACTGTCATTGTAAATGGTATGAATTGATCTAATCCTTTTTTATACATCTCTTTAAAAAGTGATACATTTGTTAATTTATAACCTGTTAAAATTAGGATAGCAGCCAAACATGAAAGGGGTATATTATTAAGAATAGGAGTAATAAAGACAATACTCAATAGTATAAAGAAACCATGAAAAATTGTAGATGCTTTAGTTTCATTTCCAGACTGAATATTTACAGAACTCCTTACGATCACAGATGTGATAGGGATCCCTCCTAAAAAACCTGCTATCATATTCCCAAAACCCTGAGCTACCAATTCTCTATTGGGAGGAGTTTGCCTTTTGTGAGGATCTATTTTATCAACAGCTTCAATATTGAGAAGAGTTTCTAAAGAGCTTACAAGAGAAATAGTAAAAATTATAAACCATATTTTAGAGGAACCTAATAGAGAGAAATCAGATACATGAAAGTAATTACTGAGATCATTTGATTCAAACTTAGGTATGTTTACTAGGTGGCTAGGCTCAATCAATAAAAATGGAAAAAAGTTTATAAATAAAATATTAATAAATGTTCCCAATACTACAACAAATAAGGATGCAGGAATAAATTTTACTTTTTTATATATAAATTTATCCCATAATAAGATGGTTATCAAAGAAATTGAACTTATAAAAACTGCACCCGGTTTGAAATAGTTAAGTGAGGTAATGAGTGTGGAGAATGTATTTTCACCATCCGCTTGTATAAATGAAAGATCTTTTTTAAGTTGGTCTTTTTTAAAAAAATTCAATAATTTTATGCCTTATTTACAATAATTCATTTTATACTATAAATACGAAATAAAAATTATATAAATTTTTAATTATTTACTCATTTCAAAAAAATATTTTTCTATTAGAATTTTCTAATATTTAAAAAAATAGTAAATATGAAAAAAAATAAATTATTTTTTTTAATTATTCCAATTTTAGTACTAATAGTTATTTTAATTTTAAAAAATAGTAGCCCTAATCTAATTGTAATTCATCCTTCAAAGAGAAATATAACAGAAGCAGTTTATGGTTTGGGAACAATAAGTGCTGCCAAAATCTTTCATTTAAAAATTGGTGTCATGTCAATGATTAAAAAAATTCATGTGGAAGAAGGGCAAAGCATTAAAGAAGGAGCAGAATTAGTTGAGTTTGATAGTATACCTCCTATAAGGTCTCCGATTGATGGTCTGGTAACTTATATAGCCTATAAGGTAAATGAAATAGCATTTCCCCAAATGAATATTTTAACAGTGATGGATATAAAAGAAAAGTATATCACACTTTCTCTTGAAGAACAAGCAATTATAAAAATTAAAATTGGCCAACAGGTAAGAATAGTTCTAGAAGCAATTAAGAATAAGTCTTATAGAGGAGAAGTAAAAGCAGTTTATCCAGGAGAGAATCAATTTATAGTAAAAATAATATCAAAAGAACTACCTGAAGAAGTGTTACCTGGTATGACAGCTGATATTGCAATAGAAACTGATTATAAGAAAGATACAATTGTAATACCTATTCAATCGGTTATAGAAAAAAAAATACGACTAAAAAGAAATGGAAAGTTCCAAGAGATTGCAGTAAAAACAGGAATGAAAATGGATTCATTCATTGAAATTATTGATCCTATTTTAACTGAGTCAGATGAAATTGAGTATAAGGAATTTTAATGTTTTTTATAGCATATCGTCAAATGACGGCAAGAAAACTACAGACCTTCCTCACATTACTTGGAATAGTATTTGGAACTATAGGATATATAGTTATCTCAGGCGTACTACTTGGATTCAGAGTATATTTATTAGAACAACTCGTCAATAGTGATGCACATATAAAAATTTCTCCTAAAGTTGAAATAATCACACAGGAAAAAGTTGAGCCTCTCTTATTTCCAGAAACAAAAAACGTATCATGGTTTATTCCTCCTTCAGGAAAAAAGGACACATCAGAATTAAGAAATGCCGCTTTTTGGTTTACATTGCTAAGTGAAGACAATGAAATAGAGGCATTTTCCAGACAATTCTCGGTAAAGGTAATTTTAAACAAAGGAAACCAATCTGATACAGCAAGATTAGTTGGGGTAGAACCTTACAAACATTCAAAAGTAACGAATATCAATGAAAATATGGTAACTGGAAAATATTCTGATTTAGGAGAAACAGGAAATAAAATAATAATTGGTGAAGGTTTAGGTGAAAACTTAGGTATTAGAATAAATGACACAATTTATTTAAGTTCAGGAATAGGTAAAACGCTTCCTTTTAAGGTAGTGGGGAGTTTTAGAACAGGGAATAAGTCTGTAGATGATACTGTTTGTTATGCATCATTAAATGATGTGCAGTTATTAAACAGAACCCCAGGAAAAATTAGTTCTATTTCAATCCGATTAAAAGATGTGAATCAGGTTAAATTAAAAACAAAAGAATGGTTAGATTATAACTTGGAAACTGTGGAAAGTTGGGAAGATACAAATGCAAGTTTTCTAACTATTTTTAAGATTCAGGATACTATCCGATATAGTGTTACAATTGCCATACTAGTAGTATCAGGATTTGGAATATATAATATTTTAAATGTTTTAATTAATCAAAAGAAAAGAGAGATAGCTATTCTAAGGTCTATAGGTTACGAGTCAAAAGATATAATAATTATATTTCTCATACAAGGTGTGATACTAGGAATTGTAGGTTCAATATTGGGAATGATAGTAGGATACTTAATTTGCTTAAAATTATCTACATTGAGTTTTAGTAGTCCATATCTATCCACCAAAACGGGAAAGATGTTAATTTCCTATGATTTGAAAATATATGTTCAGGCCTTTTTTCTAGCACTTTTTTCTACATTACTGGCAAGTATTTTACCTGCAAGATCTGCAGGAAAATTACAACCCATAGAAATTATAAGAGGTGAGCTTTAATGGCAATTATATTAAGAGATGTTATAAAAAGTTTCTCAAAACCTCCTATCCCTATTATTAAAAATATAAATTTAAAAATAGATAAAGGGGAATTTGTATCTCTAACAGGAAAGTCGGGATCAGGGAAAAGTACACTACTTTATCTAATAAGTTCATTAGATATGCCAACCAGTGGTTCTATTGAAATAGATGGAAATGATCTCTCTAAAATGAATTCAAAGGAAATACATTCATTTAGAAATAGGAATATGGGTTTTATTTTTCAATTTCATTATTTACTACCTGAGTTTACTTCTCTTGAAAATGTGTTAATGCCAGCAAGAAAAGCAGGTATTTTAAAAGAGAAACGAAAATTTGCCGAGGAGCTATTTGAAAAATTTGACCTAAAAGAAAAAATGCATGAACCTCCTGGAAGGTTATCAGGAGGGCAACAGCAACGAGTGGCAATTGTAAGATCTATGATTATGAATCCTGCCTATATTTTTGCTGATGAACCTACAGGTTCACTAGACTCAAGCAATGGAAGAAAAGTAATGGAAATATTTAAAACAATAAATAATGAAGAAAAAACAACCATTGTACTTGTGACACATGATATTGAATTTGCTAATTATGCTTCTAGAAGGATTACACTAGTAGATGGAGAAGTAGTATAAGCCAATTTAGTCTTTACAACATAATTATCATTTATAAATAATAATATTTTTTATCTTATTCTGTCTATAATTTACAGCTACACTTCCATATTTATTATAAAGATAAAATAAATTCATCTTTTTGGGATCTGTTCCCAAAACTTCCTCTGCAAGAGCTTTTGTCATACCAATTGAAACTTTAGAATTTGCACGAACTATTTCTGGGCTATTTTTTCCCGAGAGTTCAATTTCTGTGATGATACCATTTGATAAAACTATTTTTGAATCATAGAGAGAGTAGTACCATACTTCTTCGTTATCTAGAGTTTCCTTTCTGTCAGGAGCCTTCCATTTAGTGAGGAGATTTTTTAGAGTATCACCAGATTTGATTCCATTTATTTCTAAGCTAGATTCACCAGCTACTTCTGTCTTTATTGAAGTTCCTGTTTTTTCTGATAAAAATTGTGCCCACTTAGACTGTGATTCATAATTTTCTATATAATTAGCTGCTATCCTTTTACCTTCATTTTTATCTCCATATTCAAACTCTACGAGAGCTAAATTCAATAGGGGAGTAAAATCAGCCTCAACATAATCAGGATCTAACTGTGTTTTTATTTTCAAATTCTTTTGTAAATTTTTTAATTTATCAAGAGATTCTTTTGAAATATTTTGATTATTTCCCATTGTATTTTCTATATTCTTTCCTAGTACGCGAAACCATTCTAAAGCTTTTGTTTGATTTCTTGTAATTAAATAAACCACTCCTAAATTATTTGCATATTGAATTGAGGGATCTGAATTAAAAACAAAATCTGCTATACTCAATGCCTCTCTCTCATCTTTTTCTCTCTCGGAATAAGAAAGTAGTACAGAATAATTTGATAAGAAAAAATTTTCAGGGGAATTATTATAAACTTTTTTATAAGCTTCCATAGCTTTATAATAAAGACTCTTATCACCAGGAGTCTTTTTTCCTACCCTTTTAGTTGAATCTCCTTTGGGAAAAATCATTTTATCTCTAAATGCAGGGATATCTATGATTGATTTAACCTGAAGATCAATTTGAGCTACAGACTGTTCCCACATTTTATGATATGCCACAGCTAATGCTTTTAATAACTCAGGATTATCTTCATAGGTTATCAAAGCTTTTTTTATCATTTCTACAGATTTCTCTAGGTTCTTGCCTAGTTGTATATCAGCATAAACTTTTTCCATACTTGCTGCAAATTTATGTAATTCTTGTTCATTACTTTCTATTTGAGAGAGTCTTTCATGAGGACTAGGATGAGTAGAAAAGTAAGGATTGTTTTTATTTAGAGCATTTTTATTTGCTTCTAAATTATCCTGCCTCATTGTATTTAAGATTTTTAGTACTTTAATAAAATAGCCCGTATCATACCCTGATTTTTTTAGTAATAAAAAAGCTGTTAAATCAGCATCAAGTTCATCATCTTGTTGGAACTTTATAGAAACTAGGGAGTCTTTAACTTCTCCAGAATCCTCTATACTTTTTTTTATAGAATTAAACGTATGACGATTATAATAATGAGCTAACTCATGAGAAAGAATAGCTGAAATATAATTTCCTCTAAAAATATATTTTTCTTTTTCGGGAAGGCTTCCAATTGATTTATCAATAAAGTCAAGTGCTCCCGTATGAATAATAAATTGACCAGTTGGATATGCAAAAGCATTGAAATCATTATTCTTGATGATACTAAATACTATTGGGAAAGATTCATGCCCTGATTTTTCGGAAAGTCTACGAAAAGTGGTAACGATAACCTCTCTCCAGCCATTGTGGTCTTTCACCTCTCCACCAGAACCTTTTATATAATTTTTATAACTTACATCTGAAGTCCTCTGGATTTGAGCAAAGAGTTCTGAATCAAATGAAATATCATCAGATTGTAAAACAAAAAATGGTAAAAAGACAAAAAGTAAATAAAGAAATCTTGAACTCTTTTTTTGATTAGAAATTGAAACCATAAACTAATTCTCCAAACTATATTATTCTTTGATATCAAGAACTATTTCATATAAACCAAAAGACTCTGTAGATTTGAGTTCTTCAGTAATTTTCTTGAGTTCTTCGTATTTATTCTTCAGTAGTACTATTAAATGTCCATAATTTTTGATATTATTTGAACTAAAAGAAAAAGACTTTTGGGTAATAATTAATACCAACCTATCATTTCCAACAGGAGGTGCGGCTTCTAACTTATACGGTTTAATTGCATTTTGAGTGGGAAACTTATAATTATCATTTGGATTTAAGATATTATTTGTATCATATTTATTTGGAAAAATTTGAGCAATCATCCCATCTGTTGTGAATAAATAAATTGTTAAATACCCCACTTTTTTAGTTTTAGAGCGATATACAAACTCTAACTCAATGCTATCACCAATTCTTGCACCTTCTTTTCCTTGTTCTGCTTTAGAAAATAGTTCATTGATTTTATAATCATTGTTACCATTATTTTTTAAAGAGATCAGGCGAGAGTAGCCTGCTTCTGCATCAACCATACTTGAAAACTCTTTCAGTGATGCTGTGGAATAGTCAAAAGAACCCAATAGTACATTCTTTTTTTTACGAGTGAACTTAAAAGAATTAGAAGATAGTTCTATAATATAATCAGAATTACTATTTTCTATAAAATTATATTCAGAAAGAATATTTACTATGGATGTAATACTGTTTGATTTACCAACTATAGAATAAGTATAAGAAATTTCTTTATTTTTATCAGGTAGTAAAGATAGAGGGATAGGTGAAAATACAGATTGAGAATATAAATTTTCTATTACAGAAAATAGAATTATAAAAATATAAAACATTCTTTTGGGAAATAGAAAATCAAAAAAAAACATCAGTTTTTCCTTTTGCCTTTTTCCCATTCCCCAGAGTACAATAAGTCTCCATCTTTATCAAACTTTAAACCAAATCCATTTAATTGGTTATTTTCAAAAATTCCTATATATAAAATACCATTTGGATACAGTAATAAACCTGTTCCATTTTTATTCTCATCATTCCATTCTCCGAAATATATCTTTCCATTTTCTGTAACTGAAAAACCAATCCCATCTAATGTATTACTTTCTAAATCACCACCATACATAAAAGACTCTTTTTTTACCATTTTTTCTTTTTGTTTTTTACCATCTTTTACTCTTATAAAAAAATCAGATGCTATTGTATAACTAAAAGATTTTTCTGGTTTTCCCATTTTATCATATCCATGAATAAATGTAATTAGTTTTCCTTTTTTGATAAATCCCAATCCACTCATTTTTCCTTCTTTGAACTCACCTGCATAAAAAGAACCATCAGGGTATTTATAGACTCCATATCCGTTAAATTTATTTTCTTTAAATGTACCGGAATAAATATAACCATAATTTTTATCGATATATCCATTTCTAGCAGTTCCAATTCCATTTAGTTTGTTCTTAGAGAATATACCTGATATTGTATCACCATTAGCATATTTATAAATTCCTTCACCTTCCATTTGGTCCTGTGAAAACATTCCTTCATAAATATCAAAAAATTTAACTTTTTTATTTTTACCTTTGTAAATCTTCATAACACCATACCCATGAAATTTACCATCCAGAAAATTACCATCGTATTGATCTAATGATTTTTCAAAAATGAATTTCCCCTTTCCATTTTCACAATCACCTATACATTGTCCTTTTTTAGGAGAGGTGAAAACCGATACATTCCCAAAAATTATAAATAAAATTAAAAAATATTTATCTATTTGGTATTTGAAGAATAAATTTAATTGAGTTCTGATATGTCCCATGGTCAGCCTTGTTATATTTTGATTTTTTATATTATTCTTTATTATTCAGTTGTTGTAAAGGAAATTTCAGCCATGCCCCAATCTCCGGAAGGCACGGATTGGAATTTCATTGAGATTCCCTTTGAAAGTGTTCCACCTAATCCCAATTTTAGAGTAGGGATAGTTTCTCCCTCTAAATCGTCTTTATTAAATAGTTGGAGTGGTTTTTTAGAAACGATTGCCCTTAGGGTATCCTTCCCAAATGGAGGAGTGATATATAGTTTTGCCTTTTTTTTATCAGGAAAAATATAGGATTGACCCGCATTGATTTTATTAGACATTCCAGTTCTGTTAGGTAGGAGTTGAACAATACTTCCATCTGGTTGTATGTCAATTAAAGTAAGAAATCCAGACTCTTCTGAACTTACCTCAAAGGTAAATTCTTCACCTTTTTTAAAAGTAGTTTTGGGGATTTTTAGTGATACTTTAAGACTACTATCTATGCTTTTTAGCTCTGCGAGTGCCCTATTCATAGCTATGCCCTCTAGCATTTTTTTAAGTAGAGATGTATTGGAAGAAAGATCTACTTCGCTTGAAGAACTATCTCCAAACCAAACTCCTTCCACTACACCGCTTTCAATATCTGTCATACGAATGGATGAAATATTTTCTTTTTTTGAAATTGTTATGATTTTTTCAGCACCTATCATCTTCCCTGCTTTGGCTATTTTGGTTTCATCCAAAAGCCCAGTTTGACCCAAAGAAATTTCTTTTAATAGAACTGCCCTATTTTGAATCTCAATTACTTTACAATAGGGAAGATTCATAAGAGAAGATTCTACTTTTACTCGAATCTCCTCCGGTTGACCCAATACGGCAACTCGAAGTTCATCTGCTCCAATTGGAGAAAAGAATAAGCCAAGAATATAAATTAATAGGAATATATGATAGTTCATATTATTGAGACTTTATATTTATTATGGATGGGATCAATCACTAAAAGAAGTATCCATATGCTTTCTTTGTTTCATTTTTGTTTGTATATATTTAAAATTATGTCTCATAGATTATTTTATTCATAAAAATTGATAAATGATAAATATAACCGAAATGATATAATTTTTCATTTTTAATAAAAAAAACTTTTAAATATATAAGCAGTACTATGCAGGCTCAAAAGGAAAAGGAATATCGTTTTTTGCTTCGATGTTTTTATTTAGCGGTTACTTTGCATATACGATGGGAAACTTTTCTAATGCTCAAGCAAAGTACAATTCTACCTATGCTCTTCCTACCACTCCGTACTACTATGAATCCTTACTATTAGTCCAATCGGCTAGGGAAGATCTCCAAAGTACTAGACAACAAGCTTTAATCGGTGCAGGAGCATTGGCAGCATTTTGGTTAACAAATATTCTTGACGCAGGATTGTTTACGGATATACCCAAGCAAGATTTATTTACTTTTGGGATAAAGCCAAATCTAACACCTTTTCAGGATCTTGGAGCTCGTTCCAATCCAATAGAAGGGTATGTCTATTTTAATTATACGGGAAGATTTTGATGAAAGAGGTTCTACTTATGAAAATGAATAGATATCTATT
>Ga0214921_10009853_pt1 | contig 11963 bp, 20 predicted proteins | sample LL1505_MetaG_FD_177992 | JGI IMG/M metagenome (GOLD analysis project Ga0214921, IMG submission 177992) | Freshwater microbial communities from Lake Lanier, Atlanta, Georgia, United States - LL-1505 | ecosystem: Environmental > Aquatic > Freshwater > Lake | place: USA: Georgia | collected... | reverse complement strand
TCATTCTTCTGCATCATTAAATGAAACAATTAAAAATCCACATGGTCAATTTAGAAATCTTTTAAGAACAGATGGAAGTGTAATATTAGAATCTGATACAAAAATGAGATAATATAAAGAATGGAAAATCAATTGAAAAATATGTTATTAAATAATTATGAGAAAAGTCTTCCATCTAAAAAAGATACAGAAGATTTTATAAGTAATTTTCATCAATATAGAGCTAAAAAGAAAGCTCAAGAAAAAACACATTATGGATTAGTTTTTGCTTGCATTTTAATATTAACTATGATAGGATCAATTGTGGCCAAACAAACTAAAAATAATTTAGATATACAAACCGCGGCTGGTCAAATACAGAAGTGAAATCATTTATAAGATCAGAATTATTACTTTATTTAATGTTATTTCCAATAGCTGCTGCTTGCGGTTTAATTTATACTAAAAATATTGGAACAATAAAACAAAATAATCTTGGCCTTGATTTTGAATATGTACCAGTTGATGAAGGTTCATCTTTCATATCTCGTGTTGAACCAATAGGCGAAAATAGTCATCCTTGGATTTTGAGTCTACATCCAAAGCCAAAACCAGTTATAGACACAAATGAACATTATATATGTATAGGTTATATGAGAAAACGAATAAGATTAATAACAAATTTATGCACAAATTAATATATATAATACTAGTTGCTTTAGCGTTAACTATTCATGCTTATACAGAAAATCAAATTAAAATAAAAATTAATCAAAATGAAAAAGGCGAAATGGTATTTAATATATCTGGTCATTCAAATCCAGTAGTATTAGAAGTAAACGGAAAAAGCAAGCAAATAGAAGTTAACGAAAGCGAAGTGAATATGGAAAAAGAGTTCAATTTTTCAACTTTAAATAGTCCAGATACATCAAGTGGTTTTGAAAAATCTAATGTTGATACTCAAGCTCCTGTTCCACCAGTTACGATGAATCCTTATCCACCATTAGCCACGCCAATTTAATTGGTGTAAACTTATGTATGTTAATTAAAATTAAGAACTGGTGGGTTAATTTAAAAACTTATGATAAGTTCTTTTTTATCTCATTTGTTCCAGCGATGCTTTTCACTCTTTGGGGTATGAGTGACCTTTATATTAATTACTTTGATTTATTAACTAGAGAAGATCACCTTCAATTCTTTCTTAGGATATTCTTTCCAATATCAGTAGCTACTTTAGTAACAGTATTAGAACATAATAAGAGAAAAAAATTAATAAAAGATATTAAAAATTACCTACAAAAAGATTAATTATATTCATAAAAATTATTACTAGTATTGGAATCAGTACAAGTAAATACTAAGGATTTTAATTTATGTTATATTTATTATATATAGACTAGTTTTTGTGTAATTCATTCAATGAGGTTAAGTGCTACAAAACAATTATTGTATTCTCACAGAAGAGGGATAAATTTATATACTCCTCAAATTCGCAATAGTTTTTGGTCAAATACTTCAGGAAATTTTTGGAAAATAACAGATAATCCTTATAATAAAACAATAAGTAATTTTAATGTTACATATGCTGGTGGGCAAGTTGATGTTAATTGGGGCGAAGGTATTAATGAAAATGTACCTAGCAATTCTAACATAAATCATACTTTTTCTGAAATCACAAATTCAGGAATTTCAGTTATTGGAAGAAATGGAGCAAATATTACGAATATTAACTGTGGCACAAGTTCCCCAAGACTTAGCGGCACAGTGGACATTTCTGCTTTTCCTAATTTGCAGGAGTTTAGATGCACTGCCAATGATATAACTGCCATATCTGGTTATGCTCAGAACAGTAATCTGACAGTTGTTCAGTTTTCTGATAATAAGGTAACAGGATCCATTCCCACTTTCAGTGGCTTGAACAATTTACAAGAGTTTTGGTGCAACACAAACCAACTCACAGGAACAATTCCAACTTTAACTGGGTTGAGTAATTTAATAAAGTTTCAGTGCTATGAAAACCAACTCACAGGAACAATTCCAAGTTTGCGTGGCTTGAGCAATTTGACAAACTTCGGTTGCCACACAAATCGACTCAGTGGAATAATTCCAAGTTTGAATGGATTGAGCAATTTGCAATTTTTTTCTTGTCAAAAAAACCAACTCAGTGGACCAATTCCAACTTTAACTGGGGTGAGCAATAATATACAATATTTTCGTTGCTATGAAAATAAACTCAGTGGACCAATTCCAACTTTGAGTGGACTGAACAATTTACAAATTTTTCAGTGCCATACAAACCAACTCACAGGATTGATTCCAAGTTTAATTGGGTCACCTAATTTACAAGAGTTTCAGTGTAACTCAAATCAACTCAATGGAGGAATTCCAGATTTAACTAGCTTGAGTAATTTGAAAGATTTTTCTTGTCAAACAAACCAACTCACAGGAAGAATTCCAAGTTTGAGCGGATTGAGCAATTTAGTAAATTTTTCTTGTCAAACAAACCAACTCACAGGAGTTATTCCAACTTTAAATGGGCTGATCAATTTAAAAACTTTTACTTGTCAGGACAACCTACTCACAGGAAGAATTCCAAGTTTGAGCGGATTGAGCAATTTAATAGATTTTCGTTGTCATATAAATAGACTGTCATCTTCCATTCCAAGTTTGAGTGGGTTAAGCAATTTAGAAAATTTTCGTTGCTATGCAAACCGACTCACAGGATTTAATGGTGACGCAGTTTCCAACACTCTAGGGAATTTTCAAGCTCAAGATAATCTTTTAACATCTAGCACAGTAAATACAATCTTATCAACTTTTGTTGCTGCTAACAGAACAACTGGCACTAGAGTTTTAAATTTAGGAGGCGTTGGAAATAGCGCTCCCTTTGGTCAAGGAATAGGAGACAAAGCTACTCTTATTTCTAGAGGCTGGACAGTAACAACAAATTAATATGAAAATTTATTCCAATCAAAATATAAACGCTGAATATGTTATTCCTTTTCCAGATGAGGTGCATACCGCAGAGGAGGATTGGTGGATTATTTATGATGCTGACACCAAATTAATTGTAATAGAACCATTGCAATGCTCTGGATACACGTCTAGCCCATTTACCATGGTTATTGCAGACACAAAAGAAGAATTAGATCAGTATATTGTAGATAATAAATTATTATTTAATTGATATTAGAATTATTAACTATAATAATATTAAATGGTTATTTAATAAATTTTACTTTAATCTTTCAATAAGATAAAAAATATAAATAAAAATAGCAACACAAATTAACGCACTTGATATAGTCATATTAGTAATTACACTTATTTTAAAATATACCCCAAAAGGTACATATACTTAATTTTAGCTAATAGACTATTATTTTTTAGTAATCCTGTGTAATGTATAAGATGAGATTCTTATTATCTTATGTATTGTATATTATTGGTGACATTATAAGCAAAACAACTATGATATGGGGTGATGGATTCGGATATAGAATATATAGTAAAATCATGTTAGCAAGTTCTGATCTAGATAAAAAAAATAAAATCTGGAAAAATAAAAAATCAAAAAGAAAAACTAAAAAATGAGTAGCACAGAAAATATAAAAAACACAGAGTTCAATAAAAATGTTGCAATGGTTTATACCCAAGAAGCAAACTTTACTGGATATAAAGGATTAGATTTTACAAAATTAGATAGTATAGAAGATATTTTAACTGGTGAAGGAATAAAAATTAATTCGAATGTTAATCAAATTTCTACAGTTCAATTCGGTGGAGAATCTACAAGTGCATTTGGTAGATTATTAGTAGCTAACTCAGAACCAATGGTTCAAGCTTATGGTAATAGAATTTATGACTCTAGAGTTTGGAGAAGAACTTTTTTTAATAGTGAATATGCTAATATTTCAAGTGCATCAGGAATGTCAATTACCACAGTAACAGGATATGGTAAATCATACTCAGATTTAAGAAGCAGAACCATTGTTAGTTATCAACCAGGAGTTAGTTCGGATATAAAATTTACATCAATTTTTAGTCAACCAAAAACTGGAACTTTACAATATATAGGCGCAATTAATCTTGAAGAAGGTCTTGCTTTCGGATATTCTGGACTTGATTTTGGCATTTTGCATAGATATAATGGTGCTCAAGAAATTCAAAAATTAACAGTAACAAATGCTTCAGCTGGAGGAGTTAGAAATGCCACAGTTACATTAAATGGATTTAATAATACCGTAAGTATAACTGGAAATTCAATTACTGGACTATGCAAAGAAATTGCAGATTATTTTACTGGATATAGAGATAGCACTGATTTTTATAAAAGCTATCAAGTTAATAATAATGTTTATTTTGTTCGTCAAATAGCTCAACCAACGACTGGAGCTTATAGCATAAGCGCTAATGGTATAACTGGATCATTTTCTACTTTTAGAGCAGGAAAAAATCCAACAGAAGATTGGTATATGCAAACTAGTTGGAATCTTGATAAAATGAATGGAAATGGAATAAGTTCTATGAACTTAAATCCATTACTAATGAATATTTATAATATTAAATTTGGCTGGTTAGGAGCACTACCAATTCAATTCAATATAGCAAAAGATGATGGTCAAGGATTTTATCCTATTCATTTTATACCTTGGGCAAACACCTCTAAAGCTACAAGACCTTGGGCTAATGAACCAAGATTTCCAATTAGAATAAGAGCAGAAAAAACTTCACAAAATAATAGTACAGATATTGTTAGTATTAAAAATGCTTCTGTTTGTGGAACAACAGAAGGACAAACAACAAAATTTGCTCCACCATATTCAATATCATCTAATTTAGTCAGAATAAATGATGGAGGTGGTTCAAATGTTAGCATTGAAACTCCAATTTTATCAATTTGTGCAGCACCAATTAATCCTCAATTAAATACATTAGATCGCAGAAGATTGTTAGTAGATTCTATAAATGTTGCTAGTTTAGAAATTCCTGGAGGAAATGCAACTGCAGCTATGTTATGGAAAGTTTATATTGGACTTCCTATTAATTTAAAAGATGGAAAATTTTTTACAGTTCCAAATTATAATTTAATTTGGGCAGACACATCTGCTACTCAATTAGTTTTCGATAGTTTATATTTGGTACAATCTGTTATGACAAATAAAGCAACACAACAAGTTTTAATTTTTGATGATCCATTTCCAATTGAATTTGGTGAAGTTTTAATTATTACAGCTCAAAATGTAGACAATGGTAGTGATGGAGCAGCTATTTGTTCAATCAATGGTGTTGAAGATTTATAATCTTTAATATATTTTTTGATTTATTTATATTCATAATATATAATCATATTATGAAAATGATAAAAATATTAAATTTCATTGATAGTATTTTCCCCACACAAGAACCTATTAAGCTAAAACTAGGCACACTATATAAAATCAAAGGCGAAGATTTGCCATTTAGATATATTGAATATAGTAATCTTATTAACACAGATAATGGAAAGTTATATCACTTTAAGCATCACCAATTAAAGCAATATACATTCTCATCTTTAGATAGAGTCGAAAGAGAAGCTAATATAGATGAAATTAGAATCTATAATCTCATCAAAAACCATGTAAATTCAATAGCCAAAAACTAACGTGAGTGGTGCAAATAAAAGAACCTCATTATTTTCTAGTAAAAGCGATGCTGGCAAAGGCGATAAACCAAGAAGCATTGGAAAAAAGTATTGGGATAATTTTGATCAAATAGATTGGGGTCATAAAAAGGAACAGAAAAAGACCAAATAATTGGGGCGATGGTTGAGTGGTTGAAAACAGCAGTTTACTAAACTGCCGATGTAGAAATACATTCGTAGGTTCGAATCCTACTCGCCCCGATTTTATTACCTTTATTAAATTTATCAATCATTGATATCAAGGGTAGACTATCAAGAACTAAAATCCAGCCAATATACATTTTATTAATTCCAGATTTATTCATCATTGAAACACTTGTAGTTTTTCCTCCATTGATTTTAGGTTGAACAATATTCCCCCAATCATTTTTCTCTAAATTGTTTGAATAAAAAATACCTAAAATAGTTGGTGTTTCATTTATAAAATCCCATAATATTCCAATCAAATTATTAGTTTGTTGATGATGAGCTTTCCAGTCATATTTTTTAATATAATCTATTCTTGATTCTTTAAATTTTGGTCTTTTTAAATTTTTCTTAGCAAATAATTTAGGAGTATCAATCATTCCGCAAGTAGCTTTAACCTCAAAACCTCCACCAGCAAAAGGGCTAAATGGTTCTTTTTCTTCTTTATCTTTAATCTCATTCCAAAATTTTAATCCAAATTCATCTAATGGTAATAAATCTGGATAACCATCTTGATGAGGATTTTTTATTATATTTGAATTAATATTACTTAAAGTTTGAGAAAATGACTCACCAACAAAAGAACTTAAATTACGAATACCTAAAATTTTAAATACATCTACTGGAAAAGTTTTAAATTTATTTAATAAAATATGAGTTTGGTCTATGGTTTGAATTAATAAATCTAAATTTATAATTGAACTGGTATTATCATCTCTTTTGATTTCAATATTATTTACATCGTTGATAAGGTATTCATGCTGTCCAATTTTTACTAAACTCACTTATCAATGATAATCATTACATATTTACTTTTCAAATAAATAAAATATATAGTGTAATTTATTATGTGAGCAATAAAATGCAAGCTCTTGCAATCTGTTCTGAATTTTCAGATGAGTATGGATTTGATGAACACGATGAAGAAATGTTAGTTGTTTTTACAGATAGTCAATATATAAATGAACTTAAAGATATGCTAGATAAAAAAAATTATAAATTAAAATCATTTACAGCTTATGGTGATGATGTTTCTATATATTTCATTCCAAAGAAAAGAAAAAAATAAGCTATATTTACTAATAAGAAAATGCCAAATATATTAGAATATTATATATTTACAGCATATAATATAAATATGAATAAAATCAAAACACTAGCATTAATCGCATTATTCTCTGCCTCATTATCTCTAGCTGATTCTGGAACTCAAACAGAATCTACTCCAGTAGCAGATGGTTTTCTATCTGCTGGAGATCTTGTAATTGTTCGTCCAATCTCAACCGCAGCCACCATTGGTGCATTTGGAATTTTTGCAGTAGTAGCACCATTTACCGAGATGGCAGGATGCACGGAAGAAACTTACGAAAGTCTTGTAGAAAAGACTGGCAAGTTTTCTTTTGATCGTGATCTTGGCGATTTCAAAAAGTAATATTTACTAACACGATTTTTGCAAATAATACTATATTTGCTAACTAAAAAATCCCAAATAAGTCATATTTACTAACAGGATTTTTCCAAATAAAGCTATTGACTTTTTGGCTTTATCCTTTTATAGAATTAAAAAATTCTAATTCTGTTGTAGGATTAGTTTTTAATCTTTAAAAATCAACAACTTACAAAGATAAAGAAAAATATTGACTTTCCTTCGAATAAGTGAGATACTTCAAGAGTGAGAAAAGGAGTTTGTTGTATTGTATTAAGTCTAACTGAACAAGATAATCCTATCAAGTTCAATACTATGACTTATGCTCGTTTCTCATCTATGGATAGAAAGGAAGCGTTGTCTACCCTTTCTTCTAGAATATTAAACAATATGATTGTTACATATCAATATATTAAATATTGTGCTGACCATAATCATACTTATAGAATTTCTTCTGATCTATTTCCTCTTATCACTTATGATAAAGCTAATGTATCATTACAAGATTTGCCAGACTATGAGAGAATACTAAATCAGTTTAATAATATCAAGAATCTAATTCAATCAAAGAACGCAAGAGTTTCTTGCCATCCTAGTGAATTTAATGTTCTTGCAAGCGATAACGAAAATGCAATCACTAAAACAATCAAAGAATTAAATCACTATGGTTGGTTTATGACACAAATCGGTTGTCCTCTCAACTATGATTCTCCTATGAATATGCACATACATAATTCCAAGGGCAATCTAAATGATATAGTTAAAAAGTTTATGAGCAACTTTCAAAGACTATCAGATGATGTTAAGTCCAGATTAGTAATAGAAAATGATGATAAAGATACTTGCTGGTCGGTTAAGAAACTTATGAAGTATTTTCATTCAGTTTCCAACATTCCCATTACCTTCGATTATCTTCACCACAAATGTCATCCAGATAATCTATCAGAAGAACAAGCATTTCATCTCGCACGAATTACTTGGGGCAATCATACTCCATTATTTCATTATTCAGAAAGTATTGATGGTCACAACAATCCACGCAAACACGCAGATTACGCAAAGTTCTTGCCTAACACTTATGGTTATGATAATGTAGATATTGATTTTGAATTAAAAATGAAAGAACAATCGTTTGCTAAACTATGACACATAAATTATACGAAATGTTTATAGTTATACTTGGTGTAATTGCTAATATAGTGCTTATAATTAATGCAATACATCATTGGTAATGAATAAATATTTGATAATATCAGACATTCATCTTGGAGACAAACACTCCAGAGCAGATTTAGTATTAAAAGTATTAAAAGAAAACAAAGCAAAAACAATTATAATTGCTGGCGATCTTTTTGACCACCACAATCTTCATAGGTTAAATAAAACTCATTGGAAAGTATTATCTAGATTACGCAAACTTTCTAAAAAATGCAAGATAATTTATTTAATTGGCAATCATTGTTTTCTTAAAGCAGAGTTTATGAGTATTCTTCTTGGCTTTAATTGCAAAGACGAACATATTATAGAATTAAAAGATGAAAAGATATTAGTAGTTCACGGAGATATATTTGATATTTACTTTACAAAATATAAATGGATTACTAATTTTATTGTTAAGGTATATTACTTTATTCGACACTATACTCCATTTGCAGATGATTTCTTTAAATTATTTAAACACCATACAAACGATTTTGTAGAGAAAAGCTCCGATATTAAACAAAATGCCTTGAATTATATTAATATGAATGGGTATGATAAGATAATCTGTGGTCATACTCATCTTCCAGAAGATACTGATAAATACATAAATACTGGAAGTTTCTGCGAAAAAGAATGTGGCTATGTTGTTATAGATAAAAAAGGCAAAATAAGATTGACAAAAATTAAATAAAAGATAATATATAGTATATGGGTATGTTTAATTATATCAAGGTCGAGCAAGATTTACCTCTTAATGACGAATTAAAAGCTCTTAATATTGATTTTAAAAAAGAAGAATTTCAAACAAAAGAGTTAGAAGATAATGTAATGTCTACTTATATTATCCGTGATTATAGATTATTTGAATTAAAAGTAAATGGTCATTGGGAAGATAATCCAGATTATATTGTTGGTAACGGCAGATTTAGAGAATTTTTTGATAAAAATAAATGGGTAAAAGATAGTGAAGAAGAAGTATTTAGAGATGATTATACTGGAACATTTACTTTTGGAACTTATGTTCTTGGTCAAGATAAAGAAAGTTATGATTGGTTTCCAGATTGGAAATGTGTTGTAGTTAAAGGTTTATTAACAGAAATATCTCTTGTTAAACCAGTTGATCGTAATTCATCCAAAGTTAGAATAGAATTAGATCAAAAATTTAAAAAAGATTTAGACGATCACGAAAGAAAAATGAAGTGTCCAGTTTATAGTTTTTACTTTAAATATTATGTTAAGACTATGAATTTTATTGAATGGAAACTTTCTATTGGGATTGTCAAGGTTATTAATTTCTTGAATTGGCTACAATGGAAAGGTATTAGAAAAGTAATAAAGGTTTTAACACCAAGATGAAAAAAAATAATATTTTAAATCTTTTCCCTACTCTCGAAAAAATGAAAGAGTATTTGCATATAAATTTAGATACTCAAGAAATTACAGATGTAAAAACAGGAAAAATATTTAATCAATCCGTAAGGATTAAAAAAAATTCAAGAAATCATTATAAATGTATTCGATTTATCTTAAATAATAAAGGTTATTGGTTAAGAGTAAGTCGTTTATTTTTTTATTGGCATAATAATTATCTTCCAGATATTGTAGATCATAAAGATAGAAATTCTTTAAATAATAATATAGAAAATTTAAGAGAATTAACTAATAGTCAAAATTTAAGAAATTCGGACAAAAGAAGAAAAGGAAGCTCTGTTTATAAAGGGGTATCTTGGCATAAGAAAGCAAAAAAGTGGATAGCATATTTTTATATAAATAATAAATTAAATCATTTGGGTTTATTTGAAAATGAAGATGATGCTGGTCAAGCTGTAAATGACACAATAAGGAAATATAAATTAGAAGAAGTATCAGTAATGAATGATACCCCTCAAGAAAGAGCAAGAAAAAATATTCAATTTGACCCTTTGCCACCAGAGATGAATTATATCAGAGATTTATTTCTAAATATTGAACCTTTAGTAGATTTTAAATGAAGAAAAAAACTCATATCTTACAAGTCGAAGAGCAAGATGGATACCAGTATATTGAATTACCAAATTCTTTAATTAAAAAGATGGGATGGAAAATCGGTGATACGATTGATTGGCAAGATAACAAAGATGGTTCTTGGAGTTTGTTGAAAGTCGCAAGCACTTCTAAATCAAAAAAAAACAAAATTTGACAAGTTGGCTAGTTCAGTATAAACTGAGACTATGAAGTTACCTACAATTTACAAAAAGACAAAGACTGGCAAAATTCAAGAGTGGACTATTGAAGTCAAAGGAAATCAATACCGCACAATTTCTGGTCAAACAGATGGTGAAAAGATTATTAATAATTGGAGTGATTGTGATATTAAAAATGCTGGCAGATCAAATGCTACTACTCCAGAAGAACAAGCAATCAAAGAAGCAGAAGCAAAACGCAAAAAGAAATTAGAATCTGGTTACTTTGAATCTATCAAAGACATTAATAAGGTTCAATACTTTGAGCCAATGCTTGCACAAAAATATGAAGATCACGAAATTAAATATCCAGTTTATAGCCAACCTAAACTTGATGGTATTCGTTGTATTGTAACGAAAGATGGAATGTTCAGCAGAAATGGTAAAAAGATTATTTCTGCACCACATATTCGCCAGAATCTAGATTTATTCTTTAAAGATTATCCTAATGCAATTCTTGATGGCGAATTATATTGTGATAAGTTTGCTAATGATTTTAATAAGATTTGTTCTCTTGTCAAGAGAACTAAACCTACTGATAAAGAACTAGAAGAAAGTGCAGATAGTATCCAATATTGGGTTTATGATGCTCCTAATATTGGAATGTTAAATCAAAGTGATCTATTCTATGAGAGATACGAATTAGTTTCCAATGCTCTTACTAAAAGAAAATATACAAGTATCGTTGTTGTTACTACTTTAAAAGTAAGTAATGAACAAGAACTAACGCAAGCATACGAAATGTATATGGAAAATGGTTATGAAGGTCAAATGGTTAGATTAAATCAACCTTATGAAAATAAGCGTAGTAAGTATCTTCTTAAAAGAAAAGAGTTTATGGATGCCGAATTTGAGATCAAAGGAGTCCAAGAAGGTGAAGGCAACCGCAAGGGAACTGCTGGTTATATGGAATTTACAAATGCCAAAGGCAGATACTTTAAGAGCAATATCAAAGGTGATTTTGGTTATCTCAAAGAGCTTTATAAGCAAAGAAATGATTTAGTTGGCAAGAAAGCTACTATTAAATTTTTCAATTATACACCAGACGAAGTGCCAAGATTTCCCTATGTGATTGCTATTGACAGAGATAGCTACGAATAAAATTACATTTGACACAAATTAAAATTCAATTTATATTCAATATATGAAATTAATCGAAAAACCAATCAATGTAGTCGAGTCCGATAGTTTTGAGTCCGTAAGTTTCGGAATCAAACAATCTGGACTTCCTTATATCTTTAACATCCTTCGCAATCAGTTG
>Ga0214921_10009852_pt1 | contig 11963 bp, 3 predicted proteins | sample LL1505_MetaG_FD_177992 | JGI IMG/M metagenome (GOLD analysis project Ga0214921, IMG submission 177992) | Freshwater microbial communities from Lake Lanier, Atlanta, Georgia, United States - LL-1505 | ecosystem: Environmental > Aquatic > Freshwater > Lake | place: USA: Georgia | collected 2015-05-28 | reverse complement strand
GTTGATCTGAGCTGATGACAGCGCTGCAGCGGTTGCCGTTTTGATCGAAGCCAGGTTACTAAAGTTCTGCAGAGCGCCTGAACTCGAGAGGATCCCAGTCATTTCACTTGGCGTAATCGCTGCCGCCTGAGTTGCCGACAAGGCTGGCGTCTGAGCAGAGGTCATCGCACGGATAACGTTTGGTCCGAAGTCCAGCACGCCGATCTGGGTGGCCGTCAGCGACGCAATCTGCTTTGATCCCAAAAGTCCGAACTGTGTGGTCGTCAGCCCGAGAATCGCATTCGTCGTTAGGCCACCGATCCCAGCCAGTGTCGAGATATTGCCGGACACCGCTGCAATCTGATCACGGGAGAACACACCCAGCGCTCCTGCCGCCAGCGCAGAGAACCTAGCAGTGCCGAGCGCCACGATGGCGTCGGTGAGTAGGTTGGATACAGCTGCCGTGGTCAGCGAACTGATCTGGCTGGTACCCAAACTCGATATCTGACCAGTCCTAAGTTGGCCAGCAGCATACGACGTCAAGCTACCCATGAACTTGAGTGCGCCGATATCAACGTCGCTAACGCCACGGATTCCAGCGGTGAATGCACCCACCTGCGTAGCCCCAAGCGCACCAATCTGGGTGGAGTTCAACGCATCGATCTGCGCAGTATCAATAAAGCGGAGTTGTGCAGTCGTCAGAGCAGCTACCTGCGTTGCCCTAAGATTGCCAAGCTGCGCTGTTGAAAGACTGACCGTTGCGCTTTCCGAGAGCGAGGAAATAGCGGACAGCCCTGCGATGTTGAGACCTATCGCACGCGCATCACCAGCCTGTATCGCAGCAACCTGGCTCGCGGAAAATCCAGCAAATTGCGCCGATGTCATCGCGGAAAACTGGTTTGTCTCAAGCGCGAACACTTGACTGGTTGCCAGATAACCGACGCCTACCGCACCCAGCGCGGCCACTGCTGCCGTGGGCATCAGGTCAATTCGTGAAATTGCTTTCACGTCGCTTGGCACTTTGCCCAACATCGAGGCACCGCTCGAAGAGATCGCGGAGACCTGTGCGGTACCAAATGCACTCACCTGAGCCACTGCAAGATTCGAATACTGGGTCGATGTGAGGCTCTGAATCTGCGCGGTTGACAGGCTGGAAGCCGTCGCCGTGGAGAGACCAACAATCGGCACGAGATAAGGGATGTTGAGTGAACTGATCCCAGTGATCGCACTCGGCCTGATCGAAGCAGCCTGCGTATTGCCAAGCGCGCCGACCTGAACCGAGGTCAAGGCCGTGATCTGGTTCCCCGCGAAGTCAAGAACCGCGATCTGCGTCGGCACAAGACCCGCAACCTGAGCTGTCGAAAGACCTCGAATTTGTGACGTCGTCAGTCCGTTAAAGTCGGCGGTCGTCATCCCCGAAAGCGCGATGAGTGCGGCAATGTCGGACGTCCGGATTGCCGACGCATCGGTTCCTTCGATCCCTGCTGCCTGGGTCACCGAGATCGCAGACAACTGACCCGTCGTAAGCGCGCTGAACTGAGCGGTAACCAGCCCGCGAATCTGAGTCGCTCCTAGCGCCCGAACCTGGTTTGTGCCCAGAGCCTGGACCGCATCGGACGAAAGACCAGCAGCGCCACCTAGGCCTGCAATGGCAGACGTACGCAGAGCCGTCACATCAGCCGTACTGAGGGAGGCCGCCTGCGGGACCGTGAATGCAGACACTTGGGTCGCAACCACTGACGCCCACTGCGAAGTCGTCAGATCGTACGTCGACAGATTTGAGCCGGTGAGGTTGGCAATCGTCGTGAAATTACCAAGTGCCCCGATGTCGCCGCCAATTCCCTGAACCCCAGTCAACGAGATTGCGGGGACCTGCGCAGACGAGAAGAAAGCAATCTGAGTCGCGGTCATCGCCGACAACTGATTAGTCTCGAGCGCACGAACTGAATCAGTACCCAGAGAACGGATCTGCGCACTCGATAGCGCCAGCACTTGCGAGGTCAGCAATCCCGCCAAGACGGGCTGTTGGAGCCCGGCAATGTTGGCCAAAGTGGGCAGGTTGGTAGTACTGATCGCCACAAGATCAGTTACCTCAATTCCACGCGCCTGAGCTGAACTGAGCGCCCGGAACTGTGAGGTCCTCAACACATCCGAGAATTGTGTCGTGGTCAGTGCCGTGACCTGCGTCGGCGTTAGCGCGGAGAACTGCGCAGTCGAGAGCGCCTGAATGAATTCAGCCCCTAGTGAGCCGATATTGGCCAGCAGGGAAATCGCCGCTGTACCGATCGCAGCCGCATTGGCTGATTGCACACCGCTTACCTGGGCACTACTGAGGGCCCCTGTCTGAGCGGTGGTCAGCGAGTTGTACTGCGTCGTGGTTAGAGCCTGGAGTTCCGGAACCGTCAAAGCGCGGATTCCGGCTGTCGTCAAGGAGCGAACCTCGGTGAATGCCGAAATATCCGCCTCACCAATCGCAACCACATCGCGAGTCTCAATCGCACTTGCCTGACCCGATGTGATCGCACTGAACTGCGCAGCCGTCAACGAGCTGTACTGAGCGGTCGTCAAGTCGGCAATCTGGCGGGTGGTCAATGCCTGCACTTGACTCGTCAGCAACGAGATCACCGCATCGTTCGAGAACGCGTTCGCCGTGGTGTTGAGAACCCCCGATGTCAACGCAGTCGTCGTCAGCGCTGGCAGATCGTCGGCCGTGATTGCCGCAATCTGATTGGTCTGGATATTCGCCAGCTGCGCAGACGTCAGAACCGCGTACTGCGATGAGAGCAGCCCCTGGATCTGTGTCGTCCCCAAGCGACTGATCTCGCCTGACGTCAACCCAAACGCTGCTTGCGTCGTAATGCCTTCAGGCGACGACAGCGCTCCAATATCCGTCGAACCAATCGCACTCACCTGAGCCGACGTCAGCATCGAAACCTGTGTCGTGCCAATCGTCGCAAAAGCCCGCGATTGCAACGCATCAATCTGCGCCGTACCCAGTGCACTGATCTGGTCAGTCGTGAGTACTTTCACCTGTCCTGTTGTCAGCACACTGACCGAGTCGGTCGACAGACCAGCAATGCTGACCAGCGCCGGCATATCGGTCGTCCCGATCGCAATCGCACCAGCTGACGTAATCACGCTCACTTGCTTCGTATCAAACGCCGCAAACTGCCCAGACGTCAGCGCGTTGACCTGACCGGTCAACAGCGCGTTCACCTGAAGCGTCGTCAAGGCCGATGCTTGGCTCGTCAGGAACGAAATCACCGCGTCGTTCGAGAACGAGAACACGCCCGTACTGATCAGCCCACCCGTGGTCAAGGCACTCGTGGTCAGCGCTGGCGCACCAACCGACGTGATCGCTGCAATCTGGTCGCTTCTGATGTTGATCAGTTGGGCAGTCGTGAGCACCGCAAACTGTGAAGACGTCAGAGACTGAATCTGTTGCGTCCCAATAAACGGAATCTCGCTAGCAGTCAGCCCACCAGCCGCATCATCCGTAAGCGCCTGTGGCGACAAAAGCCCGCCAATGTCATCACCAATCGCGCCCACCTGAGCCGAGGTCAACGTCGCAATCTGCGTCGTGCCAATCGCCGCAAAATGCCGCGATCCAAGCGCTTGAATCTGCGTGGTCCCCAGTCCAAAGACCTGATCGGTCGTAAGCACCTTCACTTCGCCCGTCGTCAGCGCAGTCACCGAATCAGGGGCCATCCCTGCAATCGTAACGCCCAGGGCAGGTATGTCCGCCGTACCAATTGCAATCGCACCAGCCGACGTAATTGCACGCACCTGCCTCGTATCAAACGCCGCAAGCTGCCCCGACGTCAGCGCATTGACCTGCCCGGTCAACAGCGATTGCACCTGGCGCGTCGTCAACGCCTGCACTTGACTCGTGAGCAGCGAGATCACTGCATCGTTTGAGAACGCGTTCGCCGTGGTGTTGAGCACTCCCGCTGTCAACGCAGTCGTCGTCAGCGCTGGCAGATCGTCGGATGTAATCGCCGCGATCTGGTTGGTTTGAATATTCGCCAGTTGCGCAGACGTCAGAACCGCGTACTGCGCGGACAGCAGCCCCTGAATCTGTGTCGTCCCCAAGCGACTGATCTCGCCTGACGTCAACCCAAACGCTGCTTGCGTCGTAATGCCTTCAGGCGACGAAAGCGCTCCGATATCGGTGGAACCAATCGCACTCACCTGCGCCGACGTCAGCATCGAAACCTGTGTCGTGCCAATCGTCGCAAAAGCCCGCGATTGCAGCGCATCAATCTGCGCCGTACCCAACGCACTGATCTGGTCAGTCGAGAGAACCCGCACTTCGCCTGTTGTCAGCACACTAACCGAGTCGGTCGACAGACCAGCAATGCTGACCAGCGCCGGTATATCGGTCGTCCCAATCGCAATCGCACCCGCCGAGGTGATCGCGCTCACCTGCTTCGTATCAAACGCCGCAAACTGCCCCGATGTCAGCGCGTTAATCTGCGCAGTGGACAGTGTCTGCACCTGGAATGTCGTCAAAGCAGATGCCTGACTCGTCAGGAACGAGATCACCGCGTCGTTCGAGAATGAGCTCGAAGGTGTATTGACCAGTGCAGCAGTAGTCAGTGCCGGCGCAGACACCGAGGTGATCGCTGAAATCTGACCCGTTTGGATGTTCGCCAGCTGTGCAGACGTCAGAACCGAGTACTGCGATGTAGTCAACGACTGGACTTGCTGCGTCGTAAGACCTCGGATTTCGCTAGATGTCAGTCCGCTTATCGCGTCAGTCGTAATCGCTGCCGTCGACGACAGAGCTCCAATATCCGTCGAACCAATTGCACTCACCTGTGCCGAGGTCAACATCGAAATCTGAGTAGTGCCAATCGACGCGAAAGCCTGCGATTGCAGCGCATCAATCTGCGCAGTCCCCAATGCACTGATCTGGTCAGTCGTGAGCACCCTCACTTGACCTGTCGTTAGCACACTGACCGAGTCGGTCGACAGACCAGAAATGCCAATCAGCGCCGGTATATCGGTCGTCCCGATCGCACTCGCACCATCCGACGTAATTGCACGCACCTGCTTCGTATCAAACGCCGCAAACTGCCCCGATGTCAACGCGTCGAACTGGTCGGTCAACAGCGACTGCACCTGGAGCGTCGTCAAGGCCGATGCCTGGCTCGTCAACAACGAAATCACCGCGTTGGTCGAGAACGCGTTTGCAGTGGTGTTGAGTACCCCCGAGGTCAGCGCAGTCGTCGTCAGCGCTGGCAGATCGTCGGACGTGATCGCCGCAATCTGATCGGTTTGAATATTCGCCAACTGCGCAGACGTCAGAACCGCGTACTGCGAGGACAACAGCCCCTGGATCTGCGTGGTCCCCAAGCTGCTAATCTCGCCTGACGTCAGCCCAAACGCTGCTTGCGTCGTAATGCCTTCCGGCGACGACAGCGCTCCGATATCGGTGGAACCAATCGCACTCACCTGAGCCGACGTCAGCATCGAAACCTGTGTCGTGCCAATCGTCGCAAAAGCCCGCGATTGCAGCGCATCAATCTGCGCCGTCCCCAAGGCACTGATCTGGTCAGTAGTGAGAACCCGCACTTCGCCTGTTGTCAGCACACTGACCGAGTCGGTCGACAGACCAGCAATGTTGATCAGCGCCGGTATGTCGGTCGTACCGATTGCAATCGCACCAGCCGAGGTGATCGCGCTCACCTGCTTCGTGTCAAACGCCGCAAACTGCCCAGACGTCAGCGCGTTGACCTGACCGGTCAACAGCGACTGCACCTGGAGCGTCGTCAAGGCCGATGCCTGGCTCGTCCGCAACGAGATCACCGCATTGGTCGAGAACGCGTTCGCCGTGGTGTTGAGAACCCCCGATGTCAGCGCGGTCGTCGTCAGCGCTGGCAGATCGTCGGAAGTAATCGCCGCAATCTGGTTGGTCTGGATATTCGCCAGCTGCGCAGACGTCAGAACCGAGTACTGCGATGACAGCAGCGCCTGGATCTGTGTGGTCCCCAAGCGACTGATTTCGCCCGAAGTCAGCCCAACCGCAGCTCGAGTCGTAATGCCTTCAGGCGACGACAGAGCTCCAATATCCGTCGAACCAATCGCACTCACTTGAGCCGACGTCAGCATCGAAACTTGTGTCGTGCCAATCGTCGCAAAGGCCCGCGATTGCAACGCATCAATCTGCGCCGTACCCAACGCACTGATCTGGCCAGTCGTGAGAACCCTCACCTGACCTGTCGTAAGCACACTGACCGAGTCGGTCGACAGACCAGCAATGCGGGTCAGCGCCGGCATATCGGTCGTCCCGATCGCAATCGCACCAGCTGACGTAATTACGCTCACTTGCTTCGTATCAAACGCCGCAAACTGCCCAGACGTCAGCGCGTTGACCTGACCGGTCAACAGCGACTGCACCTGGAGCGTCGTCAAGGCCGATGCTTGGCTCGTCAGGAACGAAATCACCGCGTCGTTCGAGAACGAGAACACACCCGTACTAATGAGCCCACCCGTGGTCAAGGCCCTCGTGGTCAGCGCTGGCGCATCCACTGAAGTGATCGCCGCAATCTGATCACTCTTAATATCAATCAGGTTCGCAGGCGTTAGTAGCGCAAATTGCGATGACGTCAGGGACTGAATTTGCGTAGTCCCCAAGCGGTTAATCTCGAGTGGCGTCAGCCCACCCGCAGCGTTGTCCGTAATAGCTTGCGGCGACAAGAGACCAGCAATATCTCCGCCAATTGCAGCCACCTGGTTAGCAGTCAGCATTGAAATCTGCGTCGTATCAATCGTCGCAAAATGCTGCGATTGCAGCGCATCAATCTGTGCAATCCCGAGTGCACTGATCTGGTCAGTCGTGAGTACCCTGACCTCGCCTGTCGTCAGCGCACTAACCGAATCAGGCGCCATACCCGCGATACTGCCCAGCGCAGGAAGGTCCGCTGTGCCAATCGCAACCGCACCCGCCGACAAAATCGCACGCACTTGCTGCGTATCAAACGCTGCAAGCTGCCCAGACGTCAAAGCGTCGAACTGTGACGCCCCAAGAAGGCGAATCTGTGCGGTCGAGAGCGTATTGACCTGTGAGGCAGGATCACCAACCGTGAGGGCGCTGATCGCTGAAGCTGACACAGCGTAGATCGCGGAGCCAATGGTACCCGCTGAAAGAGACCGAATATCGTCAGTCTGTATCGAAGCAACCTGAGTAGTACCAAGGCTCAGTACCTGCGCCGAAGTAACCGCCGCAAACTGATCAGTCGTCAGCGCGACAATCTGCGTCTGCTGGAGCACCTTAAAGTCAGTTGTAGCAAGCGCGCTTACCGCACCCGTCGACAGGTAAGCAATATTTACCAAAAGGGGGAGATCTGACCCGAGAGCGGCAGCACCTGCGGTACCGATAGCAGCCACCTGACCTGCCGATAACGAAGGCAACTGCCTCGAGGTGAGGGCAGAAACCTGGGCTGTTGCAAGACCATCCACTTGCCCTGAAGAGAGCAGACTCACCTGCGTGGGCGTCAGGGAAGACACCGAATCGGTTTTCAAACCTACGATTTTCGCGAGACCGACGATGTCTTCGCCGATAAAATACATCTGCCCAGTAGTCAGGGCCGAAGCTTGAGTGGTGCTTAGCGACGCGAGTTGCGCCGTCGTAAACGCGTTAACCTGACCCGCAGTCAGGTAAGTCGAAACCTGCGCCGTCGACAGGGCCGCAATCTGCCCTGCTGATCCACCGTCAACGGTCGGGGACAAGACGGCAAAAGACGCGTCCGAAAGCGCCGCAAGGCTCGCATCAAACTGGGAAGGGGTAATCCCTGGAACGGAACCTGGCTGAATCTGCCGAACCTGAGCGGTTTGAAGGCCAGCGAATTGACTCGAATTCAACCCCGAAAACTGATTCGAGGTCACAACCGGGATCTGGGTCAGCTTGAGCGACGAGAATTGCCCGCTTGTAAACTGTGCAATCGCAAGGTTCGGAACCGCAGCGGTCGAGAGCGCTGAAATCTCAGCCGAATTCAACCCCTGAATCTGTCCTATTGCAAAAGAACTCACTTGACCGAAAGTCAGCGCTGCGTACTGGGACGTCAGCAAAGGCTGGCCAGCGGAGGTCAGGATCTGAGGAATCTGTCCTGCGGTCAAACCCGGAATCGCGTTGTCCGAAAATGCCTGGACGCCGGTTGCATAAATGCCTGGCACCACGCCAGTTGTAATTGCCCCAATCTGAGCCGAACCGATTGCACTGATCTGGTCGGAATATAAATTTCGGAATTGCACCGAACTCAGTCCGGCCAGCGCAACCGTGGACAAGCCCTGAATCTGTGAGGTCCTGAGGGTGCTGACTTCACCAACCGTAAGATACGAAAGCTGGGCCGGCGTTAGCCCCGCAACCGCCGAATCGGTGAACGAGAGAATCCCAGTCGCCTGGGGTAGAGCCTGAATAGCCCCCTGGGAAATCCCACCGACCTGCCTCGAGGTCAACGCGGCGACCTGATCTGAAGCCAGAGCGATCGCTTGACTTGCAGTCAAGCCGGCCAAAGCAGCCGAACTCAATCCACGAACCTGATTCGTCTTGAGCGCACCCACCTGGGTGTTTGAGAAACTACCCGCCATGCCACCCAGTTGGATGTCTGACAACCCACCAAGTGCCGCCTCGGAAAACGCCAGCACGCCAGTCAGAGGCAAATTCGGAATGATTGCCGGGTCCGTGGCATACGGGCTGAATCCTGCGATCCCGGCGGCTGATATTGCCGAAACCTGCCCGGTGGTGAGGCTGATGAAGTCGACTGTGCCTAGAGCGCCAAAATAGGGCGCAGGCAACGCGGAGATCTGGTTTGTCTCCAGTTGAGCGAGGTAGGGCAAGAAGCTCAACGTCGAAACTTGACCCGGGCTCAGCGAGGCCACATCGGCAGTACTCACTTGTCGGAGCTCCGCTACGCTGAGGGTCCGGGCTACCAAGGACGCGATCTGACTTGTCGAAATTGCCATACCAGTATCTCTTCACTGAAAAGTTAAAGAATCGAGGCCGCGTTTCACGGCAACTCGATCAAGAAAACAGCCCATTCCGGCGGGTTGAATCCAACCCTCGAATTTTGGCACACTTCTGCCCAAATCAAAACACCACGACGCCCTACCTCGCCCTCAAAAACCCCCGAGGGACCGCACCAGATACTCCGGCAACAATTGCCAAACCGGCAGCACTAGTAGCAACAAATCGACGAAAGTCGCGAGCAGAAAACAAAAACCGCTCCTTCTTCCCTTCACTTACTTAACCCGTCAGCATCCAAGCAACTAAAATGCCAACGTGGCACCACCCAATCTCCAACGCCAACGCCAACGCCAACGGGCCCGAGAGATATCAGTAAGTTTTAATCATCCCGCTTAGATTTTCGATTCCGACGGGCGATCAAAGGCAGTTTTCCACGCGTCGTGCACATCACGCACGCCAACAATCAAATTACCCAAGCGCTCAGCGGATCGACTGGTATTCAGAAATTCCAGCACCATCATCCATGTAGCATAAGTGTGATCGAGGCTCAACGCGACCTCCCCGCCCAAATCAAACGACAGCGAGTCCCTCAATCCGTATTGGATCAACTGCATGGACTTGAGGATTTCCTGGTCGAAGCTGGCGTTCTCACCCTGGGACAGATAGCCCTGACATTTGACGAGACGATCGAGTAAAGACTCATACACCAGCAAGATAAGCTCTTGCGGGGTGCTGTGTTGAGTCAATGATTCGTTTCGAATTCGAAGGTACCCCGAGGCCGCGTTGCGGTGACGGCTGTTTGGCAGAGCCATTTCATTTCTCACGAGGAATCGTTCGAGTCGAAGCTGACGCGTTCGCGTTCAAGCTCAGTTATTTTTTGACAACGAAGCGAGCTGAGCGGTCAGAAAACTGCTCGTACTCGACATGTTCGCAAGTAACGAGTTCAACTTCGTATAGGTTTGCAAGAGGCGTGTGCGCTCCGTCTCGATACTCGCACTCGCACTCACGCGCTTTGATCTCAAGGTGTACAGCTGGCTGTTGTATTGAGAGGATCGCAAATCAAATGTGCCGACAATCCCGAAACCCACCTTGGCAAGCCCGGTCTTGAAGGTCGATGACGTCGTCGTCGCGAACCGGTCGAGCAGCTTGGGCTGGGCGTAAGACGAGTCAGACAAGCGCGGATTCCTGGCGAGGTCTGCCTGCGTAGCCTGAGGAAACTTTGTTACGTCCGTCGTGTCAAGGGCCGCCGATTTGTTCAACTGCGTCTTCGAAAAGACCAGCGTGCCATCCGCCTTCCGGGAAACCCCCAAATCGGTAAAATTAATGGCCGTGGTCGTGTCGTCTCTCAACGAGGTTGGGTTTGTGTAAGACAACCCCGCCGAGTAAGCGTCCCGGGTCAATTGCCGAATTTTCTGAAGCGCGGGATCCCCATAAAGCGCAACTTTTGCTGGGGTGTCTCTGGTTGAATCGGCTACATCGACCGAACCATACTTGACGATCGCTGCCTGGAGCAGGTTGTACTTGCTAACAAAATCCTGAACCGCTGTGGTCAGATTTGTCAATCTTTGGGCGTCTGTGAGTGTTGCCGCAAACTGAGCCGGGTCTTCAAACGCCGTCACAGACTCCTGCAAATTAGCCGATAGTTTCTTAAGGTCGGCGAGCGCAGAAAGTGAAGCCTGCTTTGCAGTCAATTTTGCATCGAGGGGGTCAATCCGCTTGACCATCTCGACCTCAATCAACTGGGAAACAGTTGTCTTAACGTCAATCGCTCCTGTCGACGATCCGACAACTGTCGCCACGTTCCTTCTCCCGCTTAGGCTTTGATACTCACCAAAACCGACTGCAGATAATTCAGAGAGCGGGCAATCTGGACTGCCTCTTCGTTCGGAATCTGACGCACCACCTCGCCTGTCTGCGGGTTGCTTACGCGAACAATCTGCTTACCGCTCGAACTGTCTACGCGAAAATCCAAAGACCGACCCATGTCCCGCACAAACGAATCAATCGTACGCGCCGCCGCCTGGATGTTTTCACTGGATCGACGCTCAATTTGGGCAACCCCCTCCGAGATCGGGGAAGCCCGCTCAACACCGGGCGTCTGCCCGCCAGAGATAACCCCGGGGAGGGGGACCTGACTACTCGAAATTCCTGTCATTCCCATTCTTGTCTCCAAAAATCCGGCCTCTTAAGGCCGGAGTTAGGGGTAGTGGAATGCTTCAACCAACTTAAGCTTACTTGATAAGGCTCAGGATGGTGTTCGGCATTGCATTTGCCTGGGCCAGAGCAGCGGTTGCCGCCTGTTGCAGGATCTGGTTCCGAGTCATCTTTGCGGTTTCAGCCGCATAGTCGGTATCCTCAATCCTCGACCGAGCACTGTCCACAGCTTCAGCGAGCGCTGACTGTGCTGCCGACACATACCCCAAAGCAACGGACGCTTTCGAGAAGTCCGATCGAGCCGTCGCAAGGCTTGTCAAAAATCCGTCGGCCGTCGTCACTGCGGTTGCTGCAGTCGTTGCATCAGTAATCGGCGTGAATGTCACTGTTGTGAAATTCTGCGACGTTCCCACGGTGATCGTACCTGTCGCCGAGGTGGTCGATTCGTCGGTGTATTTGATGGCAACAGAGAACGCACCGTCAAGCAACGTGATGTTGTTGTACTTTGCGTTGGTCGCCAAACCCGTGATCCCGGCGGCAAGCGCCTGGACTTCGTTATTAATGTTGGTCCAGTCACTCGCAGAGTAGGTTCCGTTTTGAGCCTGAACACCCAATTCGCGAACGCGCAGGACCATCTGCGACATCTGTTCCAGCGCCGCCTCACCAGCGTCTGCCATTGCGGAGCCGTCTTGCGCGTTCCGCACGCCCTGGCGAAGACCAGCAACGTTGCCGGTGAAGCGCTTGGCAATTCCAACGCCCGCCGCGTCGTCTTTCGCCGAGTTGATCCGCTTGCCGCTTGAGAGGCGCTCGGTGCTTACCTTCAACATATCTTGGCTGGTCGCCAAGTTACGTTGGGCTGCCA
>Ga0214921_10009851_pt1 | contig 11964 bp, 3 predicted proteins | sample LL1505_MetaG_FD_177992 | JGI IMG/M metagenome (GOLD analysis project Ga0214921, IMG submission 177992) | Freshwater microbial communities from Lake Lanier, Atlanta, Georgia, United States - LL-1505 | ecosystem: Environmental > Aquatic > Freshwater > Lake | place: USA: Georgia | collected 2015-05-28 | reverse complement strand
ACATCTCCTTGCTGTATTGTTGTTCCTTGGATTTGAACGTTTTTGTTCAAAACAACATCGTTGGCTATTGACAAACGAGAATTCATAGAAACATCTCCTTGTTGGATTGTTGTTCCTTGGATTTGAATGTTTTTATTCAAAACAACATCGTTTGAAACTGATAATCTAGAATTCATTGATACATCTCCTTGTTGGACGGTTGTTCCTTGGATTTGAATGTTCTTGTTCAAAACAACATCGTTGGCTATTGACAAACGAGAATTCATAGAAACATCTCCTTGTTGAACTGTTGATCCTTGGATTTGAACGTTTTTGTTCAAAACAACATCATTTGCAACTGATAATCTAGAATTCATTGATACATCTCCTTGCTGTATTGTTGTTCCTTGGATTTGAACGTTTTTGTTCAAAACAACATCGTTGGCTATTGACAAACGAGAATTCATAGAAACATCTCCTTGTTGGATTGTTGTTCCTTGGATTTGAACGTTCTTGTTCAAAACAACATCATTTGCAACTGATAGACGAGAATTCATAGAAACATCTCCTTGTTGGACTGTTGCTCCTTGGATTTGAACGTTCTTGTTCAAAGCAACATCATTTGCAACTGATAATCTAGAATTCATAGAAACATCTCCTTGTTGGACTGTTGTTCCTTGGATTTGAACGTTCTTGTTCAAAGCAACATCATTTGCAACTGATAGACGAGAATTCATAGAAACATCTCCTTGTTGGATTGTTGTTCCTTGGATTTGAATGTTTTTGTTCAAAGAAACGTCGTTTGCAACTGATAATCTGGAGTTCATAGATACATCTCCACTTGCAATAATACGGTTTCCTACACTTATATCATTTGTAAAACCTGCTGTTGTTCCTGTTAATGTTGATAATTTATTTGTAACATATGCAGTTGTTGCTAGTTTGCTTGAATTGTCACTTGTAGGTTGTGTTGTAGCAGATACAATTCCGTTTATAGAAACATCTCCACTTACGTATAATTTTCCATTGAAAGATACATCACTTCCTACTGATAAACGAGAATTTATGGACACATCACCTCCTATGAATGTTCTTGTAGTTACTGTCAAGTCGTTGTTCATTTCTGTTGTTCCTAATACTTGGAGATTTCTATTCAATGAAGTATCACTTCCTACCGATAGACGTGAATTCATAGAAACATCTCCACTTGTAAAAATGCGATTTTCAACATTTATATCATTTGTAAAACTTGCTGTCAATCCGGTTAATGTTGATAATTTGTTTGTAACATATGCAGTTGTTGCTACTCTATTTGAATTGTCACTGGTTGGTTGTGTTCTTACAGATACAATTCCGTTGATTGAAACATCTCCACTTACATATAATTTTCCATTCATCGAAACGTCTCCTCCTATTAATGTTCTTGTATTAACTGTCAAGTCATTGTTCAATATTGTTTTTCCAATTACTTGGAGATTTTCATTCAATGATACATTACTTCCTACCGAAAGTCTTGAATTCATAGAAATATCTCCTTGTTGAACTGTTATTCCTTGGATTTGAACATTTTTTTTTACTATTAAATCGTTCCCTACTGATAAGCGGGAATTTATTGATACATCTCCTTGTTGAACTGTTGTTCCTTGAATAAATATATTTCCATTTAATGATAAATCTTCACTTATAATCATATTATAATTGTTAGTAAATGTATTAATTATTGTATCATATTGGTAATTTTTAACATTCAATCTGCCAACTATTGATACATCTCCATTTACATTCAAATTTGAATTCATTGTTACATCTCCTTGTTGGACAGTTGATCCTTGGATTTCTACATTACCATTTAGTGATGTATCATTGGCTACTGTAAGATTTGAATTCATTGTTACATCTCCTTGTTGGACGGTTGATCCTTGGATTTGAACGTTTTTGTTCATTGTTACGTCGTTTGCAACTGACAATCTAGAATTCATAGAAACATCTCCTTGTTGGATAGTTGATCCTTGGATTTGAACGTTTTTGTTCATTGTTACGTCGTTTGCAACTGATAATCTAGAGTTCATTGATACATCTCCTTGTTGAACGGTTGATCCTTGGATTTGAATGTTCTTGTTCAAAACAACATCGTTTGCAACTGATAATCTAGAATTCATTGATACATCTCCTTGTTGGACGGTTGTTCCTTGGATTTGAATGTTCTTGTTCAAAACAACATCGTTTGCAACTGATAGTCTAGAATTCATAGAAACATCTCCTTGTTGAACTGTTGATCCTTGGATTTGAATGTTTTTGTTCATTGTTACGTCGTTTGCAACTGATAATCTGGAGTTCATAGAAACATCTCCTTGTTGGACGGTTGATCCTTGGATTTGAACGTTCTTGTTTAATGTTACGTCGTTTGCAACTGATAATCTGGAGTTCATAGAAACGTCTCCTTGTTGAATTGTTGATCCTTGGATTTGAACGTTTTTATTTAAAACAACATCGTTTGCAACTGATAATCTAGAATTCATTGATACATCTCCTTGTTGAACGGTTGTTCCTTGGATTTGAATGTTTTTATTCAAAACAACATCGTTTGAAACTGATAATCTAGAATTCATTGATACGTCTCCTTGTTGGACGGTTGTTCCTTGGATTTGAATGTTCTTGTTCAAAACAACATCGTTTGCAACTGATAATCTAGAGTTCATTGATACATCTCCTTGTTGGATGGTTGATCCTTGGATTTGAACGTTTTTGTTCAAAGCAACATCATTTGCAACTGATAATCTAGAATTCATAGAAACATCTCCTTGTTGGACGGTTATTCCTTGGATTTGAATGTTCTTGTTCAAAACAACATCATTTGCAACTGATAATCTGGAGTTCATAGAAACATCTCCTTGTTGAACGGTTGTTCCTTGGATTTGAACGTTTTTATTCAAAACAACATCGTTTGCAACTGATAATCTGGAGTTCATAGAAACATCTCCTTGTTGAACGGTTGTTCCTTGGATTTGAACGTTTTTATTCAAAACAACATCGTTTGCAACTGATAATCTGGAGTTCATAGAAACATCTCCTTGTTGGACGGTTGTTCCTTGGATTTGAATGTTCTTGTTCAAAACAACATCGTTTGCAACTGATAATCTAGAGTTCATTGATACGTCTCCTTGTTGGACGGTTGATCCTTGGATTTCTACATTACCATTTAATGATGTATTATTTGCTACTGTAAGATTTGAATTCATTCTTACGTCTCCTTGTTGGACGGTTGATCCTTGGATTTCTACATTACCATTTAATGATGTATCATTTGCTACTGTAAGATTTGAATTCATTCTTACGTCTCCTTGTTGGACGGTTGTTCCTTGGATTTGAACGTTTTTATTCAATGCAACATCACTTCCTACTGATAGACGGGAATTTATTGAAAGATCGCCATTTAATATTGTTTTTCCATTTATAAACATGTTTCCATTGAAAGATGCATCACTGCTTATGAATAATCTACCATTTAATGATACATCTTCACTTACAATTAAATTATAATTATTTACTATTGTATTGATTATTGAATTATTTTGATAATTATCAACATTCAGTCTTCCATGTATAGAAATATCTCCTCCTACAAATAAATTATTGGTGAATGATACATCACTTGTTACTAATAAACGATTATTGATCAAAACATCATTATTGAAACTTGCAGTTGATCCGGTTAATGATGATAATTTATTATTTACAAATGCAGTAGTTGCTACTTTGTTTGAATTATCACTAACATCTGGTGTAATTGTAACAACATTTCCATTCAAAGAAACATCCCCAATAACGATCAATCGTGAGTTCATATTAACATCTCCTTGTTGGACTGTTGTTCCTTGGATTTGAATGTTTTTGTTCATTGTTACGTCGTTTGCAACTGATAGTCTAGAATTCATTGATACATCACCTTGTTGGACTGTTGTTCCTTGGATTTGAACGTTTTTGTTCATTGTTACGTCGTTTGCAACTGATAGTCTAGAGTTCATTGATACATCTCCTTGTTGGACTGTTGTTCCTTGGATTTGAACGTTTTTGTTCATTGTTACGTCGTTTGCAACTGATAGTCTAGAGTTCATTGATACATCACCTTGTTGGACTGTTGTTCCTTGGATTTGAATGTTTTTGTTCATTGTTACGTCGTTTGCAACTGATAGTCTAGAATTCATAGAAACATCTCCTTGTTGGACAGTTGATCCTTGGATTTGAACGTTTTTGTTCATTGTTACGTCGTTTGCAACTGATAGTCTAGAATTCATAGAAACATCTCCTTGTTGGACACTTGATCCTTGGATTTGAATGTTCTTGTTAATTGCAACATCATTTGATACTGATAATCTAGAATTCATAGAAACATCTCCTTGTTGGACTGTTGTTCCTTGGATTTGAACGTTTTTGTTCATTGTTACGTCGTTTGCAACTGATAGTCTAGAATTCATAGAAACATCTCCTTGTTGAACTGTTGATCCTTGGATTTGAATGTTTTTGTTCATTGTTACGTCGTTTGCAACTGATAGTCTAGAATTCATAGAAACATCTCCTTGTTGGACTGTTGTTCCTTGGATTTGAACGTTTTTATTCAATGATACATCATTATTGAAAGTACTTTTTCCTGATGTATATATGTTTCCATTCAATAAAGCATCTCCATTAGTAAAAATTCTACCATTTAATGATAAATCTTCACTTATAATCATTGAATAATTTGTTGTTGTTGTATTTATAATAGTATTGTTTTGATAATTGTTTACATTTAATCTACCATTTATAAATACATCACCACCTACAAATAAAGCATCATTCATTGATACATCACCTACTACCGCACCATTTATTTTTAAATTACCATATATTGTTGCATCGCTTCCTACTGATAATCTAGAGTTGAATGATACATCACTTGTTACTATTAAACGATTATTTATTAAAACATCATTATTGAAACTCGCAGTTGATCCTGTTAATGATGATAATTTGTTATTTACAAATTCAGTAGTTGCTACTTTGTTTGAATTATCACTAATATCTGGTGTAATTGTAACAACATTTCCATTCAAAGAAACATCCCCAATAACGATTAATCGTGAGTTCATATTGACATCTCCTTGTTGGATAGTTGATCCTTGGATTTGAATGTTCTTGTTAATTGAAACATCATTTGATACTGATAATCTAGAGTTCATTGATACATCTCCATGTTGAAGTGTTGTTCCATTGATTTCTACGTTACCATTTAATGATGTATTATTAGCTACTGTAAGATTTGCATTCATTGATACATCTCCATGTTGAAGTGTTGTTCCATGAATTTCTACGTTTTTATTCAAAGCAACATCATTTGATACTGATAATCTAGAGTTCATTGATACATCTCCTTGTTGGAGTGTTGATCCTTGGATTTGGACGTTTTTATTCAAAGCAACATCATTTGATACTGATAGTCTAGAATTCATTGATACATCTCCTTGTTGAACGGTTGATCCTTGGATTTGGACGTTTTTATTCAAAGCAACATCGTTTGCTACTGATAATCTAGAATTCATAGAAACATCTCCTTGTTGAAGTGTTGATCCTTGGATTTGGACGTTTTTGTTTAAAGCAACATCGTTTGCTACTGATAATCTAGAATTCATAGAAACATCTCCTTGTTGAAGTGTTGATCCTTGGATTTGGACGTTTTTGTTTAAAACAACATCATTTGATACTGATAATCTAGAGTTCATTGATACATCTCCTTGTTGAACGGTTGATCCTTGGATTTGGACGTTTTTATTTAAAACAACATCGTTTGCTACTGATAATTTACCACTGAAAGATACATCATTTGATACAAACAATCGATTTCCTATATTCAAATCATTATCAAAGTTTGCAATCAACCCTGTAAGTGTTGATAATTTATTTGTAACAAATGCTGTTGTTGCTACTTTGTTTGAATTATCACTAATATCTTGTGTATTTGCATATACATTTCCATTCAAATAAACATCTCCATCAACATATAATCCTGAGTTCATTTTAACATTACCATTTTGAATTGTTGCTCCATTTACATAAAGATTTTTGTTCATTGATACATCATCTAATACAAATAACCGACTATTTACAGAGACATCATCTAATATTCTCAATGTATTGTTTATATTTGCATATCCTTCTACTAACAAATTTCCGGCTACATCCAATGAATATAAATATCCATTTTCATCTATTGCAACATTTCTTTGATCCGCTTTTCCTACTGCTACTGTTCCTGCATAAGTCATCATTACTGTTCCTAGACCATATCCTAATGTTTGTGTTGTTTTCACATCTTCCATTACTAAATCACCATACGTACCATCATACGACATAGCACCAAAATCAATATAATTACCACTTGGGTCTGTTCCTGAAAAGTATAATGTACCTTGTGATGCAGTCATTTTAACACAGTAAATCTCACCGAAACGATTATTTGGTCCACCTATATTGGATGGTGAAGATGTAAATAATACTGGTTCATTTATGGTAGGAAAATACAAATTTGCATTATTGTTCATTGTTATTTTTAAATTTACATTGTCTATGTTTGTTACTGTAGTGTTATCTGGAATTCCATTTCCAGATATTGTTGAACCTACATAAATACCATTTGTATTTGGTACAATTATTTGATTTGATCCGTATGTCAATGTTCCCTTTATTTCAACTGGTGTATTGCTCAGGTATTGAAATGTTATATTTTGACTTAATGTAGAAAAATACAAACTAGCTGTTTTACTGATTGTTACATTTAAGCCTTCTATTTTAGTAACACTTGTACCACTTTGAATACCATCACCAGTAATTGTAGAACCAACAATAACACCATTGATATCTGAAACAACAATAACATTAGTACCATCGGTAACTAAACAATTTTTTGTATAAACAGTAGTAGGTGAAGGAAAAATACTGCCATTGACGCTTATATTACTATTCATTGAAACATCATTGCTAAAATATGATTTTCCATCTACATATAAATTACCATTATTGAATGATATATCACCATTTGTTGTTAATAATCCAGATAAATATGTATTTCCATCTACATATAAATTACCATTATTGAATGATATATCACCATTTGTTGTTAATAATCCAGATAAATATGTATTTCCATCTACATATAAATTACCATTATTGAATGATACATCACCATTTGTTGTTAACAATCCAGATAAATATGATTTTCCATCTACATATAAATTACCATTATTGAATGATACATCACCATTTGTTGTTAATAATCCAGATAAATATGTACTTCCGTTAACATATAAATTACCATTATTGAATGATATATCACCATTTGTTGTTAACAATCCAGATAAATATGTATTTCCATCTACACCAATATCATTTCTAACATACATATCTAAAACTGAAGCTTCTTTATTGATAAATAAATTGTTGTAACCAATAATATCATCACCGACAAATAATCTAGATAACAAGAATGTATCACCATTTACAAACAATCTTTTATTGAATGTTGCATCATTATTGCCACCACCACCGCCACCGCCACCTGTACCATTATTTATTATTCCACCATTTATTACTAATGTGTTTACAGTCAATATTCCACTTACATCTACATTGTTGTTGAAAGAAACATCATTGTTTATAAAAATACCTGAATTTCTTATAATCGCACTTTCATTTGTTGGATTATAATAAGGATAGTTATCTAGTCTATTTATAATATTCGGAAAGAATACGTTATATAATTCATTGTTTCTATTTTTGATTTTAATAAATTCTGGATTGAATCCTAACAAACACACATTATATATGTCCTCTTTACTGAAATCACCACTAATATTATGTAATTTATTAATAGTTATTTCACCACATTCTTTATCATAATTATAAATTACACCTTCAAAAAAATTATTGTTACTTGTATCAATACAACTATTACCATAAACACTTACTTTTTGTTTACTAACAAAATTTGTTAAATTGTCTTTTATACTAAATGTAATTGTACCATTTTCAACAGGTGTAATCAAATATTTCCTAACTGTTTTAGCGTTTACAGCTGAATTTGTGATATTATATCCACAATTACCATTTTCTATTGATTGTGTAGAACCATAGTGAATAATTTCATTTATAATTGGATATTGTTTGTTGCAATTTTTGTTATTATTATTGTCATCATCATTACAGTTTACAAAAATATCTAACCGGTTGTTAGGATTGTTATGGTAGTTGTAGCAGTTGTTAGGTGTTGCGTAGGCGTTCTTCATTCTTCTAATATTCGTGTAGTCACTAGAAGACATATGACTCTATAATAAAATGCCCGAAAAGAATTTTACATTTTACTTTTAATAAAATAATAGTCTAAATGAATATATTATATCGATTTATCTCTTATTAATATTTGTCTTATCATATTATAATGGAAAATTTAGATTTAGATATAAATAATTATTCTTTGAAAGATATTGAAGAATTCTTTAAATTGAAATCAATTTATACATCTGATGATGTAGAATTAAAAGAATATAAAATAAGAGAACAATTATTGAAAAGTGGACATATAGACAAACGAATAAAACGTGATTTTATCGCTTTTTTGACAAATGCAAAAAATATGATAATAAATGCAAAATGTAAACCTAAAGAAAAACCTCCTAGTATTATCCCAAAAAATTACCAATTAGATAATTTTGATCTTCCTGTATCAAAACAACCTCTAAGTAGAGATACAGAATTAATTCAGCGCCCAGAAACACAATATGTTTATACTAATAATAGTGACTATTTCCCTGGTGTTATTAATCCTTTGAACAAAAGAATAATAACCAAATGTTTGAATATTGATACTAAATTCAGAGATACTCTAACTACAACACAGAGTTCAGATTTCAATATTCAACTGACAACTAAGTTGAATAAAGTTGTTTCTATGGAATTATCTGCTATTGAAATACCTATTTCATTTTACAGTATATCTCAACATAATGGTAATAATTATTTATACATCAATATACAATATATTGACATCAAAACTCATGATATTGATGTAGTTGTTCATGATAAAAAAGGTAATGAACAAACGATGGTTATAGAAAATGATAATGTTGATTATTATTTGATTGATGTTGAAAATATTTTTGTCATTCCAGATGGAAATTATAACTCTATTGATCTAATAAATAAATTGAATTCCATAATATCACCAAAAGACTTCAATGGTGATTACTTAGATCCTGATAACATTTTCTCATACATCAATTTAAATTTAGATATCAATGAAAATGGTTCTGGAAGTGGTAAAGTTTTCATTGATACATTGGGAGAAAAAGCAAACCTGATAAAAAATATAAGATTTGATTTTACTAAAAATATGAATGGTATTCCTGATTCTACCAATATTGCTACCAGAATTGGGTGGACACTAGGTTTCAATAAAGCTTTTTATAATGGTTCTACTTATTATATAGGGGAAAGTGTTATTGATCCTAAAAATACTAGATATATTTACCTTTCTATAGATGATTTTAATAAGAGTTCTAACAACCCATTTGTAAGTGTATTCAATCAATCTATATTAAATGATGATGTTTTAGCACGTATTTCTATAGAAGGTTCTCTAGGTCTTATCAAAGATAACAAAATCAATTTTATAACTGAACCTAGACAATATTTTGGTCCAGTTGATATACAGCGATTACGTATACGTCTATTTGACGAATTTGGACGAATTCTACAAATGAATGGTGCAAATTATTCTTTCTGTTTGAAATTGAATCTTTTATATGATTTATAATATCGATCATCTATATAGATATTATAAATATGCCTTATAAAACAATCAAAGTAAAGGGTAAATATAATTGTTATCGTGTTATAAATACTCAAACTAAAAAAATATTTTCTAAATGCTCGACACGTAAAAATGCTAATAAACAAATGAAACTACTAAGAGCTATACAATTTAACAAAAATTTCGTTCCTAATATTAATTCGAGAACAAGAAAAAATATCACTAAGAAACCCAAAAAATAAGTTCTTATTATGTATCATTTACTTGATTTACTTACTTACTTGTCCACTTATGTATACTGATTTAGCTATGTTTTTTATTACTTTCTTTTCCGTTTTTTCTATATCTTCATCCGCACCATAAACTCCACGCATCATTTTCAAACAATCTTCATAATTAGGTGACTCGACGTTGTTGAATCCTTCTGGATTATCTCTTATATATTGTGATAGTTTATTTAGTTTTTTGTTCGATATTTTACTAAAAGCATTTTTCATATGCTTTGAATCCGCACCAGACTCTTTGATCCAACCACTTTGATCTTTTATATGTAGTGTCTCGCGTTTCGTATCCGTACAATGTACCGGTCTTTCTGTTATATCACAATTCTGTAAGCCTCTTTGAAATATATTTGTAATAGCTTCTACTAATCCATGTTCTTTTGCACAAAACAGATCAGCATCTTCTATTTTTAATGAATTAATAAAATCATTCAATGTCAATGCATTTTTACATTCCTCATTCAAAAAAACATTGAAATTGATCGTTTTGTTTTCAACTCTTTCTATATTATTTGTTATCGTTGTATTAGTATTTGTTGCACTTGTTGTTTGCTTCAATTGCTTGTTCTCTTCTAATAATTGCTGATTTTGCTTCATTAAGAATGTACACATCTCTTTACTATGTTCTAATAATGAATTATTTTGTTGTAATAATTCGTTATGTTGATTCAATATTATAGTAGATATCTCGGGTTCTTCACGTATTATTGTGGGTTGTGTTGTTATTATATCGGGTTTTACTAATGTCGCATTTGAAATTGCTATTTTGGGTCTACCATTTGTAGGTAATTTACCTGTCTCCCATACATTTTCTAATTGTTTATATTCTTCTATTGATATTTCATCATTTGTATCAATAAAAACGACATTGTTATCAAAATATTTTTGTTTTATTTTATTAGGTGTTCTCGGATTGATAAAACAAATACTTCCTTTTATTATATAACCATCAATACCAAAAATGTGATATTTACAATCGATCGATTTTAATTTTGTTATAGAATCGGCGTGATATTCAGTCTCATATTGAAATTTACGTATTCTTTTATGTTCCATTATATTATATCATATATATTTTGTTTATATTATTTTAACGTAAAAATAATTAATGCACATACTTTTCCTAAAGTGCACATACTTAATTTGTGCAGTTGTGCAGTTTTTGAATCAATAATTTATAGCTTTTAAAAATATTTGTTATGTAATATGGTGTCGACAAAATACAAATTCAAAAATTAAATAGTTTTTGAGAATTATACAAACTATGTGCATTTTGAAAAACCCTGTGCAGTTTTTTATGCTAAGAAATTATGCAGTGTGTTTTTTTTGTGTTTTTTTGAGTTTTACAGCATGTCAGTCACAATGCACCTTTTTAAAATTCTTCCTCGCAGTTTTGAAAAATGGACAATGAAAACCTTGTCCATTTTCTAAAATTTCTGGACTTTATTTTTATATTTGAGAGAACCCTTCCAAAAAACATCTTTGAAATCATCGTTTTTTCGATCGTTTTTACATTATTAAAATATTCGGACAACATTCCGAGAACATTCCGAGAACATTCCGAGAAGATTCCATTAATAAACTTAACAATTTTGTATTGTAAATAAATATAAAAACAATCCCTTGATATTATCTAATTGTTATTTTAAAAACATGGAATCTCTAAGTGACGAACAACGGCATATATTGTTTCAAATTAAAAAAGGTTATAATGTTGTTGTAAATGCAGTTGCTGGTACAGGAAAAACTACACTCATTTTGTCGATTCCGAAGATTTCACCAAGAAAAAAAATATTACAAATGACATATAACAAATCATTGAAGCATGAAGTTCGTGAGAAAATTGAGAACTTGGAAATAAAA
>Ga0214921_10009850_pt1 | contig 11964 bp, 10 predicted proteins | sample LL1505_MetaG_FD_177992 | JGI IMG/M metagenome (GOLD analysis project Ga0214921, IMG submission 177992) | Freshwater microbial communities from Lake Lanier, Atlanta, Georgia, United States - LL-1505 | ecosystem: Environmental > Aquatic > Freshwater > Lake | place: USA: Georgia | collected... | reverse complement strand
TTGCCAGTTGGTACCGAGCAAATTGTTGATGTTCCAGGTGATGAGATTCAACCTGCTTCTGGTAGCAACAATCTAGTTTTGACCGGCCTTATCGTTCTGCTCGTTTTTGCAGTAGGCGGCTTACTTTTCAGGCTCAAAAGAGCCAAGTAAGTCACCAAGCACCAGAGGTTGTATTCTTTACCAGTACAAGGAGACGTCGCATAGCCCGGTCGAGTGCGCCTCACTGCTAACGAGGTAAGGGGTTAAACCCTTCAGGAGTTCAAATCTCCTCGTCTCCGCACTAGCAAGAGATTCCAATTTCGCTGTAACTCTGCAACCCTTACGCATGACTTCTTTGCGCACCGGATATATCTATCACGAGCTTTTTGGTTGGCATGACACTGGCACCAACACAGGCTTTTTTCCTTCGGATCCTGCGCGAGGCTTACAACCATTTGTTAATTACGAAAATGCCGAAACTAAGCGCCGCATTCATGAATTAATTGTTGTCTCTGGGTTAATCGATCACTTAGATCGACGTACTGCACGTCATGCAACTGCAGAAGAGCTTTTGTTGGTACATCCTCAGGAATACTTAGATCGTTTGAAAAAAACTAGTGAACAACGGTTGGGTGGAGATGCCGGAGATGGCGAAACTCCTCTTGCAAAAGGTGGCTATGAAATTGGAACTCTAGGAGTTGGATCAGTTACACAACTTATGCAAGATTCAATTGCCGGCGTTATTGACAATGGATATGCATTAGTTCGACCACCTGGGCACCACGCTGTTCGAGCTGGCGGAATGGGTTATTGCCTATTTTCAAATCTAGGCGTTGCAATCTCTGTTGCCAAGAAAGAAAACCCTGGAATCAGAATTGCTGTTGTTGACTGGGATGTTCACCATGGAAATGGAACACAAGATATTTTCTTTGATGACCCAGACGTTTTAACAATTTCTCTTCACCAGGACCGTTTATATCCAAGGAATTCTGGAATGCGGGAAGAGCGTGGCGTTGGAACAAACATCAATATTCCACTGCCAGCCGGTACTGGAAATGGTGGCTATTTATACGCCTTTGAAACCGTAGTAAGACCCGCTCTGAAAAAATTCAAACCCGATCTAATTGCTGTTGCTTCTGGTTTTGACTCTTCGGTATACGACCCACTTGGTCGCATGCTCGTGACTGCACAAGGTTTTGCTCAAATGACCCAGGTATTAATGGAGTCTGCAGCAGATACCGCCAAGAATCGTTTAGTAATTGCCCATGAAGGTGGATACAACGCCGTGTACTCACCATTTTGCGGGCTATTTGTACTGCAACAACTTTCCGGCATTCATAAACTCGATGATCCATTTTCACACACCGATGCCTATCCAGGCCAAGATCTGTACCCGCATCAAAAGAGCGAGATTGATTTGGCGGCGCTTAATATTTAATCGTTAGACTGTGTTGGTGAGTTCATTCAAGATCGCAATTGTTGGCGCAGGCCCTGCAGGTTATTTCGCGGCACAAGCTCTGCAAAACCTTGCCAATGACGATCGCGCATTTGAAATCGACATGATTGAACGCTTGCCAACTCCTTGGGGATTAGTCCGAAGCGGTGTTGCACCAGATCACCCAAAGATTAAAACCGTTTCAAAGGTGTTTGAAAAGATTGCCACCCACGAAAACTTTAGATTATTTGCAAATGTTGAAATTGGCGAAGATATTACTGTTGCCCAATTACAAGAAAAGTATGACGCGGTCATAATCGCAACAGGTTCATCACTTGGTAAAAAACTTGGAATACCGGGTGAAGAGCTACGAGGATCTCTTTCTGCTGCAGTATTTGTGCCTTGGTACAACGCGCATCCTGATTTTGTTGGCGTAGATACTCCGCTAGATGCAGAAACCGCAGTTGTTATTGGTGCAGGCAACGTTGCCATGGATGTTGCACGCATGTTGGCACTTGAACCAAGCGAACTAGATCCAACCGATACTGCAGACCATGCAATTGATGCCTTTAAGAGAAGCAATATTCGTAAGGTTTACATCAGTGCGCGTCGTGGACCAGAACATGCAGCTTTTACTTCACCTGAATTACGTGAGCTTCCAAAGTTAGAACATACAAACGTTGTGATGCGCAAAGAAGATATTGAAGCGGCAATTGTTCGCGCAGGTTCTGAGCCAGAAAAAGATGTGAAGAGCAACCTTGATGCGATGCTTTTGATCGCAGAAAATCCAAAGCCAGAACATGAACGCACAATGGAGTTTTTATTCCAACACACTCCAAAAGAGATTATGGGTACTGATCGGGTGGAAGGCGTTGTGTATTCCACGCCAAATGGTGAAGTAACTGTTAAGTGTGGGCTTGTTATTACTGCAATCGGCTATCAAGCCGAAGGTATTGCGGGTGTTCCATATGAGAATGGAAAAGTTGTAAACATAGATGGTCGAGTAAAAGAGAATATGTATGTTGTGGGTTGGGCTAAGCGTGGTCCATCAGGAGTAATTGGTACTAATAAGTCAGATGCAGCAGCAGTTATTGAACTTTTGGTGTCAGATTTAAGTAGCCCTAAAAATGCTGGCGATGTTTCAGAACTATTGACCCATCAAGTTGTTGTTTCTCAGGAACACTGGCAAAAGATCAATGAAACCGAAGTTGCCGCCGGTGAACCAAAGGGTAAACCTCGGGTTAAGAGTGTTGACCGCACAGAATTGCTTAAGCACGCAGGACTGTAACTTTTTACCGTCCCGCAACCATGTCGTAACCTAAAAATCTGCAGGATGAAATCTTCGCCTCAATAGGATGCGCCTATGACCAAAACCCTCTCAACTCGCACAATCTTTAGCTTGGGCTCACTAGCCCTGGCTACATCGCTACTAGTTTCATTACTAGTCCCCACTGCGCAAGCAAATACATTCTCTTTGCCGAACGCTCCGGCCGGTGTTACCTCATATATTGGCGCTAAAGGTATCGTCGTTAAGTGGACACCCGGCGCAGATGTTTCACCAGAAATCACCGGTTACGTTGTTTCTGCAGGTGCGGGCTCATGCCCAATCTTTGTTCCTGCTAAGAACAAAAACGTTGTAACTATGCCTGTTGTTGTCGGACAACCTGCAGGTACTCCAGTCGTTCAAGCTGTTAATGCTTATGGTTTCTCAAAGCCAACAGCATCTAACAAGAGCTACACAGCTGCAGAACTCGCAACTGTTGCATCTCCTGCTAATAAAGCAGTTCAAGTTCTACAACTGAGCGACCTTCACGGTGCGATTGAAGTTGGAACCTCATTCGGTGCACCTTTGCTAGTCAGCAACTTTGATGCAGATCGCAAAGCCAATGCTGCAACTGTTGCTTTCACATCGGGTGACAACATTGGTGCTGCACCTCCGATCTCAACTGAATTTGAAGAGCTTCCAACAATTGAAACTCTTAATGCAATGAAGCTAGATGCAGGAGCATTTGGTAACCACGAGCACGATAGAAATCTTGCTCACCTTCAAAAAGTAATCGGAGCTTCAGATTTCCAGTGGGTAGTTTCCAACTACAACACTGACTCACTCTCAGCCCTAAAGTCAGGCACAAAACAGGCAAAGACATACACAATCATTGAGCGTGCGGGAGTAAAGATCGGTGTTGTTGGTGCCAATACACCAGAAACAATCGAACAAGTTTTCCCAGGAAACCTTGATTACACAGATGCATCAGGTGCCAAGAAGACAATCACAATCAATCCAGGCGTTACTGGTATCAACCAAGCAATTGTTGATGCAAAGGCAGCTGGTGCAGACCTTGTGATCGCTCTGATTCACCAAGGATGGCAAGAAAATGCAAGTGGTGTTGCGAAGGGTGTTTTGAACTCTATGGCAGCACAAATCAAGGGAGCTGCAGCAATCTATGGCGGCCACAGCCACCAGACATTTGCAACAGTGATTCCAAGTAGCCCACGCGTTGCACCAGTTGTCATAGGACAAACACGTAACGCGGGTGTTGAGTACACACGTACTCAGATCTGTATGAAGTTTGGAAAAGTTGTGGGACAGTCAATTCAGCACGTTCTAAAGGCTGCAGCACCAACAATTAATACAGGTGTTGTTTCAACTGTTACTACACAAGATGTTGCAGCGGCAGCGTTGGTCAAGAAGTACAAGGATCAACTAACTTCAAAGCTTGATGTCAAAATTGGTCAAGTTTCAGGAACATTCCCACGCGGTGGAACACCAGCCGTAGAGCGTTCAGGTGAAACTCCAATGGGTAACTACATTGCAGACTTGATGCGCGCGAAGTACAAGACTGACTTTGCAATCCAGAATGGTGGCGGTATCCGCGACACATTCCCTGCAAGAACTTATATCCCTGCAAACACTGCACTTGTTCGCACAGGTACTGGTCCACTTGATGTAACACTTGGTGATGCGCTAACTGTTTACCCATTCGGTAACCAGATCGCAACAACAGTTGTTACAGGTGAAAATCTCTGGAAGGCACTTGAAAACGGTGTCGGTGGTAACTATCCCGGTGATGGTCGTTTCCCACAGGTTTCAGGACTCAAGTATTCATTTGATGCATCTAAGCCAATCGGTTCACGTATCGTCGAAGTTACAAAGCTAGACGGAACAGCGATTGCTAAGGATTCAAAGGAGTACACACTTACAACTCTTGACTTCCTAATCTATGGTGGAGATGGATACCTCAATGTATTCTCCCCAGCACAAGCGAAGGTAAAGGGCGCACTACTAGATGTATTTGTAGATGCACTTAAGGCAGACATGGCCGCAGGAAAGGTAACTCAAGTTCCTGCAGCAGATGGTCGCATTAAGAAAGTTGGCTAATACTTAAGTAAGTAAACAAAGGGCGTCCGTTAATTCGGGCGCCCTTTGTTATGCTCTCAAATACGCTTGATTTATAAGGCTTTGCGCGCATTTGGGCGATGAATAAAAAGCGGGTACTATTGCGGTTCACAATTAAATAAGCGTGCGTAGCTCAACGGATAGAGCATCTGACTACGGATCAGAAGGTTAGGGGTTCGAATCCCTTCGCGCGCACAAGTTAAGCTCTCGGTGCCTTTCACACCGGGGGCTTTTCTTCTTTTAGTAGGGTTCAGGTATGACCAAGGTATTGCTAACAGGCTTTGAGCCTTTCGGGATAGCAACATCCAACCCTTCAGGTGAAATTGTTAAGCAGATTAGCGGCGAAAATATTGTTACTGCAATTTTGCCTGTTGCCTACACACAATCTGCCGAACGTTTATTGGCATTGATTACTGAACACAATCCAGATGTTGTTATTTGTTTAGGTCAAGCCGAGGGGCGTACACAGATAACGCCTGAAAAGGTTGCAATCAATTTAGATGATGCCCGCCTTGTAGATAATGAGGGTGTGCTTCGCAATGACGTAAAGATCATTGAAGGTGGCCCAGATGCTTATTTTTCAACGCTTCCGATAAAGGAAATTGTTGAAGCGATTAAAGCTAAGGGTGTATCTTCAGCAATTTCATTAAGTGCAGGTGCCTTTTTATGTAACCATGTTTTCTATGTTGCACAGAATAAGTTTGCTGGCACACATGTACGCAGCGGTTTTGTTCATGTGCCACTAATGGATTCACAGGCACCTGAATTTCCAGGGTTGCCAACGATGCCGTTAGATCAGATGGTTATTGCGGTGCGAGCTATGCTCGAAGTGCTTTAGCAAAATCGCGGAAATCTTCAACAAGTAGATCAATTTCGGTTTGGCCATGTGCCAACGAGATCAACCATTGCTCATCTAAGCCCGGAGGCGTGATGATTCCGCGGTTAAGTGCAAACAACCAGTGGGCTTCAGCAACAGTGAAATCTGTAGCTTTGTAATCACGGTAGTTACGAACTGGCTCTGTAGACCAAGTAACACAACCCTTTACGCCGAAACCAACTGTGTGTGCAGGAAGTTGGTACTCATCAATAATTGAACTGATGCGATCTAGAGCTTGCTGGTTAAGAGTTTCTGCTGCAGCTAGCGCTGCATCGGTGCAAATGCGATCGATTGCACGCACACCGGCCATTGCAAGGGGATTACCGTTGAATGTTCCAAAGTGAGCCATCTTGCCGTTTGTCACAAAGTCCATGTACTTCTGCTTGCCACCAAAAGCGGCCAATGGAAGTCCACCACCGATTGATTTAGCAAGAGTAATCAAATCTGGCTTCACACCAAGGCGCGCAGATGCACCATGTGCACCAGCTGTAAGGCCTGTCTTAACTTCATCAAAGATCAAGACGACGTTGTATTCATCGCACAGTTCGCGAACGCGCTCTAGGTAGCCTTCATCAGGTAGAACAATGGCAAGGTTTTCTAGAACTGGTTCAACGATGTAGCAAGCGATCTTCTTGGCGTTCTTTTCAAACATTCTCTCTAGTGCTGGAAGGTTATTGAAAGGAACAACGTAGATATCTCCTGGAACCAGGTTTGAATCAATCGCTGGAATTGGATCCTCTGGATCTCCAATTTTATCTAGTGCTGGCTTACTGGAAACAACAAATGGGTCATAGCTGCCGTGGTAACCGCCTTCGACTTTAAGGATTCCCATTTTCTCTGTAGCAGAGCGTGCAACACGAACCGCATACATTGTTGATTCAGTTCCACTGTTAGTGAAACGAACCTGATCAATTCCAAAGCGCTTACATATTCGCTCCGCTGCATCAGTAGAAATTGGCGACGGTGTAACAAAAAGCATTCCGTGAGACAAAGACGCTTCAATCTCTTCAACAACAATTGGGTTTAAGTGACCAGCAAGCATCGCACCAAAGCCCATGGAAAGGTCGAGCAGCTGACGACCATCAACATCGGTCATGTAAGCGCCCTTGGCGGACTTGATTGAAATTGGGTATGGATCCCAGTGCTGGAAGCTAGATGTGACGCCTAATGGCAACGCCCTGAATGAACGGCGGCTCTCTTCTGCGCTCTTGCCGGTTCCCTTAGTAAACAATTCCCACTCTTGCTTAAGAATTTCCTCGACGCGCTTTGGGTCAATCGGAACTGAAGTGGACGGGACAAATCGAAATGTTTGCTTGTGGTTACTCTGTGTCAGCATTTGTAAAACTTGTACGGCAAAGGTTTCAGCTTTTGAAACTCGTTTGAGAAGTACTCTCCCGGTTCGTTTTTAGTTATTTCTAACTAAGTGGTAATTCTCCCACGGTTTAATTAAAAAGCAACCCCGCTAGACTGGTGCCATGCGGAAAACCAGGGTTTTTGTCGCCTTTTTGCTGGTTTTTTCACTATTTAATGAGGTTTCTCACGCATCGGACACGATTCCTGTGCAATGTATGAATAAAAAAACATTCCTTTTGCGTACTTCGAATGTAATAAAGGGTTGTGAAAAAACCGAAGTTTCTTTAGGTGCAGGCGCGATTCCACGTTCTATGGTTCGCCCCTACGAATTAGATAAACAGCTGATGTATCGCTTTAAGGCGGCCCAAGCTGCAGCTAAAAAAGATGGACAGAGTATTTATATTGTTTCTGGTTATCGAACTTTAGGTCGCCAAAAAACTCTGTTTGCAAATGCGGTTAGAAAGTATGGATCCGCAGCAGCAGCAAGCAAGTGGGTAGCACCACCCTTGATTTCTCATCATCCATGGGGAACTGCAATCGATGTTAATTATCCAGATGAACCAGTTGGTGCAGGTTGGTTAGAGGTCAATGGTTATAAATTTGGATTATGCCGAGTTTTTGAAAATGAATGGTGGCATTTTGAACCCGTTATTGCTCCAGGATGGAAATGTCCAGCATTAGTTCCAGATGCTACGTACAGTCTGAATTAACGAAGGAACAGTGCGCGTAATCTGCGCGAGGTAACAAATAATCCTGCAGCGATCATGACCATGAAGTAAGCAATATGTACCAAGATGTCAGAGGTTATATTTCCAAACCAGCATGCTCGTACTAATTCAATTCCGTGCCACAGTGGCAAGGCCATGATTACTTTTTCGAGCCAATCTGGATAGACAGAGATTGGGTAGAGCGAGCCAGAAAACAGCGTCATAGGCAGCAGCACGAAGTTGATGAAGCCCATCTGCTGGTAGGTCTTGAAGTACGAAGTAATTGCCATACCAAATGATGCAAAGCCAAATGCGATCAAGGATGCTGCTGGGATAGCCAGGATCGCCCAGAAGCTTGGGGTTAGGCCTAGGGCTGTGACCACGGTTAAGAAGCCAAGTGAGTACACCAGGCCGCGAATCAAGGCCCACGTGATTTCACCCAGTGCGATATCTAGCGGTCCCAGCGGCGTCGAAAGCATCGTTTTGTATAACTTGGATTCATTGAGTTTCCAGAAAACATTCCAGGTCGAATCATAAATCGCACCATTCATCGCGCTATTTGCAAGCAAGCCAGGTGCAATGAAGAGCGTGTAATCAATTGTTGTGCTGCCGGTTGTTACATCGCCAACAAGGCTTCCCATTCCGTAACCAAAAGCTAATAAGAAAAGCACTGGCTCGACGAAACCTGTAACAACAGGAATCCACGTTGATGATCTAAAGGCTAACCAACCACGCTCTATCAGGACTTGTGGTCGCCCAGCAAACATAGCGCTAGAGTTTTTACTTTCTGCAATTTGAACAGCGGTCTTCATTTTGCCAACCTTCTTTCAAATTGGCGCATTGATAAGACAAGACCGACAATAACTAAGGTCACAAGAACGATGAAGTGAACTACGACCATCAAGTTGCTTATTCCGTAATCAAAAGCGGCTTCACGGCCAAGTTCTGTTGCATGCCACAAAGGTGAAACCCAACCAATTGGCTGCAAGTAGATCGGCATTGATGACAATGGGAAAAAAGTTCCAGAGAATAAAAACATCGGCATGATTACTAGTCGCCCAAGAATATTAAAGAACTGATCATCTTTTTCGATCTTGGCAGCTGCAAACAAGATAACCGCACCAAAGGCGGCACCACCCAAAATAGCAACAGGAACAACAAGAAGGCTGATTCCAAAGTCAACAACATTAAAGGCAAGTAAAAGAATGTAGTAAACGCTGACAGAAAAAATTGCGCGACAGATTGCCGCTAAATAAACACCCAGTGCTATTTGTCGCCCAGTTATAGGTGTGGCGTTTTGTGCAAAGAACAGCTTGCGCCACTTAAAGCCTTCAATTGTAGGAAAGACTGTTTCATCCATAATTCCTGTAATTGCGGTGTTAGCTAATAAGGCAGGGGCGATAAAAGCTATGTATTTAATGCCATTTGTGCCGCTTGTGCCTGAACCTTGTTCAACCAGGACGCCAATACCAATGCCCACTGCGATTAAGTAAAAGAATGGGTTTCCGATATCTACAGCAGCGATAATTGTTCGCCACTTAGACATCGACTTCAAACGGGCTGAAGCTATGTATAAAGCGCCAAAACGTTGAATTTGTGGGACATCAATACCTTTGTTCATTCAATCAAAGTTCTTCCGGTTAAACGCAAGAAGACATCTTCAAGTGAGCTACGGCGTACAAGTGAAGTAGTCGCGTGCATACCTGCATGAGTAATTTGCTCAAGAAGCTGTTCACCGTCTTCGGTGTACATCAAGATGCGATCTGGCAAGGTCTCCATACGTTCGCACATAGTTGCAAGTTGTGGTGCAACCTCTTTATTGCGATCGCTACCAAAGCGAACTTCAAGAACTTCCTTGCTTGAATACTCTTTAATCAAACCAGCAGGTGAACCTTCAGCCATGATTGAACCCTTATCCATAACAACAAGGCGATCACACAGCTGTTCTGCTTCATCCATAAAATGTGTTGTTAGGACAAGAGTTACACCTTGTTCCTTTAAACGGAACAAGCGATCCCACAAGATGTGACGAGCTTGTGGATCTAAACCAGTTGTTGGTTCATCAAGTAACAAAATGTCGGGTTCGCTAACTAGTCCGCGAGCAATTGTTAAACGGCGCTTCATTCCACCGCTGAGTGCTTCTACCTTTACATCGCGCTTTTCTTCCAGCTGCGCAAATTCCAGAAGTTCTTCAATCTTTCCTTTAATGAACTTCTTGGACAAGCCAAAGTAGCGTCCATAAATGAATAGATTTTCAGTAACAGTTAATTCGTTATCCAAATTATCTTGCTGTGGCACAACACCAAGGTGGGCGCGAACAAGTGGACCAAATTGCTCTGGATCTTTTTCAAGAATCTGGACAGTGCCAGATGTGCGTGTAGAGGTTGCAGCCAAAATGCGCATAGTTGTGGATTTACCTGCGCCGTTGGGACCTAGTAATCCGAAGGACTCACCCTTAGCCACATCGAAGTCGATGCCGTTTACAGCGGTGAAATCCCCGAAAACCTTGGTTAAACCACGTACAGAAATGAGTGGATTAGACATCTTTCTATTCTACCTGAGTATTGTTAACCCACGTGCGATTCATAAATGAACCTACCCACGACCTCACCTATGACGATGTTTTCATGGTGCCAAGCCGTTCCGAACTTTCATCCAGAATGGATGTTGATCTTTCATCTATAGATGGAACCGGAACAACGATTCCGCTAGTTGTTGCAAACATGACAGCTATTGCAGGCCGACGTATGGCAGAGACAATGGCCCGTCGTGGTGGATTAACAGTTATTCCGCAAGATATTCCGCACGGTGTTGTTGATGATGTCATCAAATGGGTGAAACAACGTCACCCCTTCTTTGATACACCGATCACCTTGTCACCGCAATCAACGGTTGCAGATGCAATTAGTTTGTTGCACAAAAGGGCACACGGCGCAGTTGTTGTAGTTGAAAACGGTAAGCCTGTCGGAATTATTACCGAAGAAGATTGCAAGAGCGTAGATCGCTTTACCCAGCTTGGTCAGGTAATGAGTAAGAACTTAACGACAATGCCAGATTCACTTGATGCCCGCGCAGCTTTTGATTTCTTAAATCAACATCGCCACAAATTGGCACCAGTTGTTTCAAGCAACGGTGATCTTGTAGGAATTATGACTCGCATTGGTGCACTACGTGGAACTTTGTATTCACCAGCATTAGATGCACAAGGACGTTTACGAATCGCTGCTGCCGTTGGTATTAATGGCGACGTGGCTGCAAAAGCTGCAGCGCTTATTGAATCTGGCGCAGATGTTTTGGTTGTAGATACAGCACATGGCCATCAGAAGAAGATGCTTGAAGCTTTGGCTGCAATCCGCGCGATTAATCCAAATGTTCCAATCGTTGCTGGCAATGTTGTTACAGCCCAAGGAACACATGATTTAGTAGAAGCCGGTGCCAACATTGTTAAGGTTGGTGTTGGACCAGGTGCAATGTGCACTACCCGCATGCAAACAGGCGTCGGACGCCCACAATTTTCAGCAGTACTTGAATGTGCAACAGAGGCAAAAAAGCTAGGCGCACATGTCTGGGCCGATGGTGGAGTTCGCCATCCGCGCGATGTTGCACTGGCATTAGCTGCTGGTGCTTCACAAGTCATGATCGGATCTTGGTTTGCCGGAACATATGAATCACCTGGGGACCTACAAAGTGATGCAAATGGTCGCCTGTACAAGGAATCATTTGGAATGGCATCTGCTCGTGCAGTAGCGGCAAGAACTTCGAAGGAAGATGCATTTGATCGCGCTCGCAAAGCGTTGTTTGAAGAAGGTATTTCTACATCACGTATGTTCTTAAACCCAGCACGTCCTGGAGTTGAAGACCTACTTGATGAAATTATTGCTGGAGTTCGTTCTTCCTTTACATATGCAGGTGCAAAGAACATTGAAGAGTTTGCCGATCGCGCAACTGTTGGCGTTCAATCATCAGCAGGATACGCTGAGGGTCGTCCACTACATTCTTCTTGGAGTAATTAACACACATGGAAAAACCAACAATCATCCTTGCTACAAGCAATGGTGTTGGAATGGGTCACTTGGCTCGCGCAAGTGCGGTTGCCCTTGCTTTGAAAGAGGTTGCAAACCCAATCATTGTTTCAATGGCGGGCGGAATTGCAGAGATTCCGGCATTTATGGGAATTCGTTGCGAATATATTCCGGGCAAAGATCGCATGTGGATG
>Ga0214921_10009849_pt1 | contig 11965 bp, 8 predicted proteins | sample LL1505_MetaG_FD_177992 | JGI IMG/M metagenome (GOLD analysis project Ga0214921, IMG submission 177992) | Freshwater microbial communities from Lake Lanier, Atlanta, Georgia, United States - LL-1505 | ecosystem: Environmental > Aquatic > Freshwater > Lake | place: USA: Georgia | collected 2015-05-28 | reverse complement strand
ACCTGAGCTGGTCGAGTAAAACCGTTCTATATTTGCGTTCCCCTTTTTGTCTGGGCCATAGCGGGGATCTTTGACCGGAAAACCAAGGTCAAACCTCAACAAGAAATAATTGAAGTCTATTCTTGCACCAAAACCACTGGCAACAGCAATATCCTTGCCCAGGCGATCAAGGCGCAAACCTGCATTTTTCAATGTATTGTTGAGGTCATTCCTGAACCAGATATTTCCTATATCCGTGAATGCCGCACCGCGCATCCAAAATCCATAAAACTGGAAAAGGTTGAACCGGTATTCGATGTTTCCCTCGAGTTGAAGGTCAGCATATTTATCACTGAAAGTTCCAGCCGCCACCGTATCATAAAAAACATTCGAACCGATACCCAGTTTTCTGATGGCCCATCCCCTCATGCTGTTGGGGCCACCTGCAATAAAACTCTTGAAAAAGGGAAGGGTTACTTCTCCCTTTTTGGACCCTGTGGTAAGCGCCATCCCCCCACCTGCATAGGCACGGAGATGAAGGCTGCTGTTCTTGTGTGACAAAATGTGCTTGAACTCAACGTCCATTTTGAAAAACCGGTACAGGTCAGAAAAGGTCTTTCCCTCTTTTGTTTGGTTGTACAACAGTGCACCGGTTACCAACCCGCTTTCTTCTGCATAAATTTTCAGCAGGTTGACTCTTTTGGTATCATTGGGCGTGAGGTTCTTGTTGAACATGGCATTCATTCCGATGATCAGTCCATTGTTGTATGTATACAAGAGGAGTGGGAAATTGCGGATGGATTCCAGGAAAAGACTGTCTGCTTTGAACCGTGTATTTTCAAAATTGATGGGCCTGAACTGCCAGGAAGTATTGGGGCTGGGTTTCCATTCGTATCCGATAAATGTATTGAAGGTTTTCAGCTGAAAGAAACGGAACCTGTCGATATAGGAATAGTCTGCTGAGGCGATGGTCTTTGCTTGTTGAAAAAAGTTTTTTATTTTTTTACTTACAGGTGCTACGAGCCAGGGGAAGGTTAGCCTGTTGGTCAGGGTTACTTCACCGGAAAGGATTTTCTTGAAGTTGTTGAACTCTATACCTGTTCTGAGGTTGTTTTCCAGTTGAATGGCTCTTTTGCCGATATTCCTGTTCCTCAATGTGAAATTGGTTGCCAATCCCACACGTCCACTTCCTACCTGAATCAATTGTGAAGTGTTGATGATGCTGCTACCTTCCAGGTCAATGCTGAAAAATTGTTTTTTGGCAGGTTGAAGTTTCAATACATAGTTGATTTCCCTTTTTTTCTCATCCGTTTCACTGCTGACACTGATGTTTTGCCAGGCCCCAAGCTTATTGAAATTGTTCAGCGTCTTGTTGTAATTTTCTCTTGTAAAAACAGCTCCGGGTTGCATGAGAATATTTCTCCGGATGAAGTTTTCATCAAAAGTATTGTGAAGGGAGTATATGGTAATGCCACTGGAATCTCTTATGGTATTGGCACTTAGGGTGTCAGCTTCCTCCGCCTGCTGGTCAGGAAAGACGAGCAACTCACCAATTTTGTAGGCAATAAAATGGCTGGAGTCTCTGTTGGCCCTCAACCGCAGGTAAAGATCAACGCCGGGTTGTTTTGATTTGAGGGATGCTTTGGCCAGCCTGGTGGCATATTCTAACGGATCAAGCGTTGCGTCCAGCAGTTCAGTATAGTTGGTGTCAACTTCTGCAATGATGTCTTCTTTGGATATTTTTTGAAATCCCTTGTTCTGAAAAATATCAGTAAGCCTGCTGATTTCCTGATCAATGGTGCCATAGTCAAACGCCGATCCTTTTTTGAGCAATGCTGTTTTGGCAGATTCGCTTGCGATGGCTTGTAGTGTTGAATCAGGGAAAATATATATGACAGTGTCAAGGGTGTACCTGGGTCCGGCAACAACCGTAAAGTTGGATACTGTCCTGTGTTGTTTTTTCTTGATGAGCACGGCAGTGTCAAAATTGATTTCTGCTCTTCTGAAACCAATACTGCTCATCAGGTTTTTCATGTTGTATACCGATTGCTTCAATGGGGCTTCAGTGAAAACGGTAGGATTTTCCATGACCGATACAGGGATGAAAAGCGGAAACGAAGGCCATGGAATTTTTGAAGCCACCCTGATTTGGGCACTGTCATCAATTTGGGCAAGGAGCCTGTTCTTTAAGTCAACCTTTTCATCCCTTGAAAGATTGGCTTCAATTTTTATGTTATTTTCGAAATGGAAAGGCTTGTTTCCGGGATATTTACGCACGACGGTGCAGGCTGTTCCTGTCAGCAAGAGAACTGCCAGCACTGCAATGAAATATTGGAGGAGTCGATACAACAGGCCTGCGTTTAAAATGAAACAAAATGATCGCTAAAGCGGAAGTCAAATATATTCAAAGTTTGGCCCATAAAAAATTCAGGGACGAAGAGGGGCTGTTTATTGTGGAGGGAGTGAAGATGGTTCAAGAGTTGTTGGAGGAAAAACCTGCTGCCATCAAAAAGATTTATGCTGTCGATACATGGACAAGGCAACACGCACCAGTCTTGCCTCCTGCCATTGATGTGCAGGTGCTGGAAGACTTTGAATTGATCAAAATATCATCATTGCAATCACCCAACGAAGTCCTCGCATTGGTTGAAATTCCCCACCTTTCAATTTCAGGTTTTGTGCCAAAAGGCATAACAGTTGTGCTCGATCAGGTTCAGGATCCGGGAAATCTGGGTACCATCATCCGTTCCTGTGATTGGTTTGGCGTTGAAAATATCATTTGTTCCATTGATACGGTTGATGCATACAATTCCAAAGTAGTGCAATCTGCCAAAGGAAGCCTGTTGCGCCCCAGGATTTACTATACTGCGCTGGAGGAATTTCTTTCCATGATGCCCAATCTGCCGGTCTATGCAGCAATGCTGGATGGTGAATCCATCGGAAAAGCGGTTTTCGAAACGCCTTGTCTGCTCTTGATTGGAAATGAGTCAAAGGGGCTGTCTCCGGGCATAAGGGCCTATGCCACAAAGGCCATTACCATCCCCAGAAAAGGAAAGGCTGAATCTTTGAATGCTGGTGTGGCAACGGCAGTCATTCTATCCGCAATGACCAATTCGTTATTTGAATTGCAGCGCTCTTGAAGGATTGATTTTTCGGCTGATCATGGAAGGGAGAGTCAGGATCAGCATGGATACGGCAAATGTTCCAACCATGATCATGATCACTTGGCCATAATCAATTGCCACAGGTGCAATCCGCACGTAATAGGCCTCTTCATTGAGCTTGATCAGTTCGCCATACTGTTGAAGGTAGCAGAGGGAAAGCCCAATGATTGTTCCCAAAAGGATGCCTATTCCTGCAATCCATGATCCGTAGATGATAAAGATTTTTTGAATGACTCCATCTCGTGCACCAAGTGCTTTCAACAGGGCAATCATCGGTGTTCTTTCCAACAGCAAGATGATCAGGCAGGTGATGAGGTTGATCACGGCAATGATGGTCATGACGGTAATCAAAATATACTTGTTGGTATTTTGAAGGTTGAGCCAATCAAATATTTCTGGTGAGATTTCTTTCAGGGTAACTGCATTCCACCCTGCTGGTATGAAGTTGAACACCCCGGCTGCAGTTGAATCCATTTTTGAAGGGTCTTTTAAATCCATTTCATATCCACCAATTTGGGATTTGTTCCAGTCATTGAGTTGTTGAATCAATTGAATATCGCCAATGGCATATACCTTGTCGTATACATCGATACCTGTTCTGTAAATTCCAGAGACCATCAGTTTTCTGGTTCTTGGCATTGCACCATTTTCCTGGATAAAATAGATCAGTAAACTGCGTCCGGTGTCTATGCCCAGTTGATTGGCTGTGTATTCAGACAAAACAAGCTGACCTGACTTGGTGCTGTCATCCAATGCAGGCCACTTGCCCCTGACCAGGAACCTGTCAATTTTTTTGAAGGGATATGATGACGTAACGCCTTTCAAAAGTACTCCCTCAATCGTTCCATTGGCATTCAGGATTGCAGACCTTGTGGCAAATGGACTTACCGAAAGGATGTTGGGATGTGCTTTCATCAATTGCTCGATGGTATCGTTTCTGTTGATCGGTACTTCCTCTGCAATCGAAGACCGTATGGGCTCATAGTGTTGCACCCGCATGTGTCCCCAAAAGCCAAATACTTTTTCTGCCACAATTTTCTGAAATCCATTGATAAATGAAAGGGCAACAATCATTGCCGCAACACTGATGGTGGTTGCGCAAATTGAAATACGCAGGATAAAGGTCGAAAATGACTTTTTTCTGCCGTTAAAGAGTTTTCTGGCTATGCGAAGTGAAAGATTCAATGGATATGCTTCTCTGGTAAAAATACAAATCAATTATTGATTAAATTCGTGAAACAATCAATACCCATGTACAAGACACTGCTTTTGTTCAGTTTCATCTCCATTTCGGCAGTGTCTGTATTTGCCCAAAGACAACCCGACCAGGTATTCAATCCTGCCATCAAAACCATCAAGCTGACCAAATTTGGCGACCCTGTTTCATATCCTGTCATCAACCTGAATTCAACCGACCTCCTTGAACTGAATTTTGACGATATGGCTGGAGGGGTTAAAAATTATTTCTATACCTATGTGCTGTGCAATGCAGATTGGACGCCGGCGCAATTGAGTTATTTTGATTATGTGAAAGGGTATACACAGGTGAGGATTTCAACCTACCGCAACGCTTCTATTGCCTTGACCAAGTACACGCATTACCAGGCCAATTTCCCAGACCGGAACTGCATGCCCACCAAGTCTGGAAATTACATGCTCAAGGTTTTTGTCAATGGCGATACCAGCAAGCTGGCCTTCACCAAAAGATTCCTGGTGGTAGACCAAAAGATCAGCATGGCCGCCCAGGTGCTGCAGCCTTTCAACCAGCAGTATTACATGACCCATCACCGGTTACAGGTTCAATTGGATACCAAGAATTTTGATATCCGTTATCCACAACAACAAGTGCGGGTAAATGTCTTGCAGAATTACCGCTGGGACAATAACCTGACGCTTGTTTCACCCACCTTCATCAAGCAAGACATGTTGCAATACAGCAATGAAAATGAAATGATCATGCCCGCTGGCAAGGAGTTCCGCTGGCTGAACCTCAGGAGTTTCAGGCTGCTGGGCGATCGAATAAGAAGGCAAGAGAATACCGACAGCAGCTTTATCATGTTTGTGAAAGAGGACCTTCCAAGGTTACCCCGGCAGTATTTTTATTTCCGAGACCTGAATGGGCTTTTTGTAAACGAAACCATTGAAAACATCAATCCGCTATGGAATGCAGATTATGCAAGGGTTCATTTTAGTTTCAAGCCTCCGGGAGGCGTCCCCTTCAGGACTGGTCAGCTCGTCATCATGGGAGAACTTTCCAATCATGGCAATGACCCTGATGCTACCATGAACTTCAACAATGAAACCGGAAATTATGAAGCCAGTTTATTCCTCAAGCAGGGCTACTACGATTACCAATATGCCATCAAAGAAAAGACCGATGGGGGGAGAGACAAATTCAGCACATCCTTGACTGAAAGTGATACCTGGGAAACAGAAAACACCTACATGGTATTGGTCTATTTTCGACCATTGGGAGGTCGTTATGACGAACTGATTGGTATCAGGCAATTCAACAGCCAATTCAATCGCGCACTTCGATAAAAGTTGTATATTTGCAACGGCAGGTCTTACACGACCAGCTCCTGCTGACTCCCCCAGGACCGGAAGGTAGCAAGGGTAGGTGGTTGAGCGGTGCGATGTAATCAACCTGCCATTTTTTTGCACTCATTTCGGCAGTTCTGTTCTCTCGTTTTTATTATCTTGCCGATTCAAATACCATCACATGAAATTTTTTGTTGATACTGCAAACCTCTCTCATATCAAGGAAGCTGCTGATCTTGGAATCCTTGATGGCGTAACCACCAACCCTTCACTCATGGCCAAAGAGGGCATCAAGGGAAATGAAAACATCCTCAGGCACTATGCAGACATATGTGCCCTGGTAGATGGTGATGTAAGTGCTGAGGTGTTGTCTACCGATTTTGAATCCATGGTGGCAGAAGGGAAGGCGCTTGCCGCTATTCATCCCAATATTGTGGTGAAGGTTCCCATGATCAAGGATGGTATCAAGGCCATCAAATGGTTTACCGACAATGGTATCCGTACCAATTGTACCTTGGTGTTTTCTGCAGGTCAGGCCATCCTCGCCGCAAAAGCAGGTGCAGCCTATGTTTCACCATTCATTGGCCGTATAGATGACAGCAGCTGGGATGGTATTCAACTGATTGAGCAATTGGCACATATTTTCATGGTACAGGGTTTTGAAACTGAGATCCTGGCCGCTTCCATCAGGAATCCATTGCATATTGTACGAGCGGCTGAGGCTGGTGCGCACATCTGTACATGTCCATTGAGCTCCATCCTCGGCTTGCTCAAGCATCCGTTGACCGATATCGGACTGGCACAGTTTTTGGAAGATGCCAAAAAAATGTAAGGCAATTCATTGCATCGGGTCATCAACCCTTATAAATTCCACCAATAGTTGAATTTCAATACCAGGGCCCTGTTCTTCACATTGAATGGGGCTGGGTAGTAATTATCTGTATACACAACATACAGGTCTGAAGCAGGCTTGTAGCGCCATTGGAACCTGGTGTTGAGGTTGATGTTTTTTTGCTGGTTGTTGTATTGGATAAATGTTGTAAAAAACAGGGTATTCGTAAAAGTAACGTCAATCCTTGGGCCAACCAGCCAAAATGTGGTTTTGTTCCAAGGGCTTTGCATGGAGATTTGGTTATAGCTTGCACTCAATGCTGCGCTGACAAAAGGCTGAAAGCGGTAACCCATTTCAGCACTGACAAAACGCCTGGATCCATTTTGATAGTATCCTCCCAACCGGGTGGAAAATGCATAGGTAAACAGCTGTTGGGGCTTTGATACAAATTCCGTTCCCGTTGCCCTCCAATGGTGTTTTGTTCCCCTGGCAAGGGTGTCCTTGTTGAAATTTGTAGGGTCAAAGGGTTGGAGCAACTGTACATAATCATAGGCAACCCATTGTGTAAAAGTTGCCTGGTTTCTCAGGGTAAGGGTATAGGCCAGGAAACTGGTATTGTCGGTTGGCCTCAACCTGTCTGTGTAATAATTGTAACTGCTCAGTTTGATGGAATGGCTGGTGATTTTCTTGTTTTTGCTGAAAAACGTTTTTGTTATTCCGGGCGTAAGCTTGATGAAATCCTTGCGGGGAACATACCCCACCTCTGCAGTATAGTTTTTGCCTACATATTCCTGTTGCCAGCTGAACAACCATTTTTTGCTGCTGTATTGGATATTCGCTGCATGGACCCAATCTTCCTTGCTGGTGTTTTTAGAAAATGATTTCATCAAAACAGCCTTGCCTGTCCAGAGGTTGTTGGCAGAGGCCAAATTGTATTCTATCCCGATATTCCGGTTGAATGGATTGGTCATGAAGGAAGCATCTTTTTTACCAGATAATACCTGATCACGGTTCACCACCAATAGCCCGATATTTGAACGGGCAAAGACCCTGCGCTGCAAAGCAAACACAGTAAAGTTTTGTGCTTGTATATTGGATGCAGGATTTGGGCCAGTCTGCATGTTCATGAGGCCCATCCTCCAATCTTTGTTCAATTTTCCACTGAGCCTTGCACCAAATTGAATGGGCGCATTCAGGCCAATTCTTCTTGAGAAAAATGGCCTTATGCCAGCATAACCAAAATTGGAAAACTGATCTCCGTTTTCCAGAAAGAATTGTCTCCTCTCTGGGAAAAACAATTCAAACCGGTCCAGGTTCGTTACCTGCCTGTCAACCTCTACCTGTGAAAAATCCGGGTTCACGGTAAGGTCAAGGTTCAACGATGAAGTGATGCCTATTTTGGCTTCCAGTCCAATCTCTTTTTTGAAAGCAGTCTTCGTGCCGGCACTGTAATTCTTGCTGCCACTGGTCAGCACATAGGGAATGACAGAAATGTTGGTGCCAGCCTCAGGTGGGGGCTCATCCCAAATCAACTGACCGCTGTAGGCTAACGTGGCGGTAGGAAACTGCCTTGGAACCGGCGCCCAACTTGATTTTTCCGCCATGGATATGTCAAGGCGGCTGAAGTTGATGCCCCAGGTTTTGATGCCATTTTTATAGCGAATTGTTTTGAAAGGGATGGCCGCTTCCCAAATCCATTTGTCTTGATAATTCTTTACTGCAGAACTCCATTTGTTGTCCCAGTTCAGGTCTACTTTTCCTCCATCATACATGATGCCGTCCCATTGCGCTCCCGCAGCATTGGACCCAAAACTGAATCCGTTGGTTTGGTCGTCGAAGGGATCCATGAAAAGAAGGAAATTATCATTCTTGCCAAAAATAAAATCCCTTTTGAGGGATTCTACCATGTATGCCTGGTCGGGCTTATTGTAGCAGATGGCAATCAGGTAAAGGTGTTCATTGTCATAACTCATTTTGACAGCAGTCTTCACCAGGGATTTGCAGGTGTCCATGGGCAATACCATGTTGAAATTATCGGCGGTTTCTGCCAACAACCATGCATCATCGATTGCCCCATCAATCAAAATTGGCGTCGGCGTTTTTTTGATATGGTAGTTGATGTCTTCATTCTTCCTCTGTGCCAAAAGGAGCAGGGGAGATGCAATGAGCAGCAATATATATGAAAAATACCGGATGGACAATATGTGGCGTTGATTGCCTATCAAGCAACTGCTTTCTTTACCAGGTCTGCAGCTTCGCTGAGAAGGATGGCACTTTGAACTTTCAAGCCGCTCTCATCAATCAGCTTCTTGGCTTCAACCGCATTGGTTCCCTGTAAGCGCACAATGATCGGTATATTGATGTTGCCGAGGTTCTTGTATGCCTCAATAACACCGGAAGCAACCCTGTCGCAACGTACAATTCCACCAAAGATATTGATGAGAATGGCCTTCACGTTAGGGTCCTGCATGATGATCTTGAATCCTGCCTCTACTGTTTGTGCGTTGGCTGTACCGCCTACATCAAGGAAGTTGGCAGGCTCGCCACCACTGAGTTTGATCATGTCCATGGTTGCCATCGCAAGACCAGCACCATTGACCATGCAGCCTACATTGCCATCAAGCTTTACAAAGTTGAGGTTGAATTTCCCTGCCTCCACTTCTGTTGGATCTTCTTCTGAAAGATCACGCATGGCAGCAAGGTCGGCATGTCTTCCCAATGAATTCTCATCAATACCCATTTTGCAATCTACAGCAATGATCTTGTCATCTGCAGCCTTGAAAAGGGGATTGATCTCAAGCATGGAGCAGTCGAGGCCCACATAAGCATTGTAGAGGTTGGTCACAAACTTGACCATATTTTTGAAAGCGTCTCCACTGACGCCAAGATTGAAGGCAATTTTCCTTGCTTGAAATGGAAGCAAGCCCCCAGATGGATGTACAGACTCACGGAATATTTTTTCAGGTGTATCGTGTGCAACGTCTTCAATGTTCATTCCACCTTCAGTGCTGTACATGATCACGTTTTGGCCAGTTGCCCTGTCAAGCAAGATGGAGAGGTAAAATTCTTTTCTTTCTGAAGGTCCGTCATAGTACATGTCCTGGGCAACAAGGATTTTGCTGACCAGTTTTCCGGAAGGACCTGTTTGGATGGTTACCAAGGTGCCACCCAATATTTTTTGTGCAAATTCCTGGATGTCCTCAAGGCTTTTGCCCACTTTTACCCCATTGATGCCTGTCTCTTTCACCTGACCCTTGCCACGTCCACCTGCATGGATCTGTGCTTTTACCACAGCGAAGCGGCTTCCGCTTTTTTCCTTGATCTGCTCATATGCTGCAGAGGCCTCTTCTACAGAGCTACAGGCAAAACCTTCCTGAACGGGTACGTTGTATTTTTTGAGCAGTTCCTTGGCTTGGTATTCGTGGAGATTCATCTGAAATTATTTTTGCAAATATACTATAGCAGATTCACTTTCAAGTTCAATTGCTTCAATAAAAAAGGGGGCATGAAAATGCCCCCTGTAATTGGTTGTAAGGGAATATTTATTTTCCTTGGTTCTCAGGCCTAAGGCTTCTGACCGTTTTACCAGCCTGCCACATTTCGCTTTCCCTGAGTTCCTTGAGTTCAACTTCAAGTTTTTCACGGTAGTCGGGCTGTGAATTGCTGTCGATGCTGCGTTGGCTTTCTTTTCCAGCAGAAACGCTATCGTATAATTCGTTGAATACGGGTGCAGTAGCATCCCTGAACTTCTTCCACCAGTCCAATGCACCCCGCTGGGCGGTAGTGGAACAGTTGGCATACATCCAGTCCATTCCGTTTTCTGCCACCAGTGGCATCAGTGATTGTGTCAGTTCTTCTACGGTTTCATTGAATGCTTCTGATGGAGAGTGCCCCCTTTCGCGCAGTACCTGGTACTGTGCAGCAAAGATTCCCTGGATGGCTCCCATGAGTGTACCCCTTTCACCGGTAAGATCGCTGTATACTTCTTTTCTGAAATTTGTTTCGAACAGGTAGCCGCTGCCTATCGCAATGCCAAGGGCTACAACGCGGTCATATGCTTTGCCTGTAGCATCCTGGAAGATGGCATAGCTTGAGTTCAAACCCCTGCCTTGAAGAAACATTCTTCTCAATGAAGTACCTGATCCTTTTGGCGCTACCAGAAATACATCAACATCTGCAGGAGGCACAATGCCTGTCTGGTGGTTATAGGTAATGCCAAAACCATGGGAGAAGTACAATGCCTTTCCGGGGGTCAGGTGTTTTTTTACTGTGGGCCACATGGCAATTTGTGCGGCATCGCTGAGCAGGTAACAGATGATGGTCCCTCTTTCAAGGGCTTCTTCAATTTCAAAAAGTGTTTCACCAGGAACAAATCCATCAGCGATGGCCTTGTCCCATGTCTTTGAATTTTTGCGCTGTCCGACAATGACATTGATGCCATTTTCTTTCTGGTTCAATGCCTGTCCAGGACCTTGAACACCATAGCCAATCACAGCTACAACTTCATCTTTCAAAACTTCTTGTGCCTTAGCCAGTGGGAATTCTTCACGTGTTACCACGTTTTCTTCAGTTCCACCGAAATTTAACTTTGCCATAAACCTTGTTTTTTGTTTTTAATTGTAGAAAATGTTTAAACCACTTTTGATGCTGCCTCAGCAGCAGAGATGGGTTCATCAATGATATGTTGTGTTGGTTCTGCCAACTCGAATTCCTTGAGTTTTTCATGAAAGCCTTTGCTATCCTTGATGATGGCAATTCTTGCACTCCTCACAAATTCAATCAGGCCATATTCTCCCAACACCTTCAGCAGGGTATCTGTTTCCTCTCTTTGCCCTGTGGTTTCGAAAATGGTATAATCAGACCTGATGGCAACCACCCTGGCGCCATAGGTTCTCAGCAGCCTTTCCACTTTTACCTTTTCTGCAATGATGTCTGTAGGTACTTTGTACAACGCGAGTTCCTGCCAAATGATGGTATCGTTGGTATTGAAATAGGCTTTGAGTACATCAACCTGTTTCTCAATCTGGCGGACGATTTTTCTTACAACATCCTCGGTTTCGTTGATCAGTATATTGAAGCGATGGATGCCTTCAATCTCTGAAGGTGATGTATTCATGCTTTCAATGTTGATTTTTCTCCTTGAAAACATGATGGCAATCCTGTTGAGCAAGCCCACCTGGTTTTCTGTATAAATGGTCAGTGTATATTCCTGTTTCATGGTCATTTATTTAAGTCTGATTTCACTAACACCACAGCCTTGAGGCACCATGGGAAACACATTGTTTTCCTTTCCTACAAATACTTCCAGCAAATAGGGGCCATCATGATTGAGCATGGTTTCCAATGCACTGATGAGGTGTTTTCTTTCCTCAATTGAATTGCCTTCAATCTTGTATCCTTTGGCTACGGTTACATAGTCAGGGCTGGCAATGTCTACAAACGAATACCG
>Ga0214921_10009848_pt1 | contig 11965 bp, 9 predicted proteins | sample LL1505_MetaG_FD_177992 | JGI IMG/M metagenome (GOLD analysis project Ga0214921, IMG submission 177992) | Freshwater microbial communities from Lake Lanier, Atlanta, Georgia, United States - LL-1505 | ecosystem: Environmental > Aquatic > Freshwater > Lake | place: USA: Georgia | collected 2015-05-28 | reverse complement strand
GCAAAAAGGCATCATGGCCCTTGTCGGTCTCGATTTCGACAAAAGACACCGAGGCTCCGGCGGCATTGAGCGCATGGACAATGGCGCGGGAATCGCTGGTCGGAAACAGCCAGTCGGATGTAAACGACGCCACACAGAAACGGGTTTTGGTCCCTTTGAAAGCAGCGGCCAGCGAGCCGCCGAAATCATCGGCCAGATCGAAATAATCCATGGCGCGGGTCAGATAGAGATAGGAATTGGCATCGAACCGCTCGACAAAACTGCGGCCCTGATAGCGCAGATAGCTTTCGATCTCGAAATCGGCATCGAAGGAAAAGGTCGGCGCGGCACGATCCTGCAATTTTCGGCCGAATTTGCGGTGCAAAGCCGGTTCGGACAGATAGGTGATATGGGCGGCCATCCGTGCCACCGCCAACCCCTTTTCGGGCCGTGTGCCCTCGGCCAGATAGCGGCCGGCGCGCCAATCGGGATCGGCCATCACGGCCTGACGGCCAACCTCGTGAAAGGCTATATTCTGGGCCGAATGCTTGGCCCCTGTCGCCAGCGGCATGGCGGCAAAGACACGGTCGGGGAAAGTCGCGGCCCATTGCAGCACCTGCATGCCGCCCATCGAGCCGCCCGCGACGCAAAACAGGGTCTCGATGCCCAGACGGTCCACCAGACTCGCCTGTGCACGCACCATGTCGCGGATGGTCACCACCGGAAAATCGACCGCATAGGCCTTGCCCGTTTCCGCCTCGTGATTGGCGGGACCGGATGTGCCCATGCAACCACCCAGCACATTGGCGCAGATGATGAAAAAACGGTCGGTATCATAGGACTTGCCCGGTCCGACCATGCTGGTCCACCAACCGGGCTTGCCGGTCACCGGATTGTCGCTGGCCACATGCTGGTCACCGGTCAAGGCATGGCAGATCAAAATCGCATTGCTTTTGTCGGCGTTCAGCGTGCCGTAGGTTTGATAGGCAATCTGCCACGGGCCGAGCGAGGCGCCGGAATCCAGCAACAGCCTCTCGTGTGCGGCAAAATGCTGCACCGGACTGGTGGGATGATCCGCCTCGTTTTGCGAGACGGCCGGAGGGGTTTTTGACCGCGGCATCGTTCCGCTCTCAGGTTCAACCGTTCGTCTTTCCGAACGTTTTCTCACTATCGTTTTGTCGCCCGTCTCGCAAGGGGGATTCATCCGTTGTTGTCACGGAGCCGATATGGTTTGTATGCCCATGGCGTTTAAAATGACCATTTTGGCTGTCCGGCCAGCCTTTTTCGTTTCCTCCCGTCCGCGTCTATGACAAAGATGGAGTTCACGCAGCCCAATCATGATGATGACCATGCCTGATCAGACCGAAAAAAACACGCCTGCAACAGCACAGCCGACTTTGGCCGACTTGCGGCGCGAGATCGACCGCATCGACGAGACCATGCACCGCCTGTTGATGGAACGCAGCGAGATCATCGAAACGCTGATCGGCGTCAAAAAGACGCAAACCTCCGGCTCTGCGTTCCGTCCGGGCCGCGAAGCCGACCAGATGCGCCGTCTGACCGAACGCCATCACGGCCTGTTGCCGTTCGATACGGTCGAAAGCATCTGGCGGGTGATTGTATCGACCTTCACCTATGTGCAGGCTCCCTATACCGTGCATGCCGATTGCTCGATCGGCGACGAGAAGATGCGCGACACCGCCCGCTTCCATTTCGGTTTCACGGTGCCCTATCGCACCCACCGCAATGCGCAGGAAGTGATCGATGCGGTGGCGTCCTCGGCCGGTGATCTCGGAATTTTTCCGGCTGATCCGGGTCGCTCCGGCGGCTCGTGGTGGATCCCGCTGTCCGGCCCCGACAGTCCAAAAATCATCGCCCGCCTGCCCTTTGTCGAGCGGCCCGACCATCCCGCCGGCACACCGATCTATGTCGTATCCAAGCCGATTGCCGATGCCACCGTCCGCGAAGTCGTGCTTTATGCGCTGGGTATCGAACGCTGGCGCGAAGGTCTCGGCAAGGCTTTGGAAGTGCATGATGCCCATATCGAGGCCTCGGCCGGTGATGAAAACGGCCTGACTTTGCTGGTCGCAGCACCCGGTTCGGTCTCGACCGAAACGCTGACGGGTGCTATGGCGGGTCTGGGCGTCGGCCGGTTCGACTGGACCGAGATCGGCAGCCACGCTGCCCGCTTCAAACTGCCACAAGACTAGACAGCCGGATTGTCGCGTTTCCAACCATACGGAATTATCTGATGAGTGCTTTGCCTGATCGTCCCCAACCCCGTGCCGGTGTCATGAGCATCGATCCCTATGTTCCGGGCAAAAGTGGCTCGAAATCAGCGGGCAAGCTCTACAAACTCTCCTCCAACGAGACCCCGCTGGGTGCATCGCCCGAGGCGATGGCCGCCTATAAAAATGCCGCCGACCATCTCGAACTCTATCCCGATGGCGGCTCGACTGCCTTGCGCGAAACCATTGCCCAGAAATACGGGCTTGATCCGAGCCGGATCATTTGCGGTTCGGGTTCGGATGAAATCCTGTCGCTGCTGACCTCGGCCTATGTCGGGCCGGGCGACGAGGGTATTTTCACCACCCATGGTTTTCTGGTCTATAAAATCGCCCTGCTGGCCGCCGGTGGCGTGCCGGTTGTCGCGCCTGAAACCGAACTGACGGCCGATGTCGATGCCATTCTGGCCAAAGTGACAGCCAAGACCAAAATCGTGTTTCTGGCCAATCCCAACAACCCGACCGGCACCTATCTGTCCTTCGACGAGGTCAAGCGGCTGCATACGGGCCTGCCCAAACATGTGTTGCTGGTGCTGGATGCCGCCTATGCCGAATATGTCCGGCGCAATGACTATGCCGCAGGCATCGAACTGGTCTCGACCAGCGAGAATGTGGTGATGACGCGCACTTTCTCGAAAATCTACGGTCTGGCCTTGCTGCGTCTGGGCTGGTGCTATGCGCCTGCCGCTGTCGCCGATGCGCTCAACCGGATCAGGGGTCCGTTCAACGTCAATGGCGCTGCGCTCGCCGCCGGTATCGCCGCCTTGCATGACGATGCGCATCTGGGCAAAGCGATGGACTATAACGATCACTGGTTGCCGTTGCTGACAAGGGAGATCGAGGCCACCGGCCTGAAAGTGACCCCGAGTGTCGGTAATTTCCTGCTGATCCATTTCCCAAAAACCAAGGGCCATACGGCAGCCGACGCCGATGCGTTCTTGTCGGAGCGCGGCTTGATCCTGCGTGCCGTGGGAGCCTACGGGCTCGGTGACTGCCTGCGCCTGACCATCGGCACCGAAGAAGCCAACCTGCATTTCATTGCCTCACTCAAGGAATTCATGTCTCGTGCCTGATCAGCTCGGAACGCCTCTGGCGACCCCTCTGTTTGACCATATCGCGCTGGTCGGTCTCGGCCTGATCGGCTCCTCGCTGGCCCGCGGCATCCGCCGCAAGAACATTGCGGCAAGCATCACCGCGATTGACCGCGACCCTGCCGTGATCGAACGGGTCAAGGAACTGGGTCTGGCCGATCTGGCGACAAGCGATGCGGTGGCCGGCATCGAAAAGGCCGATCTGGTGATCCTCTGCGTGCCCGTCGGGGCGTGCAGCGTGGTGGCCGAATTGATCGGGCCCCATCTGGCGCATGGGGCGATCCTGTCGGATGTCGGCTCGGTCAAAGCGGCAGTGGTGCAGGCGGTGTCGCCGCATCTGCCCGATCACGTCCATTTCATCCCCGCCCATCCGGTGGCAGGAACCGAATATTCGGGACCGGATGCCGGTTTTTCCAGCCTGTTCAAAAACCGCTGGTGCATCCTGACCCCGCCCGACAATGCCGATAGCGACGCCGTCAACCGGCTTAGCGGGTTCTGGGAGGCTTTGGGGGCCAATGTCGAGCTGATGTCACCGCAGCATCATGATCTGGTGCTGGCTGTCACCAGCCATTTGCCGCATCTGATCGCCTATAACATCGTCGGCACCGCCGCCGATCTGGAAACGGTGACGCAATCGGAAGTAATCAAATTCTCGGCAGGCGGTTTCCGCGATTTCACCCGCATTGCCGCTTCCGATCCGACCATGTGGCGCGATGTGTTCCTGAACAACCGCGAGGCGGTTCTGGAAATGCTCGGCCGCTTCACCGAGGATCTGGCCCTGTTGCAGCGGGCGATACGCTGGGGCGATGGCGATACGCTGTTCGACACTTTCACCCGCACGCGGGCGATCCGGCGCGGGATCATTGATCTGGGGCAGGAAACGGCGGCACCCGATTTCGGCCGCCGCACCCCCGAACAGGGTCAGTAAAGCGGCGGCATTTTGCCCAGAGGCAGCGGGCCGAGGAAAGCCTGCCCCGATTGGGTGCGCAGGTTGAAGGTCATTTCTCCCGATGCCGCGCGCTTGCCGCCCAGCAGGTTCAGAATATCGGCCTTTTGCCCGCTGGCCTTGAGCAATTCATCCAATCCCTTGACCTTGGTATCCAGCCGGAAATCGGGGCGGTGCTGGGCATCAAGCCCCATTTCACCGCTCATCACCAGATTGAACGGGCCGCGATTGACCATCATCTGGCGCAAGGTGACCAATCCCCCCTGACTGCGCCACAGTTCCAATTGTTCCGGCAAAGGTTTTTTGGACGGTTCGGGATTGCGCGTGATCGTCAAATCATAGGACAGCGTCAGAGGATCATTGGTCTTTGTGATTTCGGCCAGCATGAAATCAACCAGATTGGTGACCGTGAAGGCCAGATCAAAGGCGCGTTCTGTTGCAAATTTTTCAGGATTACGCCGCGCTTGCACATCGATGGATTCGATCGTGGTCGATACTTTCGGATTGTTGGGCGCGAAAACCGAAATAGACTTGATTTCAAGCGAGGAACGCTCCGGCAGGTCTTTGAGATTTTTCAAATCAAACCGCACCGAGCTGCGTGCCAACTCCCATTTGGTTGTCCATGTCTCGGACGCTTGATTGGTGATCTGCATCGGACCGTCGGCCTCGATGATCATCAAAGAAGGGTCATAGGCTTGGGCGACAGCGCGAACGGTCCCGATTCCCAGACTTAACCCTGCATCTTTCAACACCAGCGAGGTTGTACCGCAAGTCGCTTCAAGCCGGAAAGGAAAGCCGCCGATCTTGCGCTGCGCACAGGTCCATTGCTTGCCAAGCGAGGCCTCGCGCTCGATCAATTCATCAAGTCGGGTTTCGAATTTACCGACCTGCTGGTACCAGAACGCCGACCAGCCCGCCGCCAGCAAACCCACCAGAACCAGCGGGATCACCACCAGCCCCATATGGAAACTCTTTTTGGCAGGCAAAGGAGCCAAAGCAGGATCATGTGGTGTTAAATCTGACATCTGCCGAGTTTCCTTTGTCTGTTGACCGGAAGCTTTCTATAACAGTTTGAAACAGTGATTTGCAGTCGGTCATGGACAAAAAATGCAAGAGCGTGATCAGGATTTATGGGTTTTCGGTTATGGGTCCCTGATGTGGCGGCCGGGCTTCGAGTTTATCGAGCAGCAGGTGGCCACGCTCTACGGCTATCACCGCTCGCTCTGTGTCTATTCGCATGTCCATCGCGGCACGCCCGAGCGGCCCGGTCTGGTGTTGGGACTGGATTATGGCGGCTCCTGCCACGGCATGGCCTTTCGCGTGGCCGGTCGTGATCACGACACAGTGATGGATTATCTGCGGGCGCGCGAACAGGCCACCATGGTCTATGTCGAAAGCAACCATCCCGTGCGTCTGAAAGACGGCCGCAAAGTGCAGGCCGTGGCCTTCACAATCGACCGCAACCACATCCAGTATGCAGGGAAATTGTCCGAACCGCGCCTGCTGGAACTGATCCGCTCCGGTTTCGGCCAGTCGGGGGCCAATCCCGATTATGTCATCGCCACCCATGAGCATCTGCATCAAATGGGGCTCGAGGACAAATTGTTGAAAAGGCTGTCCGCCGCTTTGAAAAGCTAAAGCGGTTCGCCGCGCAGCAATTTCGGCATGTGCCGGTTGACCGCCGAAGCCTCGCTGATCAACCGGTTTTTGAGGCGCGGCATCCGGTCGACCAGCCCCAAACCGAGACTGCGCAACAAGCGCAACGGTGTGATGTCGTTGGAAAACAGCCGGTTGAGCGCATCGGTCAGTCCGCCCATCAACACGGTATCGAAACGGCGGGCCTGTTCATAATCTTCCAGCACGGTGGCCGCACCGCAATCAAGCCCCAACCCGACCGCATCGCTGACCAGTTCCGCCAGCGCGGCAACATCGCGCAGGCCGAGATTGAGCCCCTGTCCGGCAATCGGATGGATCAGATGCGCCGCATCGCCGACCAGCGCCAGACGCGGTCCGATGAAACGGCGGGCCATGCCGATCCGCAACGGAAAGGCTTTCGGACGATCCAGAATGGTCAACCGGCCGCGCTTCAGCCCGAAACGCTGCTCGATCTCCTCGATCAATTCCTCGTTCGCCATCGACAGATAGGTTTTGACGCGGCCGGTCCGCTCGGTCCAGACAATCGAACAGCGGTTGCCGGTCAGCGGCAGGGTCGCAAAAGGGCCGGATGGCAGAAAATGCTCCTCGGCGACGCCGTCATGCGGACGCTCGTGCTGCAAGGTCATGACAATGCCGGACTGGTTATAATCGCGGCTGATCATGGCGATACCCGCGCGTTTGCGGATCATCGATTGCGCGCCATCGCAGGCAATCAGCAATTTGGCCTGCAACACCGCGCCATTGTCGAGCGTCACCACAACCCGATGGGGATCAGATTGATGATCGACCACATCCGCCGACAGCATCGTGACGCCGACAGCCCGTGCCTTGCGCTCGAGTGCCTGCCACAGCGCATCTTGTTCCACCATCGTGGCATAGGAGCCTTGGGTGACGCCTTGGGTCTGCGGTGTATCAAAGGTCAGAAAGATCGGCCGCACCGGCTCGTTGAGACGGCTGTCGGTGATCACCATTTTGGTGATCGGCTGGACATGGCCATTGAGATCGGACCAGATATCGAGCGCGTCGAGCATCTGGCACACGCCTGCCGCCAGCGCATAGGCGCGGCCGCTGGGCTTGAAAGCCTGACCAAGCCGCGCATCCACCAGCGCGATATTCAGATGGCCGCCATGGGCTTGCCTGAGGGCCACAGCCATGGTCAGACCCGCCAGACCCGCCCCGACGATGACGGCATCATAACCCGATTGTTGCTTGGGGGATGGAGAGGCCATGGCAGGATTTCCGCTGGACAGGGTTACGATCTGGTCGCACCCGTCTTTATCACTGCTTGCGGCCGAATACCAAAACAGAAGTGGCCCGGGACACATTCTTGTGCGATTCTTGGATTTGATCGAATCTTGGATTTGATCGAAAGTGTCGAAGCCGCACCCCATTCGGGCTTCAACTTCCGGGGATATGATGACCAAAGCCGTTGATGAGCTGCTGACCATTCTCGATCTCGAACAGCTTGAAACCAATCTCTACCGCGGCCGCAGCCCGCAAGTCGGCTGGCAGCGGGTGTTCGGCGGGCAGGTGATCGGACAGGCGCTGGTGGCGGCCTGCCGCACGGTCGAGGGCCGCCCGCCCCATTCACTGCATGGCTATTTCGTGCTCCCGGGTGATCCGAAAATCCCGATCATTTACGAGGTCGAACGGATCAGGGACGGACGCAGTTTCACCACCCGCAGCGTCAAGGCGATCCAGCACGGTCGCGTCATTTTCATGCTGCTGGCATCTTTTCAAGTGCCGGAAACCGGATTGTCGCACCGTATTGCCATGCCGGATGTGCCGCATCCCGACCAGTTGCCGAACGAACAGGACATCAAGGACCGCGTGTTGCCGCGCATGCCCGATCCGGTGCGGCAATATTTCGAGCGCGAACGACCCATCGAGATACGTCCGGTGGAATTCGAACGCTACATGTCGCACAAACCGATGGATCCACGTTTCAATGTCTGGATCAGGGCGACAGCCCCGCTGCCCGATGATCCCGCCATCCATCAATGCGTGCTGGCCTATGCCTCGGATATGACCTTGCTGGATACCACATTGGTGCCGCACGGTCGGACCGTGTTCGAGAAAACCATTCAGGCTGCCAGCCTTGATCACGCTTTGTGGCTGCACGAGCCGTTCCGCGCCGATGAATGGTTGCTCTATTCGCAGGATACCCCCTTTACCGGTGGTCATCGCGGCTTTGCACGCGGCTCTATTTTTACGCAAGACGGGCGTCTGGTGGCTTCCGTTGCACAGGAAGGCCTCATCCGCGAGCGCGCGGAATGATTGGATGAAAGCCCCTGACCCAGAAGCTGCATGGGCTGCATCATTTTTAATCACACTGGCGCGGTTTTGATCACAGAGAAAAGACCCCGCTGATTTTCTTATTGATTTTATTGAGTTTTTTGGCTTGGCACGACCCTTGATTAGACAAGACTCGGAACAACAGAAGCACGTCGCTTCCGTTGAGAATAAACCGAGGAACAGGCTCCATGAAAATCGTTATGGCGATCATCAAGCCGTTCAAGCTCGAGGAGGTCCGCGATGCGCTGACCACAATCGGCGTGCACGGCCTTACTGTCACTGAAGTCAAAGGATATGGCCGTCAGAAAGGCCACACCGAAATCTATCGTGGTGCCGAATATGCCGTCAGTTTTCTGCCCAAGCTGAAAATCGAAGTGGCGATCAACTCCGACCTGGTTCCGCAAGTGATCGATGCGATCTCCGAAGCGGCCAAAACCGGACAAATCGGCGACGGCAAGATTTTTGTTTCAAGCATCGAGCAAGCCGTTCGCATTCGCACCGGCGAACGCGATCAGGACGCGCTTTGAACGGCCCTCTGTTGACAAGGAATTTTCCTATGAAACTTCGTTCTATGCTCTCTCTCGGGCTCGCCGGTCTGGGCACAGCGCTGACCAGCGTTGCCGTTCTTGCCGCTGATGCGCCCGCTGCTCCGGTTCCCAACAAGGGTGACACGGCGTGGATGCTGATTTCCACCGTGCTGGTTCTGTTGATGACCATTCCGGGTCTGGCCCTGTTTTACGGTGGCCTCGTGCGCACCAAAAACATGTTGTCGGTGTTGAGTCAGGTGTTTGCGATTGTGGCTCTGGTCGCCATTCTCTGGGTGGTATTCGGCTATTCGCTGGCCTTCACGCCGAGCGCGATCGGCGATTATGTCGGCGGCCTCGACAAGCTGTTCCTGAAGGGCATCACCGTTGACTCTGTTGTCGCCACCTTCTCGAACGGGGTTGTCATTCCCGAACTGGTCTATGTCGTCTTCCAGATGACCTTTGCCTGCATCACGCCTGCGCTGATCGTCGGTGCCTTTGCCGAGCGGATCCGTTTTTCGGCCGTGCTGGTGTTCGTGACCCTGTGGGTGACCTTCATCTACTTCCCGATTGCCCACATGGTCTGGTATTGGGCCGGTCCGGATGCGATTGCCGATGCTGCAAAGTTGCTGGCTGCTGCGACCGATGATGCCGCCAAGGCTGCTGCCCAAACCAAGCTGGATGCCGTGATGGCCGATGCCGGTCTCGCCTTCCAGTGGGGTGCGCTCGACTTCGCCGGTGGCACCGTTGTCCACATCAATGCCGGTATTGCCGGTCTGGTGGGCGCGATCATGATCGGCAAGCGCGTCGGTTATGGCAGAGAGCTGATGGCTCCCCACTCCCTGACCATGACCATGGTCGGCGCGTCCCTGCTGTGGGTCGGCTGGTTCGGCTTCAATGCCGGCTCCAACCTCGAAGCAAGCGGCGGTGCGGTTCTGGCGATGGTCAACACCTTCGTGGCGACTGCTGCAGCCACCCTGTCATGGCTGTTCACCGAATGGATGGCCAAAGGCAAGCCGACTTTGCTCGGCATGGTCTCGGGTGCGGTAGCCGGTCTGGTGGCTGTCACACCGGCGTCGGGTTTCGCTGGCCCGATGGGTGCGATCGTTCTCGGCCTGCTGGTCAGCCCGGTCTGCTACTTCTTCGTCTCGACCGTCAAGAATACCCTCAAATATGACGACTCACTCGATGTGTTCGGCGTCCACTGCGTCGGCGGCATCATCGGAGCACTCGCCACCGGTATTCTGGTCAATCCCGCTCTGGGCGGCGTCGGTATTGCCGACTATGCGATGAAGCCGGGCGAACTCTCGGTTGCCGATTACGACATGGCTACCGTGATGCTGGCCCAGTTGAAAGCGGTTGCTCTGACACTCGTCTGGTCGGGCGTCGGTTCGGCGATCCTCTACAAGATCACCGATATGCTGGTTGACCTGCGTGTGTCGCCCGAAGCCGAGCGCGAAGGCCTCGACATCACCGAGCATGACGAACGCGCCTACAACTATTGATCCCTGTTGGCGATCAACAAGCGGAACGGACCACGGCCCGTTCCTTCCTCTCCTCGAATACCAAATACCCCTCACTCCAAGGCGGCTGTTTCAGCCGCCTTTTTTTGTCCGCAAGTGCAGTCTATTCCTTAACAAGATTTTAACTTTGCCGCGGATAGGATCAAACCGTCCGGCCGGAACAGTTTCGGCCTTTTTCCATCAGGGCTCTTGATGCGCATGATCAGATCGAGAGAGGCCAATCAGGACCGGTTTATCGACCATATCCGGGACTTTGTGGCCCGTCGGGCGGTCGAGATCACCGGGCTGTGTCTGCTGCTGCTGACCGCGGCAGGCGCCACCGCTTTGTTGACCTGGTCGGTGACCGATCCGAGCCTCAATCACGCCACCAGTGCGCCCGTGCGCAATTTTCTGGGCTGGCCGGGGGCGATTACCGCCGATTTGCTGATCCAGCTGTTCGGCCTGAGTGCCGGTGCGATCCTGATTCCGATCGGCTATGCCAGCCTGAAAATGATGGCGAGCGGCGAGGTCTTGCGGCCTAAATCCCGCTTGTTGCTATTGGTGCTCGGCATTATAAGCCTGTCCGCCATGGCAGCGGTTTTCCCGACCACCGGCCGTTGGCCTTTACCGACAGGACTAGGCGGATTTATCGGTGATGTGATTCTGGACTGGCTGACCCCTCTGATCCCGCTCGAATTACCGGCAAAACCCGTTGTAGGTTTCACATCCGGCCTGATCGCACTGCTGTCCCTGCTGCTTGTGGCGGGCATCGGGCTGGGGGATTACGAGAGAAGCCAGCATGAGGCCGCACAAAAACGGCAGATCATGCTCGATGACCTCAAAGAGGACGAGAGCGAGCCCGAACCGTTTTTCTCCTCCGCCTCTTTCGGGGCGGTCATTCACTGGTTCTTGAGCATGAAAGCGTGGTTTGCGCGGCTATTTCGCCGCAAGCCTGACAACGACATGGTCTATGACCGGGTCCAGCCTGGCCGGATCGAACCGGGTTTTGATGGGCATAGCGGCGAGACCACTCTGCCGCCTGTGATCCAGACCGCTCGCCAGAAGCATTTTGAATTTCCCGAAGCCGATGACGAGCCTGTTGCCGTTGCCAAACCAAAACGGGCACGAGCAACCGGCAAATCATCGCCCCAGCTGTTCGAAACCGATGATGACGGCTATGCGCATCCCTCGCTGTCGCTGCTGGCCGAGCCCAAAAAGCAGGTCGGCCCGCTGGTTCCGCCCGAAGCACTGGAACAGAATGCCCGTTTGCTCGAAGGCGTGCTGGATGATTTCGGCGTGCGCGGCGAAATCGTCAATGTCCGCCCCGGCCCTGTTGTCACCCTTTACGAACTTGAACCCGCACCGGGCATCAAATCCTCCCGCGTGGTTGGTTTGGCCGATGACATTGCCCGCTCGATGAGCGCGATTTCGGCGCGTGTGGCGGTGGTTCCGGGTCGCAATGCCATCGGCATCGAATTGCCCAACCAGCGGCGCGAAACGGTGTTCTTGCGCGAAATGCTGGCCAGCGAGGCCTTTGCCAATACCGAGATGAAGCTGGCAATGTGTCTGGGCAAAACCATCGGCGGCGATCCGGTGATTGCCGAATTGACCCGCATGCCGCATCTGTTGGTAGCAGGCACCACCGGTTCGGGCAAATCGGTGGCGATCAATACCATGATCCTGTCGC
>Ga0214921_10009846_pt1 | contig 11969 bp, 10 predicted proteins | sample LL1505_MetaG_FD_177992 | JGI IMG/M metagenome (GOLD analysis project Ga0214921, IMG submission 177992) | Freshwater microbial communities from Lake Lanier, Atlanta, Georgia, United States - LL-1505 | ecosystem: Environmental > Aquatic > Freshwater > Lake | place: USA: Georgia | collected... | reverse complement strand
TAGCTTTTTTTGTCGCCTAGGTTCAAGTTTTCGATTTGTTCACTGATTCGATCTATTTGTTCGCGCAATTCGTCGGCAGTGACCACGTTGGCGAGTGCAAGTTGCACGCTCGCGATTTCGCGAGCGAGAAATTCTGCGTCATTCTGGGTGCGGTTCGCAACATTTCGGTCGACTTGGGCTTGTTCGCGGTCGCGACTTTCTTGACGGTTGTGTGCCAACAAAATTAATGGCGCCGCATACGCGGCTTGCACCGAGAACATCAAGTTCAACAAAATAAATGGATATTTATCCCATCGAAAAGAAATGAACAAGACATTGATTGCTACCCAGATAATCACTAGCACTGACTGAATTACCAAGAATCGCGCGGTGCCCATGACGCGGGCGACATCTTCTGCAAACTCACCGAACGCTGAACGATTGTAATGAACACCAATCTTCGGCTGATTGCGTGGGCGACCGAGGTCTTCGCTGCGTTTCATTTGAGTCGCCAGTCAGCCGGTAGGGCGTTGTCAAGAACGTCGTCAACCGTCACAGCACCCAATAGGCGTCCGTTCGTGTCACACACGCCGACTGCCAACATGTTGTAAGAAGCTAGTCGTTTGGCAACATCGCGATCGGCGAGCATCGGGTCGATCGTCGGTTCATTCTCGAGACATTGTTTTAGCAATAAACTCGGCCGCTCGCGCAGCAATCGTTGAAAATGTACGACTCCTAAATATGTGCCCGTTGGTGGATAGTGCGGTGCGTGCGCCACGAAAACTTGCGCCGCTATCGATACGAGTCGCTCGGGGTCACGAATTTGGGCGAGCGCCTCGGCGACCGTCGAGTCTGGGCCGAGCACGATGATGTCGGGTGTCATCAACGAGCCCGCGGTGCCGCTCGGGTATGACAACAACTGACGCATTGTTTCGGCGTCTTCGTCGTCCATCGCGGCCAAAACTTTTGTGCGCTGGTCGATGCCCATTTGGCCAAGCAAGTCGGCAAGGTCGTCGTATTCCATTTCATCGAAGACGCTCGTCAAACGCTCCATGTCGAGATTTTCGATCAGACGCAACTGCTCGTCTTCGGGCAATTCTTCGAGCACATCGGCAAGTCGCTCGTCGTCCATCGCATCGGCAAGTTGACGACGTTGCTCGGTCGGTAGTGCGCGAATAATTGTTGCCACGTCACTTGCGTGCATATCGCGAAGTCGAGCCGCTTCAGCGGCGATTGCTGTTGAAGGTGCGAACAACTCGCTAGTTTCTTGCCAGTCAACCAATCGATTACCCGAGCGTCCACTCAACAGGCCTCGCTTAGAAAGTCGGACCTTTGAAATCTGCCATGAGGATGTTTTGCCGGCGATATGAACCAAAGCGACATCGCTGACGATTTCATCGCCGTGTTTCTTATCCAAAATATCTTTGCCTAAAAGTTGTTCGCCTGCCCGGGTTCGAAACGGTGTGAGGTTGATGTCCCAAGATTTAAGTTGTGCGCCAGAGTTGTCAAGTGCACTGATTCGAGTCGCGCTAACAAAAATTCGACGTCGCTGACTTGTGGCGACAAACCCCAAAACCTTGGGCGATTCGGTGCCGCGGCCCGGAACGATAATAATGTCGTTGATTTTGCCTATCGCTTGACCGCCGGCGTCGAGCAAGGGCAAACGCATGATTCGAAATGCATACAGAAGTTCGCCACTCATATAGCGAGGATACCCTTTGATTATCGGCGAGTTAGAACGAATTTTTCGCTGTTAGTGTTACGTCGCCATACGGGGACGTAGCTCAGCTGGCTAGAGCACCTGCTTTGCAAGCAGGGGGTCGTGGGTTCGACTCCCATCGTCTCCACTTGATAATTCAATTTATATAGGTGGTTGTGTGACGCAGAAGCATCTTGTTACTGGACCATTTTCAGAATTATGGCGAAAAGTTGATTCGGTCGTCGTCATTGACGGCATTGGCCTAGACGGAAAAGTTTTCGTTGACGACGAATCGGTGGCGGTGACCTTGGTGAAGTCACCTGAAATCTTGTCGCAGGTCGATGATTGTGAGTTCGCCGAGTTTCAAAAGACAAGCGAGTCGGTATTTCAGGGTCTTGTTGGTGAGTTGAACCGCATTCACAGCACAGATCATCCGATTAGATTTTGGCGAATTGTCTGTGGAGCTTGGTTCTTGCAGTTCGCACAAGTTTGGTATTTGCGATGGCGAGTTGCCAACGAAGTGTTTCGTGAATATGGCGAACTGGGCTGTCGAAGACTTGATTTCAAATGGCAAGAATTGGTGCCTGTTACCCACGATGAGGCATCGTTGCTTTTTGCTACCGACATCTGGAATCACATCGCGTATTGCGACGCGTATAAATTTGTCGCCGGTTCCAGCGCGAATGAAGCGATTGTTGTTTCCTCTGATCGCAACCAAGAGTTTTCTAAGTATCGATCGTTAATCAATTTTGGGTTGCCAAGCCAAAGCGTGAAGTCAAAACTTGAGACCCTGTTGGCCAAACTTTCACCGCGACCCAAAGTTGTTTTGGCTGGCGTAGTTCAGTCGCGTGCGGCATTGGCCGCGATGCACCTGCGTCTCGGAGCCTTGCCGAGGTTGTGGCGATTTTCGGCGAAACTAACCCCGCAACCAGTTAATGAGATTATGCGTGGTCAGATGAAGTTGCGAAGCGTGACATCTGATGGCTTCGCCGAGTTTCTGGCCAATTCGGTTTCACGACATTTGCCGACCGTTTATCTTGAGGGTTTTTCTGATCTGAAGGCTCAGACATTTTGCGAAAACATTTTGGCGAAACCACCTCGAGTAATTTTTACTAACACTCTGCTTCATCGCAGTGAACAGTTCAAACTTTGGGCGGCCACATTCGTCGCGCAAGGCAAGACGAAACTCTTTTCAGGACAACACGGCGGCGGCTACGGCGTCAGCAGATTCATAAGTTGGAGTGAAGAATATGAGCTATCTGTCGTTGACAAATTTTTATCGTGGGCTGCAATTTCGGACGTAGCGACAAGTAGGGCTAGCTGTGTTCAGGCGAAGGTCGAAAAAATTGGTTCAAACCCCGACGGTCACTTATTGGTTGTACTTGGTCCAATTACGCGAAACTCCGACATTTTTGGAATGCTTGGAGTCCAAAGCAACGGAAATTATTTTCAAATACTTGACGAGTTTGTCAAAGAATTACCGAAAAATATCTCTGAAAAAACACTCGTGCGTCCAAAAAATGCGAGTCCCACTCGTAAACCAGCACGGGTCGGCTCCGATCAGATTTCGAAAGTTGTTGCCTCCGATGTTCAAATTGATAGCGGTGGCGCGAACCTTAATCAGCGATTGGCGAACTCACGATTGGCAGTGGTCACATACAACGAGACTACGATTCCGACAAATTTAATGATCAACTTTCCGACGATCGCGCTGTGGGATCCAAAGTATGTGCGTTTAAATGATCGCGCTACGAAAGTTTACGATCAACTCTTTGCGGCCAATGTTTTGTTTTACTCACCAAAAGATGCGGCGCAACACATCTCGAAAATTTGGTCAGATGTCGAAGGTTGGTGGACCACCAAAAAAGTTCAGGATGCACGCCGCAATTTCTGCGACCACTACGCACACAAGGCTCGTATCCCGGCATTAACCGTGGCCTCAGTGATTGCCGATAACCTTTAGTTCTCTAGGTTTTTATCTAATCAAACCACTTATGGGGTCAAACAAATATGTACCTTGACAACAAGCGCGTCTTGATAACAGGTGGCACAGGCTCGTTGGGCAAGGTGCTCACGCGTCGCATTTTGTCAGGACAGATGGGCACCCCTCAAAGCGTCGTGGTTTTCAGTCGTGACGAAGCCAAACAGCACGAGATGCGCATGGACTATCTGAATCATCGTTCAGTCACCGAAGAAGTCATGTACCACAATTTTGAGCGCACTCTGCAATTCAAAATCGGTGATGTTCGTGATTTTCACTCGGTCGCACAAGCGCTGACCAATATCGACATCGTCTTCAACGCCGCCGCATTAAAACAAGTACCGGCGTGCGAGTATTTTCCATACGAAGCTGTTCGCACCAACATCGAAGGTGCCGAGAACATCGTCAGAGCAATAAAAGAGTTGCGTCTAAATATTGAAACGGTGGTGGCGATTTCGACCGATAAAGCCTGCAAACCTACCAACGTGATGGGCATGACCAAGGCAATTCAAGAGCGGATATTTTTGACCGCAAATATTGACTGTCCGAAGACCCGGTTTGTTGCCGTGCGTTACGGCAATGTTTTGGCGTCGCGAGGTTCGGTGGTGCCGTTATTTATCGATCAAATCGAGGCAGGTGGCCCGATCACCATCACCGAAAAAAATATGACCAGATTTTTGTTGACCCTTGATCAAGCCGTAGACACGGTGTTTGAAGCCATGCAGTTTGCTGAGGCGGGCGAAACATACATTCCGAAAATTAAGGCAGCACGCATCGTCGATGTCGTCAGTGCTCTTGTTGGTAAAAAGAAGATCGAAATCAAAGAAACCGGGGTTCGACCTGGCGAAAAGCTACACGAAGTTCTAGTTTCGCAAGAAGAATCACATCGCACAATTTCGCGCGGCGAATATTTTGCGATTAAGTCGATTTTGCCAGAAGTGTCAAAACCCGTACCAGCAGTCAAATTTGATTTTGATGAGTTGAGCTCAGAGCACTTTTTGATGACATCAAAAGAGGTCGAAACTTTTCTGAACAAAAATTTGTCAGGTGACTTGACGGTTCACTAATGAAGATTTGTGTTCTTGGCGCTGGCGGGCTGCTGGGACACATGCTGATACGAACACTCGGCGAAACAAATGATGTTTTCGGTACGACGAGAGAGCAATCGAACGACCGATCGCCAGTCGCGAGATTTTTATCCCGCAAAAAATGGATCAGTGGTGTAGATGCATGCAAGATCGACACAGTGGAAGCAATATTTTCTCAAAACCAGTTTGATTTGGTGATCAATTGCGTCGGCTTAATTAAACAGCGAGACTCACAAGTCAGCGACATTGAGATGATGAGAATAAATGCTGAATTTCCACACCTGCTCGCAGAAATCGCTAATCGTCACGGTACTCCGGTTTTACATATCAGCACCGACTGCGTCTTTTCGGGCGCACGAGGAAATTATCTTGAATCCGACGCGCCAGACCCTGTAGATGTTTATGGTCGGTCAAAATTGCTGGGCGAATTAAACGACGCAAGAAATTTAACTTTGAGAACGTCTCACATCGGTCGCGAGCTGTCGGTGAAGAAAAGTTTCATTGAATGGCTGTTAAGTCAGCGTGGTCAAAAAATCAACGGATACAGTCGGGCAATTTATTCGGGTTTGACGACGCTCGAGCTTTCAAGACTGATCTCTAAGTTGATCTTGACCCACAAAGACCTGTCGGGTCGTTATCACGTTTCATCACAACCGATTAGTAAACTTGAAATTATCAATAAATTGAACGAACTTCTAGATCTGCGCGCAACCGTGATACCAGATTCGTCAGTGATCATTAATCGAAGTTTAAATTCGTTAAGTTTCCAACAAACTACAGGCATCACCACACCATCATGGGACACGATGTTGGCCGACTTCTGCAAGGATCAAAAAAACTATGAGTAAGAAAAAAGTGTTGACGCTTGTCGGCACGCGACCAGAATTGATCAAACTCAGTCGAGTGATTCCATTATTAGACAAATACACCGAGCACATTTTCGTGCATACGGGGCAAAATTACTCCGAACAGTTGAACGCGGTGTTTTTCGAGCAGATGAAGATTCGATTGCCTGACATCGTGTTGAGCGTGGCAAGTGAAACGGCGATGAAATCAGTTGCTCAAATACTTGAGCAGGTTGACGCAGTTTTAGAGCGGGTAAAACCAGATGCGTTGTTGGTTTTAGGTGATACAAACAGTGCACTTGCGGTGATTGCGGCAAAACGTCGCGCAATACCCATTTTTCATCTAGAAGCCGGCAACCGTGCGTTCGATGATCGAACCCCTGAAGAAGTTAATCGTCGTATCGTTGACCATACCAGTGATGTAAATATCACATATTCGCAGAACGCCAAACAAAACCTCTTGGCTGAAGGTCTGCCAATCGACAGGGTTTTTTGCGTCGGTTCGCCAATGAAAGAAATTTTCGATCATTACGGTGCCCAAATTGACGGCTCAGAAATCTTGAGAAAACTCGAGTTATCGCCGAAAAAATACTTTGTGGTCAGCCTGCATCGTGAAGAAAATGTTGATGATCCTGCGAAATTATCTCAATTGCTCTCGGCGGTCGACGCGGTTGCGCAACGATTTGATCTTCCGGCGATCTTTTCGACACATCCTCGAACCCGAGAAAAATTGAATTTGAGTTCAAGCAATCGAACATCACGCATTCGATTCATCGACGCAGTTGGCTTTTTTGACTACGTGAAGTTGCAACGATCAGCGATTTGCGTTATTTCAGATAGTGGCACCCTGACCGAAGAGGCGTCTTTGCTCGGGTTTCCCGCTGTCACACTGCGAGAATCACATGAAAGACCCGAGGGTACCGATGTCGGAACGTTGCTGTTGTCAAGCAAAGACTCGCAGAGTTTGATTTCAGCAGTCGAGATTGCATGTGGTCAGTTTGAGAACAATGGCAGTCATCTGCCAGTTGCAGATTATTTGGTCCCTGATTTCTCGTGGCGTGTTTTGAAGATTGTTGCGAGTTACATCGATTATGTGAATCAGCGCGTTTGGTTCAAGCAATAATTGATGCGTTTTCTATTCGTACATGAAGTTAATTGGCTTGAAAAAGTAACTTACGAAATCCATGACATTCCCGAGCTGTTGTCTATTGCAGGGCATGAAGTCACGTTCATAGATTTTCCCGAGTTCGCAAAGGGTGATATCCGCAATCGGCGTTTTAGTTTTAAAACATCGCAAGCCCGATCGCAGTCACGCGCTCACGCTGGCGCGACGGTAGATGTACTCACCCCAGGAGGAGTGATCCCTGGAAGCCTCAGCCGATTTTTGGCAAGTATTACTTTTATACCTCTTTTCTTACGCACAGTGAAACAACGAAAAATTGATGTTGTCGTACTTTACGGAGTGCCGACAAACGGCTGGCAGACAGTTTTATTGTCGAAAATTTTGCGATTGCCCGTTATCTTTCGAGCCATAGACATCGCCCATCTTTTGCGTGAAACCAAATTCAAATTTTTGGTCAAAATTGCTGAAAAATATATCTATAAAAATGTCGCCCACATTTCGGCTCACAATAATGCTCTAAAAAAATATTGCGTGTCAATGGGTGCCGTAGAGGAGAAAATATCGATTGATTTTCCGAGGTTTGATTTTGAACGTTTTAAACCGATGCCAAGAGATCAAGCATTGGCGTTGTCGCTTGGCATTCAAGCAAATCAAAAAGTCGTGTTTTTCCGTGGCACCCTGTATCGATTCGCAGGTTTAGAGAGATTCATTGAATTGTTCGCCAAATATCTGCAGAAAAACCAAGAGGTTTGCCTGTTGATTGTCGGTAGCGGCGAGGCCGAGATGTCAATACGTGAGACGATTTCGAATTTTGGTCTTGAGAAGAAAGTATTTTTGACGCCGTTTGTCAGTTATGAAGACTTGGTGCGCCATATTTGCCTGGCTGATGTATCAATTAATTCTTTTGTTCCGTCACTTGTGACACACTGCGTGTTACCTGGTCGCGTATTGCAATCGTTGGCGTGCGGTATCCCAGTGGTTTCGACACCATTACAAGGAATGATGAGCTATTCGCAGGGCACCGAAACGGTGATTTATCGCGAACTTGATGAGACATTTGTTGCCGCTGTAATTGATTTGCTTGACGATGAAAATAGAAACCAAAGACTCGGGTCAGCGGGTAGAGAACTCGTGATCTCAAAGGGAACATGGCAAGAGTTTGTTCGCGATTTTTCGCACCTTGCTGAAAGTCTTGTCAAAACAGGATGACGAAAATTCTTATTGTCGCGATGGCTGACAGTGTGCATACGGCCCGCTGGCTAGAGCAATTCGAGGACAGTGACTATGAATTTGTCTTGTTTCCGTCTTCACCGCATCGAAGAATTCATCCGAAAATTGTCCGCTTGTTAAGCGAAGCAAGCAAAATGGATATTTCTATTCCACGTGGTTTAAGGAATACAGGGTTGCTCCTGGCGGCTATTGACAAATTGATGGCTAATCGAGTGCGAGGCATTTGGCTAAGACGAATTGTTCGAAACTTCGAGCCGAATATTTTGCATGCTGTCGAGACTCAGGGTGCTGGCTATATCGCCTCAGTTGCATTAACCAAAATCGTTGTAAAACCATTCGTGATATTGACGCTTTGGGGCTCTGACTTGTTTTGGTTTAGAAACTTCAAGCGCCATCGGGCTCTTATTTGCAGATGTTTGAAACTTGTAGATCGTTTGTCAATGGAGTGCGAACGAGACATCGAGATAGCCCGTGAACTTGGATATTCCGGTGATGTTTTCCCACCTTTTCCGGTCACGGGTGGCTACGAGATCGCCTCAATTCAAAACAACGCAAAAAAAGTTACGAGCACCAGAAAAATTATTCTTGTCAAAGGGCACACGAGGTTTGTTGGTCGCGGAATCAAAGCGTTAGACGCAATTACAGAACTTGTCGATCAACTAGATGGTTACGAAATAGTTGTCTACTCGGCAGATCCAAAAGCAAAACGCTTTGCCCGAAAGTTAGCTCAAAGTAGTGGGCTTTTGGTCAATGCATATGGACGTGGCGAAATCGCCCACCATGAGTTGCTTAAAATCTTTGAAAACGCACGAATCTACATCGGTATCTCGCTATCAGATGGCATAAGTGTCTCATTGCAAGAAGCGATTGTTGGTGGGGCGTTTCCAATACAAACAGATACATCTTGTGCCAACGAGTGGATTATTGATGGCAAGAGTGGGTTTATCGTCGAACCCGACGACCACCTGGGTCTTGTGATAGCAATTCAAACTGCGATTGAGAATGATGAACTGGTTGATACTGCCGCGCGAATCAACTTTGAAGTTGCGCTGAATCGGCTTGATAGGTCGGTAGTTTTGTCAATCTCGAAGAAGTTTTACGACTTAGATAATGAAAACTTGATTACAAATCAGGGGTAGATTTAAGTCGTGTCAAATCGCGCGATTTTTGCAATCGAAGTAGCGATAGTCGCTTTGGCTTTCGCTGTTCACGTCGCAAGACTCTCAAAGAAGCGATTGTTGAGTTTTAAATACACAATTGGTTGGATGTCGGTCTGTCTTTTTGGCATCTTTGCGTCGCCTTTGGTTTTTTTGATAACACCACTTGCAAAGTGGCTGCGTCTGACACCGACTGCTTTATTGATTGCAATGTCTACTATTTCGGTAGCGGTAATTTTGATTCAACTCTCGGTCAGCATCTCGGGCAACCAACGTAAAATGGAGACTCTTGTGAGAGAGAACGCCCTGCTTCGCGAATCGCTCGGTATATCGATGAAAGACAAGCAATCTGACCACTCTAAATAGTCAGAATGTCTTGGTTGTGATTCCTGCGCTAAACGAGCAGGAAACTATTTCTAAGGTTGTGCAAGACGTCAGTTCGTTGGGATTCAATGTTTTGGTGGTGGATGATGGTTCTTCTGATCTCACCGCAAATCGGGCTAGGTCGTCCGGGGCACAAATTCTTGAACTGTCGATGAATTTGGGTGTTGGTGGTGCTCTGCAAAGTGGCTTTAGTTATGCGGTTCACCACAACTTTGAGGCGGTTGTTCAGATCGACGCTGATGGTCAGCACCCCGCCAATGAAATTTTTAATCTGATCGATCGTGCAAACGCGACCGACGCCGATGTTGTCTTGGGCAGTCGATTTTTGATGGATACTTTTGAGATGAAAGTGTCACGAACGAGAAAATTTGCCATGTGGATTCTTAAACTGGTGGCATCTCGTGCATGTAAAACCCGTATAAGCGACTCTTCGTCGGGCTTTCGGCTTATCCGCATGCCGCTGCTCGGTCATTTTTCTAAGTTATTTCCGAGCCACTATCTAGGCGATACTTTCGAAGCACTCGTTATTTGCGGTCGAAGAAACTACAAAGTCGTAGAAATCCCGGCGTCGTTTTCTGATCGCAAACACGGTCAATCATCAGCCTCAAGCAAGGTAGCGGTTTTGCTGATTTTCCGTGCCCTTTTCGTGACGACATTTGGGCTTCATTTTCAACTTCCTGAAAAGGTCGCGAGCAGGGCAGACTAGAAGAACCACTTCAGCAACAGGAGAACAAAATGAAAACAGCAGTGATCGTCGACGCAGTGAGAACACCGTGCGGCAAGCGAAATGGACGGCTGAAAGATTGGCACCCAGTTGATTTGTCGGCCCATAGTTTGAAGGCGCTTGTCGAGCGCACCGGAATTGATCCAGCTGTAATCGACGACGTCGTAATGGGCTGTGTCATGCAAGTCGGCGAGCAGAGTCTGAATGTTGCAAGAAATGCGGTACTCGCAGCCGGTTGGCCCGAGAGCGTGCCGGGCACGACAGTCGACCGTCAATGTGGCTCAAGTCAGCAGGCCGCACACTTTGCGGCTCAAGGTGTCATGGCTGGGGCATACGACGTTGTTGTTGCCGCTGGTGTTGAAGTGATGACCCGCGTGCCGATGGGCTCTTCAATCGCCGAGGGTAAACACGGCTTTCCATTTGGTCAAACAGTTCAGGCGCGATACGCAGCCGACGGTGGCTTGGTTAATCAAGGCATCTCAGCTGAATTGATCGCAGAGAAGTGGAAGATCAGTCGCGAAGACATGGACCGTTATGGCGTTCGTTCACAAACATATGCCGCTCGCGCAACTGCCGAAGGTCGTTTTCAAAACGAGATCATCCCAACACTCGACTCTGAGGGCAAAGTTATGACGACCGACGAAGGCATTCGCGAGTCAACGCTCGAAAAACTTGCAACCCTCAAGCCGGCGTATCGCCCGCTAGAAGACGGGGGCAAAGTCACCGCCGGAAACTCATCGCAAATTACCGACGGCGCTACCGCGGTTCTGATTATGTCCGAAGAGCGAGCCAAACAACTTGGCTTGACGCCGCGTGCCCGTTTCGTGAATTTTGCACTTGCAGCCGAAAACCCGCGCTATATGTTGACTGCACCGATTCCGGCAACGAAAAAAGTTCTTGAACGAGCGGGACTGAAAATCAGCGACATTGATCTGGTCGAAATTAACGAGGCATTCGCCTCTGTCGTTTTGGCGTGGGAGAAAGAAATACATCCCGATATGGAAAAAGTAAATGTCAACGGTGGCGCAATCGCGCTCGGTCATCCCCTTGGGGCCTCGGGCACCCGATTGATGACGACATTGTTGAACGAACTCGAGCGAACTGGTGGTCGCTATGGTTTGCAGACAATGTGCGAAGGTGGCGGTCTTGCAAACGCCACGATTATCGAACGCCTCGGCTAGTTAATTCACACCCGATATGTGGGGATCAATAATTTGGTTCGGCTTAGGCCTCGCGTTGCTCTATTTCATTTGGAAGATCGGTCTCGGAATGTTGCGCGGAATGACTTCAACGCTTCCGCCGCCACCCCCGGCAGGCGAAATGCGTCGGATCAATGTTCGTTATCGCTGCTCGAGTTGTGGCACTGAATTACGAATGACGATGGCACCCGATCAGAACCCACCACCACCCAAACATTGCTTAGAAGATATGGATTTAATTGCGCCGATCGACTGAAAGTCGTCAGTGAAATTTAGTTGCGGTATATAAACCGCCAAGCACCGAAAGCAAACCAGAAAACAGATACCAGTTGTTGCGTCCGCCCGGCACGAAACCAAGGTAGTAAAGCAAAATCACCAACGCACCGAGACCCAACAATGAGAACATCAACACAGGCACCCACGGTGCGCTGACCCGCTGCTCACGCAAAGTTGGTGGTGTGTAGCGCGATGAAGCGTCAGCGATATTTTGACCATGCATTGAGTGGGTGTCAGAAGTATCGAGACGATGCGTCTCATGAACACGCCCAGGCTTTGTGCCT
>Ga0214921_10009845_pt1 | contig 11969 bp, 13 predicted proteins | sample LL1505_MetaG_FD_177992 | JGI IMG/M metagenome (GOLD analysis project Ga0214921, IMG submission 177992) | Freshwater microbial communities from Lake Lanier, Atlanta, Georgia, United States - LL-1505 | ecosystem: Environmental > Aquatic > Freshwater > Lake | place: USA: Georgia | collected... | reverse complement strand
CAATAAATGATGTAATTTTAAAATGTTCTAATAACCCTTTGGGAAATATATGGGATAAATAGCCTGTTTCCAATTTGTAAAATTTTACTCCAAAGATAATCTACTCCCCACAAAATACAAGTGAGTCTTTATTTTTTACAAAGGTAGTGTTTTTCAAAGCGTTAAAACCTAACAAATGTTAAGAAAGAAATTTAGACTTCATTTAAGACTAATGATTGAGTAAATATCTTTCTTCCATATTCGCTCATTTTTTGTATATTTACCTTCCCAACTTGTACCAAATAGCAATGTCAGAATCTTCCCAATTTCTAAAAGCATCCGAAAAAAAAGCATTTGATTTAGCTCATCGCAAAACCATACAGTTCAATATGGGCAGGTACCAAACTGCTGTAAATATCGGAAAATCAATTTATTTGAATGAAGATTTGGCTCGTCATAGAGCTTCTTACATCAAAACCCAAGCCATTGAAAATTTAGATAAATATTTGCTAGAATTTGAAGCAAATTTTACTAAAAATGGTGGAAAAGTGATTTGGGCAAGAGATGCTACTGAAGCTTTGGCAGAAATTTGGAAAATTTTTCAAAAGAAAAATGCAAAATCGGTAGTGAAATCTAAAACCATGGTTTCGGAAGAAATTGGCTTGAACGAATTTTTAGAACACAATGGAATAGAGGTAGTTGAAACAGATTTGGGGGAATATATTGTACAATTGGCAGGCGAAAAACCCTATCATATTGTTACCCCTGCAATGCACAAGTCTAGAAAAGATATTGCAGAGCTTTTTCAACAAAAGTTAAAAATTGATTATACCGAAGACCCACAAGAATTGACACTTACTGCTCGTAGATTATTGAGAAACAAATATTTACAAGCTGAAATAGGTATTTCTGGTGCTAATTTTTTATTGGCTGATGTTGGCGGAATTGCCATCACAGAAAACGAGGGTAATGCAAGGTTATCCACTACTTTTCCTAAAACACACATTGCTTTGGTAGGAATTGAGAAAATTCTCCCTTCTATTAACGACTTAGATTTGTTTTGGCCTTTATTGGCTACAAGTGGTACAGGTCAGCAGGTTACAGTGTATAATTCTATTATTACAGGTCCAAAAAAATCAGAGGAAACAGATGGACCTGAGGAAATGTATGTAATTTTGATTGACAATGGCAGAACAGATATTTTGGCCGACCCTGAAAAAAGACAATCATTAAATTGTATTCGTTGCGGTGCTTGTTTAAATGCTTGCCCTGTGTATAAAACCATTGGCGGTCACACCTATCACAGTGCTTATAGTGGGCCAATTGGTTCTGTAATCACACCTCATTTGCGTGATTTTGAAGAGTTTAAACACATGAGTTACTCAAGTTCTTTGTGTGGTGCTTGCACCAGTGTTTGCCCTGTGAAAATTGATATTCATAACTTACTTTTATACAACCGAAAAACTGCTGTTGATAGAGGTTTGACTTTATCGAGCGAAAAATTCGCTTTCTCCATGTGGAAAAAAGGCATGCTCAATCGTAAAACCCTGAATATGACAGGTGGTACAATTAAAAACCTTGCACTTGCCTCATTATTTAAACATGCTTGGGGCAACAGAAGAAACCTACCCAAAGTAGCTCCCAAATCCTTCAATGTGATGTGGAGAGAAAAACACGGTTTGAAATAATTAATTTCTATTTATATTAAAAAAAGCAACTTTTATGGATTGTATTCCCAAAAAGTTGCTTTTTTTCTGGAATGCAATCCTAAAAAGTGGGTTTTTAGGATTGCATTTCAGAAATTATTAAAACAAAAACTTATTTACCATGGCTGCTACAAGCATGCCAAGAGTAGGAAATACGAAATAAATCCAAAGAGATTTTGCGTTTTTGGCTACCAAAGCTGGTCCAAAACTACGAGCAGGATTCATGGATGCGCCACTAACTGGCCCTGCAAATAAGGCTAAAAATAGCACTACAAAACCAATAATTATGCCTCCTAATGGATGAAGGTTTTTATCTTCTCCAAATACCCTTAAAATGCTAAACATCAATATAAAACTAATGATAAACTCCATTATAATAGATTGAATATGAGTGCCTGAAGGAGTGGTGATGCCAAAGTTTTGTTCCTCAGGAAATAGGATTTTTAATACAAATGAGCCCAACCAAGCACCTAAAAATTGAGCAAATAAATAGGGTGCAAAATCTGTAATAGGCAGTTTACCTAAATATAACATGGTAATGCTTACTGCAGGGTTTAAATGACAACCAGAAATGCTACCAAATGAGTAAATAAGCATGCAAACAACTAAACCAAAGGTAGTTACTACTCCTAAATGTCCAATTTTTCCACCTCTTTGATTATCAATTACTACTGCACCAGTGCCACAGAAAATAAGTATAAAAGTGCCTAGTAGTTCTGCTAAGTATTTTTCCATTTTATTGTTTTTTTGTAAAGTCTAAATTTGAGACCCAAGTCAATTGTAAATGTAGGAAATTTTTAAAATCATTTTGTTGATTTGTAATCCAAAATATATACAATGGTCCAATTTCTAGGTTGTTATTAGTATTTATTTTTTTGCCAATTCCCAAATACATCCAGTTTTCGTCAAAAATATTGGTAGCACTTTTGTAAGTGTTAAAGAAAAACTCATTGTAGCCAGAAAGATAAAAGTTTTCATTTTTAAAATTTTTCTTAAAGCCTACTAAATATCTAATTCTTGATGTAAAAGGTGATTCTTTTGTGATATTGTTTTTAATAAATCTACCATCAAACCTAAGTCTTTGCTTTACAAATGTTTCATTCACTTTATAGTTATAGGTACTTTGCAAATAAAACCTATTTTCGTATCGTGTAAAAGAGGAATAAGGTTTTTGATGTTCAAATACATAACTTCCTGTAAAGCTTAACTGTGTATTGAGTTGATAGCTAAGAGCTTGCTCGCCAAAAAAGGCAAACAATTGAGGTTTTTCTTTGTTAGAATTAGCCATTAAATACTGACCAAAATAGTATAAACTATAATTTATTCGAGAAGAGATTTTGCCTGCATGATCTATAGTAGGAAAAAATCCACCATAATTTATAGTTTGTGCTCTCATTTCAACTCCCAAAATAGCTAAAAAAGAAGCTGTTAAAATATACTTTTTCATATCAAATTGCATGTATTAATTTATCTGCCAAATCATTAGGCAGAACACTTTTTTCTATCTCTCTACTTGCTTTTAAAACATTGTATTTTACTCTTATAAACTCAACTTTTATTCCATCAGGATTACTTAAAGTGCTATTATTATTAATTTCTAAAATTGCATAACAAGCATCAGGATTTCCGTCTTTTGGCTTACCTACCGAACCCACATTAATCACATGGCAATATTTATCACCCATTTTCACTTGTTTATGAAATGGTTTGTGACTGTGTCCGCAACAAATAATTTCAACTTTATTTTGAATAAACATTTGTTTAAACACTTCATCATCAGTATTTTCAAGCAAATATTCCTTATTGCTATTAGGGCTTCCATGCACTAATAGTGTACTTATTTTAGTATTATTTATATATTGATTAAGACATATTGTATCTGGCAATGAAGCTAAAAATTGTATATTTTCATCATTAATAATATCATAATCAAACTTATAAGTGTGTAAATCATTACTTAATTGCTTGTGTTTAAAAGCATTTTCATCATGATTTCCTTTAATACATTGAAAACGTCTTTTCCTTGTTTTTTCTATAACTTCGTTTGGCCAGATATGATACCCTACTAAATCGCCCAAACAATATACGGCATCAAAATTTCTTTTCCCTAAATCACTCAAAAATGCGTTGTAAGCCAAGATGTTAGCATGAACATCGCTAAAAATTATTAGTCTCATTTATTTCACATTTGAAAAAACATATAAACATTCAAGTGCTATTTGCAAGGCTCTTTCCTTGTATTTTTCATTTTGTAATGAAGTATTATCAAAGGCTTTAGGGTCATCGTAAGTTGTGCCAATTCTTAATTCAACGCCAGGTATAAAAGGACAATTTTCCTCCGCATCGCTACAAGTCATAATAGCTGCAAAATTTGAAGTTGGATTATGAATGTCATCATAAGTTTTTGAAAAACAAATAATTGGTTCGCCAATTTCATTGTAATTAACTTCAAATACTGGATTATTTTTTGAAGTAATGGCCGTAACTTCAAAACCAATTTCTCTTAAAGCGTTGATTGCATTTATGTTAAATGCTGTAGCTTCTGTACCACCCGAATAGGTTTCAATGTTTTCAATTTTGTAGTAATCAGCTGCTACTTTGGCCCATATTTGCCCAAAATGACTTCTTCTAGAATTGTGAGTACAAATGTAAATAAGCTTTACAAGCTCATTATTAGCTTTTTTAGAAAAAATATATTGGCTTATTTTTTCTAAAATCTCCTTTCTTTCAGGTGAAATTGTATTAAACTGTGAAGCAATAGAATCACAAGTTTCTTTGATTTTGGCATACATACCTAATTTAATTATGAATTTTTAAATATTAATTATGAATGGTTTAGAGTTTTTTGCCGAAGGCAAAAAACTCTAAACTCTAAACTCTAAACTCTAAACTCTAAACTCTAAACTCTAAACTCTAAACTCTAAACTCTAAACTCTAAACTAACAACATCCACTTCCTGGTTTGCAACTACTTTGTGCTGGAAGTTTTTCATCAGGAATTCCACACTTGTCAGATGCCAAGCAGTTGGTTGATTTTGTGGTAAGTATAAATGTATTTCCATTGATGGTTAATCCATATTTTCCAATGGTATCAGCTTGATATTCAACTTCCACCTCCCAATTGCCTATTCCTAAAGTAGATTCTGCCAATTGTATAATTTTTAGAAATTTACTTGGGGCAAGTTGATGGTCAAAGTCTTGTGCTTCCCATAATTGAAAATTAACCACTTTTTCTTGTCTCACCACACCTCCACAATCTATAAAATCCTTTCTTATCAATCCTACTTCTGTAATATGAAAGTGAGATTGAATGGCGACTCCAGTTGGTAGTTCAAATCTTAATTCACTTAAGTTTTGTAATGCGTCTTTTACTTCTGATAGTTTCATTTTTTAGCAACATTTAGTGTTTTTACTTATTAATTCTTCATTTATTAGTCCAAAATATCTTTGCAATATTTTAAAACTTTCTTCATTTACACAATAGCAAATGGTGTTTCCATCAATACTTCCCTTTATCAAATTTGCTTGTTTTAGCTCTTTAAGATGTTGAGAAATAGTTGGTTGTGCTAATGGTAATACATTTACAATATCACCACAAATACAAGTGTTTACTTTTAATAAATGCTCAATAATTGCAATTCTGGCAGGGTGTGCCATGGCTTTTAGCATATTAGCAATTTTATTTTGCTCTTCATTAAACAAATCTGTTTTTGATATTCCCATTGTGTTATTATTATATTGCAATATTACGATAGATAATTTTAACATCCTATTTTTTGTTTGTATTTTTTTAAACCTTATTTTTAAGCATGAAAAAAGTATTATTTGTATGCCTTGGCAATATTTGTCGCTCTACCATGGCAGAAGGTGTTTTTAAACATTTGGTAAAAAATGCAGGTTTGGAAAATGAAATTTTTGCAGATTCTTGTGGCACAGCCAATTATCATGTAGGCGATAATCCTGATAGACGCACCATGCAAACCCTTGAAAAATATGGAATTACCTACCAACACAAAGGAAGGCAAGTGTCACAAATTGATTTTGAGACTTTTGATTTGATTTTAGCTATGGATAACCAGAATTTTGCCGATTTGCAAAAACTAGCCAAGCAAAATTCCAACTATTTAAACAAGGTATTTTTGATGAGGGATTTTGATGAAGGATTTGAAGGAAGCTCAGTGCCTGATCCTTATTATGGAACAATGAATGATTTTGAAGAAGTTTATGCACAAGTTACACGGGCAAGCCAAAAAATATTACAAAACATAGTTGATAAACTTATTTAAAAAAGTACAGATATAAACAAAGTGATAAATTTGTGATTTTTAGTTTACCATGTTTGGTGTCAAAATCTTGGAAAAATTTAAGTTTATCTATAAAGTATTACATTGCTAGGCTATAAAAATAATCTTTTCAATTATTTTTAAAATACTAACAATAAGTCTTTTTAATTTGAAAATGATTTTATTATATTTGTAAAGTACAATAAATAGAAAAAGCTATGTTTGGTATTTTTGAAAGCGAAAAATCTAAAAAAAGAAAAAGTCATTTAAGGAATTTAGTGGCTTTGGCTAAACTTGACGGTGTGGTGTCAAAAGAAGAGTATCATTTTTTACTTAAAGTAGGCGAAAAAGCCGGAGTAAAAGCTGGTCAAATCAAAGATATGATTTCTCGTACTGCCACTGTAAAAGTTACAAGACCTGACAATAATGCCGAAAGATTTGATATTATTTTTGATTTAATTGCCATGGCACTTGCCGATGGACATTTAGACGAAGATGAAATTGATTACTGTATTGATTTTGCAGCTCGCCTTGGTTTCAGACCAGCTATTGCAGGTGTTTTAGTACGTAAAATTGCAACAGATTCATTAAACGGAATGAGCAAAGACGATATTCAAGAAGGAATTGCTTCATTCTTAACAATTAAGAAAAAGTAAGTTATAGTTTGTTTTTTTTGTTTTGAAGGGCTATCAATTTATTTGTTAGCCCTTTTTTATTTCCCAATTAAGAAAAAGGCTGCCCAAAATTGAGGGGCTATAAATTGTTTATTTTGAATTAAGCTTAGTTTTGCCTGTTGCAAACTTGTCGAAATGCCTGAATTATTGCTTGTTAACCAGCTTTCATAAAAATTACTCATCAATTGGGCGGTTGCCATATCATCTACTTTCCAATACGAAACCAATGCGTTTTTTGCACCAGCATAAATCAAAGCCCTGGTTAAACCAATTACTCCTTCACCTTTTTCAATTTTGCCACGCCCTGTTTCACAGGCAGATAAGGTGAATAACTCACATTTTAGCTTCAAATTGTAAATTTCAGCGGCTGTTAAAGCACCATCATTTTTGTTGGTGGTATCGTCGGTAAAATATATTTTTGATAATTGTGGATTTTGCAAATTTACATCTCCGTGGCTTGCAATGTGAATAATTTGGTAATCAGTTAATTTGGTATTTTTAAATGCCGCTTCTGATGCTTTAGTTTCTGATAAAAATGTAGTTTGAATGCCAGCTTTGTTTGCAAATTTTTCAATATCTTTTACTTCTTCAATCGTGCCAAGTAAATCTGATAAACCTTCTCTTGAGCTTAGATTTGTATTGGAATTAAATTTTACAGGATTACAAGCTAAAAGTTTGTCAATCTTGTTGTTTGCTTCCATTTTTCTCATTTGCACAAACATGCTGGTAGAAAACTGGTAAGAAATGGCATATTTTTGCAGTAAATAGCTGGCCTGTGTGTAGTTTTGTGCTTTTTTATTGAAATTTAATACTTCAAAAGGCAATTGATGCAAACTTCCATCAGGAATCACAATTAGGTTTTTGCATTTTTTTGAGAGAGAAAATTGCCAAATTTGCTTTTTTATTAAGCTACTTATTTTTAAAAATGTAGCTTCATTGTTAAATTTTATTGCGTTTCGTAGTGCAGTTATGTTTTTATCAAATCTATTATCAAGATAATAATCATACATTTTCAATTTTCTATTGGGTTGAATGACAAATACATATAATTTTTGTAATCTGGGCAAAAGTGTAAAACTTACAACATTTTCATTTGGTTTTAAAACTGATGAAATCTCTGTTACACTATTTATTTTTACATTATATTTTAAATTATAATAAGCAGGATATTGTTTTTCAAGGTTTTGTGTAAACTTTTCTATTAAATTTTTGTAATGTAAAATGCTGTCGTTGTATTTTGGGAAGTTTTTGGCAAAATACAATTGTTCGTAATAACTAAGTGAATTTTTGTACTTGGTTTCTTGTAAAATTAATGTTGAAGGAATGCCCGCATACTCTATGGCTGATGTTTCAGTAATGGCTCCTAAAAGCACATTTGCCTTGTTTTTTTCAGCATAATAAAAAGCTAAGTTTTTGTATTTTTCTAAGTGGGTGACTTCTGCCAAGGTGGCACAAACATAAATTGCATTTTCATAAATTGAAGCTGCTAAATTGGCCAATTTTAATTTATCCTTGTTTTCGGCTTTTTCTTTTTGAGCTTCTGTAATTAAAGTATCAGCTAAATTTAATATTAATAATGCTTTTTTTAGATGTTTAATTCTTAAAGTTTTTTTTGTGTATTTGTCTGAATAGCAATTGCTTAGGGTGTATAAACTCATCAGCATTATTTCAGTATTGTTGCACAATAAAGCTTTAGGAATCAATAAGCTGTCACTGTAAATTGAGCAATTGTTTTTAAAACTTAATTTTATTAGTTTTTCTGCTTCATTAAATTCTTCATTTTCTAAAGCTATAGTTGCCAGTTGGTTATAAACTGTCGATTTTTCGGAATGTTTTTCTTTAAAAATTTGATTATAAATTTCTAAAGATTTATAAAGAAGTTCTTTGGCAACTTTATTATTACCAGTTTCGGCTTCTATCATTGCCAAACTTTGGTAACAAAATGCTACTCCAGTGTGTTGATTTCCATATAATTGTATTCTGATATCAAGTGATTTTTGTAAAAAATATTTGGCAGAATCTAATTGTTTATCGCTTAAAAATACCAATGCTAAATTGTTGTAGCCAATAGCTATTGCAGTATGTTGAAAACCGTATTTTAAATGAAATGCTGTAATGTATTTTTTAAAATAATGATATTGAATATCAGGGTTTTCTGTGTTTATTAGTCCTAAATTATTATAAATTGAGGCGGTGTATGGATGTTTTTGTCCCCATTTTTTTTCTCTTATATTTTTTGCCTTTTCTAAAAATAGTGAAGCTTTTTCTAAATTATTAAGTCCCCAATTTGCCAAACCAATTTGGTTGTAATATTCAGATATTTGATATTCATCTTTGCATTGTAAAATCCATTTTTCAGCTTTGTTTAGCGTTGTAAGTGCTTCATCATAAAAGCCTTTTGCAGAATTTATTTCGCCTACAACCAAATATTTTCCTGCCAAAAAGTTTTCATTTTTGAATGTATTAGCATTTAAAAATTCTTCTGCTTCAGTAAATTTTCCAAGTTTTGTATAGCAAAGAGCTTTAATTAAAACACTATTATCATCCACTTTTGATTGTTTCTGAATACACATTTCATAGTTTCCAGCATCAAAAAGAGAATCAGTTTTGAAATATTTTTGGGCAAATATTGGTTTGTAAGTAATTAATATGCAAATACTTATAGTGATAAGTTGCAACAAATTTCCTTTAGTTTTAAAATTTATATTCATAAGAAATTGTAGCTACATTATCTCTGGTGAGGCCGTCTAAATTTACTTTTCTTTGCACTAAGGCATACCCAAACATGCCTTTTATTGTGTTTTTTACAGAAAATGCATAGCCAACTCCTGCAAGAGCCGTAAGTGCAAGTCCTTTAGAATCATTGTCTTGGGTGTTTTCTCCAAATGTGGGATGTGTAAATTTATCAGCAGTAATTCTCTGTATGAAAAGCAAGCCTAAATAACTATTAAATCTTGAAAATCTTACATTTCTTTCTATCCTAAACATCACATCTTTACCTCTTTTTAGGTCTTTGGCTCTTGGATATGTTTGTGCTAGTGAACTTAATGTGCTATTTTTCCAAGCTCCCCATAAAAATTCATTTCCATTGGCATTTAAAGCTTGTTGATAACCAAGTGCTAACAACCATTTTGAACTTATGGCAGATAAACCAACAATTACATCATAAGTACCTAAACTAGATTGGTAGTACATGGGCAATGGATTCAGTTCTGAATTTGTTTTATTAGATTGATTAGTAGGGATTTTTGTACCTATTGTGCCATTAAATTGCAGATTTTTGATGGCAGTTAAATAATGTGTAAATGCCAATGAAATATCACCAATTCCTTGTGTTTGCCCTAAAGGCCCATTTACATAAAAATAGGGGCATTTTGCCTGTAAAGTCATTTTTTGATTCAATGCAAAATTCATATCAAAAGTAAGAGAATTTACCCTGTCGTTAAATTTTGTAATACCAGTGTAAGTGGTTAATTCTACAGTTTTAAGTTTTTTGAGAATTCCTTTAGAGTAATGTTGATTTGGTCTCATAGCACCCATAGTGCAAAAACCAGCATCGCTACATCCTTGAGAATAAGAATTTTGTATATTTATTGATATAAGAAAAATCAATATTGAGCCAATAAATATTTTTTTGTTTATATTAAACTTGCGTAATAAAAAGTACATAATTTTTAATTCAACTACTTTTTATAATATTTATTGGCTTCAGGTAACCAGCTTTTTATTTGAGCAATCCTTTTGTCGTCGGATGGATGGGTAGAAAAAATATCAGATTTACTTTTGCCGCTTTGCCCTTTCATCCTTTCCCAAAAATAAACAGATTCTTCGGGGTTGTAGCCAGCCATCGCCATAAAAATTAAACCCATGTGGTCAGCCTCACTTTCGTGTAATCTGCTATAAGGCAGAATTACAGCAACTTGAGAACCAGCATTAAATGCTTGTAAATAAAGTGCTTGCGTTTGTTGAGGCTTACTACTTAATGCCACTTGCAAAGCCAAGCCACCAAATTGAGTAACCAAACCTTGGCTCATTCTTTCACCACCATGCTCTGCAATAGCATGGGCAATTTCGTGTCCTAAAACTGTGGCCAAACCAGCTTCAGATTGCACAACTGGTAAAATACCTGTGTAAACCACCACTTTACCTCCTGGCATACACCAAGCATTTATTGTAGGGTCGTCAACCAAATTAAATTCCCATTCAAATCCTTTTAGTCTTTTTGCATAATTATGTGTGGTAAGATATTGTTCTACAGCTACTTTTACTTTAGCACCAACTCTTTTTACCATTTCAGTATTTTTGGCATCTTTTGATATTTTAGCAGATGACATAAAATCTTTGTAACTGGTAAAACTCAAACTCTGCATTTCAGCGGCTGGTATTAAATCTAGCTGTCTTCTACCAGTGATTGGCACTTTTGCACATGTACTGAGAAAGAAAGGTAGTATTAAAAATATTAATTTGATTTTAAAAATTTTCATTGTGCAATTATTAGTTAATTGTATTTTCAAATTTACTAAATAAATTTTAAACTTACCCCTTATTTCTCGTAATCCTTGCCCTAATTCTTGATAATGAAGTAACTGTAATTCCTAAAAATGAGGCTAAGTCTTTTTGTTTTACACGTTGTTCAAGATTGGGGTATGTTTTGGTGAATTGCAAATAGCGTTCTTCTGGTGTGTGTGCAATAAGAAATTTTATTCTAGTGCCTGCTTCTGTGATAATATCTTTATAACTTTGATTCAGCATTTTGAGAATTCGAATATTTTCAGCAGCAAGTTTTTCTAATTCTCTTACATCGCAAGTTGCTAAGTAACTATTTTCAAGTGCAATGATGTTTTCATCTGCAGGTTTTTTGTTTAGAGTGCATTGCATTGCACCTGAAAATTTTTTTTCAGGTACAAATAAAAGCGTTTTTTCAATACCATTATTGTCAACGATATAATGGGCCAATAATCCACTCATTACTCTAAAAGCATTGTAATTATATTCTCCCTCCTTAACAAAATGCTCGCCTTTTTCAATATGTTTTATTTTCATGATTGATGCAAGCTGATACAAATCTTTTGGTGTAAGAAATGTGAGATCATTAAATAATGCAGTTATTTTTTCAAACATCTCAAATGTTAAATATTGACAAAAACAAAAATAATGATAATTATCATTGCACAACACATTTTTACAAAAAGCGAATTATTTTTATAGGTATAGGCGTTTAGGTCGCACAAATTTATAAATTTTATTACCTTTGTTTTTTATATGACAAGGTATAAATTTACAGGTGTAAAAACACTTGAATTCGTGGAGAAATTTAAAACAGAAGAT
>Ga0214921_10009844_pt1 | contig 11970 bp, 10 predicted proteins | sample LL1505_MetaG_FD_177992 | JGI IMG/M metagenome (GOLD analysis project Ga0214921, IMG submission 177992) | Freshwater microbial communities from Lake Lanier, Atlanta, Georgia, United States - LL-1505 | ecosystem: Environmental > Aquatic > Freshwater > Lake | place: USA: Georgia | collected... | reverse complement strand
GCGCCGATGCGGCCACCAATATCCAGCTGCCGGCGAAGGCACAAATGGCATAGGGCCGGTGATCGCGAAACGCACTTGGAATCTCGTTGCAAACGATGTCGCGCAGCACGCCACCAAAAACGGCAGTGATCACGCCCATCAGCACGGCGACGATGGCTGGCATGTCCATGCCGAGCGCTATTTGTGTTCCGGACGCAGAAAAAAGTCCAAGCCCAATGGCATCCGGCCACAACATCGCACGCTCAGTGAGCTCAAAATGCCGCACCCGCAAAAAGAACATCGCAAGAATACAGATGGCCAGAAGTGCCCATAACCAGGAGGCGTGTTGTATCCAGAAAAATGGGCGCCGGTCCAACAAGACATCACGCAAGGTGCCCCCGCCAAAAGCAGCCAGCCCGGCAACGACGACCACACCCACCGCATCCAATTTCTTGCGTGCCGCTTCCAACAGGCCAGACAGTGCGAATGCGACTGTGGCCAAAACCTCCATGAACGTTTGAACCAGCGTCAGGTCCACAGGCGGCCGGATTAACAAGCGATTTCCTAGTAGCTCAGTGGCGTAGATTTAGTCTGACAATGTTCACGCGACCCTGAGTTATTCACTTGCCAATGGCCGCCCCCGTCATTTACCGATTACTCGGAAAACTGAACACCGTGCCTTCACGCACGCCGGCCGAGGGCCAGCGCTGGGTGATGGTTTTGCGCTTGGTGTAGAAGCGCACAGCGTCGGGGCCGTAGGCGTGCAGGTCGCCAAACAGGCTGCGCTTCCAGCCGCCGAACGAGTGGTAGGCCACCGGCACCGGCAGCGGCACATTCACGCCCACCATGCCGACCAGGATGTTGTCGGTGAAATAGCGCGCCGCTTCGCCATCGCGGGTGAAGATGCAGGTGCCGTTGCCGTACTCGTGGGCGTCGATCAGGTCCATGGCCTCTTGCAGGGTTTGCACCCGCACGATGCCCAGCACCGGGCCAAAGATTTCTTCTTGGTAAATCACCATGCCGGGTTTGACGTTGTCAAACAGGCAGGGGCCCAGAAAGTAGCCGTCTTCATGACCGGACACCTTGACGCCACGGCCGTCCACCAGCAGGGTGGCACCCTCCAAAACGCCCTGGTTGACGTAGCCCTTGACCTTCTCAAAATGCGGCTTGCTGACCAGCGGGCCCATGTCGTTGCTGGCGTTGGTGCCGGGCCCGACCTTCATCTTGGCGATCTCGGCTTTCAGGCCGGCGATCATGGCGTCGGCCGTGGCGTCGCCCACGGCCACGATCAGCGGCACCGCCATGCAGCGCTCACCGCAGGAGCCATAAGCCGCGCCCATCATGGCGCTCACCGCATTGGCCACGTCGGCGTCAGGCATCACCACGGCGTGGTTTTTGGCGCCGCCCAGCGCCTGCACCCGCTTGCCAGCGGCGCAGCCGGTGGCGTACACATACTCGGCAATTGGTGTGGAGCCGACAAAGCTCACGGCCTTCACACGCGGGTCGGTCAGCAGGGTGTCCACCGACTCCTTGTCGCCCTGCACCACGTTCAGCACACCCGGTGGCAGGCCGGCTTGCAGCGCCAGCTCAGCCACGCGCAGCGCGCTGCTCGGGTCGCGCTCCGAGGGTTTCAGGATGAAGGTGTTGCCGCAGGCCACGGCCATGGGCCACATCCACAGCGGCACCATCACGGGAAAGTTGAAGGGCGTGATGCCAGCGGTGACGCCCAGCGCCTGGAACTCGCTCCAAGAGTCGATGGCCGGCCCCACGTTCTTGCTGTGCTCGCCCTTGAGCAGCTCTGGCGCGTAGCTGGCGTATTCCACGTTCTCGATGCCGCGTTGCAACTCGCCCAGCGCATCGGCCAGCACCTTGCCGTGCTCGGCCGTGACCAGGGCGCACAGCTCGTCGGCGTGCTGTTCCAGCAGCACTTTGAGGTTGCTCATGACGCGGGCGCGCTTGAGCGGCGGCGTGGCACGCCAGGCCGGGTAGGCTGCTTGCGCGCTGGCAATGGCCTGCTCGACCGTGGCCTTGTCGGCCAGCAGCACGCGCTTTTCGGCGTGGCCGGTGGCCGGGTTGAACACGTCTTGCGCCCGGCTGCCGCCGGCAACCCGCTGGCCGTCGATCAGGTGGGGAATGGTGGGGAGTGTGGACATGGTGCTATCAAAAGGCGAACAGGGGGGTCAGCGAGCTGGGCTCAGGCCATTTCTTGGATGGTTTCGCCCAGCGCGTCGAGCAGGGTGCTGACTTGCGCCGGGGTGCTGATGAAGGGCGGTGCAAGCTGAATGGTGTCGCCACCATAGCGCACGTAAAAGCCTTTTTTCAGCATGGCCATGGCGATCTCGTAGGGCCGGCGTGCTGGCTCACCAGGGTAGGCGGCGATGGTGAAGCCTGCCGCCAGGCCGAAGTTACGGATGTCGGTGATGTGCTTGACGCCCTTGAGGCCGTGCACCGCATTCTCAAAATGGGGGGTGAGCTCTTTAACCCGGTCGATCATGTTCTCGCGCACCAGGATATCCAACGCCGCCAGCCCTACCGCGCAGGGCAGCGGATGTGCCGAGTAGGTGTAGCCGTGGGCAAACTCCATCATGTAGGGCGGACCGCCTGCTGCCATAAAGGTGTCGTAGATGTCTTTGCTGGCCAGCACGGCGCCCAGTGGCTGCGTGCCGTTGGTGATCTGCTTGGCCACGTTCATGATGTCAGGCGTGACGCCAAAGGCCTCCGCGCCGGTGTAGGCGCCCATGCGGCCAAAGCCGGTGATGACCTCGTCAAAAATCAGCAGGATGTTGTTGGCGGTGCAGATGTCGCGCAGGCGTTGCAGGTAGCCCACCGGCGGCACCACCACGCCAGCCGAGCCGGACATGGGCTCGACGATGACGGCGGCGATGTTGGAGGCGTCATGCAGCGCAATCAGGCGCAGCAGATCGTCGGCCAGTTCGGCGCCTTTTTCGGGCATGCCGCGCGAGAAGGCGTTGCTGGCCAACTGGGTGTGTGGCAGGTGGTCGGCCTCAATGCCCTGGCCAAACATTTTGCGGTTGGCCACGATGCCGCCCACCGAGATGCCGCCAAAGTTGACACCGTGGTAGCCTTTTTCGCGGCCGATCAGGCGGGTCTTGCTGGCCTGACCTTTGGAGCGCCAGTAGGCGCGGGCCATCTTGAGCGAGGTGTCGGCCGATTCAGAGCCGGAGCCGGTGAAGAACACATAGTCCAGCCCAGCCGGGGTCAACTCTTTGAGTTTATTGGCCAGCTCAAACGACAGCGCGTGGCCGTACTGGAATCCGGGTGAATAGTCCAATGTGCTCATTTGGCGGCTGACCGCCTCCACCAGTTCGCTGCGGCAGTGGCCCAGGCCGGTGCACCACAGGCCAGAGAGGCCGTCAAAAATCTGCTTGCCGTGGACGTCCGTGTAGTAGGCGCCCTTGGCGCTGGCCATCATGCGTGGGTTGGCCTTGAAGTCACGGTTGCCGGTGTAGGGCATCCAGTGCGGGTCGAGCCAGGCGGCATCCAGGCGGGGGGCTTGCTGCAGGTGTTGGGCGTCGTTCATGTTCATGGCGTCTCCTCGGTGGTGGCCGTACGATTTCGCCTTGGCGAACATGGCCTGGGGTTAAAGGTGAGCCGATATTTTCGGCCCTCTGTTACTCTTATAAATGTATAGCTATCACTATTTGGTTGTCAATCCATGAAAGTAAAAACGCGGGCTGCGCTGGGCCAACTCAGCGACATGGACATTCGCCTGCTGCGGGTCTTCAAGAGCGTGGTGGAGTGCGGCGGCATGGCGGCGGCAGAGTTGGAACTCAACATTGGCACCTCCACCGTCAGCCGCCATGTGAAGGACCTGGAAACCCGGCTCGGGCTCACGCTGTGTCGGCGTGGCCGCGCGGGTTTTGCCCTGACCACCGAGGGTGAGCAAATTTACGCCGAAACCCTGCGCCTGCTGGCCGGCGCCGATGCCTTTCGCAGCAGCGTGGACGAGATTCACCGGCGCATGGGCGGCCAGTTGAACCTGGCGGTGTTCGACAAGACCGCCAGCAACCCGGCGGCCCGGCTGGGTGAGGCAATTGCGCTGTTTTCCGATCTGGCGCCCGAGGTCAGCCTGCAGCTGTCAGTGGCACCCATCAACGCCATCGAGCGCGGCGTGCTCGATGGCCAGTTCCAGGTTGGGGTAATTCCCGGCCACCGTCGCTCGGACACCTTGGCCTATGACACTTTGTTTGACGAAACCATGCTGCTTTATGCCGGGGCACGCCACACCTTGTTCGCGGCCGACACGACCGGCATGGGCTGGGACGATGTGCGAGCGCACCAATTTGCCGGCCTGGGCTACCACTCGCCCAATATGGAAATCAGCCAGCAGGTGCGGCTGCCGCGCAGGGCAACCGGGTTTGACCAGGAGTCCATCGCCACGCTGATCCTGTCAGGCCGCTACCTTGGCTTCTTGCCCGACCATTACGCCGAAGGCTTTGTCCGCGCCGGCCGCATGCGCGCCATTGAGCCGGCCTTGTTCCGCTACGCCTGCCAGTTCTTCGGCATCGTGCGGCGCTCGCCGCAGCCCTCGCGGGTGACCCGCGCCTTTCAGGATTGCCTGCGCCAGGCCCATCAAAATGGACCCTAAAAACACCCTCTGAACCTTGTATTTATTGAGGTTATTGCTATTTATTTTGTAGTGATATGGCGTCCACGGGTGAGCCATCGGGGCTGGCGCGCCGTGCCCAGCCTGGCCCTGGCCGCAGAACTTCGGCCCTTGGCATAAATCAAGCCTGTTCAGGACGGGCCCGGTACGCTGGAGGCCCATGTACAAATCGCCCTTTGCCGCTGCTGCGTCCGAGCAGGTTTGGCGCAACGCTTACCGCTGGTCGGAGAGCGGCCACATGCAGGAGCCCTCTATCGAGGCCAGTTGGGACCGGGTGGCGCTGGCGGTCTCTGGCGTCGAGCCGAACCACCGCAACGACTGGCGCGAGCGTTTTCGCGCAGTTCTGGGCGACTTCCGCTTTCTGCCCGGTGGGCGCATTCTGGCGGGCGCCGGCACCCCGCATCAGGTGACACTGCTCAATGGCTTTGTAATGGTCGCCTTGGACGATTCGATCAATGGCATCTTCAATGCCCTGCGCGAGGCGATGCTGACCTTGCAGGCGGGCGGCGGCATTGGGATTGATTTTTCCACCCTGCGGCCGGCTGGCTCGGCCGCTCTGCGCACCGGTGGTGAGGCCTCGGGGCCGGTGGCCTTCATGCGGCTTTGGGAAGCCGCCAACGCCGTGCTCGAACCCGGCAAGCCGCGCCGCAGCGCCATGATGGCCACGCTGCGCTGCGACCACCCCGACATCGAGGCCTTTGCCCAGGGCAGCTCCGGCCCCAGCCCGCTGCACCCCATGAAACTCTCGGTGCTGCTGTCAGAAGCTTTCATGCACGCGGTCGATGAGGACAGCGCCTGGCCGCTGGTCTTCCCGCTGGGCGATCACCCCTTGCCGGCCGGGGGCGAGGTCTGCGAGCGGGTCTGGTCGGGCAGCCCGTTGCCCCAGCCCTGCCGGGTCTATCGGCGCGTTCCTGCGCGCCTGCTCTGGGACCACCTGCTGCAGGCCATGCACCGCGGGGCCCTGCCAGGCGTGCTGTTTGTTGACCGCATCAATCGCGTCAACAACCTGTGGTTCAGCGAGCACATCAGCTGCAGCAGCCCCTGCGCTGCCCTGCCGCTGCCGGCCTTCGGTGCCTGCAACCTGGGGTCGATCAACCTGACGCGTTTTGTGCAATACCCCTTTGGCCCGCACCCTGACATCGACTTCGCCGGCCTGCGAGCCGTGGCCGCGGTGGCCACCCGTTTTCTGGATGACGTCATCGATCTTTCCCTGTTGCCGCTGAAGTCGCAGGAAAAAGTGAGCCATGGCAGCCGGCGCATCGGGCTCGGGGTGACCGGCTTGGCAGACACACTGCTGATGCTGGGCCTGCGTTACGGTTCCCCTGGCAGCCTGGAGCTGGCACGACAGATCATGGTTGCGATCCGGGACACCGCCTACCGCACCTCGGTGGCGCTGGCGCAGGAAAAAGGCGCCTGCGCCGCATTTGACAAAGTCCGTTATGGGGCCAGCCCCTTTGTGCTGGACCTGCCGCACGATATCCAGGATGGCATTGCCCTGCACGGCATTAGGAACAGCCATCTGCTGGCGGTGGCACCGGCGGCGTCAATCAGTCTGCTGGCCAACAATGTCTCTCGGGGCATCGAGCCGGTGCTGGAATTCAGGCCGCAGCAGGGGCTGCGCCAGGACAACAGTGAGGTCAGCGTCGAAGCGCAGCTGCGTATGGCGGAGGCGGTGCAGTCCTGCGTTGACAACGCGGTGTCAAAGACAGTGCGGTTGCCACAGGCCACCACAGCGCTGGAGATCGGGCAGGCCGTGCAACGCGCCTGGGAACTGGGGCTCAAGGGCTGTAGCTTTCATCGCGAAGGCAGCAGCACAGGCGCGGTGGCGCCAAACCCGCTACCCGTGACCTCAAGGGTGGGGTGATGTCTGTCCCCGCGATCAAACATGCAGAGCTACCGGGCAAATTGCTGATGATCGGCTTCGGCAGCGTCGGGCAGGCGGTGCTGCCACTGCTGCTGCGCCACCTGGTACTGCGGCCGGAGCAGATCCTTATCCTGGCGGCGTCCTCCGACGGCAGCAGCATCGCCAGGGAATTCGGCGTGATCTTCCGGCAGCAGGCCGTCACCTAGGCCAACTGCTTTCCGCTGCTGGCGCCCCACCTCGAAGCAGGTGATTTCCTGCTGAACCTATCGGTCGATGTCTCCAGCGTGGGGCTGATGACCCTGTGCCGACAACGCGGCGCCCTGTACCTGGACACCTGCATCGAGCCCTGGGCCGGTACCTACGGCGACCCGTCGCTGTCGCTGTCGCAGCGCTCCAACTACGCCCTGCGCGAGCAGGCACTGGCACTGCGCCAAATGCCGGGCGAGGCCCCGACCGCGGTGGTGACGCAGGGCGCCAACCCTGGTCTGGTGTCCAGCTTTGTCCAGCAGGCCCTGCTTAACCTCGCCGCCAACGGCGCAGACTCGGCCAACGACGTCAGTCGGCCCGGCTACTGGGGCGGTCTGGCGCGGGATCTGGGCATTCGGGTGATCCATATCGCCGAGCGCGACAGTCAGACCGCCATGCAGGCCAAACAGCGCGATGAATTCGTCAACACCTGGTCCGTCAGCGGCTTGATCGCCGAGGGCATTCAGCCGGCCGAGCTGGGCTGGGGCAGCCATGAGCGCCATTGGCCGCCCGATGCCCGGCGGCATGAGAATGGCTGTGGAGCGGCCATCTACCTGGAGCGCCCGGGCCTGGCCACACGGGTACGCAGCTGGACCCCCCTTGAGGGGGCCTATCAGGGCTTTTTGGTCAGCCATGGCGAATCGATTTCGATCGCCGACCACCTCAGCCTCCATGAGCAGGGGCAGTTGCAGTACCGGCCCACCGTGCACTATGCCTACCAGCCCTGCGACGATGCCCTGCTGTCGATCCATGAGCTGTCGGGCAAGAGTTGGCACCCCCAAAGCCGGCACCGCATCCTGCGCGACGAACTGGTGGACGGCACAGACGAGCTTGGCGTGTTGCTGATGGGCGGCGAGCGCGGCGTTTACTGGTTCGGGTCGCGGCTGTCCAACCACCAGGCCCGCCAGCTCTCACCCTTTTGCAGTGCCACCACATTGCAGGTAGCCGCCGGGGTGCTGGCTGGCATGGTGTGGGCCCTGCGCCACCCACTCGCTGGCGTGGTGGAGCCGGACGACCTCGACCATCGGGCCGTGCTGGGCGTTGCCAGCCCCTACCTGGGCGAGTTGCTGGGCGTCTATGGCAACTGGACTCCGCTGTCGGACCACCAGCGTCTTTTCCCCGACGACCACGACCAGGACGACCCCTGGCAATTCAAGAATTTCCGCCTGCCCTGACAGCAGGGCTCAGTCTGGCAGTTGCAGTGCCTGGTCGATGCGCTGCTGCAACTCCGGCCCCTGGTAATGGGTCAGGTCGATGGGCACAGTGCGATGCAACAGGGCGCTGGCAGCCGCACTCAGGCCCGGCTTGAGCTGGCCCAACATCGGGCCGGAGGCCAGCAAGACCAGCCCGGTGCAGCGGTGCTCGGCCACACCTTTGTTCAGAAAATGGGTCAGCTCGCTGGCGAAACCGGCGCGTTCCTTGCTGTGCAAATCGGTGCGAGGTTCAAACTGGGTCCCGCTGTGCCCGGTGCGGCCGTGGCCTTTGCCCGCATCGGCACTGAGCTGGGCCACCGGTTGGCCATGCGGCAGGCGATCCTGCGGGTAGACAAAGCTGGCCAGCTCGACAGGTGAACTCGCGGGTCCATCACGCTCGAAACAGCGCGCGCGATGGGCATCGGCCACCAATATCCAGGTTTTATTCATGGCATGACTTCAGGCATTCAGGCCTGTACCGTCAGCTGGTTGTTGACCCGGCTGACCCCCGGCGCTGACCAGGTTGCCCCTTCAATCGCGCTGCGCTCAGCCCAGGAATGCACCTGGCCTTTGATGGTGACAACGCTGCCGTCGGTGGCGATTTCGATGCGCTTCGCTTCACGCATGGCCTGCCGTACCAGCGCATCCTGGATCCGGTTGGTCAGGTTCACTGGGGCCGCAGCCACCTTGAGCCCGATGTTGTCACTGATACCGACCACCCCCTTGAGCGGGCGCACCAGGCGCTCCACCGCACGGCGCTGGAAATTCCAGTCCACCTCACCGCTCAGGGTGACCCAGCCCTTCTCCACGGTCACCCGGATGCGGTCCTTGGGCACCGAGGTACTCCAGCTCAGCGCATGGTCCACGGCCGCCGCAATCTCGGTATCGCTGCGCTGATGCACGCCCAGCGGGATCACGTCGATTTCTATCGCCACAGTCTTCACCTCGCCAACCCGCTCCACGGCACGCCGCACGGCAATTTTTTCCGAGTAGCTGTCCAGATGGCCCGTCAGCGTCACGACACCGTTGCTGACTGACACGCCCACCCTGGCCTCGGGCACCACCGGGTCCCAGGCCAGTTCGGCCAGCACGTCCTTCTTGAGTTCCGAATCCGTTTTCATCACTGCTCCTTTGCTACGACTGAAAAACCGTCAATCAAGGGGCCAGCGTACGACTGGCTGCCAAGCGGATGTTTGAAAAAACTCAACCAGCCGGGCGGCGCCCGCCAAAAGATCGACGCTGGCTTGAGATTACGTAAATGACGGTAGTCAATTTCCGGGCTTGGGGGTATTCGTGCCTGCGCTGGTGTTTTGTACGCTTGGGCCGTGACCAATCACCCCATTGACACGGAGAACCTCATGACCACCCCAAGCACCCTTCAGCCCGAAAGCGCCCAAACCAGCCTGGCCCGGGACCCGGTTCGCATCGAGCGCTACGACACCCGTCTGCGCGACTTTGGCGCCTTGATGCCCTTTGCCGCTGGCAGCGCCCAGGGCGCGCGCAGCTCGTCACAAGGTCACCCAGGCGCCGTGTCCTTCTGGCGCGAATCCTTGACGCTGATGGAGCAGTACCTGAGCTTTGGGCGGCGCAAGGTGCGTGCCGGTGACCAGGTTTACCGCTGCGGCGAGGCCTTTGACATGTTGTTCCTGGTCAGCTCGGGCCTGTTTAAGATCGTCAACCTGGCGCCAGATGGACGAGAGCAGCCTGCCGGCCTGTACTTCAAAGGCGACTGGCTCGGCTTTGACGGCATCCCCAAGGGCCGCCACGGCTGCACCGCCATTGCGCTGGACACCGGTGAAGTGTGGACCATCCGTTACGACGCGCTGCTCCAGGCCAGCGCCAAAGAGCCGATGCTGATGCGGGTGATGTTGGCCGCGATGAGCGCGCAGTTGGCGCGCAACCGCGACGCCATGCTGGCGATGGGCACGCTGCCGGCCGATGCGCGGGTGGCCGACTTTTTGTTGCAGTGGGCCAATGCCCTGGCGGAACGCGGCTTGCGCACCGACCAGATCAATGTGCACATGACCCGGGCCGACATGGGCAACTACCTCGGTTTGACGCTGGAGTCGGTCAGCCGTGCCCTGTCCCGGCTGGCGCGCTGCGGGGTGATCGAGTTCAATGAGCGGGGCCGGCGCGACATCAGCATCCCGAGCCTGGCGGCCTTGAGCGAATTCATCCAAAACGTGGCCGATCCTTCTGGCCAGACCCTGCAGTAATCAAAGCCAGGTTCGGGACAATTCAGGCCTGCAGCCCTTGTGCTGCGGCCTTGTCTAGCTATCGATACAATAGCGGCGTGACCAGCGCCAGCCCTTTGACCGTCCGAGCACACAGGTGCGTTTGCCATGAGCACCTTTGACCCCGATGCGCTGGAATGCCTGGCGGCCATCGTGGAAGAGGGCGGGTTTGAGCGTGCAGCCTCTCGCCTCGCCATCACCCAATCGGCGGTGTCGCAGCGGCTGCGCTCCCTGGAGGTGCAGGTCGGCACGGTGCTGATTGTGCGCAGCCGGCCGCTCAAGGCCACGACGGCAGGCCGTTTGCTGCTCAAGCACGCCATGCAGATGCGGCTGATGCGGGCCGATCTGGAGCGCGACCTCAAAGAGCTGGCACCTGGCGCCTCGGGCGGCGGTCTGCGCGACGAGGCGCGCACGCCCATCGCCGTCAACGCGGACAGCATCGCCACCTGGGCCCTGCCCGCATTGGGGGACTTGGCCCGCGAGGGGCTGGGGCTGGAAATCATCACCGACGATCAAGACTTCACCATCGAGTGGATGCGTGAGGGCAAGGTCTTGGGCTGCGTCACCACGCTGAACCAGGCCCTGCGCGGCTGCCGGCTGGTGCCACTGGGGACCATGCGCTACGTGGCCGTGGCCGAGCCCGGCTACGCCGCCGAGCACTGCCCGGAGGGCCTGTCGCCCCGCAATTTCTGGCGATTGCCTTTCGTTGCGTTCAACCGCAAGGATGACCTGCCCGCAGAGTTCACCTGCAGCGCGCTGCAGCTCAAGCAGGTGGCTATCAGGCAGCTTTATGTGCCTAGCACACAAGGCCAATTGCATGCCGTGCTGGCCGGCTGGGGGGTCAGTGTTCTGCCTGAGCTATTGGTCAACGATCACCTGACGAGTGGCCGACTCGTCGACATCGCACCCGGCCACGCCCACCGGGTCGAGCTGTTTTGGCATTGCTGGAATCTGGATTCTGTCGTGCTGGACTCGCTCACCCGCACCCTGACGGCAGCGGCCTTCCAAGCCCTCGTCCCACCAGAAACGATGGCCAAGCCTGAGACGCACCCAAGCGAATAAACTTTGCAGTCGCAAAGTAGCCGAATCATCTATTTTTTAGCATGCAAGGCTAAAATTCAATCATGATGTCCATTGCCCCCGCCAAACCCTCGTTCAAACAGCAAATGCTTCAGGTGCGGGAGGACACCATTGTTCAGACGGTCAACCGGCTGCTGGCCGAAAAAGGCTTCGAGGCCATGACGGTGGATGAGGTGGCCGCCGAGGTCGGTATCGCCAAAGCCAGCCTCTACAAACATTTCTCCAGCAAAGAAGACCTGGCCGTGGCGGCGATGGTGCGGGTGATGCGGCAGGCGCAGGCGGTGATTGCCGCCCTGCCGCCGCAGGAGCAGCCCCTGCACCAGCTCCAATCCGTGGTGCGCTGGGTGTTGGAACTGAAATTGGCCGGAGGCATGCCCTCGCTGCCAAGCCAGAACTCGTCGCTGCGCGCGGCATTGGCAGCGAGCCCGGCGTACATGACGGGCCTGATGGATGTCAGTGACAGGCTGGGGGCCTGGATCGAGGCGGCGCAAGCGGCTGGCGACCTCAATCTCAAACTGCCGCCCGTCGCCATTTTGTACACCCTGTTTGCCCGTTCCTGCGACCCGGTGGTGGAGTTTCTGAAGATGGGGGATGTGTATCCGGACCCGGTTATCGTGGAACTGGTGCTCAGCACCTGCTTTGACGGGCTCGCGCCGCGCCAGCCGGCACCATCCCCGCCATCCCCGCCATCCCCGCTGCCCTAACGCACCAGCAGCACCGGCACTTTGCAGTGCGCTAGCACGGCCG
>Ga0214921_10009843_pt1 | contig 11970 bp, 11 predicted proteins | sample LL1505_MetaG_FD_177992 | JGI IMG/M metagenome (GOLD analysis project Ga0214921, IMG submission 177992) | Freshwater microbial communities from Lake Lanier, Atlanta, Georgia, United States - LL-1505 | ecosystem: Environmental > Aquatic > Freshwater > Lake | place: USA: Georgia | collected... | reverse complement strand
AATTCTATTCTATTTTCTGTCATATCTGCTTTGATAAATCTCGAGGCCCATTCTGAAACAACTGTATCAGATGTTGCCTTTTCGAGTCCAAGAGGCTTGCTCAGTGCGAGTTCGTAGAATTCAAGAAGTAGATTGCCGAAATTGAGATTGATAAAAGTGCGTGGACTTATTGTGTTCTTCATGAACTCTGCTACCTCTCTCCATGAACGTTGGTTTAGAATTGGTGCGAGGGCGGAAAAAAGGCTGGTGGAAATTTCGAGTGAACTCACTTGTACGCCTAGGCGAAGAAAGCCTTCACTAGAGGGTTTTAACTTCTGTTGTATAGAAATGCGCTCTATAATATCTTGTGATTCTTGGCCGAAGAACTCGTCAATTGCTGTGCTACATTGACCGAGTGTGCCAGGTGCGAGAGGATACTTCACAGGGTCTTTGATATAAATCTGGCTGACTTTGTAACGAAGGGCGTCGTATTCAACATTGTGCATTAAACGCATTTCAGAACCATCTTCAGAATCGTCGTCCGTGTCTTCATCTTCTTCTACAGGTGCCTTGACCTTTCCCTTCTTTGAACTTAGAGAAGTGAGGCGTGAAAGCTCTTTGCCAGTCGGCTCCTTGGTATAGCAACACGGCAATTCGAATCCTTGTGGGTGTTTTCCCTGGCGAAGAAAACGAATATATTCTGGAATCTTTTCATCTGATTTCGGTTTCACAATTCTTTCTAGAACAGCCTCATCTTTTAGAGGGCTCACTTTTGGTGCCAGACGTTCCTTGGGAATTATTTTCGCACGGCAAAAAGGACATTCATTCTCCTTTTTATTAATACCCCTCCATTTCCCTGCCTTCTTAAACTCTTCTGGTAAAAGAACAACATAGTCGTTCAAGCAGAAATATCTTGCGCAAAGATAATAATTCTTATTTTCAGGAGATGTTCCGTATTTTACTACACTGAAACGGTTTTTGGGGTTTACAACATTTTTTGCAGTTCGAAGCTGTTCTTCTAGATTGTCACTGCCATATTCAATAAATATCATTTTATTCTCATCAATATCGTCTTTATACATATTTTTCATTCTCTTGTATTCCTGTTCATTCAGTACTAGTGGTTGAACTGTCACATTTGCTTGGCATAATGTTGAATATGCTTTGTCTGCAGACGTTGCTGGCTTGAATTCGAATAATGTCTTATCGAGCTCTTTTAGGCGATTAATAAAGAACCCATAAGCAACTATCTTGCGCTGTTCGATGGGTCGGTCCTCGTTCTCGTCTCTCACTGCAGAATCGTCCTCATCTTCTGCTCCCTTAAATGCAGACATCTCTTCACGTGGTGTTTGTTTTGGCACCGAAGGCGCCGAAGGTCCTAAAGATACAGAAGGTGCAGGAAGAGCATCCTCATCTTCGTCAAGTCCATCGTCAAAATTGTACATATCACCTGAACCCGCCGATTCGACCCCTTCTGCCAATTCAACATCATCACCGACTTGTTCCTGTACTTTCGATTCTTCTATCTGAACCATTACAGAGGTTTTTTCAGAAGGCGCCTTCATAAAACGGTCGTCAGGTGCATCTAGAAGTATTGTCATAAGAGCAATAATTCTCTGCAGATTCTCGAGACTCTCTACGCGATAAATGTGAAATGTATAATCAGGGTGTTGTAAATACACCGCAATATCTGTTCCAGGATTGTAAAACGCTTGGAGTTCCTTTGAATCCACGCCACCAACAGTGTCTTCTGTCTTCTTTGAAAGCCATGAAGCAACTTTTGCCCGCGCCTCTTCAATACCGAGACCAAACTCACGGCTCACACCATATACAAGATTCTCATTAATTCCCTCACCTTCTAAGAATTTCTTACTGGCCTCAAATGTACAATACGCCTCTATACGGTCCTCAGAGTCGAAATTATCCACGCCTTTGAATCGCAACATGATTTGCGCCCCCTTTTCCTCTTCAGAAATCTGTATTTCCTGAAAAATCGTCTTGAACCATTGTAGTCTCTCTTTTAGAACCTGTCTACTGATTTCGGTTGTATATTTTCTCCCCTTGCTGTATTTCGCCTTACCCTGCTCTTTACTGAGTCCACAATTCACAGATGCTTGCACGAAATTCGCAGTATTCACATCTATATTAAACTCTTCTAGGCCTTTCTGCACGAGCTCAGAAAATTCCTCGCTCTTTATATCTCTTGGAAAATCAATACTGCGCACATTCTTCGGCGGTTGCAATGTCAAATCCATTTTACCAGTATCAATGACGCGAACTGTTCCGTACATGCCAGATTCTCGTTCCTTCGAACTTATAAGGACTTTACCAATAAGCATCTCAGAGACGGAACTGGGCATAGAAATATTTGTCCAATCGCGAAGCAGTTCACAATCGTTAATATAAGGCAATGTCAATTCGTTCGGTCTATAAAGCTTCGTCATTGTATAACCGGTCGCAGGAACATATCGAAGATAAGGAACATTCTTATTGGTTTGGACTGTATAGAACTGAATATCAGCCCCTTCGAAGTTTTCTGGCTTGTCAAATTCGAATTGTAGATGGCGAACTGCCGTGATTTTGGTTTCTGTAAGGGCGAGTTCTTCTAGCAATTTCTGAGCATAATTGTACTCTTTTATTTTCAAATGAATATATTCCTTTGCTGTTATGGATTTATTAACAATCTGTTGTGTGGGCTCAAACGGCCCGTTTTCATCAATGTTGGGGAAAAAGGGATAGAAGATTCCATACCACGCCCTTGTACTATACGGCCTCGAACCAGTATAGAATCTCTGTAAATATGTCAAATTATATGCGTGTATTATAGGGATTTCTCCATTGGACCTCAAGAAGAGTGTTTCTATTGTTGTTCTGTCGCGCACTTTGAAATTCATCGGCTCACGTTGCCCATCTTCAGTCACGAATCCTGGTAAAGATGTATTGCTTTGAATATGTTGTATAGGGTTTGGTAGAATCAACACATCTTCTGTAGACTGGCTATAAGGATAGTACCATACTCCCTTGACAGATTCATACTCTGCCGACTCTTCATCTTTCGGTATTCCAAGAAAGACAAATTCAGGAATCCATTCATTCGGCATGCCAAGCTCAACCCATAGAGCTCTTAGGAGGTCTTGCACAGTGAATGTTGGATATATGTTTTTGAGTTTATGAGGTGTTTCACTTATTTGGCCATCTTCGTTTTGTAAATAGATGTTGATTTCGGGCAATGCGAAATCATCGTTGTTAAACGGCGTTTTAAAATCACTTAGAAGCTCTGGAGTTTCTTTCAAAACATCTAGACTTTCTTTAAAAGATGCAAGCCGCCTTGCACTCATTCCTGTTTCAATTAAGATAATTTTCCTATAGTAAAATCTGTGCCAGTTGTAGCTTCATCTTTACTCGGGTCATATTTGGGTGCATCTGTGATATTAACACCACAGTACAATGTCGGATGACTTTTGAAGTCTTCAGGAGTGTAGAGTTTTACCTTTTCGGCCTCTCGTAGAAGCCAGCCAAAGTTATTCCAGAAATCAGGTGTGTGACCAATATCCTGTGTTATCATATGGGACATTTCGTGCAGTGCCACGAACATCATGATATTTTCGTTTACCAGCTGGTTTGATTCACGTTGTCTCAAGCAGAAATATACACTCTCACCCTTATTGACACTGTAACTTGTATGCTCTGCGTCAGGTGTTGATTCGAATATGCGTGAAGGGTCTGGCTTGAAATTCGCCTTCAAGCGTTGAACTTGTGGCTTGTCAGGATATGTATGAACAAGATAATTCATCATATCTTCAAGGCGCTTTCTTAACTTTGCAAGGAGGTCTGCCGCTGCTTGTTTGTCGGGAAGATCGCGAACAATATATGTGCGATTATCAATGCGACTTTTGATACTAACTGTGGGAAAACTTGAATTACCACCAAAAAGGTTCTTAATATAACTTGTGACTGAGGTCAATGATTCCTCATTGAATTGTGCCATTCCTCCTGTTTTGGTATTGTAGTTTTCTCTATAGCGTTAAGTACTCATTTTACTTAATGAATAATTATAGGCTTAACTTATAAGGATATTTGGTTTTATTTTAGTTGATTTCAAGAGGCCTACGATTCACATCGGGCTGGATAGTGCTTTGGTTGAAAATGCTCACGGGCATCTGGGGATTGGGTGGCTCGGATCTGAGCTGGAGGTTCGCATTACGTAGAGACTGGCCAACAGTGTTCACGCCGAGAAGAGCACCAGCACTTAAGAAGTTCTTGCCCTTGAGAGAGCCAGGTCCCATGGGGTTCTGCTCAGCCCATACACTGTTATTATCCTTGGGCAACAGCTCAGAAGGTGTTAATTGGTCGCGAGGATAGCAACCTGCAGGTGCCTCGGCCGTGCCGAAATCTGCTGTGCTAGAAACACTTGCCATGATCTCAAAGCCCTCCTTGTGATTTATGTCTTGAAACTGAGACAGGACTGCAGCCTTCCTCGCCGTATCAACCGCTTTATTTAATTCCACTACAGTATTATAGCATGCAACTGCTTGATTTGTAGGCATTGGGCAAGTGGCACCATCCGCTGAAGCAGCTTTAATCGCTACATCAAGCGCATCATTTAACTCCTTTTGCCTTTGTTGCGAAGGTTGTCCCTGCGATGGTGTAGCTGATTGAGAGCCCTGGGTTTGAAGAGTCGGTTGAGAGCTCTGGGTTTGAGGTGGCGGGGGGGCGGTTTTCCCTGTGGTGGTTTTCCCTGACATTTTCGGTGAGGGGGTTTTCCCTGTGGAAGAGGACTGAGGACTATTATCAACAAAGCCCTCAACAGGTGAACCAATAATGCCAAAAAAAGTCGGGTCAATCATATATACTAAACCTACTACAACAGTGACCACAAGTAACCCGCTTACTAAAGTTTTTGAACCTGACATCTTTCTACCTTAGTAATTTAGTTTCTAAAATTATTGAATTGTATATCTTTAATTAATTTCAAGAGGCCTACGGTTAACGTCGGGCTGAATAGTGCTCTGGTTGAAAATGCTCACGGGCATCTGGGGATTGGGAGGCTCAGATCTGAGTTGCCAGTTTGCATTGCGCAGAGACTGTCCAACAGTGTTCACACCTAGCAGGGCACCAGCGCTTAAGAAGTTCTTGCCCTTGAGAGAGCCAGGTCCCATGGGGTTCTGCTCCGCCCATACACTGTTACTGTCCTTGGGCAACAGCTCAGAAGGTGTGAGCTGGTCGCGAGGGTAGCAACCTGCAGGTGCCTCGGCCGTGCCGAAGTCGGCTTTGCTAGAAACGCTCGCCATGTTCTCAAAGCCTTCTCCCACTTCTTCTTCAGGTTGCTCCACTTCTTGTTGAACTTCTTCCTCTTCTTCATTCATATCTTCAAAACCTTCACCTTTTAATTTCTTAAAAAAGGATGAAGAACTCTCATTTGTTGGCACTGAATGCGGGTTCCTCATATTATTACGTCTATCAAGACGTCCACTGTTACTTGATTCACCGGGAAACCAAGTACCATTCGCGTTAGGCATGTCTGCAAAGCCCTGTAAAGAAGGTCTCAATAATCCAAAAAAAGTAGGGTCAATCATATATACTAATCCCACAACAACAACAACCACAAGTAAGCCAGTCACTAAAGACTTTGAACTAGCCATCTTCCTATCTTAGAGTATTATAGTTTTTCTATAATTATTGAGAATCAATAATTTTAGAATTATTTATTATTATTTAGTTTTAGTTGATTTCAAGAGGACGACGATTCACATCGGGCTGGATGGTGCTCTGATTGAAAATGCTCACGGGCATCTGGGGATTGGGAGGTTCAGATCTGAGCTGGAGGTTCGCATTACGCAGAGACTGCCCAACAGTGTTCACACCTAGCAGGGCACCTGCAGATAAGAAGTTCTTGCCCTTGAGAGAGCCAGGTCCCATGGGGTTCTGCTCGGCCCATACACTGTTATTATCCTTGGGCAACAGCTCAGAAGGTGTGAGCTGGTCGCGAGGATAGCAACCTGCGGGTGCCTCGGCCGTGCCGAAGTCTGCGTTGCTTGAAACACTCGCCATGTTTTCGAATGCCTCCTTGTGATTTATGTCTTGAAAATCACCACCCTTAGGAATGGGTCTGGGCATGGCTCTGGGAATGAGTGTAGTAGTTGCCGTCTGTTGTGCAGCAGCAGCAATATTGGCGGCAGTGTTATTCTTACCAGAAGCTATCATCGGTTGTTGTTCTTGTGACATATAATTGAAACCCCGTGATGAACCTCTAGTGGAATTAACCATCACACCTTGTGTAGCATTCGCAGCAGCAATGTTGGCTTCTTGAATGGCTTTTTGCTGTGCGGCATTAATTTTCATAGGGCCTTGTCCAATTACAGATTCGTTATCCCCCCCAACCTGACCAGCATACAGTTGTGACCTAGGATTCATCGCAACTTGAGGTGGGTCCCCAGGTGCAAAGCCTTCCATAGAATACCCCATAAGGCCAAAAAAAGTCGGGTCAACCATATATACTAAACCCACTACAACAACGACCACAAGTAAGCCAGTTATAAATGACCCCATATTTGAAGCAGCCATCTGATGTCTTTCTGTAATAGTGTAAGTGTATATTTTCCGTAACACACAATTCTTTATCGGTTGTTAATCCTCCCCAGAACTTTCTTCGTACTCAGTCTGCGCTTCGTCCGTATCTTCAACCGGATATATTCCATATTTTTCCTGAAATTGTGTAGCAAGCCTATCAGCTCTATATCGCGAAAGTTTTGCTCGGAGGCGTGCGTCACGAATACGCCTACGAAAACGTTCACGTGCTTGGTCAAATTCTGCCTCTAGTCGGAGAGCTGGGCGGTCCGAAAGCGGAAGTTGTGCAACATCCAATACCCACGAAGAGTTTGCAGGTTGTAAATTGGCAGATTCAATCACACGATATTGACTATCTTCAGTACCTTGTACTTCAATATTACAAGCAGTTTCGAACTCTTCATTAATCCGGGACACTAATGACCGTTTATGAGTCGGTGCCCAATAAAAAACAACAGAATTCTTAGATAAGTCGAGTTTAATAACTGTCCACAATAGAACCCATTCGTCATTTTCCTCTTCAGGTGACAATGCAATAATAGGATACCCTTCCTCAACTTTATGAGTGATTTTCTCTTGCAATGTTTCTAAATTCAACGGTTTTACAAATACTTGTTTACAATCATCATACCAGCACGATAAAATATGTGATTTCAGTTCAACTTTATTACATTCTTCAGGAAGTTTCCAAATAGCTTGTTCTGTTACTTTTAAATTATTACCTATATGAGCACCTTCGCACTCCCACTTGGTATCTTCAAAAATATCTAAGGAATTTGCAGTAAAACGGAAGACTGAGTTTGGAAGGCGCTGGAATGAAGCGTCAAATGAAATTCGTGGATACATCTAGTTTAAATAGTTGTGCGATTTTAGACTCTTTTATTTTTCTTTTAGTCCTGGAGAATGAGTGCTGTCGCTGTTGCTGCTGTTGCTGCAGAGAAATCAGCAGCAGACAAATCGGCAGCAGACAAACCCCTTCCAGAAAAAGATATTTTCGATTTCTCTTCAAAAAAAGACTGGGCACAGAAACTTATAGAAAAATGCAAAAAGGCTTTTGAGAAAGAAGAGACACGTAAATTAATTCAAGTGTTTCTTGTTGACCCGGTTATTCAGTATGTTATTGGTAGAATCTTTCCTTATATAATAATATTGTGTGTACTTTTTATTCTATTAACAGTCGCAACGTTTGCAACACTTTTAATTGTTTTCACTGGTCAACATCGAAGTTAGTGTGCGCCTTGCTCTAGAATATTTTAGTTCAACCTATAACCAGGATGAATACTGGCAAGCCACCAGTTACAGCGATACAACCCGTAAATGCAGGACAATCACCTATTGGAACTGGACAACTAGCGACCTGGGTGCGCAATTGGGTTCACTACGATAATCTCGCCACAAATTTCACGAAACAGAGTGGAGTATCACGGAAATTACGTGACGAGTTTGAACTCAAGATTATCGACACTCTCAAACAGCAAAAAATGGAGAATGCACAGATCCAAATTTCTGGGGCGAAATTACATCTTGTCCAGGAAAAGAGTTTTCCGAGCTTAACAATTGGACGTCTTGAAGATTATCTTCACCAGTATTTCAAAAAGAAGGGAGTAATGATGGACGAAACAGAACAGATTATGCGTTTCATAAGAGAACAGAAACAAACCAATTTTCAACTCGAGACACGCCTCCGAAAGACTCCCACCACACCTTTTTTACCTCCACCCCCTCCTCCGCCACCAGTTTAAAACAGTTTTACAATTATAATTTAGAAAGGAAAGTTTCCAAATTATAACAGCTTCAATGAGCGTTGCTGGAAGTTATCTTCGCAAACTTGAATATAATAAGTACACTGAAACCTATAAGAAATGGCGTGCACAGTACGATGTTAATTACTTCAGGGACACCGTGAACCTGAGCATAATACCGTTTCTACAATATAATGGTTATGTGCTCGGTGTAGAGATTCCGAGATTCATTAAACGTCTGGAGGCCTATTGTTGGGCGCATGAATGGACCGTTAATTATGCGCCAAATAAGAAAATCTCATATGGCGAACAATATCATTTTGGTACAGAGGATGACTATGACTGGTTTCGCGAGACCATAGATACAGTTAAATGGGAGAAATTATTCACTACAATTAACGAACCTGGTCTTTTCGATTATTCACTAGGTGGAACTGCGCAGAGAATGGATTTTTGCAAATTCGTCTGGCTTCAAGTGGATATTAACAATAGTAAAGCCCATAAGGTATTTGCGAAGATTATGGATAATTACGCCGATGATGACACTGAAGCACCTGTTGAACGCGTTGAAGATTAGGCGCTCCATTTGTCCTTCTTGAAGGGGAGGATACCAATAGTATTAGTAATACTCTTGTATTTTGCAACCTTCTTATCAAATTCAACGGTCTCAGGAGTGGCAGGGTAATTATCGTTATTACTTACAATGGCTGCATCGTGATTCTTTTGAGGGGGTTTTGCTCCAAAGCAATTTACACCAAAGCGGAGCTCAGGATTATCGAAGTATCCGCCGTTTACTCCCACTTGACCACATGATGTTCTTTGATCTTCAGGGCCAGCTTGTAGCTTCTTCCAAGTACCTGGTTGTGTAGGATAGAGGGCCATTTGACCAGCAGACCATCCGTAATTGCACCAGTCTCCACCATCTTCATACGCCTTTTTCACTTGGTCATATGTAGCTATTTCTGCCCCAAGAGCCTTGCAAAGAGGTTCTGCATCGTAATACGTATATCTGTTGTCGCTAATATTGAAGACTTGGCGACGCTCGGGTAATGTACTTTCAACAATCGATGCTATACCAGGTGATATAGGAGTAGGTGTAGGCATAGGCTTAGGCATAGGTTTAGGCATAGGAGGAGGTGGGGGAGGGGGTGGATAGAAATAATCATAAATAATATTGTAATAATCAGAAATAGTATAATATATTACTTGATTGTAAAAGATAAGCAGACCTGTGACTGTTAAAACAGCTAAAGCGACTAAGACGGTAGGGAGCCAAGAAAATGAGCTTTTTGTAGGAATTGTACTATTCATACGATTTACAACATTGTTTACAGCATTGTTTACAGCGGTATTTGCTCTATTCACAATATTAGTAAATACGGGAGCCGGAGAACGAACCGCATTCATTTGACTCTACTTCTACTTGTAAATAGAACTAAAGTTGATTTAAAATTCCAGGAATACATCTTGAAATCTGTATTTGAAAGCAGGGCAGAGAAATATCTTCATATGTTTTTCCTTCTAAAACAGTTACACCAGGAAATGCCATACCAAACCCATAAAGATTGGGGCAATCGTCTATTTGTGCCGTTTCAGGTGAATATCTTCTTGTTGTCATCTTATTGGTGTCAACAGTAACTGGTATTTCTCTTGGTTGAAAGCCTATCGCACACACATACGCATCCGCTTTCTGCATTATACGAAGCACTTTTCCAATATCGTTGTATTGTACGAGGCTAATATCAGGATATTTACCTGCAACTATATCGTCGGCAATCTGCGCAGACTCTTGTTTTATTCCGCCATGAATATTGTCTCTTGCGTATTGAAACGGCTTCGGTGTTTTATATATTCCAACCGCCTTCGCACCGCAGTCTACCAGATTTTTTAATACAAGAGTCCCACTATGCGATGTACCGAACACAGCATATGTGGCACCAGGTTCGACATGCTTTTTAAGACTATCTTTATTGAGAGCAATTGGCAGTGGAATACATCTTGTTGGAATATCCAATGTTTTCGGCTCTCCACCATAACATAAAAATACCTTATCCACCACAAAAACTCCTATTGGTGTTTCTATTGACCATTTTTTAGAGTCAGAAGAATATGTTAATGAAGAAGCAAACGTTGTGCGAATTTCAGATTCTTTAATAGAATTATTTACAGATGTTCGAAGTATCTTTGGTAGCTCAATCAAACATGTTATAGAATCATCTGCATTATTGAATTTTGGAAGAACTGTAGTGCATAACTCATAAGAGTTGAGGGCGTCTTTCACCTGTTTCCAGACTGTATTACTATTAATAGAAGACCAGAGTGTTGATAAGTCTCCACCTGAAAAATCGCGGTCTATAATAAGTATATTGCTTGGGGTTACACCTTGTTTGAGTAGTTCGAGGTAAACAAGCATGCCAGATATACCGAATCCGATTATAGCCAGCATCTTCCCTACTTATAAATTGCCCCTTCAAGGGGCAGTTTATAAATGATATTGGACACTTCTTTTGAAATTAGAAACCGTCTTCAACAGTTCTATTTCCACCACGAGTATTGATTAAGTTTCTCTGCTCGGGGGTTGTGCACACACATCCAGTACTGCATGCGAAACTGGAGCCACAGCAACTAGGCTTGCACTGGTTATTCTTGAACATGAACAGCGAGTCAGGGCCAGGCTGGAACGCGGGTCCCTGCAACGCCTCATTCGGGCTATTATAACGCCAGCTACTGTCCTTATTTCCAGTTTCCAGTCTCACGTTGTCAAAGGGGCCCATGGGCTTATATTCCTTACCAGTACCACCAGCGTTCTCCAAGAAATAAGAAGCAAAACCCTCCGCCGTAGGGTTACGATTACCAGAGAAAACCATGAGTAAATTTGCTACGAGAAGTAGTAAAAAACCTGTCAAAAGCACTGAAGTGCGCATTTCCTTTCTGCTATTAGTATAATATTTTTCCCTATTAGATGACATCGTCCAAGACAGAATAACAATCTTCTAGATTTTGTGTACCGCATTCTGTAAAATCTCTTAGGACGAGGTTATTACCCAAATAATTAATATTGAAAGCTCCTGAACTCGTAATAATCTGATAGCCGACCATTGTTTCTTCGCAAAACCGCTTGCAATCTAAATCTTTTACGCCTCCATCAAAGGTTGACCAGCCATTTGCCGTCTTTATCCAGTTTCCATCCGATAACCATTCATCGGATTTAGTCTGGTTATTAATATATCCTTTATAAATACCTATAACAGTTGTCACGCCTTCTTCAGACTTTACTTTCGCACCAATCGATATTTCACTTATAGGTAGATGCTCTCCAGACTCTAGGACCACTTTCACATCTTTTCCACAGAGAGGAATACTAGAAGGTGAATATATCGGCTTACTTGTTCCAAGTTTTTTGGAGACAAATTCTATCCATTTCTTCTGGCCCTCTTCTGTTGAAACCTCTTCCCAGTCGCTCACATACAAGGAGCCAGATTCTGACACTGCCGAAACTAGATGATGTGTAGTATTTAATATATAGAGTTTATCGGATATTATATTCGTCTTTCTTGCCCTCTCAACATCCCTCACAAGTGTCCATTCACCTTTTTCGAAAACTCTGTGTGTCCCACTGATTTTTACACCATCCAAGTCGTATAATTCTGTTTTAGAACCATTCACTTCTAAAATACCATAT
>Ga0214921_10009842_pt1 | contig 11970 bp, 8 predicted proteins | sample LL1505_MetaG_FD_177992 | JGI IMG/M metagenome (GOLD analysis project Ga0214921, IMG submission 177992) | Freshwater microbial communities from Lake Lanier, Atlanta, Georgia, United States - LL-1505 | ecosystem: Environmental > Aquatic > Freshwater > Lake | place: USA: Georgia | collected 2015-05-28 | reverse complement strand
GCTGAGTAGGGGATTCCCAGTACCCCTGCCAGCCCTCCGCCGCTGCGACTGGGCTCCAGCAGTCCGACCGCCAAAAACACGACAAATGGCACGACACACGCCCCCCATGGCCGCTCCGGGCCCGCAGGGTTTGAGGTCGTCGATGCGTCTTGCTGCTGCATGGCGGTCATGGTCTGTCGCGTTCAGGTCGGCTTGAGTATATTCCCATCGGACGACAGGCTCGTTTTCTGTCGTTCCGTCGGTCATTTCCGCTCGCCGGTTCGTTCCCCGACATCCCCCGCCCTCCGCCCCGAAAGTGTTGTTGATCCATGGATCTGTCCAAGCTGCGCAACATGGGCATCTCGGCCCACATCGACTCCGGTAAGACCACGCTCTCGGAGCGGATTCTCTACTACGCAGGCCGCATTCACCGGATTCAAGAGGTGAAGGGCGGCGGCGACGGCGCCACGATGGACTACATGGATCTCGAGCGCGAGCGCGGCATCACGATCACCAGTGCGGCCACGAGCGTGAAGTGGCACGACTGCGACATCAACCTCATCGACACGCCCGGCCACGTCGATTTCACCGTCGAGGTGGAACGTAGTCTGCGGGTGCTCGACGGCGCGATCCTGGTGCTCTGCGCCGTAGGTGGCGTGCAGAGCCAGTCGATGACGGTCGACCGGCAGATGAAGCGGTACAAGGTGCCGCGTCTGGCCTTCGTCAACAAGATGGACCGCACCGGCGCCAACTTCGACCGTGTCGTGGGGCAACTGCGCGATAAGCTCGGTTGCGACGCGATTCCGATGCAGATCCCGATCGGCAAAGAGGACAAACTCGAGGGCGTGATCGACCTGGTGTCGATGAAGGCCGCCTATTTCGATGGCGACAATGGCGAGACCGTTCGCGAGGAGAAGATCCCCGACGCTCTGGCGAAGGCGGCGGCCGAGGGCCGGCATGCCATGCTCGAGGCGCTGGCGATGTATTCCGACACGCTGATGGAGAAACTGCTCAGCGAGCAGCCGGTGTCGGACGACGAGATCCACGCGGTGGTGAAGGCCGCCGTTCAGAGTCAGAGCATCACGCCGGTGTTCTGCGGATCGGCCTACAAGAATAAGGGCGTGCAGAAACTCCTCGATGCCGTCGTGCGGTATCTGCCCAGCCCGCTGGAGCGGAAGGTGATCGCCAAGAAGTGGGACAACCCCGACGAGGCGTTCGATCTCAATCCCGATCCGAAGAAGCCGCTCGTGGCCATGGCGTTCAAGATCGTGGACGACCCGTACGGCCAGCTCACGTTCATGCGGATCTACCAGGGCACGATCACCAAGGGTGAGGCCTACATCAACCAGCGAACCAGCCAGAAGCAGCGGTTCAGCCGGATCGTGAAGATGCACGCCGACAAGCGCGAGGAAATTGACTCGGGCGAGGCCGGCGACATCGTCGCGGTGATGGGCGTCGACGCGGCCAGCGGCGACACCTACGCCGCCGACAACAAGTATTGCACGCTCGAAAACATGTTCGTGCCGGAGCCGGTGATCAAGATGTCGATCACGCCGACCAACCGTGACGGCCTCGACAAGCTCGGCAAGGCGTTGCAGCGGTTCAGTCGCGAGGATCCCACGTTCCGCGTGGCCACCGACGAAGAGACCGGCGAGACATTGATCGCAGGCATGGGCGAACTCCACCTCGACATCTACGTCGAGCGAATCAAGCGCGAGTTCAAGGTGGAAGTAGAAGTCGGTGCTCCGAAGGTGAGCTACCGCGAAGCCCCGACCCGGGCCACGAACTACGACTACAAGCACAAGAAGCAGACCGGTGGTTCCGGGCAGTATGCCCACATCATCGGCTCGCTCGAACCGCTCCCGGAGGAATCGGCCGAGAACTTCATTTTCGACGACGCGGTCGTCGGCGGCCGCGTGCCGCGGGAATACATTCCGTCGGTCGAGAAGGGCTTCCGTGCGGTGCTCTCCAAGGGTCCGATCGCAGGATTCCCGATCGTGGGCGTCAAGGCATCGCTGGTCGACGGCTCCTACCACGACGTCGACTCATCCGACATGGCGTTCCAGATCTGTGCCCGGGCCGGCTTCCGCGAGGCGTTCCTCAACACGAAGCCCGTGCTGCTCGAGCCGATCATGAAGATGGAGGTGGAAGTGCCCTCCGACTTCCAGGGGCCGGTGACGGGAGAACTCAACAAGCGGCGTGGGCTGATTGTCTCTACCGAAACGGTTGGGAAGACGTCGACGATCATCGCCGAGGTCCCGCTTGCCGAGACGTTCGGCTATTCGACCGACCTGCGGAGCATGACGCAGGGGCAGGGTGTGTTCACGATGGAATTCTCGAAGTACCGGCCGACGCCGGGCAACATCCAGAAGGAGATCGTGGAAGAGCGGAAGAAGGCGGATTTGGCAGCGGCCAAATAGGCTACCGCCACGTCGCCGCGATCTCGTCCCACAACCTGATTCGCGAGTCGATGCAACTGCGGGCTGTCTCGGATGCCTCGGCCCAGTGGGCCGGATCGTCGCCGCACAGCCGCCCCACGATCCGCCTGCAGACCGGCGCGTGCTTCGCATCGTCGTGGGCGATGTGCCGTTCGAGGTAGAAGCGAAACCGACCCCATGTCACCGGATCCTCGGCTGCGAGAGAGGTGACGAGGTGGCGGAACATGTCAGGGATCACGTCCTCGCGGCCGTAGGTGAAGGCGGCCACGATGCGGCGGGTCGATCCCGACTCGATCACCTCAAAAGACCGTCGCACAAAGTTGCAGGCAGCGGCGGGGCCTCCGCACGCGGCAAGGGCCTGGGAGATCGAATCGCCCCGTTCCAGCAGTTTGAGGAGCCGCTCGATCGGGCCCGTGTCGGCGGCGGCATGCCTCATGCTTTCGAGGTAGAGCTCAAAGTGGGAGGCATGACCACCATCAGGGAGGTCATCCGATTCCTCGTCGAGCACAATTTCGTTGACGAGCCGTCTCGCCTCTGGGTCGGGCGTGGGAAGCCAGGGGATGCTGGTGCAGGTAAGTTTTTGTTGCATCGCCTTCAAGAGACTCTGGAAATCCCAGACCGCGAAGACATGGTGCTCCATGAAATACCGAAGCCGATCGGGGCTATCGATCAGGGCGTAGAGCGGATGGTGAACGAGACGATCCCGCGTGTTTCCGAGTTGAATGCTGAGGTTGCCCGCTTGGCCCGTTGCAACGGCAGGTGCATCGGCGGTGCCGGACAAGTGGGCTTCGACGGTCGGCATGGCGACAGGTTCCTGGGTTGGTGGGACGAGTGGTGGGAGGGATGCACGATCCGGAGATTGTGTTGTAGTCGGCACGCGACTCTCGGCGAATCGTCCCGGTGAATTCCCCCAAAAACAGCGGCCCAGACGCGTCCTCCTCTGCCTGACGGGGGGCATCTGCTACCCTTCCGCCATGGACCGCTCCGAGCCTCTGCCCCTGTCTGTCTGGATCGTCAATCCCTTCGATGACATCCCTGGGGAGGGCCTGCCCCCGCTGCGGTATTGGTCGTTGGCCCGCGTCCTTGCCGGCCGGGGGCACGACGTGACCTGGTGGACGGCGGCCTGGAGCCATCGCCGCAAGGCTGCCCGCACCACTCCGCTGCACACGCGTGATGAGGAGGGATTTGCCGTCAAGTTGGTGGCTGTCCGTCCATACACGAAAAATATCTCATTCGCCCGTCTGGCCAGCCATCGCGATTTTGGACGCACGTTCGAACGGCTGGCCAATGAATCGATCGCCGCAGGAAAGCTCGACCGCCCCGACATCATCCTCGCCAGTCTGCCGCCCCTGGAGGGGCCAGAGGCGGCGGCCCGCCTTGCCCAGCGGCTCGACGCCACGTTGGTCGTCGACCTGATGGATGTCTGGCCCGAGACATTCGAGCGGCTCCTGCCTGGTCCACGGTGGCTGCGAAAATCCCTCTATCCGCTCCTCTTTGGCCGCATGGCGACCCGACGACGGGCACTCCTCGAATCCGCCGACGCGGTGTCGTCGTGCGCTCAGGGGTATCTCGACGTCATTCCCGAGTCCATGTCTGGGGACAAGCCCCGGCACGTCTGCCACCTGGGAGCTTGGCTCGCCGAGTTTGACCCGCCTCCTCGACGGATCGATGAGATCCCCGACGCTCACGCCGCGCCGACGGCCGAGCCGATCGCGGCCGGGGCGACCGCGTTGGAAAACGTTCCAGCCCGGTTGTCGACTCCGCCGCTGCAGTGCGTCTACTCCGGCACGCTCGAAGTGGGCCAGGATCTCGATGCGCTCCTCGCTGCCGCACGGCTGCTCTCGGCGCAGGGCGTTTCGGCCACGCTGCACATTGCAGGCACGGGTCGGCTGGAGTCGAGCCTCCGAACGGCTGCCGAGATGATTCGGGGATCGTGCTCGGTGCACGTACACGGACTCCTCAATCGCACGGCCTACGTGCGGCTCTTGTCCGAGTGCGACGTGGGGCTCGTGCTCGTGAAGCCGGAGTCGCTCGTGGCGGTGCCCTATAAGGTATGCGACTACACGGCCGCTGGTTTGGCGATCGTCAACTCGCTGCCGGGCGAGTTGGAGCGCTTCGTGTCGGAATACCGGGCTGGCGTGTCGTACACGGCGGGCAGCGGTGACTCACTGGCCCGCGCGATCGCGACGCTCGCGGGTGACCGGCGGCAGTTGCTCGACATGCGACACGGATCCCGCCGTCTCGCAGAGTTGGAGTTTGATCGCGAGAAGACCTATGCCCAATTCGCAGACTGGCTGGAGGGCATCTCACGGGCCAGCCACGTCTGAACGGGGCTGGCACCATCTGCGGACCGGGCGAGAATAAGGTGAGGGGGCGATCCATGGCTGATGCACGGAGAGGTTCTGATCCTCCGCCGACACTCTGGCAGTCGCTCGCCCATCTCGGGCCGGGAATCGTTCTGGCAAGTTCCATCGTGGGCAGCGGTGAACTGATCGCCACGACCATTGTCGGCGCAGAAGCAGGCTTTGCACTGCTCTGGCTGATCATTCTCGGCTGTGCGATCAAGGTGGCGGCCCAGATCGAGATTGGCCGCACAACGCTGACGTGGGGCCGCACGCCGCTGGATGCGTTCAATCGTGTGCCAGGGCCTCGGTTCGCCGGTCTGGGGTGGATCTATTGGGCATGGGTGGTCATGACGGCACTCATCATTGTACAGCAGGGGGGCATTCTCTCCGGAGTGGCCCAGTCGCTCGCCGGCGGTCTACCCGTCACGGCGGCCGGCCGGGAATGGAACAGGCTGCACGACCAGGCTGCGGGCATGCTGGTGGCGGAGGCATCGCTCCGCCGTCGCGGTGATACCGTGGAAGCCGATGCGATCCACGCTCAGTTGGATGGTGTGACCAAGGAGATGACCACCCAGCAAGCGCCTCCGGATGAAGCCATCTGGGCCGTCATCGTGGGAGTCATGACTGCCGTGCTTCTGGCCATCGGTCGCTACCGCCTCATCGAAGGCGTGTCGATCCTGTTGGTCGGGACATTCACGGCCGTCACGCTCCTGGCCCTCGTGATGCTCCAACTCGATCCGGCCTGGGCGATCACGTCGGGCGAAATCACCAGCGGCCTCCTGCCGTCGATTCCGCCGGCGTCGGGCGGCCGATCGCCGCTCGTCACGGCGCTGGCCACGGTCGGCATCATCGGCGTGGGGGCGAGCGAGTTGATGATCTATCCCTACTGGTGCCTGGAAAAGGGCTATGGGCAGGCGGTGGGCCCGCGAGACGATTCTCCGGCCTGGGCCGCCCGCGCTCGCGGCTGGCTGAGGGTGATGCAACTCGACGCCTGGGGATCGATGATCGTCTACACGACCGTCACGATCTGCTTCTACCTCCTCGGTGCCGCCACGCTCGGTCGGCTCGGGCTGCGGCCGGCCGGTGGAGAGATGGTCCGCACGCTGGGGGCGATGTATGCACCGGTGTTTGGTGAATGGTCTCGGGGCGTCTTTCTCATCGGGGCGTTCGCGGTCCTCTACTCGACGCTCTTCGTGGCCGCGGCGGGCAACGCCCGGATGGTGGTCGACGGACTGATTCTAGCGGGGTGGTTGCCACCCGATGAGGCGTCGCGAGCCGCCTGGGCTCGACGACTGTCGGTCATCTGGCCGCTCGTGGCGCTCGTGCTCGCGCTGCTCATCCGCGAACCCGTGGCGATGGTTCTGGCCAGCGGGATTGCGCAGGCCATCATGCTGGCGGCCCTCGGTGTGGCCGTGCTCTTCTTTCGGCATGGTGATTTCGACCCGCGGCTCACGCCGACGCGGGCGTGGGACGTGCTGTTGTGGCTGTGTTCGGCCGGCTTCATCCTGCTGGGCCTGTGGACCTTGTGGCAGAAGGCGGCCGCGCTCCTCTAACTCGCATGCCGTGTCGCACGCGATCTATACTGAAGTCTCCCCCTACGAGGATCCCGGTCATGACCATCACGCGACGCGATTTTCTGGTGACAGGAACGGCGGGTATCTGTCTGGCCACGGCGGCGGCACCCACGCTGGCCGCTGCCGCAGCTCCGCGGACACGACGGCTGCGGATCGCCCATCTCACGGACATCCATCTGCAGCCGGAACTGGAGGCTGCTCGCGGCTTTGCCACCTGCCTGGCGCACGTGCAGACGCAGACCACCGCCGTCAGCGGTGACGCGGCCGACAACAGCCCGCCGGACATGATCATCACCGGCGGCGACACCATTATGGACGCCTTCGAGGCGGACATGGCCCGCACGAAGCTGCAGTGGGAACTCTGGCGGAAGCTGAAGGCGGATCACTGTGGCCTGGAACTGCACAGTGTCGTCGGCAACCACGATGTCTGGGGCTGGGCCCGCGCCAAGGCGGGCACCACCGGCAGCGAGCCGCTCTACGGGAAACGGTGGGTATGCGACGAATTTGGCCGGGAGTTGCCGTACACAAGCTTCGATCGAGGCGGGTGGCACGTGGTGCTACTGGACAGTGTCTTTCCACACGAACAGAGCTACATAGGCCGGCTGGACGACGCGCAGTGGGATTGGCTCGAACGCGATCTGGGGGCCGTCGACCCGGCCACGCCTGTGATCATCTTCTCCCACATCCCGATCCTTTCGGCCACGCCGCTGGCCGTGGCCGGCCCGACACCGCCAGAGGCGGGACGGATTCGGATTCCCGGTGGTCAGATCCATGTCGACGGCGATCGTTTTCAGAAGCTCTTCGCCGGGCGGCGGAACATCAAGGCCTGCGCGTCGGGTCACATGCACCTCGTCGAGCAGCTCGACTATCAGGGCGTGCGGTACCTCTGCAACGGCGCCGTGTCGGCGGCCTGGTGGAAGGGACTCAATCGCGACACCGACTTCGGCTACGCCGTCGTCGACCTTTTTGACGACGGCACTGTCGAGCGACGCTACGTTTCCTACGGCTGGACGGCCGCCACGTGAGCGACAGCAGCCCGGCTCCGTCGGCGTTGGAAGGCGTGAGGCTTCCGTCCATCCGCCTGCAGTTCGTCGGCTTCTGGGATGGCTTCGATCCGCACGATAACTACTTCACGAGGCTGCTCGGGAGGCGGTATCACCTCGAGCTATGTGACGATCCGGACTTTATCATCTTCTCGTATGTCGGTGAGCGACGACGCGACTATCGTCGCTGGAACTGCGTGCGGATCTTTTACACCGGTGAGAACATTCCCCCTGACTGGAGCGCGTGCGACTGGGCGTTCTCCTTCGAACACACTCCGCACCCTCGCCACTTTCGACTGCCCCACTGGCCGTTCTACGTCGATCCGCTGGCCCTCGTGAAGCCGATCGACCACGATCCCGCCACGATCCTGTCGCAGAAAAAACGCTTCTGTGCGTTCGTCGTCTCGAATCCGCTCTGCCGTACCCGCAACGACTTCTTCCGTAAGCTCTCCCGCTACAAGCCGGTTGATTCCGGGGGGAAGGTGCTCAACACACTGGGCCACCGCGTCGGCGACAAGCAGGCGTTCCTGCGGGACTACAAGTTTACGATTGCCTTCGAGAACGAGTCGCATCCCGGTTACACCACCGAGAAGATCGTCGAGCCGATGTTGGCCAACTCGATCCCGATCTACTGGGGTGATCCCCTCGTGGGTTGCGACTTTGATACCGGCAGCTTTCTTTCGGCCCACGATTCCCGCTCGCTCGATGATCTCGTGGACCGGGTCGTCGAGGTGGATCGTAATCCGTCACTCCACCTCCAACTCCTCGGCCGGCCCTGGTATCCGGGCAATCGAGTGCCCGCGAGTGCCAGCGTGGAGACGATTCTTGACCAATTCACGCGGATTTTCACGACGCCCGTGGAGCCGATCGCCCGCCGCCGCTCGGTCGCTCATCTGCTCGGGCTGGATCGCCTGCCCGCGGAGTGCGCCAGCGTCCGCCGACGCATCGTGAGGAAGTGGCGCAAGCTGAGTTGCAACGTGCCGAGGTCGTACTCGTAGCGGTTGTCGAACCCCTCGGAGCGCCGCATACTGATCCACCCGAGGAGGACACCCCATGACCGCTTACGGCTATGTCACCGACGTCGCCTATGTTCCAGGCTTCTATCCGCAGATGTCACCGGTGGCGATTCGGTATGTCGCCGCCCTCAATGGCGTCATCCCGCCGCAGACCGCGGATCACTTCCGGTTCCTTGAACTCGGCTGTGGGCTGGGCCGCTGCCTGACCACGCTCGCCGCCGCCCATCCCCGCGGCGAATTCGTGGGTGTGGATCTCAATCCCGACCATACCGCTGCCGTGGCCCGCGACATTGCCGCGGGAGAACTCGACAACGCCCGCATCATCACGGCCGACTTCGGGCATCTGCCGGATGACCTGGGTGTTTTCGATTTCATTGCATTGCATGGCGTCTACAGTTGGGTGGCGCCGAACGTCCGCGACGAGATTCTCGCGGCCGCTCGCGAGCGGCTCGCTCCGGGTGGCCTTCTGCTGGTGAGCTACAACGCCATGCCGGGCTGGGCCCATCTGCAGCCGATCCGCGGCATCCTTCGGCAGTATGCCGATCTCCGACAGGGCGATAGCGTGCAGCGGATCCGCGATGCGGTGGCCTACCTGGTGTTCATGCGGGAGAAGCATGCGAAATACTTCGAAGACAATCCTCGCGCCGCCTCCTATGTCGATGCCTTGGTGAAGCAGGATCCCCGCTACCTCGTTCACGAATACATGAATGAGCACTGGACCAGTTTCTATTTCGCGGAGGTGGCCGGGGCGTTTGGGCAGGAGGGGCTCTCGTTCGTGGGGAGCCTGCCCGTGTTCACCAATTTCTGGGATCTCTGCGTGCGGCCGGAGTTCCAGGAGTTGTTCCGGACGACCACGAATCGGCTTGTCACCGAGGCCCACAAGGATTTCTGCGCCAACACCGCCTTTCGCTGGGACATCTACGCCAAGTCGCCACGACTAATGAAAGACGTGAACGACCGACTTCGGGAGGTGGACGACCTCCACTACCGCGTCGCCCGATCCGATGTCACGTTGCCCTATCAGGCCAATCTGGGTGTCGTCACCTCGACCGTGCAGGGCCCGCTTTACCAGTCGCTCCTCGGGCTCCTGTCCCACGGAAAGAGCCTGCGGCTGTCCGAGATCATCGCAGCCGACGCACTGCGTGGCACACCGTCCGTCGATCTCGTCCGTGCCGTCGATGCCGGGGTCGCGATGGGGCTGTTCGACATCACAGTTGGCCCGGTGGGCGATGCCCCGGCCACCCTCCCAGAAACCGTCTCGATCGCACATCCGTTCAACCGTTCCATCCTTGAGACCGACGCCTTGAGTGGCCGTTCGCTGGCCCTGGCCAGCACGCTCTCTGGCACGGGCCACACGGTGGGCGACCTCGATGCCGCGATCCTCCACGAACTCGTCGGACGGGGACGCGACGGACTGTCCTCGCGGGTCGCCGCACGGCTGGAAGCGAGCGGTCGCACGCTGCAGCAGGATGGTCAGCCCGTGGCCGACGCCAGTCAGCGGAGCCGCCTCGTCGAAGAGGCCTGCGAGGCATTCATTGCCGCGAGCCTGCCCGAGTTGGTTCGGCTGGGCATCGTGACGGCCTAAGACGAGTTAGCGTGGGATCGGCACCAGCGGAGGATTGGCGACGTTTGGTGCTGGTGCCACCGGCTGCGGCTGAAGGGGCTGAATCGGCAGTGGTGGCGGAATCGGCTGTGACGGCAGAGGCTGCGGCTGTACCGGAAATCCGGCCGGCTGGGCGGTGAATGCAGGCTGCGTGGGCACGGCCAACGGGAAGCCCGATGGCGCGGCGACCGGGGGCACGGAGGCTGTCATCTGCCGGGAGCGGATGTTGAGGTCATCGACCAACTGCTGCACCTCCGGGCGGATGCCGATGCCACGGCTCTGGAACACATCGGTCGGCGTCACACCGAACCGTCCGTAGAGCACCGAGCAGGCGTTGTTGTCGACCGAGAGATCGGCGCCACCCAGCGACACGCCCATGAACAGCCCGCGGCTGCGGGCATACGAATAGATCTCGGCGCCGAGTTTCGCATCGGTGCCGGCGTTGGCCTGCACGCCGACTGGACCAGCGGCCACCGAGGCATCGGCTCCGAGTGTCACCTTCTGCCCCTGCAGAACGCCATTGAGGCTCCGCGGGGTGGCGAACACGAGGAGAATGTCGGCCGACTGTACGCCCACCTGAAAGCCGACGCTGCCCCCTCCCATCGTCACCATCACCGGCGGGCTCCACGTGCGGTCGGGATTGCGGACGTGCAGCACGCCCCGGCCGTAGTTCACGCCTAGGATGAATCCCCCCTTGATCATGTTGGGGAAGATCGCCACGCCCTCGGCCTTTTGCAGCATCGACGCCGGCAGCGATTCGCCGGGATTCGTGAAGAACTGATCGAGCGCCTGACGGGCGCCTACGACGGTCTGAACCTCCGGCTCGCCGCCAACGGCGGGAAACTGCGCCGCGGCGGGCCCCGCAGCCCAGCACACCATCAGGCACGAGACGGAAAACAAAGAGACCAGCTGGGCAGACGTGGTTCGCATGGCGCATTCCTTCGCGGCGAGGAAAAACCTAGGCCAAATAGCCTATCCCCCCGGTGCCCTCCTGGTCGACGGCAGTTTGGCACGTTGACCGGCCGTCCGAAACTCACCCCAGCCGGGCGTGGGCCTCGAGGAGGAGTTCTTCCGTCTCCTCCCAGCCAATGCAGCCATCGGTGACAGACACGCCGTATTGGAGTCGGGAGCGGTCGCTGTTTACTGGCTGGTTGCCGGGATGGATGTTGCTTTCGAGCATCAGGCCGACGATCGATCGGTCGCCCTCCACGCGTTGGGAGAGCACGTCGCGCCAGACGATCGACTGCCGTCGGTGGTCCTTGCCTGAGTTGGCATGGCTGCAGTCGACGATCACGCAGGCAGGAAGGCCTGCCGCCTCCAGTTTCGCCCGGGCCTCATGGAGGATTTCTGGGGAATAATTCGAGCCGCTGCGGCCGCCGCGGAGCATCAGCACGCCCCAGGGATTGCCCGTGGTCGAGACCACGCAGGTGCCGCCGTCGTTGTCGATTCCGAGAAAACAATGGGCGGCCCGCGATGACTGCATCGCGTCCACGGCGGCCTGCAGGGAACCGTCGGTGGAGTTCTTGAAGCCCACCGGCATCGACAGTCCGCTGGCCATCTGACGGTGCGTGGGTGACTCGGTCGTCCGCGCGCCGATGGCGCCAAGCACGATGGTGTCGGCGATGTATTGCGGCGTGATCGGCTCGAGGAACTCGGTCGCCGTTGGCAGCCCCATCCTGGCGATTTCAATAAGGAGCCCGCGACCCAGTCGCAGGCCCGTCGCGACGTCGAACGAATCGTCGAGGTGAGGATCGTTGATCAGCCCCTTCCAGCCGACCGTCGTGCGGGGCTTCTCGAAATAGACTCGCATCACGACGAGCACGCGGTCATTGACCCGCTCGGCGAGTGCGAGGAGTCGTGTGGCATAGTCCCGGGCGGCATCGAGGTCGTGAATCGAGCAGGGGCCGACAACGGCCATCAATCGGGAATCCTCGCCAGCAAGGATTCGCTCGACCGCCTGCCGGCCCTCGAC
>Ga0214921_10009841_pt1 | contig 11970 bp, 15 predicted proteins | sample LL1505_MetaG_FD_177992 | JGI IMG/M metagenome (GOLD analysis project Ga0214921, IMG submission 177992) | Freshwater microbial communities from Lake Lanier, Atlanta, Georgia, United States - LL-1505 | ecosystem: Environmental > Aquatic > Freshwater > Lake | place: USA: Georgia | collected... | reverse complement strand
TTGTTGGCGTTACTCCTCATTCCTTTGGCTGTTTGGTGGAGAGGTCGCAGGTCTCGCCCTGTCTTGGTGATTCCAAGAGTTGCGCGCTGGGCAGGGGCACCCGCCATCTCGCTGGGCAGAGGGCCATCCATTTTGGCGGGAATAGGATTGGCTTTGCTCATTGTGGGGCTCGCACGACCGCAACAACTGGAAGAAAAAAAGCAGGTGCGTCAAAAGGGCTACGACATCATGTTGGCGATCGATCTCTCGCCCAGCATGTTGGCGGAGGATTACGAAGGCCCCACAGGCAGAATCAACAGACTTCAGGCAATTCAACCGATCATAGAGGCATTTATTTCACGAAGGCCGACGGATCGAATCGGAGTCGTCATTTATGGAGGGCGAGCTTACACGCTTTCTCCGCTGACCTTTGATCACGAGTGGTTGGCGCGGCAGATCTCCAGGCTTCGGGTGGGGCTTGTTGAGGACGCGACAGCAGTAGGGGATGGTTTAGGGTTGGCTGTTTCTCGATTGGAACAGTCGGAGAAGGAGAAGGACGGGCAACGCAAGGGGGCTTTCATTATTCTTTTGACCGACGGATCGAACAACAGCGGTGTATTGGCTCCACGCCAAGCGGCTGAGTTGGCCAAGAAAAAAGGGATACCTGTTTACACAATTGGGGCAGGTCAGCCCGGAGTTGTGCCGATGCCTGTGATCGACAATGCCGGCAGAAAATTGGGATACCGGCAGGCGATCTCGGATCTGGATGAGGACACGTTGCAGCGAATCGCAGAGACAACTGGAGGGAAGTTTTTTCGGGCTATGGACGTGGGAACGGCGGAGGCAGCTTTTGCGGCCATCGACAAAAAACAGAGGATCGAATTTAGTGCCAAGGCACAACTACGAGCGCACGAGTGGTTTTTTGCGTGGGTCACACCCGGAACTCTGGCTTTTCTGGGTGGGTTGGCTTGGGCACGACCAGGAAGGTGGGGCAGAGCAGCATGACTTTTTATGGAGTGCGTTGGGAGGAACCTCAGGTTCTTCTTTTTATCCCACTGGTTCCTTTGGCTAGCTGGTTGATATTTCGCGGCAAAGCGGGCCAATCAGGTGTGCTTAAACTGCCAAAAGTTATGAGACGGTGGGCGGGGGCACGAGCTGTGGTGGATCGACCTGGGGCGACAAGACGGCGGGGAGGTTTTTGGTTGGCCGCAGGATTGATACTGGCGTTGATGGCACTGGCTCGACCCCAGTATGGACAACTGGAAGAAACAGTTTTTGATCAGTCACGGGAGGTTCTTTTGGCGTTGGATTTATCTGCAAGCATGCTTGCGGATGATGTGAAGCCCACGCGCTTGGAGAGGGCCAAGCTTCTGATTGGAAACCTTCTCGACGAGCTGAAAGGAGAGAGAGTGGGCCTAGCTGTATTTGCGGGGACATCGTTCCTACAGGTTCCCCTGAGTTCCGACTATGAGGTTTTGAGGGATATTTTGCCTGGGCTGGACCCATCCTATTTGCCTCAAGCGGGAACGGATTATACGGGAATGTTGAGGGTGGCGACGGAGGCGTTTGGACAAAGCACGGCTGCAGATCGATTTTTAATTATTCTAAGTGATGGGGAGGCCCATGACCCCGGCTGGAAAACGGCATTGGAGGAGTTAAAAAAGAAAAAGGTAAAGATTATTGCGTTGGGAATCGGAACAGCGGCGGGGTCTCTTCTTCCCGATTCACAAGGTGGGGTTATCAAGGACTCCCGAGGAGCTGCAGTCCTTACAAAATTAGAGCCTGCAACCTTAGAGGCGTTGGCAGAGGAAACGGGCGGGGTGTACCGGGAGGCGTCAAACTGGGTGGATCTGCAGGAGCTTTTGAGCGAAACAATTGAGCAGGGCAAATCAGGGGAGTTTTCAAAAACAAGGGAGGCCAGGCAGGCCGAGAGGTTTCAGTGGGTCTTAGCACCTGCGGTTTTTCTGCTGGCGCTAAGTCTCGCGCTGGAAATGCCAGTTTTACCAACACGAAGAAGAGTCGCGATGGGGCCTGTAACGGATGGAGAGCCTGCCTTGCCGCCTGTAATGAAAAAGACAACTAAACTTGTTTCGAAGGACAAAAGGGAGGAGCTGGCTGTATGAAGATTTTAAACAGCGTTATCCTTCTCGGGTTGAGTGGAGCTTTGGTTTATGCAGCTTTATCGCCCGATCCGGGGGTAGGGTCGGATACTGCAGCGGGGTTGACTCGCGCTGTTGCCTCGATAGCCGAAAAAAGTAAAAACCCAGCTCAGGATTACGCGCTTCTGGCAGAGGAGACCTTACGTTTTGGGCAAAGACCCGATGCGGTGGATAAACTAAATCAAGCCACACCGAATACGGAGGATCCTCAGGGCCCATGGAGAAATATGATTGGGGACGCTTTGGCCGGAGTGGATGAGGGGGAAAGAATGAATGCCAAGGCGGCTGATTGGCCAAGGTTGAGGGAGGAATTAAAGAAACTGCAACCTCCGCGCCCACCGCCCTCGCAAGATAAAAAGGATTCGAAAGACAAGAAGAAGGACAAGTGTAAAAAAGATAACAAGTCTGGAAAAGAGAAGGGCGATCCGCAGGAAAAGGACAAAGGGGAGGGAGAGAAGTCTGAAGGAAAAGAGGGGGACAAGGGTGAAAATGGAGAACAGGGGGACTCACAAAGCCCGCCTTCATCCGGAAAAGGGAATCAAAAAGGAAAAAAGGGTGAAAAAGGCGAAAATTCAGAGGGAGGAGAGGGGGACTCAGATGAAAAAGGGGAGCAAGGCAAGGAGCAGAAAGATGCCAAGGGAAAACAGAAAGACCCCAACCAGATCAAAGACTATAGTACGAGCAAGGAGGGAGAGGGAAAAATGAAGGAGCGCGCCAAAGAGGAGGATTTAGCCCCCATCCAGGATCAGAAAGCAGGGTTTGGCGAGTTAGGGGATGAGAAAAAAGACAAAGGCAAGAAGGAGGAGGGGAAAGGAGTAGCGCAAGGCGGTGAGGATTCAAAAAAAGAGGGCAAGGAGGCACCCGCAGGAATGAGGTCCGTGGGTGGGGGATCAGGCAAAAAGAAACAGGATGAATCCACGGACGCCTATACGATGGAAGCGACCGCAAGGCTGGACCAGGTTCGTCAGTCAGATAGTCCGGCACTTCTTCAGCAAAGATTACAACCCAAGGATCAAAGATCTTCCGCATCGTCGACGGCGAAGCCGTGGTGAAGCATATGAAAAAGTTATTTTTACTAATCGGCTTTGGAATTTATTTGGGTGCGACGGCATTTAGCCAAAGTGTTGCGTGGACGGATCCTGGGCAGATCCCGCCGCAATCTGGAGTCCAACTGGATCTGGTTTTCACCGATTGTCAGCCTAAGGGAAATGTAAATTTACCAAGCGTATCGGGGCTTCAGTTTTCAGGCTCGCCGGGGCGTGCGACGAGCTTTTCGATGATTAATTTTCAAACAAGCTCCTCCACAACGCTAAGTTACGTGGTTCAAGCCTCCCAAGATGGAAGAATCCTGATCCCCTCATTCGAAGTCGTGACAGACAAGGGGAGGATGACTGTTCCAAGTCTAACCCTGGATGCGACAGCGGCAGGAGGAAACCGCTCGCGGCAGCCCAATCCCCTCTCACCAAATTTTCCGTTTCCCCCCAACCCTTTTCAAAATCAGGCTCCCAACCCTGGGAGTCAGGTTGTTCCGCCCGATGCTGTGCAGGCTTCGGCCCAGGCGGAGCCGCGGCGGCCGTATATTGGCGAGGTTTTCGACGTGAATTATAGAGTAGTTATGACTGGTAATCGGAGTGGTCGGGTAAAGACCACCCCTTTGTGGGATGTTCAAAACTTTACTGCGGAGGCATGGGATCGGGGTCAACAGATCGGGCCGGGGGGAAATCAGGGACTGCAGTTTCACACCAGGGCCATGGTCCCTAAAGCGGGACTCTTCGAACTACCCTCGATCCGGCAAAAACTGGATATCGACACTGCAGCAGGGGGTAGATCTTTTTTCTTCACCGCTCCTGGCTCGGTTGAGGTGGAGGCAGTCGCAGCCCCCGTTCCTCTGAATGTTGAAGCACTACCTGCGAATGCGCCTGCGGGATTCAAGGGTGCTGTGGGGCAGTTTGTTTTGGAATCGAAACTGGTGCCTGAGCAGGTGGGCGAGGGGGAGCCGGTCACCTGGACGCTAACGTTACGCGGAACAGGGAATTGGCCCATGGGCGTGGAATTGCCCGCTCGGGCGGTTCCGAAGGATATCCGCACCATTCAACCTAAATTAAGAAGAGAATTTAACGGCACGGACCTTTTTACGGGCGCGATTGTTGAGGACCTGGTGATGATCCCCACAAAGAGTGGTGAGTTCGAGCTGCCAGCAGTTAAGTTTTTATACTTCGACCCGAAGAAAAAGTCTTATGAGACCGCCGAGGTTAAACCTCCTAAAATTGTTGTCTCGAAGCAGGCGGGTGGGTTAGCCCTTCCGGCCTCTCCTGTAAGTCCAGCCATGAGCACGTCTGCACCAACTAAAAAAGCAGGGCAAGCCCCTTCGGGTAAAGTGGCGCAACCTTTGGCGTATGGGGAGCCTGCACTGCCGAGAGAACCACTGGAGGGTTCGGGATTGGGCATAGCGCCTGTTGGGCAGGAGTGGTGGGTAGGATTAGGAATTCTTCCGTGGGGAATCTTGCTGGCACTTTGGTGGAGATGGGCAACAGCAAGAACATTGATCACAGATAGATTTAGAGAACAAAAAGAGGCACTCCATGAGTGGCGCTCGGCCATTGAACTAATCGAAAACGCTAATTCAAAAGATCAGATAGTCAGACCGCTCATTCTTTGGCAGCAAGCGGTCGCAAAGACGCTTGGGTTATCGACGGCCGTTCCAACTGCGCATTCTGTACGACAAGTTGAGCCGAGGTGTCTAAGTGAATCAGATATTCTAGCGACAGCCGGCTGCTATCAAACAGTCGAGGACGCACTTTATGGAAAAGAAACAGGAGTAAAAATTAAAGATTGGTGCGATGAGGCGAAGAGGTTGGCTAATAACGTCGCCTTTCGACAAATCCCTGTGATCGACGCATTGAAGCCTAAAAATCTATTTCCTTGGCTGGTAGCGCTTCTTTTCGTTTTTGTCGCCGCCGAACCAGTCGGTGCGAAGGCAATTAACAAAGAACAACCCAAAGAGGAGAAGACGAGCAAAGAGGATCCGATCCAGCTCTATAAAACAGGGAATTTCAATGAAGCAGAGAAAGTGTGGCTAGAGAAAGTATTGAAGAACCCGCGGGATCCCGTGGCCAGAAATAATCTGGCGCTCGCGTATTTCCAGCTTGGCGACAAGGAGCGGGCGTTGGCCTACGGGCTATCGGCGTATCTCATTTCCCCAGCAACGCCTTCTGTCTCATGGAACACCCGAATCTTTGCCCAATCTTCCGATCAGTTGGACCGAGCGGTGATGGGCTTGTGGAGTGAGCGGAGTAGGGAGTGGATTACGGGACGGCTTGGCGTATTCGGATGGCAAGCGGCCTTTGTTTTGGGAGTGACGATCCTTGCGGCTGGCTGTGGATTTGGTTTGGGGTCGGGTTACTTCCCTCAAAAGAAAACCCTTCTTGTTCGAGTTGGGATAGCGACTTTTGCGATCGGACTTATGCTTTTCATGGCTGCCTCAACAGCACTTGGGATTTATGGAAAGTTAGCGGACCGAAACGCGGTAATGAGTGTGGATGTTGAGCCCTTGCGATCGATCCCTACGGAGGCAGAGGCTCAGGCGGAGAAGGCCTATCCGCCAGGGTCCATTGCCCGTTTAGAGAAAAGCTTTTTAGGATGGAGCAAGATTCGGCTTCCGAATCAAGATGCAGGATGGATACGCAGCGAGCACATCGTGTCTCTTTATTAGAGAGCTATCACTTGGGCTAAGCCTTGCGGATCTGTAGTTTTCCAGCAGCGGGTTTGGGCTGATCCTCCTCAGGAAGGGGAACGGTGGAAGGAAGATCTTTTTCCGGAAACAGCTGTTGCATGATACTGGAATTCTTAGCTGAAGGAGAAACCTGCACTACGAAATTGGTTGTTTGTGCTGCAGGAACGGTGGCTGGTTCCCAAAGGCGGCGATAGGCAAACTTTAAGTTGAATCGACCCTCACGGGGGAAGACGACACACAGGGTTTGTTTGCCGGGCGCACCAGGGAGAGAGGGAGAGGAGTATGACTCATCGAGCAGGTGAGCCGTCTGAAGTGGCGGGTCGAGCACCCACCGATAGCCAGTGGAAAAATTTGCCGGAAGGACAATCGAAAGGGGCTGGGAAACTCCAATCGTGTGGTCGGCTGAGGAGCGAAAAAAACCACACCCTGAAAGGAGTAGTGGAAAAAGAAGAGAAAGGATGAGGAGGGATCGGCTAAGACTTTTCTCGAAGGGGAGCAAGATCCGCATCCTCTTTGGCGACATTTGCCCACGACTCGTCCAGGCGAATCGCGGCCTGTACGTAAGAGCGGGCTTTATCGAGGTCACGCAACTGACAATGATAACAACCTAACTGAAATTTGATATGAGGATTATTTGGGAATTTGCGTTCGGCTTCGAGAAGGATAGATCGACCCTGCTGGATTGAATCTTGGTGGCGAACGGCGTCGGCAAGAGAAACCCAAACCTCTGGTTCCTCAGGCCTTTGACGCCGCAACTGCTCAGCTGTTTTGCGAAGCTCCACAAAACGGCCCGCAGCCCGGAGAATCCGCGTGCGCAGAAAATCCAAAGTCAGGCTGTGATCGCCTTTACGGCGGGCTTGCGAGATGCGGCGGAGTGCCTCGTCGTACATTCCCAACCCGCAGTATCCTTCCAGCTCCTCCTGAAGTTTTGCAGGGTTGTCCATCTGTGAAGTTGAAATTTGCAGGATGGGGTAGAATCGCAAGCGTCGGGGCTCGCGTTGTTCGCATAGAGGGTGGAGTGGCTTGGGAGTAGTTTTTTGGATCATCATGATGGTCGAGAGTGAGCTGTTCCGCGGATGATCTGCGACTATATTTACAAAGATGAGCGTGCTGGGAATCGACATAGGAGGAACCGGGGTCAAGGGAGGCGTAGTCGACTTTCCAGCAGGAACCATTCAAGAAGACCCAGTTCACTTTCCGACCCCACAACCGGCATCTCCCCTGGCTCTTACCCGCGTGATTAAGAGAATGGTCGACCATTTTCAGTGGAAAGGCCCTGTCGGCGTTGGGTTTCCTGGCCCGATCCGAGAAGGGCTGATTGAGACTGCGGTGAATCTTTCATCTCAATGGGTGGGAAAGAATCCTGAAAAGCTCTTTAAAAAAGCAACGAAGCAACCCTTTGTGGTGATCAATGACGCGGACGCGGCTGGAATGGCGGAACTTCACTACGGCGCCGGGAAAAAAGATAAGGGAGTTGTGGTAATGATCACATTAGGCACGGGAATCGGAAGTGCGTTGTTCTATCAAGGGGTTCTGATTCCAAACACAGAGCTGGGGCACCTTACCCTTGAGGGAAAAGATGCTGAGAAGTCTGCAAGCGCAAAGGCAAGAGAGGTGCACGAGTGGAGCTGGAGGAAGTGGTCTCGCAAAGTTCGGGAGTACCTTCAGCAGGTGGATCGGCTGATCAATCCTGACCTGATCATTGTGGGTGGAGGGGTAAGCAAAAGAGCGGAAAAGTGGCTGCCGAGAGCCGCAAAAGGGGTAAGGGCGAAAGTGGTTCCTGCCAAGCTTCACAATGAAGCGGGAATTGTGGGTGCTGCCATGGCGGCCTTGCAAAGCAGGTAGGGGCAATCACTCCTACCCATCCTGAATCTATTTCAAATACTGATTCACCCCTTTGATACACCGGACTTTCTTTGTCCGAAGGGTTTCATCAAGGCGGGATTGGCTTTTTGGCACGTGGTCACGGCTAAGGATCGGGTGGTGGAGGTGATAAAGGATTGCCCGACCGTAGACGAATTTGCGGGGTCGGCCCAAATGATAGAGGCGGGAGCCGATGTCGGAGTCTTCCCCGAGCCCCCAACCTTCGTACTCCTCGTCCCAGCCGTTGACTTCCAGAAGATCTTTTTTCCACATAGCCATGTTGCAGCCGATGATTCCTCGTTGGGCCGTGTCACGCTTGATAATGGGGAAAGGGAGTCGAAATGCTTTGGCGGCGCCGGTGAGTTGACCCGCGAGGAAGAGGCGAAAACTTGGGACGGATTCGCCCACTTTGATTGAGGCAGATGCCGCGGCATTAAGATAAGAGCGACGGCCTTGAACCCAGAAGCCCTGCTCGGCTAAGGAGGCATGATCTTCGATAAATCTGGGATGTGGAATGCAGTCCGCATCAGTGAACACAAGGTAGGAGCCTTTTGCCGCAGCCAAGGATTGGTTGAGGATTGCATTCTTTCGGAACCCCTTGTCTTCGTGCCAGAGGTGATGGACTGGGCAGGGCAAGGATGGGGTGAGGTGAACGACCAGATCGCGAGTGGGGGAGGCAGAACCATCATCGGCGATGAGAATTTCCATGGGTGCAGTTGTTTGGTTGCGAAAACCAGCGAGGCACAGCTCGAGAGGGCGGACGTGATTGTAGGTACTGATGACGAGGGAAATTTGATTTGAGGGGATCATTGGGAAAGCTCCTGAACCTTGGACTCGAGAACTTTGAGGTGGGCTTCTGGGTCGAGGGGTTTTCCAGTGGCGTGTTGGACGAGTTCCGCGGCGGGATAGCGACGGCCGTGGGAGTGAACCTTTTCCCTCAGCCAGCGAAGGAGGGGTTGGTAGTCGTGATTTTCCACAGAAGCAGGGAGGGTAGGAATATCCCGATTCGCAGCCTGCCAAAGTTGGGAAGAGGTCAGATTGCCTAGAGTGTAGGTGGGAAAGTAACCAAAGCCGCCAAGGGACCAGTGGATGTCTTGGAGGCAACCGCATGCATCGTCGGGGACTTTTAAGCCGAGCAGCTTTTCGAAGAGCTCGTTCCAAGCGGCGGGCAGGTCATGAACGGAGAGGTCGCCTTTGAGAAGTTGGGTTTCCAGTTCGAAGCGAAGAAGAATATGGAGATCGTAAGTTACTTCATCAGCTTCAACACGAATGAAGGAACGTTCCACGGCATTGGAAGCGCGCCAGCAATCCTCGTGATTATGGCCTGTTAGATCGGTAAAGGCTTGGGTGAAGTCTGGCCACCAGGATTTCCAGAAGGAGCGGGAGCGGCCGACACGGTTTTCCCAAAGGCGGGACTGGGATTCGTGAATGCCGAGGGAGGCGGCTTGGCCGAGTGGCGTGCCAAGTTGCGATTCGGGAAGACCTTGGTCGTAGAGACCGTGGCCAGCCTCGTGAAGGACCCCGTAGAGGGAGACCATGAAGTCGCTTTCGTCGTAGCGGGTGGTCATGCGGGTATCGCCCGGGCCAAGGCCTGAGCAGAAGGGGTGGGTACTGGAGTCGAGACGCCCTGCGGTGGTGTCGAACCCGATTTTTGGAAGAAGAAGTTGGAGGAATTTCTCCTGATCGGCGCGGGGGTAGTGGCCTCTGAGAGTTTTGCGGGAGGGAGGTTGAGGCAGGGAGAAAGCTTTTTCGGCAATGGCAACGAGGCGAGGGCGAAGTTTGGCAAAAAGAGAAGTAACATCGCGAGTCAGCCAACCCGGTTCGTAGCCTTCGAGGAGGGCATCGTAGGGCTGGTCGGCGTAGCCCCAGAGGTCGGCCATTTGGCGGGAGAGGGAAAGAAGTTTTTCGAGGTGAGGGGCGAAAATGGGGAAGTGAGAGTTTTTTCGGGCCTCGACCCACGCGGTGCGAGAGAGGCCGATGGCGAGCTCGTTTTCTTCTACAAGTTCGGCGGGGATACGAGTGGCGCGGTGGTAGTCGTGACGCCAACGGGCGATGGCGGCGGCTTCAGGGGAGTGGGGTGGGAGAGAGGTGTTTTCGCACTCATCGAGCCAGCGGGCGATGTCGGTGTGGGTCGCGAGGCGGTGGGAGATACCTGCGAGAAGGGAGGACTGTTCGGCACGGAAGGAGTGGCCTTTCGGGGGGAGCAGGGTTTCCTGATCCCAGCTGAGGAGGCCTGTGGTAGCGCCGAGAAGGGCGAGGTCTTTACCTCGGGCACGGAGTTTTTCATAGGCTTCGGGGAGATGGGACATGGGAAGATGATGAAACAAGATGACACTTCATGGAATGTTTTCTTATGAGGCGTCGGATGTCGCGCTGATCATCCTACATTCCCGGGAAAGTAGGATAGTGGTGGTTTATGGGGCAGCTTGGAGTGCGTTAGGGGGAAGCAGGCCGCGAGAGATCAGTTTTTTAGCGAACTCGATCTGGCTGGGGGCGAGCTTGCTGGAGGTAGACCTAGGAAGCGGGCCATCGAACAGTTCGTAGTTGAACAATTGGTGGGCGACTTGAGGGAAGCGGTCGGGGGGGAGGACGGGAACGGCGAAGGCGAGGCGGTTGTCGGGGTTGTTGTCCGATTCGGGGATAGAGGGGGGGAGGCCTTGGCCAAGTTTGACGAGGCAGGAGAAGCTGAGAACACCGAGATGGCGAGCGGTGTGGTAATTAAAGAGGAGGACTTCAGCCATGGTGGAGTCCGCGGGGCTGGCCTGATCGCGGCCTCGGCGGGAGATTTCCTGGAGAACCTGTTCCACATCGGCGCCTGCCATATCGGCTTCGGCCAACCAGTAGAGGGTGAGGAGAAGATTTCTCTGCATTCCACCAGGGGCACTCAGTTTGGCCATAACAAGAGGATCGGTGAGTCTGCGAAGATTTTCCATGGCGGCCTCCGTCTTTTTGAGAACATTCATGCTGGCGGATGCGGTCATCGAATCGAGCATCAGGTCATCGTCCCAAGTGCAGGAGTACCCCCCAAAGAGACTATACTGGTCCTGATAAGCGGGATTGAGTGGTAGGACGAGAGGCGGGGCAGAGTGTCCAGTTTGCAAGAAGGGGGAAGTGAGTAGAAGCAGGAGAAGGGCGTATGGCATCAGAGGATGTTAAGGGTTGTTGATAGGGAGGAAAGTGAAGATGCGGGCTTAAGGCAAGCTACTCTAGCAAGGGAAAATTTCGGATTGTTAGAGAGAGAGAATTTGGGAAGGGTTAAGGAGTTAAGAAGAGCTGGGATTAAGGATGATGAGGACGGAGTGGCCGTTGGGGGAGGGCAGAGAGGAGAGAGCGGCGATAAATCGGGTGTGGGGCGGATTTGCCAAGGTGAGGTTGAGCCCTAGATGAGGGACGGAGTTATCGGCAGTGTCTAGGAAGAGGCGGATGAACTCGCCGCGGTTTTGAGCAGCAGAAAAGAGCGAGAAGAATGAGGTGTTGATGAGGTTCGAACGGGAAGAGACAAAAAATCTTTGGAGCGCAGAACTGATTCGAAGAATATTGCCTGACGAATCTGCGAGCAACCAAGGGAGAGGCATGAAACTCAGGATGGTTTCGATCTCGTCTTGCTGACGTTGGAGTTTCTCGCGGGAAGAGCCGACCCAGACAGCAAGGATTCCTCCTAGAAGTACGGTAAATGTCCGGACTAGAGGATAGGGCGAGTGTTCTTGAATCAGCAGGTAGCTGAGTAGCATAAAAAGTGGAGTTGAGATAAGTAGAAGGCGCGGAGAGCAGTAGATAGCGAGAATGGAGAGAGAAAGAATCGATAGCAGCGGGGCGAGAGTTTGGTGGCTAAAGAAATAAGTCGCAACTGATTCAATTCCCGCAACAAGCCCAAGAAAGAGAAGGGGAAGAGATCGCCTGAACCAAATATTAGAAGGGGGGGAGAACTTCGTATTCATATAACTTAGAAATTAAACATGCACGACCTTCTCGTACACCGACTCAATACGAGAAAGCCAAAGAGTGCGATTGAATTCGTCTTTGAGGCGCAGGTTGCCGGCCTTTCCAAGGCGTGGCCCTAGATCGGGCTTATCGATCAGCTCTTGGATGTTCTTCGCTAGGGCTTCGACCGAAAAAGGATCGGCCAGAAGGCCATTCACACCGTGGTGAATCAGCTCAGGAAGTGCGCCCTTCGCGTACGCGACTATGGGCCTTTCTTTGGCCCATGCCTCTAACACTACCATTCCGAAAGGTTCG
>Ga0214921_10009840_pt1 | contig 11974 bp, 4 predicted proteins | sample LL1505_MetaG_FD_177992 | JGI IMG/M metagenome (GOLD analysis project Ga0214921, IMG submission 177992) | Freshwater microbial communities from Lake Lanier, Atlanta, Georgia, United States - LL-1505 | ecosystem: Environmental > Aquatic > Freshwater > Lake | place: USA: Georgia | collected 2015-05-28 | reverse complement strand
TAAGACCTGTCATCAAGAGGCTCACCACTAAGGTGGCCACCGCCAATAATTTGGTTTGCAGGCTGAATTCTTGCCACCATCTGGCGATTGCTTCCAGCAAACTTGGGCGGGCGGTGCTGGTCAGGGGTTTGTAAGGGACATGTTGCATAAGCTTAGGAAGTGAGCAAGTGCATTCAGTGTTTTAGTTACAAATTTGTTGACGATAAAATAAAAACGCAGTTAGCTCGTTTATTTTTACAATAATGGCTCTGGGGCTTATTTGTAAGCTCAACGGCGATATTGCGAATCCAATGAGCTTTGCTCGCGCTTGTTTTAATGAAAGTAATTATTAAGAAATTTAGAAAAAATGGCTTACAAGAATTATATTGCTAATATATTTAAAGTGATTTGATTTAATGTGCCAGTCAAGATTGACGCAGTTTCCTCCGGTGCGGCCACCGCAAATTCCGGTACTTTTTGGGTACACGCTTCAGACAGCAGCACTGTTAATCAAGCGGCAATATTGCGCCTTGAGATCTCAACAAATAAAAATTTCGCCAGTCCGATTTTAAGTCAAAGCATCGCCACTAAAGCAGAGGATGGCTTAACTGCCAAGCTAACAATAAACACCCTCACCCCAGGGGTAACTTATTACTACCGATTTATAGATGCAAGCAGTTCGGCTGTTTCCTTGGATGGTGTGTTTAAAACAGCACCAACGGCTGATTCAGCGGCAGCTCTGAAATTTGCATTCAGTGGTTGCGCCGATGGCCGGTACGCACCGTTCCCTGCGGTTAATTGGGAAACAACTAATCCAGGTTACGACTTCTTCATTATGAATGGAGATGCCGCCTATCCTACTGACGAAAATCTAACTTCTCCTGGGGTAATAAACGTTATAACAGATACACCTGAGGCAATACTTTCTAGTGCTAGAGGTAAACTTCTCGCTAATTTATTGCCTGCTATTAACGCTGCTGGTGCTACAACTCAATCCTCATTGCAGAGCCTATATCGTAGCCAAGGTGTATATGCTAGTTATGATAATCATGAAACAGGTGACAGTTACCTGGAGGCAGGTGGAGCACCCTTGGAATTACTTAGTGATCCTAAGATGAATAAGCGAGAAGGAACAGATGATCCCCATTTTTACGTAAACAGCAATCCTTCAAGATCCCTGCATGATTCCCCTAATTTCAAGGCCGTGATCAAGGCCTGGGGCGACTATATGCCTATTCCCCAGGCTTCTCTGTCATTTGCAGATTCCTCTAATCCTGCGTCAGTAGATCCAGTTCTTTATAATTCACAATATTGGGGGAAGGGCGCATTAATAATTAATCTTGATGATAGAAGCTACCGCGATGCAAAAATTACCGATGCCAATGATAAAGACGTTTCAGTGATTGACCCTAAGGGTGCTGATAATCTCAATCGCACAATTCTCGGCAAAACCCAGCTTGATTGGCTTAAAAACGAATTGAAGCAAGCTCAGACTAAGCAAATTACCCAGCAAAATCCGGTATGGAAATTTATAAATATTTCGAGCCCAATTGATGTTGTTGGAGCACCTGGGAACACCGAAAGCTCAACGATTAATGCTGAATATGCCCAAGGAGTTGTGAATGCAAAAAGTTGGTGGGGTAACTATCGCTATGAAAGGAATGAACTTCTCAAGTATATTGCTGAAAACGCAATTACTAATGTTGTATTCCTGGCATCAGATGACCACGAATTTCGCGTAAATGAGCTTACCTATGATCCAACATTGACAACTGGTACCACTGCCAACATTTCCCTGGCCAATTTGAAGGTTGTACCAGGTGCTTTTTCGGTAGTTGCTGGGCCTTTAGGTGCCACCCGAGCCGAAAACTTTGCAGCTGATGCTGCAAATAATTTTTCCTCATCCATTACGCTTGCTCCGCGCGGTGGAAAACCAATAACCTATTCTGGCGGATTTCAGCAATTATCCAGTCAATTAGCTAAAAACCAATTGCTAAGCAATGTTAACCCAATTGGGCTTGAAAAGCAGTTTCCAGGCTTGCTTTCACTTAATCGCAGCATTGATTTGTTTGCTGATGCAAGCACTCCTAGCACCGCAAACTATAAAGCCAACAAAGACCTACCCAACCCTGTTGATTTTTGGTCACCACAAACTTTTAACATCGCCGAGTTAAGCCTATCAAGCCAAGGAGATTTAACTGTAGCCGCAAAGGGAATAAAAGCCTATAAACCAACCAATTCAACAAAATTGCCAAATATACCTGTCCCTACAAGCGTGCCTAGTTCAATTCTTGATTTTACTATTAGCGGACAGAAGCTCTCGGATTTCAAACTAGAAACAACTCCTCTAAGGCGTTTTTATAATTCAAGCTCCGGCGATCATGTATGGACCAATGATCAAGCGGAGATTGATAAAATAATAGGTGCTTCTGCCCCTAAGTCTGGCTATGTGGAAGAAACCTATGATAAGATCACGCTCTGGAATCAATCTGCAGCATTAGCGGCCAATAATAATGATTTTTCAAAAATATATCGCCTATACAATGGGGCTAATAGTGATCATCTTTACACTTCTTCCCTAGTGGAAAAAGACAATGCCACAAAGAATCTCGGCTATACAGATGAGGGTATAATTGGTTCCGCTTGCACGGTCAAGGCTTCCGCTGATGCCATGGGATTGAGTGGCATTGCAAGGTTTCTAAATAATAGAACAAATCAACATCACTTTGTATTGGATGAATCAGCTGAGTTTACGGTGCTTGCAGGTAATGCAAGCTATAAAAATGAGGGAATTGTTTGCTGGATCTAGGCAAATATATCATCATGACTGTTTTGGCTCGCTACCCTATAAAGCAACTTGAGACTTGGTATGGTTGTAACTTTGCCTAATAAAATCTCGTTTCCAGTTAATCTTAATCTAGGCATAGCTAATTTGTCTGTCGACGATATTGCATGGAATCTCGACGATTCAGGTGCTACTTCTTCGTACAATTTTTTATTAGATGGTAAGCAATTAGATGGTTGGCTTGCAACGGCTACAGGAATGACAATTGACTTTGCTGGTGCATTAAAAGGAATTCAGTTAATAGGAGGGGCTAAATCAGGGATCAATTTATTCGATAGCGATTACAATGGGTTGCTAGATTCTTTTTATGTGGATCAAAGCATAATTAAGATTCCGGTTGTTCAATTGGGTCCATTGCGGATTGAAAATGTTTCTTTTGAGTTTGATAAGTTTACCAACCTTGTTGATTTTGGCGCAGGGAAAAATCTTCCTTTTGCTGGTTCAATCAAGCTTAGCGCCGATAAGAATACTCTTGATATGGGTGATTTACTACAGCTAGTATCGGACAAGTTTAGTGGTGAGTTTAATCTGAACATCGGAGATCTGGACACCTCACTTGCAAGTTTAACAGGAACCATGGGCTCATCAGCAGCACCTTTGCTTTCCTTCTCAACTAGCAATGTCTCATCCACAATCAAAGGGCTGGCCACAGCAAACCAGGATGTACAGATTGATCTTGGAAAGCTCTCCGCTAGCCTGAATCCCCTGGCAATTGGGGATAGTATGCCTAGGGCAACTATTGATCAAATAGTAGTAGAGTCAGGTAAAAATATAAATTTTGATAGCATAACCGTTGATTTTCCTGACGGATATGACCTTTCGATCTTCGGCCTGGCTGAGTTAATTCCGCTAAGTTTAAAGAGTGGCAAGCTTAGTTTTGCTAAAAAGACAGATCAAACCCTAGACCCAGAGCAGCCGATACTATCTGTACAGGCGGTAATGAATACAGCTCTTTTAAAAGCAAAGCTAGCTACGATTCTGCGATCTCCCAAGCTCGACCTTAAAGTTGAGCGAATAGATTCAGCTGGCAAAAGGCAACAAATTACTGCTACTGATAATCTTTCGCTGACAGTAAAGCGTGTGGCAAACCAATGGAAGACAGTTTCTAGTGATATATATGCTATAAACTTGAGTAATCTAATTATTCCATTGCCGGGCGAGAGTGACCCAGAAGTAAGTGCCTCACTATATTTGCCGGCCTTTGACGACAAAGGCAGCGCATTGGCTTTGCCGCAATTCATTACCGAAGTAGCGAAAAATGATGGATACTCTATTCCTAGCGGTACTCAGGTTTTGGCATCTATTCAGGGCACATACAGCAATGCTTCTATCTTTACCAGTACAACTGGAATCGCTTGGCTTTCTGGCAGTCTCCAGCAGCAACAGAATGTAAGCACATATTCCTTCTTGGGCCAAGCTAATCTTTCAGCCCAATTAGATTACGGAAACCAATTCAAAGCAACTGGGTCAGTTCAAGCTAATTTAGCGCTTAATCTTATTTCCACAATAAATCAAGGTAAATCCCAAGATATTTCCGGATTACCATCAATTAAACTTGATTTTGGAGGTGCTCAGCTAAGTGATATAGTCTTCAAGTTTGATGCTTTTGATCTCTACCTAGAGTATCTCGATTGGTATCCCAAGGATAAGAATCGCTCAATGGGAATTGGAGGAGTCAAAATTTCAGGCCTTGTGGCCCAAGCCAAAGGCTTAAAAATAGATTTTAAGAAGGCACTTAATGGTGTTACAGCCACCAGTGGTGTCAATCAACCCGGCGCAGATGTTTTCTTATTTGATATTGATCAAAATGGCAGTGTTGATGGCTTTTATCTTGATCAGGGAAGCATCAATGTTGCCTCTATCAAGACTGATTCGTTGACAACTGATAATGCTGTGATTTCATTGAAAGGCTTATCTAATTTGGCAGCTCTGTCTACAGATAAGTCTCAATCTCTTAGTGGTAAGATTCAGCTCTCTGCTGATCAAGCGGCTTTAGGTAAATCCAAGGGTTTGACTCTTGTGGCGAAAGATTTTAAAGCTGATTATCTCTTAACTAGCGGTGCCCTTGCCGCCTCTGTTGGAAGTATTGGAGGCAGTTTGTCGGTAAATGGTCAACCTACTCTGACTATTAATACTTCTACTGATAATACTCAAAATCGAGTAAATCTAAATATAAACCCTAAAGCAGGCAACGATGAAGCACTCGTAAGCATCCCTTCTCTTTCCGCAACATTTCAGGCTCTCACTATTAATAATCTTAGCCCCAGTGTGATAATTGAAAACTTTAAGATCCAACAGGATTACGATCTCGAGCTAGATGATCTTAAGCTGATTTTGCCAAAGGATTATCTGTCATCTGCGCTCGGATTGGCTGGTATTCTGCCTTTCCAAGTTACCAGTGGAAGTCTATCTTTCTCAAAACGCGCTGATGGCTCGATCGATAGTACTCAACCGTCAGTAACAGTTGCTGGAACTATTGATATTGCTATGTTGGAAAAGCAATTGCGTGCATTGGTTCGCTCTGCAGATCTTTCAGTATCAATCTCTAGCTACGACCGAAGCGGAAAGCTAACTTCTTTGACAAATCAAACTATAACAGCAAAGCTGATACAAAAAGATTCAAAATGGATTCTGGTGGATTCCCCTGGTTTTGAGCTAACTATTGGAAATTTGCCCCTACGATTTGCCACAGGCGCTAACCCAGTGGCGGTTACTTCTATATTGACACTCCCAGCAATTGATGCCCAAGGTAAGTTGCAGTCGTTGCCGGATAAACTAATTAGCCAATATCAAATGCAAAGCCAGGCTGCTTTAAAAAGCAACCCCCAAGTTCTAGCCCAATTTAGTGGCAGCTATAAAGGTGACTCAGTTGTAAAATCTGCTAACGGTGCGGCTTGGCTAGCGGGAAGTTTAGATTTTAAGGATGGGATATCAACTCTTATCCTTGATGGGGCTGCAAATCTTTCCTCCAGCCTTGATTTTGGCAGTGGTAATAGCTTTACTGGTGAAGTTGGTGCCAAGTTTAATTGGACTATGCTGGCGAGTCGTTCAACAGCAGGTGAATTTCAGCTTACTGGTAAGCGCACTGTTGATCTTGATAGAGTTTCATTGAAGGATGTAAAACTTAATTCCGATGCCTTTGATGTTAGCCTTTCTGGCTTTGATTATCAGGCTGCAACTAGTGTTGAAATAGCTGGCAAGACAATTTCTGGTTGTGTTGGCAAGGCGACTGGATTGACACTGAATCTAAAGGGACTATTTAGCGGACTTTCATTGAGCACTTCATCTAATCTTGTTGTTAATAATGATTCTGCTTCGACTTCCGACATTTATTTATTTGATCAAGATGCCAATGGTGTTATTGATGGTTTTTATCTAGATGCGGCTACAGCCAAGCTGGGGTCTGAAATTTCAATTGGTCTTCTCCAAATAGCAGCCCCAACACTGTTCCTTTCAAAACTCAGTAATTTAGCTGAACTTTCTAGCAATGAAAAATCATTTTTTACTGGAAGTATAAATCTTGCAAGCCAATCAGCGAGATATGGTTCAGGGAAAGATTCTCTGATTAGTTTCAATAGCCCCAGTCCTGGGCCAGGAACTCAAGCACTCGAGGCCACGTATCAATTAGGGGTTGATCAACTTGATTTTGCTGCCAATTCAATTGGATTGAATTTGAAGAAACTTAAAATAAATGGCAAGGCCTCTGCCAAGTTAATCTCGAGCAGTAATGACACCAGCTTAAATATTAACACGAATGGATCTATCAACCTTGATAGTGCAGGTCTAAGTGAATTGCAAGGTGATCTTGATATTTCATTCTTAAATAATTCACTTCACACTGTCAAAGGTACATTTGAACTTTCGCGGCCTGTGCCTTTGCTTGACTTGAAAGGCAAATTCATTCTTGATCACTCCTTTGTTGATGATAAGGGGTCTTTAAAAGTGGAGGATGCTACATTTTTAGGGGCCAGCGTTAAAGGCTCTTTGAATTATGATTCAGACTCATTTACCGGCCAGTTTGATTTTAATAATGCGAAATACCTGGAATTAGTTGACGGCTTTAGTTTGTTACCAGAGTCTGCAGATTTCACACTTACTAGCACAAGAAATCCTGCAAATGTTGCAAGCTATAGTCCCTCCATCAAAAAAGGAATATTCAAGCTTAACTTTGGAGATACTGAAACTCGTTTCCAAGGTGACATATCTTGGTCTTCATCTGCCGAAAGCCCATTGCAATTAGATTCAGTTCAGTTAAATCTTCTAAATGACACCACTATCAACGTTAATGGCTATCGCTTGCAACTAATTGCCTCAGATCCAACAGCCCCATGCAACATCGCTTTTAACCGTAGCAATGGTTTGTTGACACCATCTATTTCTGGCAAGGTGAGATTTCCTGATTTGGCAAATTTATCTTTTACATTGCCCCAAAATGGCTTGACATGGAGTGAGAATGCCTGGTCTTTAAACTCCTTTAAAGCCGATTTTGGCCAGAAGCCATTTGATCTTGGCCCCATAGAAATTGGACCTAATGCAACGATTGATTATTCAAATAAGACCTTAACTCTGAATCCTGATCTGAGCCTTGATCTGGGCGAGATGAGTGCTGCCTTGCGCCCCCTTGGTGAAAAGATAAATACATATGTAACTCCAATTACAGCTCCGATAGTGAAGTTTCTGCTAACTGATCTTGATTTTAGGTCAAATCTATCTATTTCCAAGGCCTTAGCTGATATCGAGAAAATTAATATTCCTTTCTATGATGGCAACCCAGACGTGCCGATCACAAAAATATTGAACACACTTGCTGATTATTTTGAGGGTTATCCAGGTAATCCTTATCATAATGACCGTATTCAGCTGGTGGAACTATTTGACAAGCCTTTGTCTGATCTATATTCACTCCTTAGGATAAATCCAGCGGCCGCCCAGAAATTAGCGGTTACCATCGGGTTTACTATTCCCCAGCTTTGGCTGGATATCGCAGCTAAAGTTGATTATAAGGATATTTCCCTCTCAAATTCTGTTAAATCTTTAGAGTCATTGCTTACCTTTGGCGATACTCTTGCACGATCATCAGCCACTGATTCTTCAATTAAGCTGGATGGTTTATCATTTACATTGTATTCGGATGCTGCCTCTGCATCAGCTCAAGCAGGTGCTACCACTTCAACTAATTTTAAAACTGAGATTGCAAAGCTCTCTGGTGCATTTGATGCCATCCTTGCGGCAGGAGTGCAAAGTCCTAACCAGCCTAAAGCGACATCAGGTTCACTATTCTCTGTGGATGCGACTATGCGGAGTGATCTTCTTGATGATCCCTTTGCCACTGTAGGGAAACTACTTACTAACAAATCCTTTGATCTAGCGGCGCTAGATCTAAAGTTAGATGCTGATTTTTCACTCAATCAACGCATACCAATTCCTTGGGAGTCGTTGTTAGGGATTCCGCCGGGTATTATTAATACTTCTTTGAATCTCAATGAAGGTTTGCAGTTTAAGGCGGGATTGTCTGTGGGGGTAACGACAGATAGAGATCAGTTGTCTGCTCTTACCATGGCGCCGTTGAAAGAGATACCTGCAAATTTGTTACCGCTGCTGGCTGGTACTTCTGATAAGGGGGATCCATTGGGGCTGTATCTCGGTCAAATTCCAATACTCCTCTTATGCAGCTTATCCCCACACTGGGAGTTGGTTTGAGCCTAGGAGCTGCTTACGTTGGTGATTTAATTCGGCTCTCAACCACACTCACTGGAAATGTCTCTCTTGGCTTTAATCCTTCTTCCAGTCGCCTGTATCTTCAGAATATCATTGACAATGGCTTTTTTCTTTCCGGTTTTTCTGCTAGCGCTGATCTAGATGCCAAGCTTGCCTTGGAGGCCTATGTTCCTTTTAAGGGATGGAAGGGACCATCGTGGACATGGCCGGTTCTTGATAATCAGTCTATATTTTCGACGTCAACGGCTGATGCGCCAAAGCAGGTCAATGCGGATATGGCTGCTGTTATTGATTCTGATTTGTTTTTCGGAACCAAGGAGCTATCTGATAGTGATAAACAGCTTTTAAATACCCCCATTGGATCTGGTTACCAGCTTGCTGTGGGTCTATCTATTCAGCATCCCAATCAGAATCTAAGGAGTATAGGCTTTTATCCAGTAACTGATACCTTTGGAAGTATTGTAGATCCAATTACGGGAAACTCCTTGAAGCCCTCTGATGGCAACTATACCTCAGTGGCTAAAAGTTTGACCAGCCCTGAGTTGACAGTTGAATTAAGTGATACTGGTTCAGCCCAAACGGATTCGCATTTTCTAATTAGCAAGAATAAGATTTTGGCCCCTTTTGTTTCGGTTGCCACTGCCGCTGGCATTCAGGATTATTTTGCTTATTCAGAAGCAAATAGCCCTTCCTCGCCTCTTGTGAGACCGAATGGTTTTTATTCTTTTGGACTTGATTTAACACCAAGCACTTTTGACAGCTCCTTTAAGGATCTACTGGTGACAATTTCTAGTATTAGCCCTCAGGAGATCCCTGCCACGTAATGTGATCATAGGCCTAATGCTGGAAAGAGATATTTATAACCTTCGCTGCTAAAAGCTTCTCGTGCAAAGGTATAATTCTGATTGTATTCAGTTAATATCTCAGGGCTAATGGGTCCAGCGAATGAGGAGCTATTATTAAGCTGAATAACTTCTACATTCCCCTTTTGCCCGCCTTGAATCCCGTATATTTTATTCTCCACAGTTACTACTTCGAGATTATAAGAACTAAGCTGCCATGTGCCATTATCTGTGGTTTTAGACCATACTGGAGCTTCTCCATGCCAGGCATTTGGATTGAAAATTGTTGGTGTCGGAATTGGAACGTTGCCACCTGCGCCTGTTAATGGATCAAATACTGATATTTCAGCTGGATTAGTTTTCTTTCCTGTTATTGGATCAATATAGGTAGTAGCATATCCAAATAGCATTGCTACATCTGGGGTAAGCTTAAAGCTACTTTTTGTACCTTGGCTGTCAACATCTACCAAAACACCTTGTTTGTCATAATTCACACTAGAGTTCATTAGTATTGTCAAGTTGAACGGGGTGGTAACACCATATTTTGCTTGGATGTCATGCACCAAATAGGCGGCAGATGTATTGTCTGCATAGCCTCCGTCAACAAGCCTCATGAATTCAAGGTTCTTGTATTCGGTTAAGCCATTATGATTGTCATTTGCAGGGTTTCCTCTGGACGAAAACATTTCAAATACACCATCAGAAAATCCTGCTGGAGGCGCTAGTTCAGAGGTGAGCTCAGCTATTATCTCAGTGAGAAATACTTTGAATTGTGAAGGCGAATTATCAAAAATATTCAAATTGTTAAGTACTGCCCAAAAGGTGTTATAATCACTTTCTTTTATTGGTGTTTTTGCAAGGGTTTGAGGAGATGCAAGTAGTCCTGCTGCAGATGATGACGCAATGGTTGCTTGTGCATAGGTAACATCTGCTGGACGAGTTGTAGAAACCTTGCCTGAGGCAGTCTTATTTATAATTCTGTCATCAAAGTAGTTAAAGATAACATCACCACTTGGAAAGGTTGCTGTGCCTGAGCGTATGTTATTGCTCAGGTCTACTGAACTAGTTATTGATAATGGTAATACTTGAGGAGAAATAGCTTGATTCCACCATGCTGGCGGATTGACGGGGTTAACTTTTCCGTATACATCGTAGTCGTCATTGGCGAGGGTGTGACTTTTTTCACCTAAGTATGTTGGTGCTGTTGGTACAGCCGCAGCAAATGTTAAATCTATAGATTTTGCCCACTCCAGCGGAGCGTCTTGAATTTTTTTAATTCGAGCATCATCATATAAATCAGAGCCAAAGCCCTTGAGATATACTAAATCATTAACAAAATCAGTCCAGTTTAAGCCTTGATTGTACAATATAGGGCCGAGGTAATTAATTTTCTCTAAAAACCAGTTAAAAAAATCCAGGCCTTTGCTGTCAAGTGATTTAGCGGCCAGCTGATCAATCTTTTGTAGAACAGCTTTTGCCTTGCTTGTGCCAATTATCTCTGATAGTTGATCTTCAAGGTACCCTTTAAGAACAGAAGCTTTGTTTCCCAATGATGTTTGCTGGAACTTAGAGGCCAGTTGGCCATTGTAGCCAGTGGTGTTGTAGGAATCTCGGCCTGCTTGGGTATTTAAGCCTTCCATATAAGTCTGGGAATTGGCCAGTAAATTAAGGAACCAGGTGCCTCCTGAGTTGGCGGAAATACCTCGGATATTCTGCATTAGATTTTCAATACTGCCCCCAGTTATTTTATCTAGTAAGCCGGCAAAAGTGCCTGCAAGCATTGATTGGGAGTTCCAACCTCCGCCACTGAATGATATGAAATTATTTTTTGGTAAAGCCCAGGCAACCCCTTCTTTGGTGTAACCTTCTCCTTCAAGTGCTGTGCCTTCACTGTCGCTACATGTATCGTAGTGTTCACCGGTTTGCTTGTTATAGTAACGCTGTACTTTGATTTGATTCTTGCTGTTAGGGTCATTCTTCAAGGCTCTCCCGACAACTCCTTCGTTTATGTATCCAATAGCAGCTGCCGCCGCTACCTCATTTGCGTCAGTTGTAAGAAGATGGTCACCTGTTGAGCCATTGTAAAGACGTATTACGTCGTCTTGGTCATCTGGCCTACTGCCTGTTGCATCAAAAAGTGAGAAGGCTAACCCTTTATCTTCCCAGCCTTGAGCTGTTAAATTTGTGATTTCTGCGTTATCGGCAGTCTGTACTTTGCTGCCAGTTAATTTGTTCCTGAGATTGTGAAAAAGTTTGTTGTTCTTGCCCATTGACGTGTGCGGTAAGCCTTCATTAAATGTAGAATACAAAATGTTTGGCAGCTAAAATGATGTTTTTGCTTTGAAACAAATTTTAACGAATAACTCAAGTGGCCCCTCAACTCTTCCTCACCTGGCGGCCAATGTCTTTTCTCACCTGCATGCCTTCAAAGTTAACTTGGGCTAGGCGCCCATAGGCAGCTTCAAAAGCAGCATCGAAATCAGCAGCCTGGGCCACGGCCGCCAGCACCCGGCCGCCACTCGTTAGCAATGGGCCAGAGCTGCTGGCTTGCACTCCGGCATAGAACAGTTGGCTGTTTTGGTTGCCAGGG
>Ga0214921_10009839_pt1 | contig 11977 bp, 16 predicted proteins | sample LL1505_MetaG_FD_177992 | JGI IMG/M metagenome (GOLD analysis project Ga0214921, IMG submission 177992) | Freshwater microbial communities from Lake Lanier, Atlanta, Georgia, United States - LL-1505 | ecosystem: Environmental > Aquatic > Freshwater > Lake | place: USA: Georgia | collected... | reverse complement strand
TATCTGCTTCTTCCTTTCCAACTGCTTCTACCTCTTGCTCATAGACTGCATCCAGTTGTCTAAAAAATTCATCATCCGCGTTGATGTCATCATTTACGTCATCTTCCTGTGCCATTCTACTATAACAGATGATTCATTATTACCTGTTATGTTAGTTTACTTGCGTTGCTTGCGTTGCTTGCGTGTGCGACGTCCACCCTTTGACATAGATGCCTTTGCCGCAGAGGCGGCACGAGAAGCACGTACCGCTTCCTTTTTTGCCCGTAGGGCTGCTTTCTTTGCAAGCCTCGCTTCCTTCTCTGCCTTCTCTGCTGCCTTCTCTGCGGCACGAGCGGCACGTTCTCTTGCCATATCGGCACGTACCCAGCTGTTTGGCATCATACGCGATGTAGTGCTAAATCCAGGTTGACCAGGAAATGACATTATAATTAATATATATAAAATAAATTAGATACCATCAGAAATGTCTATGGCATCCGAATTTATGTATCATCTTGTGGTGAACAATATCGCACCGATTATGGCCTCCAGTCTTACAGGAATGTACACCTCCTATTTTTCCGGACGCAATGCACCCACTCCGACTCTGGTCCGATCGGATAGAGATGATGAACGAGAACTGGATCTGTTGCAAATGGATCGCATGTTAAAATGGATGGGTATTATCTTTGAGGATTCTTCTGTCGTATCCGAAACACCGAATCAGGAGCACAAAGCGTATAAAAAGGAACTGTATAGCATCTATGCAACAATTGGATCGGATTATCATCAGTATGTGAGATGGAAACAACACAATTCTGGCATTTGGGTCTTTTCTTCCTACCGGAACAAAGATACAAAGGCATTGGCCAAAAAGATTCTAGCGGATGTCAAGTTGTTTCAGGAGGGGCTCAAGATGTTCTCCATGTTTGAAAAGTTATGAGCGACGAGTCCGCCGATGGTTTCGGTGGGATCGCTTACGACGCGAACGACCGCCTACCATAGAAGCATTGACCTTAGGAGCATTGACCTTAGATGAATTAACAATTACAGAGTTGGACGCATTAGATTTTTTGCACGGGTCTTCTCCTGAAAAAACTGCACCCATTTCCTATGTTCAGATAACAAATTAAATTTGATCCCTTTACAGTCTCCTCTATCAGGCATGATGCTCCGCCCCCATCTAGAATTCTTACGTGCACAAATGATGTTATCTCGTCATATGCCTACGATCTTTGAATACTATTCTGCTATTCATTTGAGCCAAACGCATCACACCCGTTTCTATACCTATCGGGATCTTCCCCATAGCCATAAAAAAGATGCCGGATTTCCATTGAGTGATCAAGGAATAGATCTTGTAGATGAAACCTTTCACCATATTGTTCAGGTAAAATATTATAAGCCAAAAACAAAAATTACCTATGGTGACCTCTCTACATTTCTGGCTACTCCTCTCCTTGTTGGACGAAAACAACTTCGCCTGACACTTGTTCGTACACAGCATTGCATCCTTCATAGTGATATCCAAACCATTATTCGTAGAGGAAATATGACGGATGTTGCCCTCTGTTCCAAGGAGTTCTTACGTTCCTTGAAGACGAATCAATTCTAGAATGATGGGATACCGTTCACACAATTGTAACAACTGTTCAAAAGGCAAATACTTCCAGGGGGCATGAATTCCAATCGGGTCTTCATAAAATACCGTCTCCACAGAAAATCGCATGGCGTCTTCTAGCGAAGGCTTATATAACGGAATGATGCATTGATACGAAATATGAACATCTTCATTTAGAGAGTCTCGTGGAACCTGTTCGCAGATGGCGATCATCTTATTTTTATTACGCAATGATAGTCCGCCATTTCCTATGTCACCACATATCCAGGGGGCACCCACATAATCATATTGTAAAAGATCTTCTAGGCCATTGGTGTGAAGAAGAATCGTATCGGTCTGGAATACAAGAATAACATTTGTAGGAATACACTGATAAAATGCCTTGGAAGTAAGAAGACGGTTATATTGTTCGGCGGTCAAATTCTCCACAGCGAGTTCAATCGGCGGCAGTATACGAGAGGGATCAGAGAGGTTGGACAGAATGTCTTGTACAAACTCCTTGTTCTGTATCCCATGAAAAATAAGAATCTTCCATTGATCCGACAGATGGTGAAGGAAGTTCTGTAGAACAAAAGATAGTGCAGGATGTTTGCGAGGTTCTACAATGACCGCCGTATACATGATAATAATCATTGGGAATTACTTTAGGCGGTTGCGACGCGTGCGATTTTATCTTCCCGTCCATACTTTTATAATGGGTAGCTTTGGTTTATCTTTTTGATATTGCTCATAGGTATACCCCCATAGGAGATCGGCACGTATCATATATTGATGAATATTTCCAAATAGTGAAAGCGGTTGCGAAATCTCTATAGATTGGAGCATGCATGCAAGGATGCGTTCCCATAATTTACGATCATCTCGTGTTTTAATATGTTGTAATAAGGATGCGATACCATACTTTGTATCTACTTTTTGTAAAAAATCATGCGTAATGACACACATACCTCCAAAACACCCTTTCCATTTTTCTATCGTAGAATGGAAGGATAATAATGATTCCGAAGAGGATAAATGTTGGATCATACGTGCTTCATTTATCGGCTTATCCCACTTGTGTTCAAAATCAAAGAGAAATTGATAGCTAGTTGTTTGAATAGATAATGGTTTCTTCAAAAACAGCGAATCATGTAGAATGACAGCCGTATCAAACAATTTGAATTTTAAAAAATAATAATAAGGAAGAATTTCTCCACGGCCAGGAAATTCGGAATGAATGATCAGAGTATGATGCAAACTCTTTGGAGTAATATACTTCCAATCACTGTTATCATCAATAATAAGAATCACTTCACTCGGATAAAGTGCACGAATACTATCATAACACTCTCTCCAGTAAATATCCGTTTGTTTTGAATTAACATGCCGTAACATGATGAATCCAACTGTCATTTATAATTGTAATACCGATGTGTTTAAACTGTATATATCATTAAGATAATTAGTAGTTGTAATTAATTAATGATTTTTACATGCGGGCAGGGAAGCCGACGAGGTTGGCACCAAGACCAAAGCCGGCACCCTGACGGGCCGTAACGCCGACGCTCGGGCTGACAGCGTCCAGGATGGCAAAGACGACCGCGGCGAGGACGGCCAGGGTCATGACCTCATCAAACGGAAGGGCCTTCTTCGGGATAAAGATGGCTGCCGCAGCAATCACTAGACCCTCAATCAAATACTTAATGATGCGATTAACAATTTCGGCAAATCCGTAGCTCATCATGGTTCTATATTCAGTCTCAAGAAAAAAACTCACCGCACCGTACAAATTCTTCTTCCGAGTTTAAAGCGTGTCTACACAGGCCATCTAGAGATGAGCAGCGACAAGAACCAGCCCGTAGAGGATTTTTTGGATGAGGACACTGAGATTCCAGGTCAGAAGTATGTACTTCTAAGTTTCCTCAGCCCGGAGAAGGTCTTGGATAAAAAGGAGTTGTTCTTTTTCCAAAAGTTCCTCCATGCCTACGAGGTAGAGTGGAAGATCAAGAATCTGGAGAAGTATTTGGTGGAGACTGTAAAAGGTATTAATGATCAACTGGATGAGCGTTCTCGTGATCTGGAGCAGAAGGATCAATTGGAGGCAGCAGAGATTTGCCGTAAGAACCGGATCCGGGTGGAGGAGGTCATGAATACCTATACCTCGTTTGTTCAGAAGAGTCGTACTGAGATTGGAAAGACGACGATTGTAAATGCCTATGAGGATTTCTTGTATGCACACAAGTCCAAGTTGGAGGAGGAGTTCTATACCGAGAATGATTGCCATACCTCCATGCGTGGCGTGAAGATCCGCGGTGTCTACGGTAATACAAAGGAGGCGGAGTTGAAGGCCAAGAAGCTTCAAACCAAGGACAAGTATCACAATATTTTTATGGCGGAGGTTGGTAAGTGGACGCCATGGGATCCCTCTCCACATGAGGTGAAGGACCAGGAGTACAACAATGATCAGCTGAACAACCTGATGAAGAAGTACAAGGAGAATGAGGACAGCCGCGAGCAGTTCTTTGAGGAGCGTACGAAGGGTGCCAAGAAGGCATCGGGTGGTCAGTTTGACACTATGTTTGGTGCACAGGGTGATTTGGCTCATCAGCGGAAGGTGGAGAAGGCAGCGATTACCATTGAGCGTGTGGAGGAGAGCAAAGAGACCGTATCAACAGATCCACAAAATACGGTTATCACTCCTTCTTCATAATTTCCTAGAGTAGAATAGAATGAATAAGGTGGGATTCTATGCTGTAAAAATAATTGCCATCTTTATTTTGTCAGTGGTACATGTCTTTGTTGGTGGATTCTTATCCATTCTCTTGGATGAAGCGATTCCGATTGAGAATATGGAACATCATAATCTGATTCTCCTGATTACCGAAGTATGCTGTATTTTTGGAATCATTGGAATTGTTTACTATTTGTTCCGCATTACCATTAAAAATGTGCCATTCTTTCTAGATGGAGTGTATGGATTCAAGTATTCCTTATTAAAGGAAGTTGCTGGTGGAATGATTATTGGATATACCCTGTATGCATATCAGGACAAACTCGTTATTTTACTAAAAGAAATTCGTACTCGGATCACGGATTGGTACCGTGGGAAAAAAGATAAACCCGAAAAAGTAACAAAATAGATCATTGATTCAACGAATCGTTTTGTTATGCAAAGTATCCAACGGAAGGAACCTCTCCACCCACATAGTTCTTAATGCAGTATTTGGTGGTTCCATCGCAGAAGGTTCCCTCAGGGCATGGTGTACCATCTTCATTGGGAGAACGGCACAAATAGGAGGTATTTGGATCACGTCCTCCATCTTTCGGCGAATACTGCGATGGCATCGGAGGAACATTTTGCACCAAATCTGCAAATCCAGAAACAATCTGATACTCTTTTCTTGAAATAAAACGTACAACCATAGGTAACAAAATGACCGATACGACAAGGAGCACAAACATGGCACCTAGTCCCATTGCTCTAGGGCGATTCATTTTCTAGAAATGGCATAGGTTTTTATTACCGCAGTTCAATATTTTGTCGGTGGTGTAATCGGAAGATCGGATAGGGGAGGAAGTGTTTTCGCCACATCCGACTTGCAATATCCATTCGTACACCGTACGCGTTCGCCCGAACAGGAACGCAGACCTACTCCGCAACGCCCTGCATCCAGAAAGCTATCCCGTGTTACTTTTGTTGCATAATAGATCACCGAAAATACAACAATTAAACAGACCGTGCAGTAGAAATTGTGTTTTCGTACACCCATACTTCTAGTAAGAAACATGATTATTTCAAAAACGTAGTAAGATGCTTCTTCGCAGAATCTGATACATCCTTGCTCATGGTTGCTGGCTCCTCCACCGTACAGATCATACTATAAGGTACTCCATTCACATCGCACACACCATAATTCTCTCCATTTGCTAAAAGAGCTTTACTTACTTCATCCGCTAACGCACCCTCCTTTCGTAATTGATCATTCAGGGAAGTATACTTCCCCTTCAGAAGATCGCACTCATTCTTGGTATACAGTTGCATCGCATTCTTTTCCACTTGTATCTGCTTTCCACCAATGGTTTGAGCAAATGCAACACTCGCCTTACCGAGCACGGCTCCATCTACTTTGCATTCATTGGGTGCAGGCGTGGGAAATGATCCATTTAATCCCGCACACTTTTCAGAATAATTCACGGGTCCATTTCCACAGAGTAAATCCTTATATGTTCCCTTTTCAAGCTTATTGCACTCAGACTTAGTATAAAGACGCATGGTAGAAACATCTTTTCCCGTTTTTAGTTTCAAATATGCGATCGCGGCGGCAGAGGGCTTGATTCCTGCCGTACCGCATACCGCCGCATCTACGGTTTCAAATCCCTCTGTTGTATAACATAGATACCATACAACGCATACGATGGCAATGCCGAGTAGGAGCATATGAATATGAAACCGCTTCATGTCTACTTCTATCTATTAAAATCGTTTTTGCACATTAATGGCGGGACCTCGGAGCTTCTGAGATGACCTCGGATCAAACTGGTTGACATCTTCCTCCTCCTTCACACGTGCCAGCATTTCGGATTGCCGCCATATCTCGGGTGCACCCATCTTAAAATCGCCATGAATTTCGGCCTTGTACCAGAAAATGGTATCCTCTAACTTGTTACTCTGTGTATTGTTATTGATCACCAGGCACTCATAATTCTGTGTACACTGATCCATCATTTGACAGAAGAACTCAAACGATGGAAAAGCCGATCCGTAGTTTTGGTATAAACGCTGCCGATTGTTCATATAGGGCTCTCTCAGAATAAAGACATAATCTACATTGGTACGCAATGCCGGCTGAATACCCAGTGGAAACTGCATCGTAATGATAAAAAACACTTTGAGCCAACGACCGTTCATAAACAAGTAGCGAATGTTCTTATCATGAGTCCATGAATCATCATACATACAGTCATCCAGAATGAGGAAGGCACGAGGATCAATGTTAGAGGTGATGCCTTTCTCTAAATCCTGCTGGATCCGCTGCATTACCAATTTCTGACGCTTCACGAAGTTTGCTAGAATCACGGGATTGTACTCTCCATGAATGAACATCGGCGGGACAATCTTTTTAAAGAAACCGTTAGACTCCTCTGTTCCGGAAATGACACAACCCATTGGTAAATCCTTATGATGAAACAATAAATCACGAACCAGGGTGGACTTACCTGTACGACGCCGACCAATAAACACGGCAACCGCATCCTGTGGAATGGACTTCATTACAAACTTCCGGAGATTCACATTGACACCTCCTTGTGATGCCATCCTATTTCTAGTACACTACAGATTTTAGTGGTGCGTCACATACACACACATACAAGTCTCCTACGAGAGAAGATGAGAGCCGCCCTTCAATCCTTAAAAAAAGGGGAATGCCGTAGCCGAGAAATAACGGATAATGAACGTACATCTTTTTCTGCCTATTCCCATTTACAACGTTATTATCCGGCCCTGGATAAATTTCCTGTATCTGATTCCATTCTTTCCCAACTTCATATGGAGCTCCCCACCAAATATTACATTGCGGAATGGGTTTCTCAGGATCGCCCCAAGTTTTGGAGTGCGATGCGTGCCACCCCCTCCGAAGATGGTGATCCACCCTCCTTGGAACCCTGCGAAGTCTTCACCAAGATTGTCCATTTGCTCAATCCGATTGACATGATTAAAGAGAAATATGTCTGTCCGGATCATCCTTTGATTCCACAAAGCGAAAAGACATGGAAGAATACTTTGTTAAAACTGCATAGCCACAATAATCAGGCCTATGTGGATGCCGTAGCCAACTTTGTACTCAGTCGGTTTCGTGAAATGGATCTGACCCCTCATTGCATTTTGTCCTATGGATCCTTTACTGGAATCAGTCAAAGTTACCAATTCAATATCTCCAATGAATATGAATCCTATCGGCAATGCCGATGGTTTTGGAAGGGTATGCAATCACATAGTGCACGCCTTACCCTTATTCATGAACACCCCGAAGTAGAGAAGCACCCCAAGTTTGCACAGTTCTATCAAGAAATTACGAGTTGTCCATTTTCAGAAGAAGAGGATGTAGAATTGCCTCCGATTCTGCTGGAGGAATGCAAGGATGATACCGAGTCCGTACATTCGTACACATTTGATACGATAGAGGAAGATGCTGATAATGCGACCGACATGTTTGAGATCAATCAGAAGTTGACCAATGTAATCATTACCCCAAAAGAGGATTCGGATGTAGAATCGGAATCCTCCATCGATACACAATCGGAGTCGGAATCCGATGACTCGGTGGATGATATGGTAGACTTAGACATTTGTCTAGAAATTCCCAATATGCCGATTATTATGATTGCACAGGAAGCCCAGGAGGGGGCCATGGATGATTTGTTGGACGAAGATGAGATAGACGGATGTGAGCGAGAGACACGTGGCTGGGAGGAACATTGGATCGCCTGGTTGTTCCAAGTCATTGCGGCACTCACCTTTCTGCAAAGCTCCATTTGCTTTACACACAATGATCTTCATACCAACAATATTCTCTGGAGAAAGACAGAAAAGAAGTACTTATTTTATAAGAAGAAGGATGGAACGGTATGGAGAGTTCCCACCTATGGAAAGATCTTTAGCATCATTGACTTTGGCCGTTCCATTTTCCGAGTCGGACGACACCTCTGGGTATCCGATGATCATTGGCCCGATCAGGATGCCGGCGACCAGTACAACTTTGGACCCTTCTTTGATCACACTAAGCCAAAAGTCTTTCCCAATCCTTCCTTTGATCTCTGCCGATTAGCAGTGAGCATGATTGATGGTCTCTTTGAAGATCCTCCTGCAAAGAAGAAGGGGAAGGGCGTGCCCATTATGAGCGAAGAGGGATCCTGGATTGTATATGAAACCAAATCGCCGCTATACAATCTGCTATGGAGTTGGACGGTGGATGATGCAGGACGCACCGTATACGAGGACAAAAACGGAGACGAGAAATATGACGGATTTGAACTCTACATTCGGATTGCTCAGGATGTACATAATGCGGTTCCAAAAGATCAACTTCATCGCCCCATGTTTGAATCATATGTATTCAAAGACGAAGTTCCTTCCAAAGAAACGGTATATTCCCTTGAAGTATAGGACAACTCGTACAAGATAACTCGTACAATATTGATCATATGGTATACGATATGATCAATATTAAAATTAACATATTAGTTGGTATTGCATGCAGAAAGAGTCAAAGGAACACATGGGCATCCATTGTTCTGAAGAACAACTCCGCCATCACGCTTGCTAAAATCTTGCATCTGACCCATTCTAACCGAATTGATAATGGACTGCGAAGAGATTCCAAGAATAGGAGCCGAACCCGTGTTGGGATTAACATAATTCTGAATCCGACCAATAAAAGAACCTGCTTGTGCCTTATTCATCCGACGTATTGTCAACTGCGAACTGTCATAAATAGTAGTCGGCATTATCTACCGTAACTGGATAAAATTATCGGCCAAAGAGTCGCGGAGGACCCACCTGCAAATCCATATCCGTTCCCTCGCTGAAAGAAACAGGGGAAGAAAAGGAGGGCAACGACAACGGAGGAAAGAGATCCGGGACGAGGACTCCTGTAAACGCAATTACAATTGAACCGCTAATGAAATCTTGCAGAAATTGAATATTTTTATATTCTTTTTCCTTATATTTTGCACCAATGAAACTTAATACAATGAAGATCAGTCCTCCGACAACCATCCAGGGGAACCATGCGGGTATCATTTTCAGTTCGTGCGAGAAAAACACACGATCGTTGCCCGCACTTACAAGACCTCATAATCGGCGGAATCCAATGCCTCATCCTTTCCATCTAGAGATTCAATCTCTACTTCCTCTGAAAGAGGTATACTTGGCTCATCCATAATCTGGATAACCGGAACAGATGAATCCGAGGATTCTTCTTTTTCTTCCTTTGGATCATAAATCATGTCGGAATCCGCTGGATGATCGGAATCAAATAGTGCATCAAATAGCCCAAAACGTACCTTTGGTTTATCTTCAATTACAATTGTTTGAGGAGGATCCGGAATGGTTAGAAGCGGAGCCCCTTCGGAGGCAGGAGTAAGGGCGGGTGCAGGAGTAAGGACAGGGGCAGGTGCAGGTACCGGCTCAGGATCTTCCACAGCAGGCAAGGGAGGTTCTTCTTTCTTATTCTTCTTGTCTTCCTCCTCATCACTATCATCATGCGTCGCGTCCATATTCACAAAATCCTTCAAAATGGACTTGACCGGGACAAGACCACGCACAGCCTGGAGTACACCTTCATTTAATAGTCCCTCAATGGTTCGGTAGTTCTGCTGTTTTTCCATTCCCGAGATTCCATCTCGGAACAAATACGTAGAACTCCATAACAACTTGGATGTTTCGCATAGAACCTTAAAAAGAAAATGCTCCACTTTTGGAATGTTAATTTCCACCTTTTTCTGATGTGATGAAAGACGAATGGCAGTAAGAACTTTGGTATGAGCAATGAATACCGCCGTTAGCAGGTCTTCTAAGTAATCACATCCGCAATTGACTTGAATGGTATGAATCTCATTACTCACTTTCTCCATATTCCAATCATGCACTTCATTCAAATAATTTTGGAATTGCCAAAGAGCTCGCTTTGGCTCTTGCATCATCATTTGCTTTGCTTTTTCCAATAAATCAATGTAGAATTGAAAATAGGCCGGCACCAAAAATACACAAAGCTGCTTTGTATATTCCGTACGAGCATCGGAGTACACGGACAAGATAGAATCACGGTTCATTCTTCTACTTTCTGTGGTGTTGTCGCGACCTTATCTAACGCACTTCCTAAAAAGGCCCATAAAGAGCCCGATCCTTCCATGCACACACCGTAGTCTTTCAGGATTTGCTCATCCGACAATAAGGAGTGAATAAACGTTTCGGGATGATACCCAGCCTTCATATACTGGATTAGATCCTGTGCAGCAAGATGACCGATCTTCTTTTGTTCCTCTTGATGATGCTGTATGATACGTTTCCAACTATCCGCGTGATGGAGTTGTAAGTCTGCACACTGCTGTGCACGACGATAGGAATATTCATTCTTTTTCAGATACGCCTGAATCTCAGAAAGGTTCAGATTCCGAAATGTGCTCAGATATTGTTCTAGTTCGGACCACGTAGGATGAAACAACTTCTTAATTTTACAACGAGAGCGAATGGGTTCCTGTAACCGGCCTGCATCACGGCATTCCAAAATAAAGAGAACATCCGAGGCATGCGTCTCCAGAATTCGGCGTAAAAAGGCCTGTGCTTCGGGTGTCAAATCATCTGCTCCTTCTAACCATAAAATGGAGGGCTCCGTTCTGCGAGCCCAAATATGGAGTTTCTGGCGTCCATCTCGTAGCGTTCGGTCCTTGCGACAGGGACAGACAAATAATTGTTTTCTCACTTGTTCGGCGTACTTCTGAATCCAGTAACTTTTACCGCATCCAGGAGGACCTGTAATGATCAAGGGGGTATGGTCCATCTTGCATAAAAAGACGGATCACTCGTTTATGCTCTTCTTCGGCTTTTCTTGCTATGCTTGCTACGCTTGTTACGCTTGCTGCTACGCTTGCCGCCTTTCATCGGAATACCCGCCGTGGTAGCCCACGTCATGATCCGTTCACTGGGCTGTTGACCGAGTGGTACATTGATAGGTGCCATGCCACCCGCTTGTCCCGATGCATTTGCTACAGGTGCTTCAGGTACTTGAGCATTCGCTACAGGTGCATTCGCTTGAGCATTCGCTGCATTCGCTACAGGTGCATTCGCTTGAGCATTCGCTACATTCGCTACAGGTGCATTCGCGTTAGCATTCGCTTGAGCATTCGCTGCATTCGCGTTAGCATTCGCTTGAGCATTAGATTTATTTTTGGAAGAATTGTTCTTGCGAGCATTTGCCGAGTTGTTCTTAGGAGCATTTGCTGCATTTGCTGAGTTTTTCTTAGGAGCATTCTCTACAGGTGCATTCTCTACAGGTGCATTCGCTTGAGCATTAGATTTATTTTTGGAAGAATTGTTCTTAGGTGCATTTGCCGAGTTGTTCTTAGGAGCATTTGCTGCATTTGCCGAGTTGTTCTTGCGAGCATTTGCTATCTTGGGAGCGTTCGCACTCATGGATGAACCCGTTGGTACATTCGTCTCGTTCATATCCCCATTTCGTGGATCCTTAAACAGAACACTTGATATGGCACCCATTCTCTCTATCTTTCCTACCTATTTTCTATGCGTTCTCTCATTGAAAATAAATAGTATATCGGATCACTTTCTGGATCGCACTGTGTACGCAATGACAACCGTAGTGGCACCCGCCAGAAAACCAT
>Ga0214921_10009838_pt1 | contig 11977 bp, 11 predicted proteins | sample LL1505_MetaG_FD_177992 | JGI IMG/M metagenome (GOLD analysis project Ga0214921, IMG submission 177992) | Freshwater microbial communities from Lake Lanier, Atlanta, Georgia, United States - LL-1505 | ecosystem: Environmental > Aquatic > Freshwater > Lake | place: USA: Georgia | collected... | reverse complement strand
TACCGTGACCCGGCCGGTTGCCAGGTCTGAGAGGCGCGGCAGGGTTTGTATGTGCACTGGCAAAAGCTTGGCCATCTCCAGTATCTGAAAGCGCCGCTCACGGCTGGCGCTGGGCATGGCCAGCAAAATATCGGTCACACCGTGCGCGTCAATCAGCTCCGGCAGGCGCGCCGCCGAGTAAACCCGGGCCCCGTTGAGCGTACTGCCGAACTTACCCGGGTCGTCGTCAACATACCCCACGAGTTTGTACTGGCGCGACATTGATAGCGCCGCAGCGGTTTCCACGCCCGCGGCACCGGCGCCGTATATCAATAAGCGAGCAGGCGGCTCATCACCCGTTGAAAATGTATTGGCCAACCAAAACCGCGCCAGAGCGCGGCTGATACTTACCAATAATAAAAATATTACCGGTTGTAATAAACCCAGCGTGCGCGGGATGCCGGGAATTCGCAACAGCAGCAAACCCAGTGTCAGAATCACCGCGTACCAAAAAACAGCGTATCCAGTAGCCACTAACGCCGAATAACCAGAATACCGGAATACCGCCCGGTACAGACCGAAGCGCGCGAATATCGGCAGCGGCAAAAAAGGGACGATGGCATATACCCACCACTGCGTACCCGACGGTACATGCAATATGTCTAGTCGCAAGCTAAAAGCCGCCCATGTGGCTATCAAAGACAGCAGGACATCAATCCCCACAACGGTCAATTGTTTGACCGGGCGGCGTAGCTGCAAAACAAAATCGCGCATCCGAAAAGGCTTATTGATGATGGGGTCTACAGGGTGTCATGCGGCCCGCAAGCAAAACGCCCCGACGAACGGGGCGTTTGTATGGGCCGGTGTAGAGCTTTATTGCATTAAGCGTGCGAAGCCACAACGCTAAAAGATTCCTTGCTTTGGCCTTGGGCAACCAGCGCAGACAACCATTTGGGCATCAGACCGCGCCCTGACCAGGATTCGCCGTTGGGGCCGCGGTATTTCGCTGCAACAGGCGCGCTTGCCTTGCGTGTTTTGGCCGCTTTGGGAGCCTTTGCTGTGGAAGCCTTTGCTTTACCGCGACCGCCCTTGGCGCTTTTGGTGGATTGCAAATCCTTCACGGTAATACCAAACGCCTGCATTTTGGCTTGAATTTCATGCACGGTGACGGTGAATTCTTTGGATTTGATGTCATTGGCTTGCTTTTGCAGCTTTTCGATTTGCGATTGAATATCGATCAGATTACCCATTCATTACTCCTGAAGTTGATGAGGTATAGCATTATAAGATCATTTTTAGATCAATGTGATACCTCGGCCCGACGCAGGACTTTGATAAAAGTCATGTAAAGTATTTTCAGATCCAGCAAGAATGAGCGGTTTTCTAGATATTGCAGATCAAATTGAACCTTGTCTGCGATAGAGAGGGCATCACGGCCATTCACTTGCGCCCACCCGGTCAAGCCCGGAACCAAGGCATCGACACCGCATTCGGTCCGCAGGGCAATGAGGTCATATTGATTGAATAGGGCAGGCCGAGGGCCAACGAAGCTCATATCGCCCTTCAGAATGCTCCAGAGTTGTGGCAACTCATCGAGACTGCTTCTGCGTAAAAACGAACCGATGGGGGTCAATACCTGTTTCGGGTCAGGTAACAAATGCGTCGCGACCGCCGGTGTATCTACCCGCATGGTGCGGAATTTGGGCATTTTAAAAATGCGGTTGCGCTGGCCGACACGGTCGGACCAGTAGATGGCGGGGCCGCGGGAGGTTGTGCGGACGTATATTCCTACGCAAATAACGCAAGGCAACAGAATTGCGCTAACGGCCACAGCCAGAATTAAATCTAAAGTCCTCTTCATGGCCAACAATCACTGGCTGTCACGCAGGCGAAAACCGTGCGCCTTCGGATCATCGCTCAAGGGCTGCCGATACTGAAGCTTCGGATCTGCCGAAGGCGAACAGGGGAGCGCATTGAACCAACAAGATCCGTCGGACGGAATTTGGACGCTCACTCCACCTTCCGACGTCACGATGCTGGTGACAGCATCTGGAAGGGTAGGCCAAGTGAGCCTTGGAACCGGCCACAAACGGATACAAAAAATAAGCGTGAGGCACACAAAAAATAACGTGAAGTTAAAATATTGTGACACTTGGCGCGCTATCGAAAACCGCTGAGCCCAATCGGCGAATGCGCTTCCCCAAAGCCGATCCAAACTGCAAACCATCGTCCACATACTAAAAGCAAATATCAGTTCAAGCAGTCGGCCCAGAAATCGCACATCTGGAGCACTGAAAAACCAAAACACCATGGCGCAAAAAAATGGGGCCATTAACAAGCCATCGCGCGCCAGCGCGATATCAGCCGGTTCACCCTTTTTGAAATTGGCCCAAATCGTGACCCCAGTGGCCGTCATACTCGCAAAAAACACGGTCTTGGCGTTGTCCGGCACGCGACTGGTCCACCACGAATGAATCCAACTCCAATCCTGCATCACCAATGCTGGCTCCTTACAGGGGCTACCCGTTCTGGCGCAGCTATAAATCCAGCCCGCTTCGTTATGGATGCGATCAATCGGCACCGACCAATCGAAATGCCAAAATGAGCCCACGGTGCTAGGATATAAAGGAACGCCCGACGTAATAGTTCCCCTGAAAAGATGCAGAAGTCCAAAAAAAGTTAGGATGAAAAATACTCGAGTTAGCAGCTTTTTATTACTTAGTGATGAGCTCCGCATTGACCAAATTGCAGCGCAACCCAAGGCAACGGCAAATACCAGACCGGATAATTTCAAACTGCATAGCGCCGCCCCGATACACATGACCACCAAAAAATCGGTCTCTCTTTGCGGCGTATCAGTCGAACCGGGCTGCAGCACATACAAGAGATATATAGCGCCAACTATCTGAATGAGGCTAACTGCAAAGTCCGGACTAGGCGAAGCGGAGTATTTGGCCAGCGGTTCTATGACAACCAACAACAAAATGAATAAGAACTTTTTAAAAGGGATATCGCGCAGGATAAGAGAAGTCGCAGTAAATAGACCTCCCAGTAACAACAAAAGTCCCCCTGCGGCGTAGCCTTTATTCCAGTAGGGGAAAAAATTGAGTAGCGCCAAAAATCCGAAATGGCTTTGGTTAAAAGCTAATCTCCCATGCAGATTTCCTAAGCCCGGGACAATAGAATATTCATTAATCCATCGAATCGATTGAAAATGATAAGCCCATGAGTCCTCATTGATGGGCAAGGCCATGGCCCAATAACAAGCCAGAACTACGAAACATAGAGATACGGCGTGCAAGATCCTGGTCATCCATACGGGTCCAGAGAATCGCGGCATACAGTCCCATTGATACCGCCTCTTTTGGGTTTGACCTTGAATAAATAAGACGATCCCAGCAAGGTAAAAAATCAGGCTGAATCGCCAATCAATAGGGATCAACAGGTTTAGAAATTCAACGGCGACCACGGATAGCAGATATCCAAGCCAAAATTCCCCGATGCCGACCGTCCGCGTCCTGGAGCGCCCTAACGCGGCGCCAAAAGCCACGCCCCAACCGCTGAGCGCGGCAAACGACAGGACGAGGAAAACAAGAAGTTCGACCAAGGGCAGGGGCTCAATTGCAGGTGTAGTCTTTTCCGCCCTGATCACCCTGAAACGGATCTACCAAGGCGGCGGAATACGCGCCCATCAGCAGTCGCCGGGTTGGCAAAAAATGCAAACGGTAAAAACGGCTGGCAGTTGCCATCGAATTTCCCCAAGGTGTTAACAGGACGCAACCGTCCCTGACAACAACCGTGCCAGCCTCCATTTGCTCGGTCATCCGAATGTCTACCAAGTGGTGTTCCTGCATGTATTCCTGGGTAAAAACTTCGGGCATGCGATCCAACATAATGCCGCCGCCGCGCTGTTGCAGTTTTTCCAAAATGTAAAAAGACAGTGAACGGTCAATAACGGCAGGAATCGACAAAGCAAGCGTATAACAGGTCAACAAGAAAATAACCGAAAGCAAGATCTTTTCGCTGACCTGAACGGTAGAGAAAAACCGGTTCGTAAATAAGATTACGCAAGTTATAAGCGTCGCTAAAAGGCCATCCAATACCGCAGAGAACAGCACGACATTTACCAACATGAAGCGGAAATGAACGTAATGGATGGCGCCGAAAATGATCAAAAAAAGCGCTGCCGCCGCAACGATGCGGCCCAGCAGGTGGGTTGGTGATTGGCCCTTGGTGGGTGCGGTAGCGGTCATAGCGGGTTTGGTGCATTGTGCGGGTTTCGGAATACCAACCTGCTATTGAAAATATAACTGAGTAAAAACTGAAGCCCGGTAGCCAGCAAAAAGCCAACTTGGTAATCTCTGTTCAATATGTCGCACCACAGGTACATGCACGCACTGTGGATGACTGCGAGGATCGCATACAGCAACGCAAAATGTATGGCCTGCTTTTGCACCGGGGCGTTCACCGTCTTGAACACAAATCGGCGGTTGCCGACGAACGAAGCTGCGGTTCCGGTGATAGCAGCCACGAGATTGGCCAAACCGATGGGCCTCACCGCGAGTGAGTTAATCAACACGCTCAAGACAAGGTAATGCACGCCTGTGGCCAGCAATCCGTTGAGGACATAGCGTAGCAAGCGAGCAGCCGCCGCACGCTGAAAGTGCGCAGTGCTCACCGGGCTTCAGTCGTGCGCTCGACCAGCATCAGGTGGTCTTCCGGATGCACGGCCAGTTTGCCGCGGGACACCCCTGTCAGCAAAAGCGTCATCAAGCTGATGGTTCCCGTCTGCAGAAAGATCAGCACCAAAACGCCTAAAGCAACAGAGAACCAACCCGGCGAGGAATAGCCCGTCAATTTCAGACCCACAGCGATCAAAGCCAACAACACGGACATGCCCGCAACCAAAACACAAGCCAAGCTCACCCGGACCAACACATCCTCAGTAAACACCATCAGCGCCCTGAACCCGTGCAAGGTCAAGGTAACAAAATTCATTTTGGACTGCCCCGCATAGCGGGTACCCCGATCCAGCGCACAATGACCGACACGCAGCTTAGACGCCAGTACGGTTGCCGCCAGATGCAGATCCAATTCGGGCATACAGGCCAACCGCCGTGCCGCGCCGTCGTGCATCGCCATGAAATTGCCAAATGCAATCGGGCGGCCGGTCAGGGTGCGAAAGAGCAGCTTGTACACAGAGTAAGAAGTTCTGAACACCAGGCCCTCCGCCCGGTTGGCGCGCTTGGCGACCACCACATCCAGCGGAGCCGTCCCCAAAGCTGACAACAAGGTCTGCACATCGGCCGGAACGTCCTCCCCATCGCAGTCCATTACGACCAGCTTTTGTCCAGGGCGGATATGTGGCGCAACACATCGCACCCCTACCGAGATTGCGCGCTGGTGTCCTATGTTTCGCTTGAGTGTGATGACCGAACCCGCCACTCCGCTCTGCTGGTACGCCTGTGTGGTCAAGGAATGCATGACTGAGCCATCGTCGACCGCGACAACATAAAGGCCTAAGGGCACCACAGCTCGGAGTTCGCGCAACAGCATTTCGAAGACCGCCACGTCTTCGAAGACGGGGGTCAGTACGATCACGCGGGCTTTTGACAGGTTCATTTAGTGAGAGCCCGCCACATGCTACGAAGCTGGTCATGCTCGTTAATGGGCGGCTTCCATCCCAGCAGGGAGCGGGCCTTCTCATCACTGATGACCAGGGAGCCGAGCAATTTATCGGCGGTGTCGGACTTGCCCAAAAGTCGGGCGATCCAGCGCAACAACATGGTCGGAACGGGGATCAACCAAGGCCCCCGTCCAAAAGCAGTCGCCACATTTCTCAAAAGCTGCGTGGTCGATAGCGCCGCCCCGTCAGAGACGAAAAATACTTGGTTCGCAGCTTTCGCCGAGGCGGCGCGATCCGCGCAGAGATGTATGAAAGGAGTCAAGTTATCGAGGGCGATCATGGAGCGGGCATTATCTATTGCACCCAATGGCAGGGGCAGCCAGCCGGTTCCCCAGCGGATCAGCTGGGCAAAGTTGCCCTTCACGCCTGGACCGTAGACAAGCGGTGGACGGATCACCACGACCTCCAGCCCCGTCTGCGCGGAAAGCTCGAACAGTGCCTCTTCGGCTGCAAGCTTCGAGCGGGCGTAATCATCGTGGGGGTCCGGTTGGTCGTCTGCATGAAAGCACTGCCCGGGTTGTGTGCGCTCGCCGTTGACTTTGACTGTGCTGAGGTACACAAAACGCGGTACGCCTGCTGCTGCGGCATAACGTGCCACGGTGAGGGTGTTGTCTACATTGCCGGTGGTAAAGGCTTGTGCTGGATCTGCGGCAGTTTCACGCATGACATGCGCTCTGCCCGCCAGGTGAACCACACTATCGCAGCCCTCCAGTGCGGCGCGCCATGCATCGCCGTCTTCCAGATTCACCACGCGTTCGCCCGCTATCCCGCTGGGGCGGCGCACCAAGGGGACTACATCGCAGCCGCAGTCTGACAAATAGACGACAAGGCCTCTGCCGATGAATCCATTTGCGCCCGTAACAAGGACTTTCATCGGCTCAACAGCTCAAGAAACTTAGCCGGGTATTTGGACAAAATTTTGAACATATTGGTCTGGAGGCCGTTTTCCCGGCACGCACGCAGAACTTCTTGGTTTAGCCGGATCGTCGCCCTGAAGCCACTGGTGCTGGTACCGCCGGTCTGCATTTTGACCAGCACTTTCGATAAGTACCGGACATGGATATCCCTCTGGAGAAACACACGGCATATGAAGTCAAAATCCGCCGCTATTGCATAGTCCGTCTTGAAGCGGCCCAGCTTTTCGTACACCGCCCGACGCAGATACAAAGTGGTGTGAGCAGGCATCCAGCCCCAACTTAAACGATCTGGTGAAAACCTGGCCGAGGAATAAAGCCGTAGCGTTTTTTCCGGCGAATGTGGACGGAAAAATGCAGCATCGCCATAAACGCCGTCCACGTTGGCGCGCATAAACTGCTCTGCAACCTCAGCCAAGATGCCATCGTCCATAAAAAAATCATCGGAGTGCATCAAGCCGATGACCTCACCCTTGGCGATTTGCAAACCCTTGTTGATCGCGTCATACAAACCCGCGTCAGGCTCGCTATTGAAGTGGGCAATGGCGTCCAAATGTTGGCTGATCAACGCAACCGTACCGTCCGTAGACGCCCCGTCAATGACGATGTGTTCAATATTCTTATAGGTCTGCGCGGCAACAGACTTTAAGGTCCGTTCAATCGTTTTCTGACTGTTGAAGCTGACGGTGATGATAGAAATCAGCGGACCCATGCCAGTCCTAATGCGAATCAGCTGGGGTTCTGCGAATCATCCAATTACCCATCACCAGCACATCCATCTTGGTACGCAAAAAACAATCTAGAGCTTCAGCCGGTTGGCACACCACGGGTTCGTTTTCATTGAACGAGGTATTCAAAAGCATGGGCACGCCACTCAAAGCCTCGAAGGTACGAATCAGTTGGTGGTATCGGGGATTGGTGTGCCGCATCACCGACTGCAAGCGACCGGAGCCGTCGACATGGCAGACCGCTGGAATCAGCGCACGCTTCTCGGCGCGTATCTGATAAACCTGCATCATGAAAGGTACGTCTGCATCCTGTTCAAACCAGTGCGGCACAGCTTCTTGCAAGACCGAAGGCGCAAACGGGCGGAAAGACTCACGGCGTTTGATCTTCAGATTCAAAATATCTTTCATGTCCGCGCGGCGCGGATCGCCCAAGATGCTGCGATTACCCAAAGCACGGGGGCCCCATTCCATGCGTCCTTGGAACCAACCGATAACCTCGCCGCGGGCGATGGCTACAGCAGTTTGGTCGCACAAAGTAGCCAGATCGCCAATGTGTTCGACAAAGCAGCCCTGGGCGGACAGCTCTGCGCGCTGATCTTGGAGCAACTGGGCGATGTCGGCATCACTGAATTCGGGGCCCCAGTACGCGTGGTCATGCGCAGCGATCCGGGCAGCATGGTGTTGGTGCCATACCGCGTACGCAGCGCCAATGGCCCCCCCCGCGTCGCCCGCTGCAGATTGCACGTAGAGCCGCTTAAACGGGGTTTTCAAAAGCACTTTGCCGTTGGCAACCGAGTTCATCGCACATCCGCCTGCCAGCGCCAAGGCATCCATAGGATAGTGCTTGTGCAAGGTGTTCAGAAGATGGAAGAAAGCCTCTTCGTACATGGCTTGCGCAGAACGGGCCATATCCCAATGCCTTTGCGACAAGGGTTCATCGGCGGCACGAACGGGCCCCAGCAGATTAACTAAGCCCTGTGAAAACAAGGTGCCAAACTTGGGCGTACCTTGCTCCCATTCATGGGCAATGTTTTCCTTGTGGTGGCGAAAGCATGCGAGGTTCAACTTGAAGCGTCCATCCGCTTGCAGCACCACAATCTTGCGCATCTGCTCAAGATAGCGCGGCTCACCATAGGGAGCCAACCCCATCACTTTGTACTCATCGCCATAGTTGGGGAAACCAATGAACTGGGTGATGGCTTGGTAAAAAATCCCCAGCGAGTGCGGAAAATAAACGCGGCCTTTCACGTCGATGGAACTGCCGTGACCGAGACCCCAAGCCGTGCTGGCGAAGTCGCCAAAGCCATCCACCGAAACGACGAGGGCATCTTGAAACGGGCTGACGTGAAACGCCGAAGCCATGTGCGCCTCATGGTGGTCAATGGAGTGGACCTGGCCGCGAAAGTTCTGCTCGGGGAAGGCTGCCGAGAGGTGTTCGGCCACACCGGCGCGCTTGTGTTTGTTGCGCCAACGGTTTAGCAACATGCCAACGCTTGGGCTACTGGTCAACGTATAGGCCAGCTTCCGCCCCATATTTGAGCGGCTGTCTTGGTTGATAGCGACGTGCTGCACATCGTGAAGACCGATGCCAGCCGCATCCAAACAATATCGGATGGACTCGGAGGGAAACCCCGCCCAATGCTTGATGCGGCGGAAACGCTCTTCCTCCGCAGCGGCAACCATCTCCCCGTCGCGTAAAAGGCAGGCGGACGAGTCGCCGTGGAAGGCGTTGATGCCGAGGATAAAGGTCATAGCGACTTAGCCGCACAGGAAGCTATTTGGGGGCCAAAGGAACAGGCCAATCACATTGACTTGGCTGGCGGTTTTCGCAGTTCGTCATAAATTTCGGATATTTTCGCTGCTACGCGCTCAAGGTTCCATTCGTTAACAAACGACGAGTTTAGACGAGGCGGCGGCGGCGGACTCTCTAATGTCTGGAGTATGTCCCGCAGTTCCTCGACCGCGCCAGGTTGAAAGATACGGTGCCTGGCATCGCCGCCAAGCATCAGCCGTACGTCCCCCACGTCGGACGCCACACACAGACAACCCATTGCCAGCGCCTCCAGCAAAACCAAGGGGCAAGCCTCGCTTCGGGATGGAAGTACAAAGGCATCGCAATTTGCCAACAACTCACGAACCGCAGCCGGGTCTTGCCAGCCGAGGAATTCGATGTTGACGTTTGGGCTCTGCGTCCTTAAATTATTGGCCGCCTCGTACAACATCTGCGAATAGTGTTGATGCGTAGACAGTTCTGAGCCAACAATTTTCACGTCTATAGGGCGCTCAGCATCAACCAGTGCTTTTAAAAAAATGTCTACGCCTTTGGTGGGATTTAAGTTACCGATCACCACTACCCTAACCGTACCCGTTTGGGGTACTTTCGATGACCAGTGATGGACTGACGCAATACTAGGAATAGTATTTAGCTGCTTTCGGTCCCAATACAGCGAATCCACTGCACCAGGTAAAAAAGCGGGGTTGGAAAGTTTGTATACCTCAGCACATTTATGCGCAACCACTCCAAGCCGATGCTTTGTGCCGCTTAACGCCCATAAACCAATTTTTACCAATGACCTGAACTCCACGCCAGTTTCATGCATTTGCCACAAGACAGGGACACCCAAAAACCTCGCCGCAAAAATCGGGGCGATATTTGCAGCGCCATGCACATGAAAAACGTTGTTTTCAGTTATACCCATTACCCGTCGGATGGAAAGTATGCATATAAGAGCAATATTTAAAATAAGCTCAAAAGTGTATAACGGCGCCCAAATGTGACGTAGGCGAAACAGCGCAATGTCTGTTACCGGACCAGTACCGGTAGTTATTATTTTATCAACACCATGACGAGAGGTTTTAGGACAAATATTCTGGACATAAATATGGGGTCCGCCAATTCGATGATCTAATATGAAATGGAATACCAAGTTCGTTAACCCTCGGTTGAATTATGTGCCAATGTCCTTGCGGATTCGCGATTGATTTATGTCGAAGAAAATGCTAAGTCCAAGGGCGAATACCCAAGTTATTGTTTACAGCCACAAAGGCTTAGACTTCTGAGTCAAACAGTTGCTGTCATCAATGGGACGCCGGCAACCATTTCGTACCGATTTCCACAACCATTACAAGCAATACCATTTTCACCTCGCTTCAGTTGCGGCGAATGGCAGGCAGGGCATTGCAATAACGTCTCCAAATTTATTTGGCGATTGCGCCGCGTTTGCGACAAAATAGCGCGTGCTGCACCGAGTCCAAGGCGACCCAACTTGGCTCTCAAAGACGTTTGCATGTGTGTTGTCTGCTCTAACTCTGGGGGCAACCAACTGGCATCCACCTCAGGATTAACTACCCGAAATGGAATTTCATTCGACCAATAAAAGCGGGTGTGAAATGTGAAAGGGTTCGAAGGAATTACAGCACCCGCAATCACCCCTTTTGCTCGCTCTTCGTAGAGCTCCACCAATTCGGGATCAGGCAACCACGACGATTTTTTCCGCACCTCAAGCACTCCGTTGCGCACGGTAACCTCAGAACGGTGGTCCCAATACGGGTTTATGCGCTCCATGAACGCGTCGGGAGTCTCGATATAACCTGCTTCTGCAACACGCTGCAATTCCAATAAAAATCTCTCAGGTTCAGCCGAGTGCTCAAGTACGTGCGAGGCAATAACGAAGTCAAAGCTCTTGTCGCGGAATGGCAATGCCTCCCCTAGTCCGAGCACTGAAGGCCGGTCTGTGATGAACGGTGCCCAGTGCCGCTCACGGGTAGCAGCGTAGGCGTCTATCAGCACATTGGCTCGGGCATAAGGGCTACCGCCCGAGCCAACCTCTAACACCAAGGCTGATCTCGGTACAGGGCAGTGCAACCTTCGAAACGCCCAGGCTAGCTTAACGTGACCCAACCTGAGAAAAGCCCGCATCAACCGCGAGGTCTCCGGAAACTTACGATTTGATTCTTTGGCTGTTTGCACGATAGGACCTGACAAAACGCTTGATGATTCCAATAATAGATCTTAAGGAACCAAGAAAAAGCGTCCATGCGAGAACTAATCTTTGCATAGGAGACACGCCGCTTCCCCTTAGGAAGGCAGCATATCGCACATTCAGCATAACGATGCTTGTCAGAATTTGACGCCAGCGATAGCGCGGATGCGGCGAAAGGGTGTACTCCACATATTTCTCTGAAATATAGTACGCGCTGGTCACGCTGGCGCATTTCATCCAGCAAAGATAATCCTCTGCGAAGGACATACCTGGCGTGAATGGTGTACTTATCAGCTCCAAGATCTCTCGCTTGATCAACACGGAACTGGTCACCACGCAATTGCTGTGCGCCAGCTGTCTTGCCGAAATCGGACCAGACGGCATCGTTGGTATTTTTGTGGCGGAACAGCAAACAAAATTTGCGCGATGCATTTGGGCAACATCGAGCTGCGCCTGAAGTTTGTCAGGCATCCACAAGTCGTCAGCATCCAAAAATGCGACCCATTCAGCGGCCGACCTGCTGACCCCTACATTGCGTGCGGCGGCAACACCTTGATTTGGTGTTGTCACAACCTCGATAGATGGGTTACCCAGACGCTGCACCAACTCCGCCGTGTCGTCGGTTGAACCATCATCAATAACGATCACTTTATGCAGCCACGGCCCCTGCTGAATCAGAACGCTTGC